>FRDC01003275.1_pt3 | contig 21724 bp, 24 predicted proteins | sample 1106171 | NCBI WGS metagenome assembly FRDC01 (sample SAMEA3930566, study PRJEB13176) | freshwater metagenome | biome: Drinking water system; feature: drinking water; material: water | place: Singapore | collected 2014-12-20 | reverse complement strand
GATGGACAGCACTCCATCTAACATTGAATCTTCATTGGTTGCTCGATTTATTCTTTCTTCATGATTACCAAGCGTGAGTATCCATTCTGGGTTAACTTTTTCTTCTTCAGAAGATTTTGTTCTGTTATAATTTGCTATGGTATCAAAAAGTAGTTCTTGAGCATTAACTACACTCTTTACATCATTTACATATCTCCTCCCCTCAAAGCTTCTCTTTCCTTTATCATATGAACATAAAGAAGGCATGTCCGCGAAATCACCTATTTGTACCACATAATCAGGTACCAAGTCAAGTATCAAATTTCCCAACCAAACCATTCTTTCATTAGAAACATCTGGTTTACTATGTACATCAGGAACTACTAAAGTTCTTTTTCCTAAACGAAAGACATTTCTATATTCCTCATTAGGAATATTAAATATTTTAATTGATTCTTTTTTTATTTTAATAGAGGAAAGTTCTTTCTTAACTGTAGATAATCCTTTAATCTCTGTCTGTTTTGGACCTTTCGAAGCCTGAACAGTCCTCCTTCTTTTAGGAGGTTTCTTCTTTAATCCTTCAATATCTTCTTCCCTAATCATCCATTGATGTCCAGTTAGATTATTGTCAACTGAAATCTTTTTTGCTTTAATTTTTCCTTTTTTTATTTGAGTTTTAACATAACTAGTACTAAATCCAGTTCGTTTAGCAACCTCGTGAGTGCTTATATATCCCTCCATATTTAAACGATTCATCAATATCTCCTAGTTAGGTTTAAGATTTTAAATATAACATGCTTGTAAAGATTTGTCAATCCTTACATTCTGCCCAATTATTTCCTATTGCAGATGAAACTTTAATAGGTACAACTGATATAAGTTTTCTTCCTTCTGATACCATACTCTCATTTACTATTCTTTGGAATAACTCTGCACGATCCTCCCGCGCTTTCACAACAACTTCATCATGAACAGGCATAAGAATGCCCTCTACAAATGGGTCATAGTCTGGAATTTCTTTTCTAAATCTTCTGGACATCTCCACCATTGCCATTTTAAATAGATCCGCGGAGGCACCTTGAATTTTAAAATTATAAGCTTCTCTAGCTATACGATTAAGAGTTTTATTAAATTCATTCCATTTAGATTGAACTTTTTTAGTTATTACCTTTCCTTCACTATCTTTAAGAGGTTCTCCATATTCATCAGTAACAACAATTTCTCTTTCTACTACATATTTTCTATGTAACTTCTCTGGCTCATTTCTAGCAAGCATTTCCTGGAGTTGAGTAAGATACCATCCTTCATTCCTTCCCAGCTTTGTGAATTCCATATACAGAACTTTTCTTCCTTTGAAACTTTCTAAAGAATCAAAAGGCTGAAGAGCTTGTTGTACACGTCTTGCTACAGCATTCATCTCATCCTGAATTCCCGTAAACATCTCATAATAAGCATCTCTATAGGATTGAGCTTCTTCTACTGTCCAGTGAATAGGATTATCTGATTCTATAGTTTCATCAAAAGCAAATCTTGCTAATTTTTCTGCTCCCATTCCATATGAAAGTCCAAGATTAATTGTCTTTCCAATAAAATCTCTTCTAAAATCACCTTTGGGCGGAGGCTCTGCCAACCCTAGTACCAATTGTGCTGTGAGTCCATGTAGATCTGCTTTATCTTTATTTAATTCTCTTATCAGAGCTATATCTCTCGTTACCTCCGCGGTCATTCGGGGTTCTATTTGAGAAAGATCTGTAACTACTAATCTGTATCCTATTCCTACTGTAATTGCTCTTCTAAATAATTCTCCTGATGAGATTTCTCCAAACAAAAAATCTCTCATAGGAAATTGCATAACATTTGGACCAGATGCAGACAATCTTCCTGTTTTAGTCCCTTCTTGGAAAATACCATAATGAAGTTTTCCATCAGGATAAACAAGTTTAAGAATCTTCTCTCCAAACTTAGAAAGAAGGGAACTTGCTTTCTTTGCTCTCATAATACTTCGGAGGGCGTCATAATAAGGATGCTCAGGTCCTATATCAAATAACGCTCTTTTAAGAGTTTTTTCTTGAGTATTGTCTACCTTTATTCCTACCTTAGCTAGAGACTCTGGAACCTGTTTAGGAGAATTGATATTAATAGGTTCTGTATAAGTTACTTTGTTCTTTCCACGTCCCTTACTTTTTTCTATAGTAAAGAAATCGCCTACAACTCTCATCGCCTCTTTATATTTATTTTCAAGATACTTAATAATACCTTGATTATAATATTCTTTATCTAATTCTGCACCCCGGATCTCCATCAAAGAAACTTCTGGAATGAGTTTAGATTCTAATTTAATTACATCATAAATTCCTTTCCTCTTATATCTTCCGACAAACTTATCTAGTTCTGCTGTAATAGAAGAATATAAATAAAAAATTAATCTAACATCGTCTGCAGCATATTGCAATTGTTCTGGAGACAAAGGTTTAGTCCAATCAGAAACTTGCATCTCTTTCTTATAAGCTTCATATTCTTTAAAGCTTTTTCCTGTTTGAGAAATAAACCATCCATAATCTAAATATTTTCTATAACAATTTCCTAACGAAGCATCGAATCTATCTCCCGCTCTTAGTCGTTTAACAATCAACATGGTATCGCGGAGAGTTCGCGGAAAGATACTAAAATACCTCATTAGATATCCAATATCATATTTATAATTATGACCAATATTTAAACTAGTTTCTATTATCTTCCCGAAGTAAGGATTAATACACTCATATCCTAATTTTCTTATATTTAGGATGAACTGTGTATCAGAAATTTCTGGATCTAATCCTATCTGAAGTGTTTCCACCTCAGACATTCTAATTCCTCCTGGTAAAATAATTGGTTTAGGAAAATATCCTTCAAAATTAGTAGAAGTTTCTACGTCTACTGCTATTCTTGATACTTTCTTTTGTTTTTGATAATCTAGTAAATAGGATTGGACTTCTTTGAGATCCGCTTCCCTTGTTATATATTCGTACATTAAGACCTAGTAAAATAAAAAGACTCTAAATTTCTTTAGAGTCTTTGAGATACTATCCTAGTTTAGTCGTCATCTTCATATTCGTCAAGAGGATCTTCGTTAAGATTGATCTCAGATTCACCTCCGCTGGTCTCACCTTCTTCTACAGGTTTCGCGGGAGGCACAATTCCTTCTCCAGCAATATCAGGATGAGACCATCTAACATTAGAGTATACAGCAGCACAGACTCCAATCTTTGCTCCTATAGTCATATGTTCGTACTTATCTCTAAGTTCTTGAGGAACTTCTACATCTGCTTGATCTCCTAGCTTAGCTCTATCAATAACTTTAATAGACCATCCACCATCAATCTTTTTAATTCTAAAGATTGTATTAAGAAATCTCTCTTCTCTAGCTTTGTCTTCTTCCTCTTTAGATTTAAACTTGGCTGGTTTTCCTTTGGCATCTAGTAGGGGTTCATCATAAGCTTCTCTAAGCTCTGCCCAATTAATAAATTTCTTTCCTTTCGGAATTTCAATTACCTTCTCTGGACTCTCGTTATACTCGTTTCCTTTCTTAGACATCTTCGCGGGAGCACCAACCAACTCTAGTACATATCCAGCAAATGTCAATCCTGTAGATGGGAAATTTTGTCCTCCAAAACTATTGGTTTCCTCACATCTTTCACATCCTGTATTGTCGGAATAGATTTTATTACAAAGAGATGAATTAGCTCCTTGTTCAAAATGAGATCTAAATGCAACAGGAATAGGACCTTTCTTATCTTGCTCTTCCTGATCTGCAAGAGGAATAAATGGACACATTAAAGGGATAATATGGAAAGTTTTATCTTTTGGAAATGAGTGTTTCCAAACTGCTGTAGTATCTTTCTTGCCACCACCACCTACTGAACGGGATAGTAAACCAAAATTAGACATATTCAATTCTCCTAGTAAAAAAAAACGGGATAAAAAGTTAACTACAAAAATTACTATAATTTATTTTGCCAAATTTGTCAAATCTTCTCTGCATTAATTTGCTCTAACAAACCCCTTCGGGGTGAGAATAACTCTTTGGATCACTGAGAAGACTTGATAGTAGATCATATGATATCTAATAAGCTATAAAGAAGTTATAATAAGAACCATATAAATTCAGATAAGATTTAATAAACTGTAAAGAGCTTATATAATAATTTCTGATAATAATTTTACCAATATTTTTTACAGAATGGATCTGAATAGGGTTGTAGAAATTCTCTTAATGTTATATTATGTGTAGTTATCATACTTGGCATATCTTGAGAGTTAAGTATGTAGTTAACTACAGGTCTATCTCCCGCGGGTCTTATTCTACAACCTTGTTGAGTTTCACCTAAATTATGTTCATAACAAAGTCTATACCAAGAATTATTCGGAAGATAGTTTTGAATGTTATATTCATTAATCCCATCTTCCTCAATCCTGGTTATATTCTCTGGATGTATATCATATCCACTCATTTTTTCTGATTCATATGGAAATATATTATTTATTTGTGCTCTTCCATATTTGTGATTGTAATAATTAGCAACTGTTTTATATTTATATACTAATTGTTCATAATCTCCTCCCGCGAAGAACACTCCACAACAAAGGATCTGTACATCTAAATCTTTATATTTATTTGTTCCTTTTGATAAACAATTAATAATTAATCTATCTTTAACTGTTGGAAATTCCTCTCTATGAGAATCTAAAAATTCTATAGTTCTGGAAGTAAAATTATATTTTCCTTCATCTTTATAAGTTGTAAATAAAATTTTCTTATCTGGAAATCTAAGTTCACATAATTCTGCCACCTTAGCTAGTATTAATTCAAACTTATTTCCATCTGAAAGTGAAGTTTTAGAACAAGATAAATCTAATAATTGGATATTTGCATTTTCTGGATGTACTCTTCTAATATCTAATACTTCATTCTCTCCAAACGTAGTTAAATCTTCTATGCCTGTAAGTCTTTTAATCAACTCTTTCGGGGGAGTAGCATCAGCTAATACACGAATAGGTGCTCTAGGTAATTCATATATAACCTCTATTCCTGATATAGGATTAATCTGTCTAGCTTGATTATAATATCTTAAATAATCAGGAATAGTCCAAGGTAATTCTTCTTTATCAAAGATTTTTCTTATCTCTTTTAATACAGTATAACTAGGTTCTAATCGACCTCCCGCGGAGGTTTCTCTATTCATCCACCTATAAAGATTTTCTATTTGTATATTAGATATAGTTTTTAGAATTTCTAATTCTCTAGGTTTAATTTGAATAGAAGAATAACAAACATCTAAGAATGATTCATCTACAAAGAAACAATCAAATCTCTTTTCAAGTAATTTATATATTACTTCCTGACATTGAAGATGAGAATGTTGAATTATAACAACTCTATATCTATCTTCTAATACTTCTGAATACTGCCGCGGATAATAACATCTCTCAAAGAAAGGACATGTTTCACATAATTCTCCTTTGAAGTCCGCGGAGGATACTCCTAAATTAATTTGTTCCTGAATATCTTCATAACTAGGACAAGGATGTGTTACTAGTTGTCTAGTAAATATAGCTCTATGAGAAGCTAATATAAAAGCTCCTATTCCTTCTTCATATAACCATTTTTTAAACATATCTGCTAAATCAATAGTAGGAACAGAAATAAGAACACTCTTACCCATCTTAGCTAATCTAGCAGTAAGCTTCATAAGAGAATAACTCTTACCTGATCCTTGAAAAGGAGATAATAATATATCTCTAGGTATTTGTTTATTTACACTGTCTAATACAAATTCTTCAAAATTATGTAGTGTTGTCTCCCGCACCTCCTGGGGAGTTAGAAGTCTCAATACCACGTACAACATCTCCTATCTTAGTTTTAATAATTTCTTTACCCCAAATAAACGCGGAGGGTGACTCTATTATATTTCTAAAAGGACATCCTTCACACATATCAAATTTATCATTCCATTTTTGACATGACATAAAATATCTATCTGGATTATCCATAATATCATCTTGATTAGATTCCCATTGGTGTGTCTCAGGGTCTCTAGGACGATATTTCTTAAGTAAGTTTCGAAACCATTGCCTACCCTCATAAGTCTCCTTGTAGGACCTCCTAGACACCTTAGCATCGTTATATGCTCCTAGTCTCTGGATATGTAATCCAGTGTTATGATAAATAGTTCCTGCTCTTGCAATCCAACCCTTATCTCTTATATTAAATAAGAGAGTATTAATAGCTTGACAATTAGATGCAATCTTTTCTATTTTCTCTGGACACTTAAAAGGTAAAGGTAGGTTTCTATCTACAAAAGTAAATTCTTTAGATTTGTGTTTAAATTTCTTTAGATCTATAATTTTGATCTCTTTCTTCTTTCTAAAAGAATCTTTAATTCTTTTTGTTACTTCCTCCCCAGATAGATAGGGTAAAGAGAGATAATACTTAATAGCTACAACAGGATCAGAAACATACTCTCCATCTATTTCTACTGGAAATTTAGTATTATTTCTACTTAAATGTGGACCAAGAAATAATCTAATTTTTTCATTTAGTTTTGTTACACCAAAGATTTCATCATCAAAATCTTTTGTAGTTAATTCTGCTTCATCTATTATCTGTTCAAATAATAGTTTTACTGCTGAATGGCTCCCGCGGAGGGGTATCCATCTATGTTGTCTAGTGAATAAATCATCTATAATATCTCCTCCATGTTCTATCATCTCATATATATCATATTGTTTTAGAAGAGGAAGTATTTTAGCTTCATATAAATTTATTTCTTTTACTGAGTCCAGATCAAAACAAACAAATCTAGCTCCGTCTTCATAATTAGGAGATACTCCTATACTACCTGTATAATAGAAATTCTTATCTATAGGAGTAAGATAGAAATGTTCTATAAGTAATTTATCTGTAATTCCTCCCTCTATAGGATAATAAGTAAATTGAGGTAAGGCAGTTCCATCAGGTTTTTTAAATTGTTTCTTATAATATCTTTGTTGATGAAGGCGGGGAGCCTTACCAAAGAAATGTTTGATAAACTCCCCCACAACTTCATAGAATTCAATAGAAGGTTTCACTGTTTTGCAATTTTCTTTTCAAGAGCCTTAGAAGCTTCATCTAAAAGTTTCTTCATTACCTTATCAGAAATGTGAGGACTTCTAGGATCAATACCTTCTACTTGAAGAACAAATAAAGTAGCTGTTGCTTGATCAATTTCTTCTTTCTGTCTAGTAACAGCTTCTATTACTTCTTTATTCATTTTTTCTCTTTCTTTTCTTACAAGCTCACTAGCTTCTTCCTCTGTTAATCCGGTTAGATCTACAACTGCTGTTGATTCAGCAAATGGATCAAAATTACCAAATTGAGTTGAAGGAATATGTAGCCTAAAACTTGTTGTCAGCTTTTTGCTTTTTACTCTATTTTCCATATAAAACGTTACTCCTCGATAGAATCTTAAATAACTAACGAGTTCAGTATATGCCAGATATTCCTAAAAGTCCAGCTAAGATTAGTTTTATTATAGAAAGATTGGCCCTTCATTGGGATCTTATTCGTTTGAAAGAATACTATCAACAGTATTTTGAAGAAAAAATAGATCCAGAAGCTATTTTAGAGATACGTAATAAATTCTCAGAAAAGATAAAAGAACAAGAACTTATAGAACTTAAGGATATTTCTCGTAGAGCTTTATCACACCCCGCAATAAGACTTGATTATATTTATTTAGGGTTGGAACATGCTCTCAAACCTAAACCTGTTAAATCCGTAAAGGTAGCAGAAAATGAGTATGAGATTATTTATGATATCGATCATTCCGCGGTGGCCAAGTATTTAGATCTTGCTCAGAAAGAAGAATATGCAGCTAAGAGATTACTAGTAGAGATACTTAAGAATGATATAGATGACTCTGCTCCCCGCAAGTCTTCCTTTGAGCCAATTAAAATAGAAGATGGATTTTAATGGGAAAACTTGATAAGAGGGCTGAGGAAAGAAGATCTAAATTTCGAGTCTGGCCAGAACCTCGTAGAAAAAAGTATGCTTCTAATGGTAAAACTGTATTAAATTATGGCCCTACCTTAAAACAAAAATTCCTTTTTTTAGATAAAATACTTTCCCTCACTACAGAAGAAATTTCTAAATCTCTTCTTATTCCTTTACAGGAATGGAATAGAAAATTTGGATATACAGAAAATCAAATACGTATCCAAGAAACAGCTATCTTTCCTCATCTGCATCCAGTAGATGTTTTTCTATTTGATGGAGGGAATCGTTGTCATGCGAAAGGAACAGAATTAATTCTTTATGATGGAAGTTTTAAAAAGGTAGAGGATCTTAAAGTAGGAGATCTTCTTATGGGTCCTGATTCCCTCCCCAGAAGAGTATTGAGTACTGCTCACGGGAGAGAAACTATGTATAAAATCTCTCCTCTTAAAGGAAAACCATTTATATGTAATGAGTCCCACATTTTATCATTAAAAAAAGTAAAGCTAAATCCAGAAATAAGAATTAATAAGGATGGAAGTACATATATAAAACCAATCAGATATCCCAAAGAAGATATCTGGAATGTAACTATTAAGGATTATTTAAATTCTTCACACAAAAGAAAGAATTTTTTTAAGCTTTGGAGACCTGAAAGGATTGATTTTGATAGTACATCAAACCTTGATATAGACCCCTATATATTAGGTCTATGGTTAGGAGATGGATATTCTAATAGATTTGCTCTCACTACAATGGACGTTGAAATAGATCAAGCATTTTGTAGTTATATAACAAAACAATTTCCAAACTTAGAAATTAAAAAGGATTTTTTTCCTGATAAAAAGAGCTGGAATATAAAAATTTCTTGTCCCGCTCTTAAATCCCCAACCAAACTATTAAGAAAATTAAATTTATATAAAAATAAACATATTCCTTTAGTATATAAAACTTCATCTTATGAAAATAGACTTCAATTACTGGCAGGCTTGTTAGACACAGACGGGCACTTAGCAAACGGGACTTATTTTGAAATCACTCAAAAAAGAAAAGATTTAGCTGAGGATATAGTATTCTTAGCTAAAAGTTTAGGTTTCTCAGCTAATATTTTTGAGGTTAAAAAACACTGCACATATAAAGGAGAAAAAAGAGAGGGAACCTATTATCGTATTCACATATGTGGAGACATTCCTAAAATCCCTACACGCCTTCCGCGAAAGCAGGCAGTAAAAGGAGGAATAGAAAAATCAAATCATCTTCTCACAGGATTTACTATTGAAAAGTTAGAAGAAGATGATTATTACGGTGTATCTATAGATGGAGATCATCTGTATCTTCTTTCAGACTTCACGGTTTCCCATAATAGCGGTAAATCAGTAGCTGCCGTAGCACGTGTAATGCAGTTCCTGCTTGAGAATCCGGGCACGACTGCTGTAGTTGGTGCTGAAAATATGCCTCTTCTCAAGCGTACTGCTTGGGAATATTGGCGTCAAAGGCTAACAATATTTCAAGATTGGGATCATCCTCTTGTTGCTAAGAAACCTAGTCAACATGAAAGTAGATTACGTCTTACTAATGGAAGTCAGGTTTGGTTTATTCACTTTTCTGACTATAGAGTCCTCCGCGGGATCGAGGCTGATATTATTCATATCGAAGAAGCCTCCCTCCTTCCTGATGAAAATTCGATGAATGAGCTTATTAGACGTTTATCCGGTAAAGCTAAACTAAGACAGCTTATTCTTACAACTAACCCTGAAGAAGATCATGGCTGGATCTATACTAAATTTAATCTTAAGCAATTTGAAATTGATTATGAGGGAGAGCCTCTTCCTATCGGAGATAAATGTAATTGTCACTATTGTCAAGAATGTTTAGATCAACAAGAAATTAAGATTCCTTGGGTAAATAAAAGATGTCCAGAATGTGGATCTAAAAAAGATAATGATTGTCCTGGAAATCAACAGTTCTTTCGAGTATTGCGTATAGCCTCCTTTGAGAATTATGAACACCTCCCCAGCGAGTTCACTCAAAGTGCTAAGAGTGGTATGAGCGAAGAATATTTTAGGCATTATATAAAAGGACAAGTTGGAGAACTACGTACTGGAAGGGTCTATAAATCTTATTCTAAGAGTAAGAATATTTCAACTGAAACTCTTCCTTTTAATCCTGACCTTCCTCTTTACTGGAGCTTGGATTTTAATATTAGTTATCAATGTTCTGTTGTATGTCAAGAGTATTATGATGACGATGGTCCTATATTAATAGTTGTAGATGAATTGGTGCTCCCGCAGGCTGGTCCTGAAGACGTAGCTAGAGAGTTTCTTAATAGATTTGGACAATACAAAGTTCCCATTCTTATGTATGGAGATCCTACCGCTCATAACAATAAAATTAGTCCTAATGATATTTCCCAATTTAAACTTATTGCTCAGATTTTGGATGATCCTAGAAAATATGGAATAGATTTAGATCCTAAAGAATGTTCTATTATGACTCCTAAAGAGAGAAGTAATGTAGTAGGAAAAGTAGATTCTACTAATGCTATGTTGCTTAATTCTGATGGGCTCCCGCGGGTGTTGATTAATCCTCATTGCGAATGGATACAAGCAGGATTAGGTAAAGTTAAGTGGAAAGAAGATACGCCTGGTAGATCTGTAATTGATGATCAGTGTGATAAAAATGCTGCTAAGGCAGCAGACAAGTCTACTGTTAGGCCCCTTACTCATATATGTGATGCGCTTGCTTATCTTATTTATAAGAGGCATCCCGCGACTCCTGACTTAAATCAAAATCCTTTCCTCCAAGCTCCGGGTGGAAGTATTATAGAAAAAACTAATCTTGGTACAGTAGAATATAGTCTTCTTCCAGAAGAGGAAGAGGAAAATAAAAATACTGGATCTTTTTGGGACATTATAGAAAATGAAGGAGGCTGGGAACACCCAGAAGATGAGGATTTTGGGTTCTTTGGTCATAATAATTTCTGGCAATAGATAGAATTTATTTAGTTGAAATATTATTCTTTTAGGAGATAAAAATGGCTAATCCTCTCGGCGCTGCAAATGTTGTAGGACATAATCTTAAATATAGTGAACTAGGGTTAGCGTCTGCTACTATTCTTGCTACTGCATCTCCAGTTTCATTAAGTTTTACAAACAAAACTCCTGTTCCTGAAACAGTTGTTGTACTTTGGAGACTCTCTTCAGGTACTCTTGATGTTCAAGTAGAAGCTGCAAGCTCAACAACTTTTGGATCAGCTACTTATACTTCTGGTGCAAAAACTGGAACCAAGTATGAATGTGCTGTTGTTAATACCTCCGCAGCTAATCCTTATGTAAATGTTAATCTAGTAACCTCTGCTAATGCTATCCTTGATAGGTTGATGGTTATGACCCTTGCTGAACTTGAAGCTGATGAAGATTGGTATAATGTTCGTGATGGTGTAATGGCGGTAGCCAATACGACTCATGGAGATGGTTCAGGTACGATGTCGTTTACGACCTCAGACTAATCTTATTTTCCTCTTTATTGTAGTCTAAAAGAACCTCGTTAGAGGTTCTTTTTATATTTGTACAATTAAGTTTAGATTCAAAAATAAGAGGATTTAATGCCTGATTTTAAAAATGAGATACTTCATAAACTTAAAATAATTGATGATGAAGTATATCAATTTAACAATGCTCCAGAAGATATCAGAAATGATGTTGTAAAAGCACTTCAAGCAAAAGAGGATTTAAATCTTTATAGAGATGTTACTAATGCTAGTATTATTGCTAATAAGTTTAATGATAAACTAGATGAGATATTTGCTAAAGTACAACCTATAACATCTGTTCAAAACTATGCTCCCGCGGGGAGTACAATAAGAAGATTATTTCCTGGTCCCTTTGCCCCCTTCTCTTATGTTGCTGACAATTATTGGGCTGCTTTTAAAGCTCGTAGAGAAATTAGAGTAGATATTGCTAGAGATGGATATGTTTTAGAAACTCCTCCCGGCTATCCTAAAAGAAAGATAAAAATAATAAATCAAATCTTAGATGATTTTGAAATCAACCATTTTCGAATGAATGCAGTAGATTTTCTTAATGTTTTTGGAAATGTATTTATAGATAAGATTACTACTGATTTTGGCGGAAATAAAAAAGGACTAAGAGGATTTAATTTCTTACTCCCCAAAGACATTATTCCTACTGTTGATTATCTAACTAATAGAGTTAATGGATGGGATTATTGGGAAGGAGTTCAGAAAGTTCATTTTGAATTAGGTGAAATTGATCATTTAAAAACTTTTTCACTTCAATCCTTAGATCTTGGAATTCCTTCCCTTGCTTCCGTACTAGTAGATATAGAAGGAGCCATGTACTCTTCTCTTTACAATACAACAATGTTTAAAAAAGGTGGTCTTATTAGAGCCATTGTTGCTATGGAGAAATTAAAAGAAACTGACGCTATTAACGATAAGACATATTTTAATTTCATTCGTAAAGTACAAGAATGGTTTGAACGTCTTTATGGAGGCCTCCGCGGAAGTGGTAATGTTGTATTCACTCCCAATGTAACAGGTGTTTACCCTCTTGTAAATCCTAAAGATTTAGAAGGATCTTATAATCTCACATCTGAACGAGTAGCTATTATGACTTGTGAGGTTCTTGGTTGTCCTCCCGAGAGAATTGGGATCCTCCGCGGGAGCCAATATATTAATAAGGATCAAACTGCAGACTCTCTTTCCCTTTCCTTTGATAATAATTATTATTATTTACTTGGAATTGTTGATGATTATATTAATAAAGTTTTAATAAGAGAAGGTTTAGGAGAAGATCAGGTATTTGTTCGTACCTCTGGAGAATTTGGTGCTCTTTCTAAAGTTCAAGCTGAATTTGGAAAATTAATTGCAGAATGCGGAGCTAATTCCGTTAAGGTAGATGAATTTAGAACTAAAGTTCTACATTGGGAACCACTCGGACCTCCTTATGGAGATAAGTTTTTAGGAGAATTACTTAATGCTCCCAAAGATTCTCCATCTAAATCTAAAGGAGAAGAAATACTTCGTGGGTGTAATGAGTTTACATCAAAAGCTTATGAAACTCACTATCCTAAATTTATAAGATATTATTAACCGATAAAATATCTTAGAGGAACTTTATATGAGCTCTTTTGTTAGAAATATTAAAAAAATCAAGGAAAAGGTTAAAAAGAAAAATCTCAAAGAGATAATTCTTTTTAAATCTATAGAGGATAAATCAGTTGGGCAGACACATAACCAAAACCCTAGCAACAGTAACACTAACAGCAACTAGTTCTGCCATATTTGATATGGATTTAGATACTGTTGAGAATCTACAGGTTTTAGTAGATGCTACATATGCTGCTACAAATAATCCTACTGGAATTACTATAGATCTTAAAGGTGGTTTTGGTGGAGCTGATTTAACTTCAGTCTCGGACCCGTTTCCTTATGGAGTTACTACTGATGGATCTAGTCCTACAACTGTTCCTGTTTTTTCTGATAATGTTGAAACTGTTACTCCTGTTGTAGTGCCGCCCGGGCAGGTTGGTTCAACTAGAAGAAAAACTTTCTTTTATTTAAATGAGATTGGTCGAAGCTGGCCGAGATGGATTCGAATGGTTATTTACAACCGAGATCCCTCTAATAGTTGTATTATTGTTGTTAGATTAGATCTATAAGGAGTCTTTATGTCAATAAGAGGATTTCCAGCAGATGTTAGAATCGTGGCGGGTTCTGGTGTTTCTATTGATGAAGTAGGAAATGTTATTACTATTTCTAGTAACACCTCCGCGTTCTCTACTGTTTCAGTATCTGGTCAGAGTGATGTTGTAGCGGATCAGCTCTCAGACACCCTAACTCTTGTTGCTGGCTCTGGAATCGGAATTACTACAAATGCTGGATCTGACTCAGTAACTATAACAAACACAAATACCGCTTTTAGCACAGTAGCTGTTAGTAATTTCGGAACTACTCAAAGTAATGTAGTTGCTGACGCATTAGCAGACACACTAACTCTTACTTCCGGCGCTAACATGGATATCAGTACTAATGCAAGTACTGACACTTTAACCATCAAAACATGGGACTCTGAAACCAGAACGGTTGGTACATATACATTAGCAGCTAGCTCTGCTACTGTCCAGGGCTGTGATTGTGCTGGTGGACAGGTTGTTATTAACTTGCCCCTAGCATCCACATGCCACGGGAAGATCTTTATCTTCCATCAAATGTATGCAAGTCAAACTGCTAGTTTCCTAATTCAAAGACAGGGATCAGACCTAATTGTCGATAAGTCAGCCAACAACAACACATCTAGACAGTCCAGTGCTCCAGGAGCAGCGAATAAGACCTCTTGGCTGATATTTCAAGCAGACGGGCCTAACAGTATCTGGAGAGAGTTTGGTAGACTCACTTTTGGAAACAATTTACTTAGTGCCTCTGTAGGTAATGATGCGATTGATTTTGGATACCATACTTCAGACACAACCAATACAACTTTAAGTAATAGTAGCCACCCTGTCCGAACAGCCGACATGACTACCGGAGATCTAACATACACCCTAACAATGGTTGATCGTAAAATGTATATGATTAACAAGAGTACATCCCAGGGAGCTGTGATTCTTGATGGTGGTTCAAACACTTTCAACAATATTTCTGGATTTACAACACTAACTTTAGGGTCTTCCGGCAGTATTGGAGACAGTATCTGGATTGAGGGTGACACAGCCCCAAACCCGGATACCTGGAGAATCTTAGCTAGAACAGATCTTCATAAGTGGGCTTATAGAACTTATGCTGCTAACTTTACTGCTGACTATGGAAGCTGGAATAAAATTACAGCAACTCTTACAGCTACGCTGCCTACCGCTGTTAATCGAGCCGGAGAAATAATTGCTTTTAAACTTAGTGCAGGGAGCGTCACACTAACTTTAAATACAACTTCTTCACAAACTATTGATGGAAGAACATCTATATCGTTTGGCAACCAATACGATTGTGTTCGGGTTATCTCTGATGGAGCTAATTGGTTTATATCTGATAGTAGTACATCCGTCAGACTCCGACTACTGTCTTCTACTGGAAGTATGATGATTTCTTGTCCTACTTTAGCAGCAAGCAGAAACATCACTTTGGCTGACCCTGGAGCCAATGCTTTAATAGGAATGACAAAACAATCCTCTGGATTATTGTTTGCTTCTGGATCTGTAACTTTAGATGGATCTAATCCTACTACTGTAGCTACTGGACTAAATACAATTCAAAGCGCTACAGCTACTATTAAAAAGAATTCAACTCCCGGAAGTGATCCATTTGTCATAACTGTTAATTTCACTGGTTCAGATGGAAACCTTGATATCTATGCATGGAAAACAGATGGCACATTAGCTATCCTAACCGCTTCTACCAATAATGCTACGACTATTTGTTGGACTGCTTTTGGGACCTAATCTTTATATTTAATCCAAGTAATAATCAATCCACCAAATAAAACTATGATTATTACTGTCGGTAATATAGGTTCTTGGAATGAAATATCTGTTACAGAGTCTCCCGCGAGGACTGTCATATAGTCTCCTCTTGCTGCTGCCTGTTCGCTCCACTCTGGATTATATGTTGGTTGTTTCATGGCTAATTCCTCTAAAACTCATCATAACATATACATTGGATAAAATTTCTTATAGAACTTTTATAGGAAATATTTTTAATGCCTGATATTTGTCCTGAATGTAGTGTTCAAGATTGTAATGAGTGCCTCCCCGAAGAGGTTGTTTCTATTAAAACCGCCCCATTTAACTTTGGAAGAACTGGCCCTCTTGTTCTTTCTAAATCTCAAATAGATGAAGTTATATCTAAGAAAGAATTAAAAAATCTAAAATCTACTGAAGAAGGAAGAGTAGTTAAGACTGTTTCTTTTAAAGTTTCTAAAAAGGAAAGTGAAGATTATCTTGCTACTGATGAAGAACTTTCTCTTATAAATACAAAAGCTTTATCTCGATTTAAAGAAGATAATCGTCCTTATGTATTTCTTTTTCAAGCTGCTGATGATCAAGTAGATAGAGGATATGAACATTTTACTAGAAGTGCCCTCCGCGGGATGGCAGAATTAGCAGTTAAAAATAGTATTCCTTGGCTTACTGATGGTGATTATGATCATCAATGGAGACAGAAGAATATTTATGGAGTTGTTTTTGATGCTTTTGAGAAAGCTGGAAAACTCTTTTATAAGGTTTATGTTCCTAACATAGAAAGAAATAAAAATGTATTAGATGCTGTCCTTACTGGGTTGTATAGTAAGTTGTCTGTTGGTTTCTCACTAGATCTTAATGATTTTGTTTGTGATACCTGTAAGAAATCCATTTTCCTTTCTGATTGTGAGCATTATCCAGGAATGATGGATGAGAAAGGAAACATTGTCACAGCAACTATTAAGGGTGTTAAAGATAATTATGAGATTTCTGGAGTTGCTGTTCCTATGCAACCAGAAGCTCATATTACAGGAAAATCGGTGTCCACCGCGGACTCCTTTACTTTGAATTATAATTCCAATCTTTTAAAAGAAAGGACTAAAGAGTTATTAGCTAAATATAGTATTGAATCCTTAAAAAAATCTCCTATAGATACAATAAATATTGACAATAACGAATTGGAGACAGAAATGCCTGATCTTAAAAATGTTACAGATGAACAGAATGTAGATTCTCAAGAAGATTCTAATCCTGTTGCTCCCGCGGAAGGCGAAGGTTCTCAAGAACCCACTTCTCAGGAAAAATCTGTTCCTACTGTTGAAAAAGAAATTAATGTAAAAGTTTCTCTTGATGAGTCTCAGCTTGTGGAACTTGTTAAGAGTCTGATTGAAAAGGTTGAAGCCCTTTCTTCAGTATTTGAAAAGAACGTTGAAGCTGTAAAAGCTTTATCTGAAAAGGTAGAAACAGACCTCGAAACTGTTAAATCTCAACTTGCTGTAGCAACTGAAGCTACTAGTGATGCTCTCACTCGTAAGCTGCAAGCCGCTCAAAAAACGGAACCTAAACACTGGGTTCTTGAAAATTTCAGTGTTGATTTAGCTAAAAATATGGGAGACGAATCTGAAAATGTCTAATGTACCTACCTCTGGCAAGAAAAGACTTGGTAAGCTTTCTGAAGTTATTGCCAAGGGTGTGCCTTCTCACATGCAGGCAGAATGGGAAGCTCATTTCCGCATGGAATTGAAATCTCCTGATTTGTCCTCAGTCCGTGTTGTATCTCTTGAAGATCAGTTTGCAAGACTTGCAAATGAACAGACTGTATTTTGGGATATCGCCACCGCGGGTGGAGTAACCAGAGTACGAGATCTGCAACATAAGTTCAGAGAGCGAAGAATTGGATCTGACACTGCTGCAGTGTTTAATCCTAACGGCGACTTTGCTGCTGAAACCGAATCAAATCGTCCTACCCGTGACAATACGGTTGGATTTGTTGGTTCTAAGCAAAACATCCGTTACTTGGCCCAAGAACTTGGTGAACAGTCTCCTGTTCAATCCATAGATCTTATGGCTGAAGAAGTAGAAGATGCTCTCTTAAGAATTAAGAGAAAAATGAATGCAATGGCTTTAGCTAACACCGAAGTTAAGGCAGAAACAGTTCAAGCCGGATCTCCCCAACCTGGTGGATTCATTACTAGATCCTCACTATATAATCTAGCAACCTCTGGTGATCTTACTAATGCTCTTATTCAAGGAAGAGTAAATGCAATTGCTAATGCAGGTTCTGCAGAAGGTCTTGGTTTTGGTGTTCAGTTGATGGCTCTTTGTCATGCTGGTCAACTTGCCAAAGTTCAGGATTTGATGATTGCTCGTTATCCTGGTGAATCGAGTGACGCATCTGAGAGATTGAAAGCTAGTCTATTGTCTGGTCTTCCTTTCCAAAATTTGAATCCTTATGCAGTAGAAGTTTATAAGCCGAGACCGGGACGACCTATCCTGTTTGTTCATGAACCTCAACTTCCTACCGGCAACTGCTTGTTCTTCACTCCTCAAGGCAAATCAAAACCGAGAGTTGGTAAATTCCAGATGTTCGGTTCGATGGGTCCGTGGGCACTTGAAAGACCAGAAGCTAATCTCTTGCATGTAGTTTATGTATGGGATAACTTTACGATAATCGATGAACTTGTGGAAACAAGAGCATTGCTTACCGGATTGAATGACTAATTTCTTTCCACGCTAGTCACCTCAAACCTCTCCTCCGGGAGAGGTTTTTTATTTCTTGAGTATAATACTAACTAGAGAAATTTATTTAAGGAGTAAATATGGATACTAAGTCTCTATTGAGAACTGACAAGTTTTATATTATTGATACAAGAACTAATTCTTGTCCTAAAGGTAGACATGTAGAAATTAGGGATCTTGAAGCTTGTAAAGATTATTCTGAATTAACTAAAGCACAGAAAGAATTTAGACTTGCTGAGAAGATTGGACACCTCCCGCCTCACATTGCTCAAGCTGCTAACAACGTTCATACTATGAAAATGTTGGAAGATCCTGCTTGTAAAGTAGAAGAGGAATGTGATGAGGATGGATTGATTTATATTCGTAAAGATGTTAAAATGGTCTTGGAAGACAAAGAGCTCGCGGGAGAAGAAGTAGTTAAACATTGGCTAAAAGTTCTCCAAACAGTAGATAGAGAGATACAACTTTCTAAGTACGGCCTACAGTTCGGGGAGGTTGTAGAAACCAAACCCACAGTTAAGAAATAATTAAATTTCAATTTCGACTCTTAATGTGTTAAACTCTCCAATAAAGGAGAGTTTTATTTTGTCTAAAATTTTTCTATCGAGTTGATTTATAATCAGAATGATTATAATTACATGATAATGTAATTAGATATAATTATCGGTATGGCAAAGCCGATAAATGATTTAACTGGTCAAAAAATAGGAAAACTCTATATCATAAAAAGATATAGATATACTAGAAAAAATTGGAAAAACCCAGATACTTTTTATGATTATATATGTGAATGTGGAAATAAAGGACATACGTCCCATTCTAACTTAGTATCTTCTAAAAAGAATAAAAGGTATCCAAAAAGTTGTGGATGTTCTAATAAAGAATGGATTAATAAATGGAATTTAATACGGCCGAACATAGAGAGAGATGATAAACAGATCTTAATAAACCGAATTAAGAATTATTACATTAGAAATGCTAATAAAGCTAAACATAATTGGGAACTAAGTAATCAGGAATTTGAGTTATTAATATTTGGTAATTGTTATTTTTGCGGAGCAAGCCCTGAAAAAGAAAAAATTAGGAAAAATATCACAATTAAACATAGCGGAATAGATAGGTTAGATTCTTCCAAAGACTATTTTTTAGATAATTGTGTTTCTTGTTGTAAATGGTGTAACTGGGCAAAGAATGAATTTTCAGTCAAAGAATTTTTAGATCATATAATGGTAATTGTTGATTATGACGAAAAGAAAACCAAATCATCTTAAGGTTCCCATATATTTATTTAACATTTATAAAAGAAATTCTAGATACAGAAACTTAATTTTTAATTTATCAAAAGAAGAATTTACAGCTATCATAGATAAACCATGTTACTATTGTGGAACTGTAGGATCTATGTCTACATCTAGGGTTGGTGGCGGACACCAACTTTATATAGATAAACCTTATAAACATAATGGTGTGGATAGAAAGGATAACAATATTGGATATATTAAAGGAAATGTGGTTCCATGTTGCAAAAAATGTAATATTTTTAAAAACAGAAGATCTATTTCAGATTTTAAAGAATGGGTATATCAAGTGAGGAATCACATTAAAAATGACAAAAGTTTTCTTTACGGCTGACACACATTTTGATCACGTCCGGGTAATCGGATATTGCAATCGTTCATTCTCTAATGTAAATGAAATGAATGAAATTCTTATTCATCGTTGGAACAGTTTAGTTTCTGATTCTGACATTATCTATGTGCTTGGTGATTTTTCTTTATCTCTTCGTCCTGTAAGAGAAATTCTTCCCCGCCTCCGCGGGAGGAAGAGACTCGCGATCGGAAATCACGATCGTCCACATAGACAGGAAAAATACATAGACTTATATAAAGAATATGGATTTGAAGAAGTAGAAAGAGTTTATCAAGTTGAGATTGGTGGACATAGTGTAACTCTTTACCATTTTCCTTATTGGAATGGAAGGGATCAAGTAAATCATACTAAATATAGATTGATGGAAGATCGTTCTCGCATCCTACTTTGCGGTCATAGCCACCTCCCGCCAGAGCGTCGGGTCAGAACCGTGGGAGGAACTCTACAAATAGATGTAGGGGTAGATGCTTGGGACTATTACCCAGTTTCAGAAGATCAAATATTAGAGACTATAAAGGAGAATGGTAGATGATTCTTAACATTAAGTTCTATCATTCCTTACTAGACTGGAAAGTAGAAAAGGAAATTGTAAATAAATATTGGATTGAAAATGATTTAGAACTAGCAAGATTTTGGTATGAAGATGGGAACGGTTCTTGTGATTGTAATAGGGCACTTGAGGCTGGTTGGGATTTAGAAGGTTGTGGTGATGATATTTTTATCGAAGTTACTTATAATGGAGAATTTGTTTATAGTGACCTCCCGCGGGAGTGGGAAGATTTGCCCAATGAGTTAGGAGAAAAATAATGGAATTACAAGATTATAGTCCTAAACCTATTATAGAAGGTGTTAAAATTATTGATCTCAAAGTTCACAAGGATGATGGTGGATCATTTTGTGAATTAGGTAGATTTGAAGCGTTTGAGAACATATTATTAGATTGTGAAGAACTAACTAAAGATCCTCTCCATAAAGGAATTGGGGATAAACTACAAGCTAACTATTCAGTTCTTCATCCAGGAACTATAAAAGCTTTTCATCTCCACAAAAACCAAACAGATCAATTTTGTATTATGGATAAGATGATCATTAACCTTATTGATATAAGACATCTTCTTAAAGATGATAAACTCTTAAACAGGTTTTTGGAAGCTTCTCAGTTTCGAGATTCTCTTGTGAAAACTAATGAAATGGGACATCTAATACCAAAAGAGAAGAGAATGAGACTAGTTTTAGAGAATCAAAAATTAATTATCCCTCCGGGAGTCCTACATGGAATATGTAATCCTTATAATCAAGATCATAGAATGATTTATTTTGTTAATAGGTGGTTTAATCCACAAGATGAATGGAGATTACCTTGGGATTTAATTGGAGAGGAAGTATGGAGAATTCAAAAAGGATGAAAAGATTTGATGTAAAAGATTTGATTATTGTATCTCTATTAACAGTATTGATATGTCAACCTACTAAAGCTGCCTCCGCGGACAAGGAGTCTATTATAGATGCTGCTTGTTTGATATCTGCTTCTATTCTTTGTATTAATAAAATCTATCCACCCTTAAGAAATATAGGAATAGACGCTAGAATTATAAGAAAGGGCTGGGATGCTAAATTAGTATGGAAATAAATAAATCCATAGGATGGTTTAACTGTGATTGTCTAATGTTCAGTGATTTTTGTGAGCATTATTTAGGTATTCCCTTTCCTTATTCTTTGTGTTATAATTGCTCCTCCCGCCTTTCTGGAATGATTGAAGTTAAAGAACCTAAATTATTTACAGGAATCCTAGAGGAAAAAGATTGTGAAATGTGTTTATATTATGGGAGATTATTAGGATGACTAAACATGGAAGAATGCTAAGAAAAT
>FRDC01000724.1_pt1 | contig 21740 bp, 27 predicted proteins | sample 1106171 | NCBI WGS metagenome assembly FRDC01 (sample SAMEA3930566, study PRJEB13176) | freshwater metagenome | biome: Drinking water system; feature: drinking water; material: water | place: Singapore | collected 2014-12-20 | reverse complement strand
GAGATGTTGCCGTACTGGCTCTGGAAGGCCTGATCGATCTGCTGCACGTCGAAGGCGATGCGCTGTGCCTGACCCAGCAGCGCTTGCGTGCGCTGCACCGATTGCTGGAGCTGCTGAAGGGAGGAATAGGGCAGGCTCGCGAGGTTGCGGGCCTGGTTGATCAGCATCTGCGCTTCGTTCTGGAGGCTCTGGATCTGGTTGTTGATCTGCTCGAGCGCCCGCGCGGCCGATAGGACATTCTGGACGTAGTTGGTCGGATCATAGACGACCCACTGCGCCGCTGCCGGGGTGACGAACACCGGCGAGAAGGCGACGGGCAGCGACAGGATGGTTGCGGCGAACAGCGCCGCGCGAGAGCGTCGGATCATCATGGCTTGGGCTCCAGGTTGGTGAGGTCGGGGATGAGGTCGGCGGCCCATCCGACATCGCGGGCGCGCAGCCAGGCGGGCAGGAAGCCGTCGCGGCCTTGCTCGAAGAGGATCGCCTCGATCGCGGCCTGATCGGCTTTCGAGGATGCGGCGCAAAGCGCGAGGGCGACCTCGGAGAGCCCCAGCTCGAACAGCCGGTTGCCGCGTCGCGACTGGCAGTAATAGTCGCGCTTGGGTGTGGCCCGGCTGAGGATCTCGATCTGACGGTCGTTCAAGCCGAAGCGCCGGTAGATCGCGGTGATCTGCGGCTCGATCGCGCGTTCGTTCGGCAGCAAAAGGCGCGTCGGGCAGCTTTCGATGATGGCCGGCGCGATCGCGCTCCCATCGATGTCGGCCAATGACTGCGTGGCGAAGACCACGGACGCGTTCTTCTTGCGCAGCGTCTTCAGCCATTCGCGCAGTTGCGCCGCGAAACCCTCATCGTCGAGCGCGAGCCAGCCTTCGTCGACAATCAGGAGCGTGGGCCGTCCATCCAAACGGTCGCCGATCCGATGGAAGAGATAGGCGAGGACCGCCGGCGCCGCGCCGCCGCCGATCAGCCCCTCGGTTTCAAAGGCCTGGACTGCAGCGTCCCCCAGCTGCTCTCCTTCGGCATCCAGCAGCCGTCCATAGGCACCGCCCACACAATATGGCCGCAGCGCCTGCTTGAGATCGTTCGACTGGAGAAGGACGGCGAGGCCCGTCAACGTGCGCTCCGGGATCGGCGCGGAGGCAAGCGAGGTCAGCGCGGTCCAGAGATGTTCCTTGACCTCCGGCGTGATCGTGACGCCCTCGCGAGCAAGGATCGCCGCGACCCAGTCTGCTGCCCAGGCACGCTCATGAGTCTCATGAATGCGGGCGAGCGGCTGAAGGGACACAGACGCCGCAGCGCCGTCCGTCAGGCTGCCACCGAGGTCGTGCCAATCGCCTCCCATCGCGAGCGCTGCCGCGCGGATCGAGCCGCCGAAGTCGAAGGCAAAGACTTGGGCGTCCGGATAGCGCCGGAACTGAAGCGCGATAAGCGCGAGCAGCACGGACTTTCCCGCGCCTGTCGGTCCGACCACCAGCGTGTGGCCGACGTCGCCGACATGCAGCGAAAAGCGAAACGGCGTGCTGCCTTCGGTCTTGCCGTAGAGCAGCGGCGGCGCACCGAAATGTTCGTCCCGTTCCGGCCCGGCCCAGACCGCCGAGAGCGGAATCATGTGGGCGAGGTTCAGGGTGGAGATCGGTGGCTGCCGCACGTTGGCGTAGACGTGGCCGGGCAGCGACCCGAGCCAGGCATCGACGGCGTTGATGGTCTCGGACATCGCGGTGAAGTCACGGCCCTGGATCACCTTTTCGACGAGGCGCAGCTTCTCGTCGGCGGTGCGCGGATCGGCGTCCCAGACGGTGACGGTGGCGGTCACATAGGCCTGACCGGCATAGTCCGCTCCTAGTTCCTGCAAGGCCATGTCGGCATCGGCCGCCTTGTTCGCAGCATCCGTGTCGACGAGCGCCGATGCCTCGTTGGTCATCACTTCCTTGAGGATCGCGGCGATGGATTTGCGCTTGGCGAACCACTGCCGCCGGATCCGCGTCAGCAGCTTCGTGGCGTCCGTCTTGTCGAGAAGGATCGCCCGCGTGGACCAGCGATAGGGAAAGGCAAGCCGGTTGAGATCGTCGAGAATTCCTGGGGTCGTCGCCGTCGGAAAGCCGTTGATCGTCAACACGCGCAAATGGGCGGCGCCGAGCCGCGGCTCGAGGCCGCCGGTCAGTGGCTCGTCGGCGAGAAGCGCATCGAGGTAGATCGGCGTTTCGGGCACGCGGACGCGGTGGCGCTTCGTTGAGACGGTCGCGTGCAGGTAAGTCAGGGTCTCGGCGTCATCGAGCCAACGGCATTCCGGCATGAAGCCATCGACGAGCTGGAGGACACGGTTGGTGCGGTCAATGAAGGCCGCGAGGGCTTCATGGGGATCGACGCCGGACTGTTGGCGACCCTCGTAGAGCCAGAGTTCGGCCCGCGCGGCGTCCTCGGCGGGCGGGAGATACAGGAAAGTCAGGAAGTAGCTCGACTCGTAATGCGCGCCTGCTTCCTCGAAGTCAGCCTTGCGCTCCGCATCGACGAGGGCGGAGGCGGCGTCCGCGAAGCGGCTTGCCGGATAGGAGGCGGCTTCGTGACGCTGCGCTTCGACGAAGATCGCCCAGCCCGACCCCAAACGCCGGAAGGCGTTGTTGAGGCGACTGGCGACGGCCACCAGTTCGGCGGCCACAGCTGAGTCGAGATCGGGACCACGAAAGCGCGCGGAGCGCTGGAAGCTGCCATCCTTGTTGAGCACGACGCCTTCGCCGACCAGCGCCGCCCAGGGCAGGAAATCAGCAAGGCGGGTCGCGGTTCGGCGATATTCGGCGAGGTTCATCATGGCCACGCCTCAGACCGAGAGATGGCCTGGAATGCGCAGATGTCGGCGGCCCACTTCGACAAAGAGCGGATCGCGCTTTGCTGCCCAAACGGCAGCGAAATGGCCGATCGCCCAGATGAGGAGACCAACCAGCCATAGCCGCAATCCGAGACCGACAGCGCCGGCGAGTGTGCCGTTCATGATGGCGATGCTGCGCGGTGCGCCGCCCAGCAGGATATGCTCGGTCAGCGCGCGGTGGACCGGAACCGAGAAGCCCGCGACTTCATCGGGATGATGCAGGAGGCCCGCCATCAGACGAGCGCCCCGCCGCCGAACGAGAAGAACGACAGGAAGAAGCTGGACGCTGCGAAGGCGATCGACAGGCCGAAGACGATCTGGATGAGGCGCCGAAATCCTCCGCTCGTGTCGCCGAACGCCAGCGTCAGGCCGGTGACGATGATGATGATCACCGCGATGATCTTGGCGACCGGCCCCTCGATCGACTGGAGGATGGACTGCAACGGCGCTTCCCAGGGCATCGAGGAGCCCGATGCATGGGCGGCGGGCGCCAGAAGAAAGCTCAGGGTCAGCGCAGTGGCGGCGGTCGCGAGGCGCTGACGGCCGCGCGCGATATGTCGGATCATGCGGGTTCTCCTTGTGGGTCGGGAGGCTGGGTTGCGGGGGAAAGGCGGTAGTCGGTGTCCGTCCCGAGCCCTTCGACGCGGGCGAGTTCGGCGAGACGCCGCGCAGCGCCGCGGCCGGAGAGCACGGCCACCAGATCGATGGTCTCGGCGATCAGCGCCCGGGGGACGGTGACGACAGCTTCCTGGATGAGCTGCTCGAGGCGGCGCAGCGCGCCGAGCGCGGTGCCGGCGTGGATCGTGCCGATCCCGCCGGGATGGCCGGTGCCCCAGGCCTTCAGGAGATCGAGCGCCTCAGACCCACGCACTTCACCGATCGGGATCCGATCCGGCCGCAGCCGCAGCGAGGAGCGCACCAGGTCGGACAGCGTCGCGACGCCGTCCTTGGTGCGCATGGCGATGATGTTCTGCGCCCGGCATTGCAGCTCGCGGGTGTCTTCGATGACGATGACGCGGTCGGTTGTCTTTGCGACCTCGGCCAGCAAGGCATTGGTCAGCGTGGTCTTGCCGGTGCTGGTTCCGCCGGCGACGAGGATGTTGGCGCGCGCTGCGACCGCCTGCCGGAGGATGTCGGCCTGGTCGGCCGTCATGATGTCCGCGGCGACATAGTCGTCGAGCGTGAAGACGGCGACGGCAGGCTTGCGGATCGCGAAGACCGGAGCCGTCACGACCGGCGGCAGCAGGCCCTCGAAGCGCTCGCCGGTTTCGGGGAGCTCGGCCGAGACGCGCGGGCGACGGTCATGCACCTCGGCGCCGACATGATGGGCGACAAGGCGGACGATGCGTTCGCCATCGGCTGCCGAAAGTCGCTCTCCCGTATCGGACAGGCCGTCAGAGAGTCGGTCGATCCAGAGCCGCCCATCGGGGTTGAGCATGACTTCGACGATCGCGGGGTCTTCCAGGAATCGGGCGACCGCAGGCCCCAAGGCGGTGCGCAACATGCGTGCGCCGCGGGAGGCTGCTTCCGATTGCTGATGGTTGACCGCCACGTCGTCCCCGTTCGCTTGCGGGCTCGCGCGTCGCGCGGCCCTGGATCGGGGATGAGTAAGAAAGGCAGGAATTAGGGCGTTGCAACAACGCTAGAGGGGTCATCGTACTTTGGCGAAGAAAGACAGGTGATCGGCGGACCGGCGTCGAGCCACGGCGGCGCTTGCGGGCTCCCGATCGGCGCGTTTTCCCGAGCGGGAATAATTCAGGCCCGGGAGCTATCCCGATGCGCAAGCTTTCCCGAGCGGGAAATTCTTATAGACATTCTTCAGGAATCCATGATACTTTCCCGTTCGGTAAATATCATGGCCAGACGCAACCTCACCACCGCCGAGATCGGCGACATTGTGCGAACCACCCGCAAGGCCGCTGGCTTGCGGCAGGATGAGCTTGCCGGCGCAGCTGGCGTCGGCCTGCGCTTCATCGTCGATCTCGAAGCGGGAAAGCCGACCGCGCAGATCGGCAAGACGCTTCAGGTCCTCGCTGCACTCGGATGCTCGCTCGATATCACACCGCCGCCCGACACCAAAGGAGCGCGGAAGGCATGACGCGCACCCTTGATATCTGGTGGGACGGGCACCTGGTAGGCCAGCTGACGCAGGACAAGCACGGTGAACTCGGCTTCGCCTATGCGCCGGCTTGGCTTGACGATGAGCAGGCGCAGCCCTTGTCCGCCTCACTGCCAAAGCGCGCGGAGCCGTTCACTCGCCGAGAGTGCCGCCCGTTTTTCGGCGGTCTATTGCCAGAGGAAGGCCAGCGCGATGCCGCGGCTCAGGCACTCGGCGTGTCCCGCGCCAATGATTTCGCCCTTCTTGATCGCCTCGGCGGCGATGTGGCGGGCGCGCTCCAGCTTCTACCGCCCGGCGAAGGTCCAGCCACTCTTGCTCCCGATCAACGGCCAACCCCGCTTGACGATGCAGGGTTGATCCGGGTTCTGGATGCGCTGCCCGTCCGACCATTGCTGGCTGGCGAGGAAGGCCTGCGTCTCTCTCTCGCTGGCGCGCAATCGAAGGTTCCGGTGGTTCTGGTGGATGGCGCGGTGGCCTTGCCTGCGCCGGGCCAGCCGACGACGCATATTCTGAAGCCGCCGATATCGCGGTTCGCGGCCACGACCGAGAACGAGGCCTTCGTGATGCGCCTTGCCGCCGCGATCGGCCTCGACGTTGCCCCTGTCGAGCCGCGGACCGTGCAGGATCGAACGTTTCTACTGGTCCAGCGCTATGACCGCGCCACCGGCGACGATGGCTTCGTGCGCCGGATCCATCAGGAGGATTTCTGCCAGGCGCTCGGCGTGCCGCCGGAGACTAAGTACGCCAGCGAGGGCGGCCCGACGTTCAAGGATTGCTTCGCGCTGCTCCGCCGCGTCGCCGCAAGGCCCGCTGTGGATGTGCTGAAGCTCCTCGATGCCGTGATCTTCAATGTGATCGCCGGGAACGCCGACGCCCACGGCAAGAATTTCTCGATACTATACGACGCTGAAGGCCCGCGCCTCGCCCCGCTCTATGACTTGCTGGCAACGGTTGCCTACCCCGATCTCTCGCCGAAATTCGCCATGAAGATTGGGAAACGGGCGACGCTTGCGGAACTGGACGCGAAGGGTTGGGCAGCATTTGCGACGGACGCGGGCCTTGGCCTGCCGCTGATACGCAGGCGGGTTGCGGAGATCAGCAAGGGCGTGATCGCGAGAACAGGCGAGGTTGCGGCCGATTTGGTCCGCCCTGGCTTCGATCGGACGTCGATCGAAAGTCTTGCCGCGATGGTCCGCGAACGAGCGGAGCGCTGCGCGCTGACGGTGGCGGAATCCGGCCGCTCGGCCACTCAACAGCGTGATGGAGGGAATGTTGAAGGGAGCAATGGCCAATGACATTTCTCTACTTCGCGTATGGCTCCAACATGTTGCCGGCCCGCCTGCTTGGCCGCTGCCCGTCTGCGAGGGTCGTGGGGACGGGAGTTGCACGCGCCTGGAGTCTTGCGTTTTCGAAGGCGAGTAAGGACGGCTCAGGAAAAGCGACCTTGGTGACCGCCCCGAATTCGGCCGTGCCCGGGGTCATTTTCGAGATTGATCTGGCCGAACAAGAGCAGTTGGACCGGCACGAGGGGGTCGGCTATGGCTACCGGCGCGACGACACCTTCGCCATCGAGGGAAGCAGCGTTCCGGCGAGCAGCTATCTTGGCACCTCGTTGGACAACACATTGCGGCCTTTCGATTGGTACCTCGCGACCGTCATTGCCGGCGCGGAATATCATGGGCTGGATACAGCTCATGTCGCCGCACTGAGGGGCACGCGCTTCGTCGAGGATACTGAATTGGGTCGAAGGACCCGCGTCGAAGCCATTGAGGCGATGCGAGAGCATGGCATTGAGGATTACCGAACGCTTCTTGAACGCCTGGGATGAGCCGTTCCGAACGGTACCTTAGCCATCTTGTGCGTCCACCCCGCTGATGTCGTCCGGTATCTCCCTCAAGAAGCTCTGCCCTTTCTGCAGGCGCCTCCCCAGCGTCTCGATGAATCCCTCATAGCGTTCCCGCCCTTTGGCCTGTGCTGACGCCTGAGCATCGTTCGGCAAGGGCGGCGTGATGGTCAGCCAGAACCGGACGAACAGGGCGAGCGTTTCTGCGGTGACGCCGAGGTCGCGCTCCAAGCGCTGGACCTGGCGCGACAGGCGATCGAGGCGGCGCGCGAACGCGGCCTCGCGCTTGTCCGCGCCATCGGGTGACAGGAATGACGCAACTGCCGCCTCGACGATCGCGGAGCGGGAGAGCTTCTTGCGGTCGGCGAGATCGGCGATCTGGCGTAGCATCTCGGGCGGGAAATAGACGTTCATCCGGTCGCGCATGGCCGCCTCACAAATCGATGCCATCATTCGGATCGAGCGCCACCTGTCGCGCGACGCCGCGCATCTGCTGCCGCAGCGCCTGCCGCTGCCGCGCGGCGTCTTCCGGCTCATCGTCCAGCATGATGGAAAATTCGTCGGCCGCGGCAGGTCCGGTCGTCTCCTTGGCGATCGCGACATGGTCGGGCAGTTCGGGCTCGCGCCGCAGACCGCCATTGGCAGCGTCTTCCGCCTTGTCGAGCTCAGCCGCGAGCACTGCGTCGGGCCGCTGCGGTTTCAACTCGGACCATGCGTCCCTTCGGGCCGAACGCCCGCATTTCGCCGGGTCGGGCGACGGCAGGATGCGCTCCTTGAAGCGGCGATCCTCGAAGTAACGGGCCTTCTTGGCGCGGATGGGATGGACACCGGCGGCCATGACGATTTCATCCGTCGCCGGTAGCTGCATCACCTCGCCAGGGGTGAGGAGCGGCCGCGCCGTCTCCGAGCGCGAGACCATCAGGTGGCCGAGCCAGGGGCTGAGCCGATGCCCGGCATAGTTCCGCATCGCCTTCATCTCGGTGGCGGTGCCGAGCGCGTCGCTTACGCGCTTAGCGGTGCGTTCGTCATTGGTGGCGAAGCTCACGCGCACATGGCAGTTGTCGAGGATCGCGTTGTTCGGGCCATAGGCCTTTTCGATCTGGTTCAGCGACTGGGCGATGAGGAATGACTTCAGGCCGTAACCCGCCATGAAGGCGAGCGCGCTCTCGAAGAAGTCGAGGCGACCGAGCGCCGGGAACTCGTCGAGCATCATCAGCACGCGATGCCGCCGGTCTCGCGCATGCAAATCCTCGGTCAGGCGTCGGCCGATCTGGTTCAGAACGAGCCGGATCAGCGGCTTCGTCCGGGAGATGTCAGACGGCGGAACCACCAGGTAGAGCGTCGCAGGCTTCTCGTCGGCGATCAGGTCGGCGATCCGCCAGTCGCAGCGGCGCGTCACCTCCGCCACCACCGGGTCGCGATAGAGGCCCAGGAAGGACATGGCGGTGGACAGGACGCCCGAGCGCTCGTTGTCGCTCTTGTTGAGGAGTTCGCGCGCCGTAGACGCCACGACGGGATGAGGGCCGCCGGGTCCGAGATGCGGCGTCGTCATCATCGCCTTCAGCGTCGCCTCGATCGGACGGCGTGGGTCCGACAGGAAGGCCGCGACACCGGCGAGCGTCTTCTCCTCTTCCGCGTACAGCACATGCAGGATGGCGCCGACGAGCAGCGAATGGCTCGTTTTCTCCCAGTGATTGCGCTTGTCGAGCGAGCCCTCGGGGTCGACGAGAACGTCGGCGACGTTCTGCACGTCGCGGACCTCCCACTCGCCGCGTCGCACTTCGAGGAGCGGGTTGTAGGCGGCCGACTTCGCGTTGGTGGGATCGAACAGCAGGACGCGGCCGTGCTTCGCGCGGAAGCCGGCGGTCAGCTGCCAGTTCTCGCCCTTGATGTCGTGGACGATGGCGGAGCCCGGCCACGTGAGGAGCGTGGGAACGACGAGGCCGACACCCTTGCCCGATCGGGTCGGTGCGAAGCACAGGACATGCTCGGGTCCATCATGTCGGAGATAGGCGTCGCCTAGCTTTCCGAGGACGACGCCATCGGGTCCGAGCAGTCCTGCCGCCTTCACCTCCCGGATTTCAGCCCAGCGGGCCGAGCCGTAGGTCTCGACATTCTTCGCCTCACGGGCGCGCCATACCGACATTGCGATGGCGACGGCGATGGAGATGAAGCCGCCTGAGGCGGCGATCATAGCGCCTTCAACAAAGATGGGCGGGGCATAGGCGTCGTAGAAGTACCACCACCAGAAGAAGGCGGGTGGATAGTAGACCGGCCAACCCGCCAGCTCGAACCACGGCGTGCCGAGCTGCGCCTGAAAACCGAGCCGCCAAGCGGTCCATTGGGTCGCGCCCCAGGTCGTGAGCAGCACGATGAGGAACACGGTGGTGATCTGGCCCCAGAGGATTTTCGTCGCAGACATCGGCGGCGGTCCTTTCTTCCTTGTTGGTTAGAGGGCGAGCCCGCGCTTGCGGCCGAGGCCCCATTCGATGCCACCGCCGTCCTTCACGGCGCCGGCGACATGCTGGCCGAGCTTGCGTTCGATCTCGCGGGACCAGGGCACGAGCTGGAAGCCGAGGCCGTTGTCGATCATCGCGAAACGGCCGGAGGAGAGGTCGAGACGCTGGCGATAGGTGCCCGCGACCTGATCACCGGCGGTCGGCTTCAAGTGCACCAGACCGGTCTCGGCGGAGAGGCGCGCTCCGACCGCATCCAGTTCGCGCCGCCGCAGCGTAGCGAGGAGATCGCGTTGCAGGATGATCCGCTGGCCTTGGTGGCGACCGAGGCCCTGGTCGGCGAGATGCTCGGCCCGTGCCTGCAGGGCGTCGCGCACTTCTCGCCCAAAGCCTCCCATCGACAGCGGCATGGGATCCGCCTCCACGAGCCGATGGTCTAGCCAGGTGGCCCCCGGCGCCTTGATCTGTTGACCGAGTTCGAGGTCTGACCGGGGGGAGAGAACAAGCGTCCGGCGCGGCTCATCGGCTCGGCCAAAGCGCCGAACTTCCACGATGCCGCCGATCGCAGGCGCATGCTCGAAGGCTTCGACACTGCGAAACCGGACATGGTGGGCGCGGCCGTCGGTGCCGTCGATCACCGCATAGGCTTCGCCCGTCAGCTCGTCGTGCAGGCCGCGATCGACCAGCCGCCCGATGATCGGCGCCTGTCCGCTCCCGCCTTCGATGACATAGTCGGCGACTGCGCGATCTTCACCGCGCTCGGCGAAAGCGCGGTGCATGGTTTTGATGATGTCCCCGCGAAGCGCGAGGTCGCGCAAGTGGTGTTCAGCGTCGAGCCCGACCATCCACTCGCCGGGGCTGGCGGATGACGCGAGGCGCATCTTCTCCAGGTGCTGGAGCCTGCCGATCATGAGCCGGCGGGTCTGGGGATCAGCGGCGCCGGTTTGCTCGGGACGAAGGTCGATGAAGCCGGTTTCGTCAGCGGCGATGCGAATCTCGACATCAAGGCGCGTCCAGCGCTCGGCCGTGATTTCGCGTTCGAGCGCCGTCTTGATCTCGTGCTCCGGCTTCGGGCCGAGTTCGATTGACACGAGATCCTCGGCCCGGGATCGCAAGCCGCGGCTGATGTAGTCGCGTGAGATGACGAGGTCAGCGCCCTGGGCATCTACGCCTCGCACCAGCAGGTGGACGTGGGGGTTGTCGGTGTTCCAGTGATCGACCGCGACCCAGTCGAGCCGGGTGCCGAGGTCGGCTTCCATCTGGCGCGCGAGGTCGCGCGTGAAGGCGCGCAGGTCTTTCATTTCGCCGGCGTCCTCGGGCGAGATGATGAAGCGAAAATGGTGCCGGTCGTTCTTCGAGCGCGCGGCGAAACCGGCGTCATCGGCGCGGTCGCTGTCGGCATCGAACATCACGGCCTTTTCACCATCGCGCGTGACTCCGTCGCGCTTGAGATAGGAGAGGTGGGCATTGAGCGGCGCAGACCGGAAGGCGCGGCCCTGGTGGCGCGCGATCCGCGCCTTGACGACGACGCGGCGCGACGAGCTGAAAAGCCGCGCGCGGCTGAACGCGATCCGTCCGCGCCCGAAGCTTGAACGGCCATAGCCGGACCCCTTGCGGCGCGGACCGCCGCTGGTGTTGACATGCCCGGAGCGCTTGGCGGCGCGCAGGACTTGGTTGATGAAGCTCTTGGGCTTCGGAGCCCGCGTCGAACCGATGCGGCCCGGCCGGACCCGGAAGTCGCTGTCGCCCTCGCTCATCGCCGGCCTCTGGCAGGAAGAACGGCGGACAGTGCCGGCAATGTCCTTGAAATAGCGTGGGAAATAGCCGGAACCGGCACCGCCCCCGACCGACCGGCACGTGAAAAGCCATGCGAAAGCAATGGCTTGCACGAAAGCGGCGAGCCGCTTTTATCTCGCCGTCTGTTGGTCGTGTCTGCGTCGCCCCAACCGCCCCATGCCGCCACTTTCCGGGAACTCGCTACACCGCGCCGGAGTGCGATACTGGTCATGGGCGCCCCCTATCATCGGCGCGGGTCACGAAGATGCCTGCCGTCTGCGTCGAAGCGGCGATTGGGGGTTGCTGCGGATCTGCTGTTCGGCGGTCGTTCCTTTGACGATCGGGTTGCGATCGTTCTGCTGCAACGCTGCCGTGGGAGCGCGCGACGAACAACGGAGACCGAGTCCACGCGAGCGGGTCGACGGTCGCGACAGCGACGCCGGCAGCGAGCGGCTCACTTCCGATCAACGGCGCGATCGCGGCCACGTAGGCGATGGTCTCGGCGGGCAGCGCGCGGCCAGCCGAGAGATAGTCATCGTAGCGCCCGGGGCCGGCATTGTAGGCCGCAAGGAAGCCCGGCGCGCCGTAGCGGTCGTGCATTTCGCGCAGATAGGCTGCACCAGCCAGGATGTTGTCGCTCGGGTCAAAGGGATCGGCCCCCAAACCGTGGCGCGCCCGCAGATCCGCCCAGGTCGCGGGCATGATCTGCATGAGTCCCATCGCGCCTTTGGGCGAGACCGCGCGGACACGACCGCCGCTCTCGACGCGCATGACTGCCCAGATCCAGCGCTCGGGAATGCCGAACCGCTGCGCTGCCTCGGCGACCGCTTGTGTGTAGCGCGAGCCTGCAGCGGGTCGCTCGATGACCGAGGTCTGCGCCAGAGACGGCGCGGGCATCGCGCCAGCAAAGGCCAGGCCGGAAAGGAGAAGGAATGGCAGTCGGCGGGCGGCTCCTTTCGCTCCGGCGGCGGGCTGGCGATGGGAGACGCGCATCGGTCAGTCCCGCTCGCTGCGCTTGGTCGGCCGGTTCCAGTAGAGACCCCATGCTGACTTGTCGGCGGCCGACTGGAACAGGTTGGCCCGGATCGGCTGTGCGAAGGTCGGATCGTCGAGCTGCAACGACACATACTCGCCGGCCTTCTCGCCGGTGCGCTTCCATCCCGCGCCCACTTCAGGCCCATCGGCGTCGTCGCCGAGGTGAACGCGATAGTCGGGCGCGTTCTCGGCGTCGGAGTGCTCCGCCGGCACGAGCACCAGAGCGGCGTCGAGGGCGAGCGTGCGAATGCGGCCGCCATAGCCGCTCTTGGTGCGGGTGAATTCTCCGATCAGGCTCATGGCAACCTCCTTGGCGATGCGGTGGAACGGGTCATGGCTGCGCCGTCACCGCGTCGGCGCGCGCCAAACGAAGCGACCGTCGCCGTCTTCGTCGGTGTAGAGAGGCGTGGCCCGCCCGATCAGGGTGGTGACGGCGAGAGGCCCGAAGTAGCGGCCGTCCAGGCTGTCTCGGACGCCGATGTTCATGAGGAAGAGTTCGCTCGCGCCGATCTGGTGGCAGCCCTTCCAGATGGGCAGCGTGCGCCCCAGACGGTCGCGGTCGAGCGCATTGCCGAGGGCGATTCCGTCGACGGTGATGGCGGCACCCGAACGGCAGACCGTCTGCCCGGGAAGTGCGGCAACGCGCTTCAAGAGCGGCACGCCGCGCGGCAAATAACCCCGGTCCGCGAGGAAGGCGGCAAGCGGCTCCGGCGCATTGACCGCGACAAGGTCGGTAACTTCAAGCGGTGTTGCCGAGCTGATCTCGTAGAGACCGACCGGCACGCTGGCTGACGCATTCCAGAGGAGCCGCGGTGCAACGTGGATCACCGCCAGCGTGACAAGCAGGAGCACGGCGCTCGTGGCCGTCAGCAGGTAGCCGGCGCGCGTCATGGCTCGGCCCTCTGGCGCAGGCGCCAGGCGCGGTGCTGCTGGCGGGAATAGGCGCGCGGTGCGTCGCCGGCGGCGAGCCGGTTGTGGACATGGCGCCAATAGTCAGGGGCAGCCTCGGCAGGGTCGATGTCGAGCGCTTCGATCGCGTCGATAAGAATCAGCACCCGTTCGACGCTCGGCCAGCCGCTCGTTTGCAGCAGGATTTCACCACCGGGCCGCACAGAAGGCAGCGTCTGATAGCCGTCGCCCGGGCGGACGGCGCGCAGGATGTCGATGCGCGAGAAGACGGTGCCATAGCCGTTCGATGCCCAGCGGACGAACGCGAAAGCGGCGCCAGCGGGGAAGCTGAGGATGCGGCGCCGCCGGTCGAGGATCTGTTCGTGGACCGCATGGCCGAAGCGGATCCAGTGCTCGATCTGCTTCTCGCGCCAGACGAGTTCGACCTCGGTGAGCGCGCCCGAAGGTAATGACGACCGAACGCCCGCTGCGCCATGAATTGCCGGAGCGTTCATTGCGCGTCTCCCTCGGCAGGAAACGCGCCCGCGAGGAGCTCGCGCAGCATGTCCGCGACAGTCTGGCCGCGCTGGAACGCGGTGACCTTGATCCGGCCGCGCAGGTCCGGCGTGACGTCGATCGTGAGGCGCGCGGTGTAGGCGATGGCGTCAGCCCTGCGGCCGCGCGGATCGTCGGCGGCCTTGATCCAGGTGTCCGGGTCGCCGGGCCGCGCGGCGAAGCTGCGCCTGGTCATGGTGCGAGCCTTCCAACTTCGGCGCAGAGCGCTGCGATCTCGCGCGTGCCGGCACGCTGGCCATCGAGCTCCGAGATCAGGCGGCCGGATTGCGCGGCATCCGCGAAGCCGACGCGTTGGCCTATCGCGCTCGCCAGCACCGGCGGATCGTGTTCGGCGAGCGCCTTGGCGGTCTCGCGTGCGATGATGGTGCGCGCGCCACAGCGGTTAAGCACGAACCGGGCGACAAGCGACGGGCGGAACAGGCGTGCTTCGCGGAGCAGTGCCAGCATCTCGGCTGACGCCCATCCGTCGAAGGGCGACGGCTGAACCGGGATGAGGACGAGATCGGCGGCGAGCAGGGCCGAGCGCATGAGGCCGGCGACGCGCGGGGGACCATCGATCACCACATGATCGGCGCCGCGCGCCAGTTCGGGTGCTTCGCGGTGCAAGGTGTCGCGCGCCAGTCCGATGACGGCGAACCGGCGGGGCAGGCCTTCACGGGCGCGAGCTTCGGACCAGTCGAGTGCGGAACCCTGCGGATCGGCGTCGATGAGCATGACACGTTGATCGCGGTTGGCCCATTCGCCGGCGAGATGGAGGGCGAGCGTCGTTTTGCCGACGCCGCCTTTCTGATTGAGCAACGCGACGATCATGACCGCGCGCTCCGTCGGCCGCGGGGTGGTTTTCCACCGTCGCCCCGCTTCAACAAGAAGTTAGATTCTTTGTTAGACTCTAAGTTAAGGCTCGGAATCGCCGTTTCGGGCCAGAGGGTTAGTTGCGATCCGCGCGCCCGAAGTCCCGAGGCGGCTGCGCCCGAAATCCCGATACCATTTGCGCCCGAAGTCCCGAACGCATCCACAACGCTATCCACAGGGCCTGTGGACAAGTTGATGGGTCGGATGTGCAGGCGTTCCTGACGACCGGCGCGCTCCAGCGCCAAGCGATAGCCGGGCAGCGGCTGGCGGGCGACGATGCGGCGGATGTCGATGGCGAAGTCGGAAACACGCGCCTGGCTGCCCGATTTGGCGTGCAGGTGCGCGATTTCGAAGGTCCAGCCCGCTGGCTGACGGCCGGCATGCTTGCGGGCGACCCGATAGAGCCAGCGTTCGATGCCGCCGGTCAGTCGGAAATAGGCGGGATCGATGGCGAGGACGAGCGAGCGGTCGATGACACCGCGATAGAGCCAGTCGGGCAGGACGAATTCCATGCCCTCCAGGCGGCCGTCGCGCGTCGTGCATTCCCCCCACTCGTTGATCCAGGAGAATTGCTGACGCCGCCAATGCTCGCCGTTGCGGATCGTGGTGCGGACGACCGTCGACTGAAGGCGCGCGAGAGCGCCCTTGAGAAGCCGATAGTCGCGCGATCCGGTCTGGCGCCCGATGGCGGTCAGGAGTTGATACGGCGTGAAGCGCAGGAAGCGTGAGGTTTGGAACCCGAGGTTCGCTGCTTCGACGATTTGGCTCGCGGCCCAGATCAGGATATCGGCGTCCCAGATGGTCGCCATGCCATGCTCGGGGACCGCGAAGACTTCGACGCGGACGTCGCCGGCTTCGTAGTGGATCGGTGAGGTGCGCTTGGCCTTGGCGAGCGAGAAGAAGGGCCGCTCCATCAGATCGCGCTGGTCGCGCGGACTGGCGTCGCCGGTGGCGACGACGAACGGGTCGAGCCGCGATCGTTCGCTCAAGGAGAGGGGGCGCTGCCGCGGGGACATGTCGGACGGCTCAGCGGGCTTGGCCGCCGCCGAAGGCAGACGTGACGGCGGCATGGCGCTTGGCGGGAAGGACATTCCCGCGCGGATCGGACGTCGAGGTGACGAAGCCGCGGTCGGCCCAGGCTTTCAGGTCCTCGAGCGCGTAGACGACGCGCCCGCCGAGCTTGCGATAGGCGGGACCGGTGCCGTAGGTGCGGTGCTTTTCGAGCGTGCGATCCGAGAGACCGAGGAAGCGGGCCGCTTCAGGCGTGCGGAGAAAGCGTTGCGGCACGCCGGCGCCATTGGGTGACATGATCGAGCCTCCGAGTTTGCGCGAGAGCCGCAGGGGGACAGCGGCGGTTGGCGGCTACCCTGGCGGAGCGCGAAGTTGCGGAGGGAGTGGGAAGCTGGCGGGAGCAAATCCTCACACCAGGCGTGCTAGCGTCGACGGCGATGGCTCAGCAGGCGTCGATAGCCGCCGGCGATCATGGCGAGGCCGCCGCGCACGAGGTCCATGGTTGCGAACCGCCGCGAGGATGTTTTCCAAGGTTCATCGGCCAGGTCGCGCGCGCCGAACAGTGTCGCGGCGATGTCGCGGTAACTGGCGCCGCTGAGACGACCGTCCACGGCCTGCAACATCCGTCGCGCACGGTGACGCTGCTGCCTCGTCAGCCGCGTGTCGGCAGGGATTGCGCGACCATGAAGCGAACTCAGGAGACGGGCGACGGCCTCGAGCCGATCGAAGCCTTCGGGGCCTAGCGGGATGACGGCCGCCGCGCCTTCGTCCGCGCCTGATCCGCCGAGACGCAGGATCTGGAGCCGTTCGCCATTCGTGAGGGTGTGGACGAAGTGGGAGCCTTGCGCGTCTGACTGACCGGGTGCCTGCGTCTCAATGACGGGCGGGCTGGAGTCTTGCAGTAAGATGGCGGGTGGCGCGGTCAGAATCACGGCGCCGGTGTTCACTGCGGGCGCCCAGATGGGCGCGGCCTCTTTGGCGTCGAGGGCCGGCGACAACAGGAAATCGCAGCCCCCATCGAGACCTCGCCGCCTCGGTTGTTGCGGTGTCGGCGTTCGGTTCCAGCTGAGCGGCCTCGAAGTCGCGCTGATAGTCTTCGTTCCGGCGCAGCCATTCCCAGGCGAGTTCAGGCGAGACGAGGTCTTGGACGTATTCGTAGCGCTCGGATGATCGCCAATGCGAGATGTCGGGGGTCATGCATCCTCCGCCAGCAAACCTGCAGTAGCTGCTCTGCGCAGGATTCCGCCATGCGAGCGCCAGCGGAAGCCGGAGAATGGGAAACGGGCGATGCCGCTGCGGCATCACCCCCGCATCAGCGACGCGGATGCTCGTGTGCGAGCTCGCGGTAGCCGTGCTGGGTCATCCATTTGGCGCGGTCGAGATGACTGTCATGGACACGGCGGGCGCGCTCCGGCTCGGCGGCCGGGTCGATGCCGAACAAGATCGACACGGCTTCTTCCCAGGCCGCGCCGTCCGACGCGGCATCGAGGAGGCGAAGGTAGAGCGTCATGTGCGCCCGATCATAGTCGGTGACCGACGCGCTCTCGGGCGGTCGTTCGAGGAAGTCTGCCTTGGTCACGACGCCCCACCTGGAATCACAGAGCCCCTGCGTGTCGACATGGCGTTAACCAAGCCCGACTTCGACGGCAACTGGGATAGCTGCTGGCCCGCAACGCGGCTCGGCCGTCGGGGAACGGCGCTAGTTTCTCTTCCGCATGTCGCTGGCGGCTTTTCGGCCATGGACGAGCATCACCCCTTCACCTTGGTCGGACTGCAAGAGGACGATGCCATGCGCTTCGAATGCCCGGCGCACCTGATCGCGCGTGCTCTCATAGACCTTCAAGTCGCTCTCCGACTCGAGGCGCTTGAGCGCGGTCAGTGATACACGGGCTTCGTCAGCGAGCGTCTCCTGTGTCCAACCCAGCAGCGCGCGTGCGGCCCGCGACAGTCGGGCGGTGATCATGCATGATCACCTCCACTCGGACCTCAGCGCACGCCAGAACTACGACTATAATAGTCGCTCTTGGCTTTTCCGGCCAGACTGAAGAGCGTCTATTGCGGTCGTTCGAGTAGTTCAGGCCGCAACCTGATTCGGATGCTTTGGCTGACGAAGGCCCCGTCCGGATCGACCGGACGGGGCGTCGCCGGAGCCTCAGTCGCCGTTGCGGCGGCTGGGGCGGGACCAGATGAGGCTGAAAGCTTCGCCGTCCTCGTCGTCGAACAGGTTGGCGTAGATCGGGGCGTTGAAGCTCGGGTCGTCCAGCTTGAGACCAAGATAGTCGCGGCCCTCGTTGGAGCGCTTGGACCAGGCGGCGCCGATCTCGGCGCGACCGACCAGCACGCGGTGGCTGGGGGCGTTCTCGCCAGTGGCCCGGGTCTCGGGGACGATGCGGACGTTCTTGGCCTGAACGCTCAGGGTGACGATCTCGCCAGTGAACTCGTTCGTGCCGGTCTTCTTGAAGGTGCCGACGGTGGCCATGTCATTTCTCCTCGATCTGATGTCTCGAGCCCGCACCATTGCGGCCTCGATGGCGATCGACGGGCCGGAGACGCTCGGCGGCGCACCCCAGCCAGGGGTCCCCGGTTCACCGGGGTAGGCTTGGGGCCTGACAGCAAAGGAGGAACTTTCTTGTCCCGCGAGGAATGTCGGCGCAGCCGGCAGGGGAAGAAAGTTGCGACGCCGCTGTTGCGCCATAGGCGAGCGAGGCATGAGCCGGTCTTCGGCCAGATCAGGCCATTGAAGAGGCCGCTCGGGTGCGCTCGATCTGGCAAGGTCCCGAGGGGATGACGTGGCGGCTCAGGGCATCGGCCAAGTTGGCACGCGCGGTTCGCGCGATGGGCGTTTCTGAGCGCGGAGCTGGCACGTCGCGTCCCGCTGATGAGGAACACCTGACCGGTGACGCCCATCGGCCTGCGTTTGGTCGGTCGGCAGTTGATCCGCCTGGGATCAGACGTTCAGCGAGCCCTGCGGCATGACAGGTTGCGCGCTGCCGTGCGCCTTTTCGCCCGATCCCACATCAGGTCGGTCGATGGCTGGTGCGTGGTGCACGTCCACTCTCTGGTATGGCTCTGCGGTCAGCTCGACACTCAGGCATTGGCAACGCCCCGTCCGGTCGATCCTGGCGGGGTGAGTGACGTCACGCGGATGAAGGTCGTGACCGCAACGGCGATCGCCCCGATGACCGAGAACACGAGCTGCCAGGTTTCCGAGGGCATGGTGTGCTTCACGATGCCATGCGTCGCGTGAAAGCCCGCGATGGCTGCGGGCGCGACGAAAGCCAAGGCGACGACGAGTTTCAGCCAGGCCGGCCGCAAGATGGCGAGCAGAAGCTGGCCGACGCCGAGTGCGATAACGGCACCAACGGCCCCGATGACGATGGCACCGAGCACGCCAGCGCCGGTCTCATGCGCCCAGATGCCCGCGCTGACGCCGATGAAAGCTGGAAGCGCAAAGACGGCAAGCGTGAACAAAAGCCAGCAAAGCACGCCGATGGCGGCAAGCGAACCGAGAATGGCGAAGACGATCATGGTGGTGGCCTCCGTGAGAATAGGTCTGACGGGTGCGCCAACCACCACCACCAAGGCGCATTGCAGAGTATAGCGAAATTCGACGCGCTTCGGGAGCGGAAATCGAACCGATCTCCGCCCGCGAAGCTGTTCCGCCAGACGTCAGACGTCGAACGGATCGATCTCGGCCACGACCTCGGCATCGCCGTCAAACTCGTTGCAGGGAGTGACAGACAGCGTGCCGTCGCCCGCCCGGAAGATGATGATGGCGACCATTAGGGTGCCAGCGAGGCTGTTTGCGAAGGCATAAACGGCGTCGAGGGACATCGGTCCGGCTCCTGTTTTGAGCGGAGGACCATCCCCCGCTGACAGGCGCCCGAAGTGTTCGGCCGAGGGCCGCAATCACCGCGCAGGCGAAAACGAAGCGGCGGCACGCAATGGGCGTAGCCGACCCTTTACGGGTTGATGGCATCAGGCCTTTGGTCGGACCAAGGATTCGCGCAAGGACGAGGGGGTTGGACGGACGCCGGATCTGGTCCGGACTGCAACCCGAACAGCTAAACTTAGCAGAGTCTCAGTCAACTCGTCATTGTTCCCGAGCAGCGATCACTGTCAGCTCTATGGCCTTGGACGCGCTCGTGTCGCGCGATGCCACGAAGAACATTTGCGCAGCGGCGATCGGGGCAATGCGCTCAGCGATGGTTGGGAAGCCTTTTTACCGCTTACAGCAACTCGCCAATGTGCCCTCCGCCTTAGCTTCTTGGATCGGTGGGCACGGCACATCGCCAAATGAGCAGAATACGCAGCAGTCACCGGCGAGCGGACGAAGCAACACAGCACAATGCCTACATTCGTAAAAGTACTGGCACGCGTTAGTGGGCATCGTTTCAGTCGCGACCCCACCACACTTCGGGCAGGTCAGGCTTGAAGTTAGCTGCATCAGGAAAGCGCCTTCATCAGCGGCGCTTCAAGACGGTCCCACAGGAGCGCGATGGCCGTCAGAGCCGTGCCGATCGTGAGCACAATCGGAGTAGCACGCGAGGGTGCTGACCTTGTGCATGAGCGATCCAGTGAGCAGGCCCTGCGCCGGCGAGCATAGAAGTACCAGCCGGCTGCGAGACCCAAAATGGAGAGAGCCGTAAGCGGCCAGCGTAGCGGCATCAGAGCCGTTAACGTGCTGGACAATCCTGTGCCGAGTCCAAGGCCAACGAGCGCGAGCGGAAGCACGCAGCACGAGGCGGCAGCGAAAACCGCGCCGAAGCCCGCCAAGGCACCAAGCATGGTCATCCCCGCGCTGGTGCGCGCTGGAGTTGCCGGCGACTCTGATGTTTCGAGGGGGATGGTGCTTTGACTCATTGGTGGCCTCCGTCAGGAAGCGTGGCTATACGTCCTGTAGTAGCTACAGGAGCAAGCGAAATCATGAGGGTGGAGCAAGGCATTGGGATAGGGGAGCTTTCACGCCGAACGGGCGTGAACATCGAGACAATCCGCTATTTCGAGAGGATTGGCGTTCTCGCGACGCCCCCCCGCACGAGCGGCGGGCGCCGGGTATATGGCGCAGATCATGTTCGCGTCCTCGCATTCATCCGGCGTGCGCGGGACCTGGGTTTCACGCCCGCCGAGGTGCGCGCGATCGTGTCGCTTGGCGGTCCGGGTCAGGCATCATGCAACGAAGTCCGGGAAATCGCCGCGCATCATTTGGAGGGGGTTCGGGCCAAAATGGCTGACTTGGCGCAAATCGAAAGTCTACTCGCCTCGACGATCGATCAGTGCAAAGGTGAAGACGCCACAGATTGCGCCGTTCTCGACATGCTGGAACAATCAAGCGCAGGCTAGCAGGGTTTTGGCCAGATGGTGGCGGCGCTCACGCGCCGCCGAATTTCCAGACCGGGATGCCGAGCTTCTTCGCCTTGTCGGCGAGATTGTCCTGAATGCCGGTGCCGGGGAACACGATGACCCCGATCGGCAGCACGTCCAGCATCTGATCGTTGCGTTTGAACGGGGCGGAGCGGCCGTGTTTGGTCCAATCGGGGGCAAAGCCGATCTGCGTAACGCCGCGGTGGTCGGCCCAGCGGGCGGCGATCTTCTCGGCCCCTTTCGGAGATTTGCCGTGCATCAGCACCATGTCGGGATGCTTCGCGCGGACCTGGTCGAGCTTGGCCCAGATCAGTTGGTGGTCGTTGAAGTCGAGCCCGCCGGTCAGCGCGATTTTCGGTCCGGCGGGCAGCAGCACCTCGCGATCGGCGCGCTTGCGGGCGGCGATGAAGTCGCGGCTGTCGATCATCGCAGAGGTGAGCTGTCGATGGTTGACGCGTGAGCCGTGGCGGGGAGACCAGTTCGAGCCTGTCGTCTTCCGGTAGAGGTCGGCGCCGGTGTCGCGGAGGAGTTCGAGGGCGTCGCGGCGTTCGATGAGCCGCTGTCCGGTGGCGATCAGCGCCTCGAGCTGCACGGCCTTCACCTCGGAGCCATCCTGTTCGCGCTGCCCATTCTTCTGCGCCTGCTCGTTGTCGTCGAGTGTGCGTTCGACCCGTTCGACGGCGCGGTGGAAGGTGTTGACCGTTGACCACAGCAGGTCGTCGAGATCTGCGTCGAGGCCGGTATCGGCCATGGTGGCAATCAGCGCGTCGAAGATGTCGGCGCCGGCGCCGGCGATCACGCGATCTTCCGGGATTGGTCGAGGATCGGGTTCATCGTCGCGGGGATGGAAGCCGTAGAGCTGAAGCTCGGTCAGAACGTGGTCGGTGGAAGAGGAGATGTGGTCGGGCTCAAATTCGTCATGTTCGCTCATGGGAAGCTCCGTTCGCTGGACCGCGA
>FRDC01001386.1_pt1 | contig 21745 bp, 42 predicted proteins | sample 1106171 | NCBI WGS metagenome assembly FRDC01 (sample SAMEA3930566, study PRJEB13176) | freshwater metagenome | biome: Drinking water system; feature: drinking water; material: water | place: Singapore | collected 2014-12-20 | reverse complement strand
CTTCTCCCTTCGGTATCTCGTCTTAACCGCCTGCGATAATCAGTATGTAATCTATCCCCATCTGGGTGTCAATAACTTTGATTATGAAATTTTTCAAAGACACAAAAAACCCGACACCAGCTAAGGCATCGGGCTTTTCTCTCATAGTTTAAGGGAGTTTAGTCTTGGTCTACATCATTGAAGAAGTCTTCGTTGATTTCGTCGTCGCCTTCCCATGCAGGTTTACTTTCGGGGCGGCTCGGAGCTTCGGCTTCGGCAAACTCAGGTGTTTCCACCGCGGTATCGCCTTCCCCGAGAACTTCATCCAACTTCTTTTTCAGATAGTCGTAGGGCTTGAACTGATCTTCGGCCAGGAATGGCAGAAGCGAGTAAGCTTGGTTGTAGACTTCCTCAAGCTTTTCATCATTGTCGAACAATGGAGCACGCTCCAAAAATTCCGACTTTTCATAGTTGCGGTACTTCTTGTCCTTGAGATAAATCTTGAACTTGAAGTTTGCGCCACCGCCTTCGCCCTTGGCATCGGGACCCCACAGGTCGAACGCATTGATACGCGTTTCGCCCTGGAATGTCGGGAACATCTTTTCCATGATGATGCCATGGAGCTGCGGTCCATAGCGCAGCAAGAAGACCTTGCCGTTGTTGTCGGGATTGATCGGGTCATCCACAACGTAGATGTTGGAAATGTATTCCGTCTTGCGCTTGCGCTCGCGGATGACTTCCTTGAGCTTTTCGGGAACTTGTTCCCACTTCATTTTCCCAACCATCTTGCGGTTGAGGTCATTCACAGGATCGGGCTTGTCGAGAGTCGAAAGGCAGTTGTTGATGTAATACTTGCCTGTTGGACCTTGGAAGGAACGACGGTAGATTTTGACGATGGACTGTTCGCCATCGGGAGCGGGAATGAAGCGGATAGTGGCGATGCCGTTGCCTTGCTTATCTACCGCGGGTCGCCAGAAGCGGTCATCTTCGTATCCTTCGGAATTGAACTGACCCTTGGCTTGTTTCTTGAAGTCTTCGGCAATCTTATCAAGGTTGGCTTGACGATTTTGTTTTAGTTCGCGTAGTGACAAATTTTTTCCTTTTATCGGTTTTAGACTGTTTTATCGGTTTTGGATTTCGAAGATATTCCTCTAAATCGTTGAAAAGTATAGCAAATTTAGTATCCTTTGTCAAGTAAAATCTGCTTAAATTGAGCTTTATTTGGTACAAAAGGTAGGTACTTCACTATCTTGTTCTTTCGTAATTTCCAGTACGGATTTTCCTTCATATCTACATTCCAACGCTCAACGCAATTGGTGTAGTTCATAATAATGGCCAGCGTATCCTTTTGGATTTCGCCCGCGACATACCTACGAAAGATTTTAGGAACGGTATGTCTATCACCCGCGAGTTCATCGAGGGCGGGACCAAGTTTATTTAGATCGGTTTGAAGGTGATAGGTGAGCGCATTGCGATGGGCAGACCATTCAAGATACGCCTTGTCACAAATCGGGTCTACCGCCAGCGCATGAAGATGCAGCTTGTTTTCGGACAGGTTGGCCAGAAGAAAGTTGGGCGTCGCCTTGCCGTATTTCGCGGTGATCTTCTCAGCCCAACGTCGGTCGGGACTGTCATTGTATTCTTCGGGCTTGATGTTTTTCAGGCGGCCCTTGAATTTGAAGTAGTCGTATTGCTCAGTGTGAAAATGGAACTTTAAGGCTCGGTAGAGTTTGAATGTACCATAGGGGTGCATATAACTCCCTTTATATTGGTAATTGAGATTCCTTGACTAGAAAATGAAGGTCTTCGGCTTCGCTTTGTATCTTGGAAACAAGATTGAGGTCTTTGGAAATAATGGCCCCGACTGTTTCGACTTCAAGATCGTTGATCGAGCAAAAATGAATGATGGCGTCGATATAGTCGGTGCCCGACGTGCGGACGATTTCTTCGATGCTATTATGGAGAGAGAGTGAGTCGAGCATTACTTTACGGCAATTACTTTCAGAGTCTGTTTCGGTTCGAAACTTAAATAATCAGTGATGGTATAGGAAGTGTTATAGGTTCCGTCTGCATTATAGACTTCGACAACGAGTGCTTTCATCCCCTCGGGGATTTCAAACATTTCCGATTTGAGTATGTTGGTCATTATTGTTTTTCTATCTTTCCTGGTTTGAAGCCTTCCAATTTTTGCATAGCCGCCAGCATCGCATCCTGTTGCGCGTCGGTGAGCTTATAGAGAGGAGTGGTTCTTTCGATGCCGACTTTACGAGCGACGAAGTTGGCATATTCTTTGGGATTGTTGCCGTCTGAGGCTGGCGCATAGCGCCTAATGGCATCCACAATCGAAAGCTTATAATACACCGAACTCGGGTCAAATAGAAGCTTTTTCTGGGCTTTTTGGCCGTCTTCGTAAGTGGGGAAAACTGAGAAGCGCTTGTAGTCGTGATTGATTGCGCCGTTCTCGGCCGCAAACGGTCCATAGACGATGTTGCCAGGATTGTTATTGCGCCATGAAATGGTGCCGCCCGAAAACTTGAACTTATTGCCCTTTGTATCGAACACAGAGAGCCAACCAGGGCCTGAATCGATGACCTTGGCTATGACGATAGGATCGCCATCTTTCCAGAGAGGCGGCGTCGTTGATGCCTTGATATCGGGGATGACCAACGGCGGTGTTGGGATAGGGTCTTTGGGAAGTTCGGTGATTAGCGTTGCTTTTTTATCAGGCATCGCAACCGTTGCGTCGGGATCAACCGTCTTATCGATATCCAATCCGCGTTGGGATGGAATTATGTCTTTGGGCATTACTTACCTTTGCTTAGGTCCGTGACATTCGTCACATTGCCTGCGATCCAATGTTCGTAATCGCGGATGGCAGTCAGCACGTCGGCGCGGTCATCTACCGTCATGGTAGATAGAACCTTCTTAGCTTTGACTTTGGAATGTGAGAGAATGTAGTTGAGATACGTTCGCGGATTGTAACCGTCCTTGACGGGAGCGAACTTTTTAATGGCGTCTTCAAGCGACAAATTCTTGTAACCGAAGTCCGATTCAAACAAGTAGGACTCCAGGGCCGCCATGCCGTCATCTTCCGATGCGAAAATGGCCAGCGCGCCATCGAAGCCGATGGCCTTATGCGTCTTGGCGAAGTTGTCGTAGAGGAGCTTGCCAGGGTTGTTATAGCGCCATGATGTGGAGCCGCCAGTGCGGACTTCAAAGGTGCCATCTGGTTTCTTCATCGCGAAATAATACTTCTTGATCTTCTCAATCGTCGGGAAGACAGGAACCTTGGCTTGCAGCGCATCGGCCTTGGCCTGTGCTTCAATACGGGCTTGCGTTGCCGCCTTGTTCTGTTCAGTTAGAACCTGAACTTGGCTGATACTCGTTTCAAGCGTCGGCGCGATCTTCTTGGTTGTGGACACTGTTGCTGCCTGATAGGCGAGAAAGCCTGAAAGCAAAGCTGCAATGAAGATATGACCGAGGCTTTTGGCCATCGAGGTCACTTCAACTGTCTTGGTTTCGACGGGCGGAGTTGGAATAGGTGGAGGTATTAAAGCTTCGGCATTATCTTTGCCAGGATTGATTTCAGGTGGAGTTACAGCATCCGTTGGAACCGCGCTAACTTGACCTTGCGTCGTGTCAATAATTCTTTTCTCAGCCATTGCTTATGTCCAAATTGAAGGGAATACGCTGCTATTTAGATTTTCTTGGACCGCGAGATTGCGGTCGTGGACCACGCAAAGCTTGTTTATGAGCTTCCGACATGGGACCACGAGGTCCGCGACCTGCTATACCGTATTTGGCAACACGGGTATCGGTTTTTGCGGTAAGACCTTTATTCCATGGAACCCAATTTTTCTTTGCATCACTAAGTTTTTTTCGAAGTGCAGGAGTTGGATTTAAACAACCACCTTTACCGCCTTCATGTTGATTGTAACCACTACCTAGAGTTCCGAGTGTTTTAATCCAATATCGTTCACGATCATAAACAGTAGTCTCATCACAAGTTTCTAGTAATTCGATACGAAAATTTTCCGATCCATATTTTCTTATCGCTTTGTGAAAATACATATCATATTTATTAAGTTTAGCTTCGTAGACATGAGATTTCCATCTGGCGTCTATCGTGCGTTTTGTTTGACCGACGTATTGTTTGTTATTAACAATATTAGTTATGAGATAGATAAGCATTTGTTCCAAAATAGAAATGGGGAGACTGTTTCCAATCTCCCCGAACCTTACTTAGGCAGCGAGAGCTACCATTTCGGGTTGATTGTCGTTATGTGCGACATTTGTTTATGTGTCTTCGCGTTGACCCAGCTTAGATCGGGTACTGTCTTCTTCTCTTTTAACGTCATTCGATCCTATTTCAGGCCCATCAGAAGTACACTGCTCAAGCGTTCGGTTCCCTGTAAGTAAATACTTACTAACCTGATTAGGAGCTTACAGCGTTTCGGCATCCTACAATGTACTTTTGGTGGACCTGTGCGGTACTGCCCCGCAGTCATGTCCGTATTATTTCAAAAGCGTCATACAGTAATTAGGGTACACATTATATTGGCAACTCCACTAGGTATTTCTCCTAGCACTTAGACCTTGCCAATCGGCGGTTCCCGCTAAGGAACCTTTCTTATCGTATAATGTGTATTCTGGAGTAGTGAGCGGGAATCGAACCCACGTTCACGGAGTTGCAGTCCGTTGCATCAAGCCATTCTGCCATCACCACTTGATTTCTTACTCGTTATTTAGCGACTTCGTAATCGTATCACCGACAGTCTCTGCGCCTGCCTTGATCACCGATGCCGTCGAGCCATCAACCAAGCCTGCGGTTTGGGCTTGAGAAGCGCCTGATTGCACGATGGCAACCGCGGCCTTGATTGCGCCTGCTTCGGCATTGTGAATCGCCTTGATCCCTTCGGCCGCCCCGACCGTCAGAAACGTCGCTTCCGCGACTTTGACGCGTTGATCAGATGGAGCAACCGCGGCGGCAGCAACAGAGGCCAGCGCCGCCTTTTTAAGGACTTCAAGACCTGCCTGAACGTCCTCTTTACCCAATTCATAGGCCACTTCTTTGACCTGAGCCATCAAGGGTCCAAAAAATTCAATGATAGCTTTATCTTCCGACGAGAAAAAAGCCATTAGCTTGTTCTCGATGTTCGTAAGCCAAGTTCCGATAGACAATGTATTCTCCTAATGTTTGAAAGTAGGGAGACCGCGGCGGCCAAGTTCCTTCATCACTTCCTCATGAAGCATGGTCGAATATTCGTTAAAGTAAAACATGTCGGCATCAGACAATTCATCGATGCGGCCTTCATAGATCATATTTATCAGATGTTGGAAGTCTTCATCCAAATTTTCAAGTAAGTCAGGAATGTTCATGACTGTATTGGCGTAGATCATAAAAGCTTGACGCGTTTGGTCGTCGATAATCATTTAATTAGGTTTCCATATTCAATACGAATTTCAGTTTTTTTCAAAGTCGTGAGCTTAATTAAATTCATGGAGGTAAGCTCCCGCCCTCGAAACGTGAACTTGAGGGTGAGTAACATTGCTTCTTTACCCCCGTCGTAGGCGTTCTCAACTCGGCAATCGAAGTCAGGCCATTTTGCGCGAAACTCGGGAGAGTTGAGGAAGTCAACGATTGCAGTGCCGATGCTCATGAAGTCATCGTTTTCGGATGCGAATTTCTTCATCGCATCGGTCACTTCAATTTGGAATTTGATCTGATCTGTTGGTCTTAATATTCGCTCGGAAGCCAATATAGTGTTTGGTAAAAATATCAAAATTACTGTGATACTAAATAAACGTATAATATCAAACATGGAGTTCCCCTTTGTATTACATCTATCAAATTCGACATATTACTACCAATAAGAAATATATTGGTTCATCGCGATGTTCTCCTTTTACCCGTTGGCAACAACATTTCTTTGGATTGAAGAATCACTATCATCAAAATCCTCTTTTTCAGAAAGAATGGGACGATGATTTGCGAAATTGGGAGTTCACAATTTTAGAATTTGGGGAAGATATATCTCCCGCAAGGTTATTAGAGATTGAGGCAAGTTATATTTTATGTGTTCCTGATTTTCTTAGACTCAATACTTCCAATAGAACTATACGGACCAAAGAACGCAACAATCGCGTAGTAGAAATGTTGGAAAACGGAGAGCCATATGACAAAATAAAATCTGAAACTGGTCTCTCAAAAACAATGATTTCTACCATAAGACAAACTTTACCGCATTTACCTCAAGGAAAATACAAAGCTAAAGTTTAGAAGTACCATCCGAAGTGCCATCCCCACGTCCCCCTCAGTGAATGAAAACAAAGTGGTTTACCATCGTGTAGCGGGTCTTGTTTGTAATAGCTCAGACACACTCCCAACCAAGAGACAGACCAACCGTCGTCATAGGTGTCTCCGAATGGAATCAAGTATCGTATTAGATATACCAACCAAAGTCCCATATTTTCATTCCCCCAAGTTTGGAAAAGCAAAATGGTCGCGAGCGTTTCTCGTTACCGAGTTGCCTCTTGTCATAGTAATGAATGCAGTGCCAGAACCACACAAACGACCAACCGTCTTCATAGAAGAACAAGTGCGGGATTAGATTTGAAAACATTTGGCTTTAAATCCCGTCCAGTTGTCTTCCCTTCGATCATAGGCGCTAGGAGGGTAGCCACGGCAATTGGAAATCATGCGCGTGTTGCCGATTAGGTAATCGATGTTGTAGTGCGTATGTCCGCTGATCCAATGCGTGATGTGTTGGTTTTGGAGAACGAAGTCATCCAACTCGGATGCGTATCCGAAGTTGAGCGTATCTCCCTTAAAATATGGACTGATACCTTGGAACGACGGCAGATGGTATGTCCCCGAGCGAAGTGCTTCTATCCAGAGCTTGCGGTGAGCTTTCGTTTCGTCGTGAGTCCATTCGTCTTTCATTTCAATCATGATCTAAATCCACATACTTGTATTGAGGTTTGAATCCATCTTGCGAGCGCAAGCGTTTGACCATATCAATCGCGGCTTGTTCGGTGTCGCATTGTTTGGGAAGCGCATACCAATACGTTTGGCCACTTAGATTATTGTACTTTTCGATGGTCCACTTGCCATTGGAGTCTTCATAGTAACGATAGTCCTGATTAGCCATTTCATTCTCTTACATGTTTCCAATAGCGACCGTGTTTGATTGCTGAAATATGTGTTTGAGACACTCCATATTGTTTCGCCAAATCAACACCGCGTGCTCCCTCTGTAATGTATTTCTTTATTTGTATTACCTGAGTCTCAGTTAGTTTGACTCCATTATTCAATTCTCCGATTGGTTTATATTGACGTCCCTTATTCGTTTTATCTTGCATATTAGTATTATGATCACCGAGCATCAAATGAGAAGGATTTACACATTTTGGATTATCACAAGTATGTAAAACCGAACAATCATGAGGATCATATTTATTGATCAAGAACGAATATCTATGAGCACGATATAATAGTCGCTGTCCTTGACCAAATGCTAATTTGAAAGTTCCATAGCCATCTTTATCAGTGTAACTTAACCAATTCCAACATTCAGAAGTTTTACCAACATTGACTTGTTGCCAGAATCTTTCTTTCGATTTGTCTATGGCCTCTTGTAAGGTCACATATTTTCTAAACAAGGAAAGACTTTCTACGTTTTAATTCGCTTTGTAATTCATCCATGTGAACGGGAGTATAATTGATCTTCTCAACACACATGTTGAAATATCTAAGATCGGGTTGCTGAGTGTTCGGTTTCATGACTGTGCGTTCATGGATATGACCATGCACATTGAAAACTGCATCCCGCCCGTATAACGCGTCTTCATGTAAAACATAGTGACAACAGATGAATGGAATTGGCATGTCTTTGAACTGCCGCCAACTCATGAACTTCTCAAACCACGGTTTGTACAAATCGATGTTTGTGTGATCGTGGTTGCCAAGGATCAGTCGCTTGCGGCCTTCCAAGCGTGCGAACAACTTGGGCCAGTCTTGCTTGGGTCCGAACGCTACGTCGCCAAGGTGATAGACCTTATCCCCAGGCTTGACGGTCTTATTCCAATTATCGATGATGATTTCATTCATCTGTTCGACGGAATCGAACTGCGGTCGGACTTTGTTTCCGAATGCGTCGGTGAATGTGAGGATGTTAGCGTGATTGAGGTGAGTGTCGGAAATGAACCAAATATTACGAGACATATTGTGAAAGGCTACCTAGCGCAAAACAGAAGGCTACTAGCCAAGCTATTCCTGCTTCAATATTTCCTGTTTGAAAGGTACTGACAGAGTTATGCCGAGACCAACGATAAATTTCATAATGAAAATCCCCCATTTTAAGTATTATACTATAGATTTGGAAAAAAGTAAAGATGGTACTCCTTGTAGGAATTGAACCTACCTTCCTGGTGTGTAAAACCAGTGCTTTCCCAGATAGCTAAAGGAGCATTTTGGAGAGAAATGTCTGATAGGGACTACGCGCAGTCCCGAACGGCTCACCGAGAAAGTGTCTGCAATCTCAAGCTAAGAACAGTAAGGATTGGGGAGCCTTTGGTGTTCTGGACCCCGCCCCGTCACCATGACGTATCAGACCTATTTATTATACATATCCCAGAAGCGATCACAAGACCGAAGCGCCAATTCGAGATAGCGCCGCCCTTCGGGATTCATCGAATGAATGGTCCAGGCGATACGTCGCCCTTCGCCGTTGGCGGCGCGCAACTCTAGCCACTTGACGACCCCCTCGGAGTCGATGACTTTGCCGTTGGCGTCGAGCCCTAGGTCATGATCGAAGGATATGGTGTGTATGTCATAGTCGGGAGACGATAGGATCGCTATCGCCTCCCCTGGAGTCTTGGCCCAAAGCCAACCCATCGGGGCGGGCCTTAGAGTAAAGCTAGATAATGTGTCGTAATCCAACCGCGTAGGGATTGGAACGCCCGACAGGATTCGAACCTGCATCTTATCCAGTTACCTTTGTCCTTGATTCGTATTCAAGAGGGATACGGGCGCATAAGAGCTTGAGTTGCTTGGCGTATCGGTAAGATCGCAGTTGCGCGATCTGGAGCGAATACTTACAGTGCCCCAAGCGGGCATCACGAATTGAAATACGGTGTAACACATTTTGACGATAGGCAGCGAAGAGCGCTTCGGCGTCGCGCTCAGTCATGTGGATTTTCCCCGTTATGCCGACAATTATAACCTAATTATCGACAAATTTCAAGACTAAAGAAGTAAGTAGGCCAAGAAGATGTGACCTTCTTGGCCTTTACGGCTTAGTTCATAGAACGACGGTCGAATGATTCAGTGATGGCGATGCCAGCTTCGTCGTTGTTGAGCACATTGCATTGGAAGCCTGCCTTGAGTTCTCGCGCTATGAGTTCCAGGGCTCGCGAGAGGGGACGGACAAATCTAGCAACGTGTTCCGTTCCCTCTTTTCCCCATACGTCCACTGCAATATATGACTCGTCCAGAATCGTCATAGACACCCCCTGAGCATGGTGCCAATTGGAGGAGTCGAACCCCCGACCAATCGTCTACCGAACGATTGCTCTACCGACTGAGCTAAATTGGCGATTTCCCCGATAGTAGTCGTAACAGGTCCGTGAGTAGATCAAACTGACCCTTGATATAGAGTGGGTCTTTTGTGTCCGAGAACGGAACCTGAGTTGTGCCGTAATACTGAATAAGTAATTCAGAACAACGGTCTAACTGCGCCTTAATATAGGCTAATTCGAGAGAACGGTCAAGTGACATAAATGTTTCACCCCCCCTCTGAACGTGCTTCACCCGTCACGCTATTTAGAAACAAAATAGGAGGGGGTATCGCTATCACACCTCCTACTTCGCTTGGCTTCCCTCAACTGAATTAAGCCGCGGCCTCGGTTGCTGTCTTTTCAACCTTCTCCGAAGTCGAAGGTCGCTTGTTAGCGACGATCCGTTTCTTCTTTGCAGTCTTGGTGGCTTGAGCCTGAGCTTCCTTCTTTGCGTTCTTATGATAATCGGCCCAGCGCTTCTTCTGCGATTCCGAAATCTTGGCCCGAGTTGCGGCCGAGAACTTCTTGCGCGGACGGGGCGCGACTCCAACGTCGAGACTCTTGCGCATGAACTTGTTGTGGAGAATTGCCAACGCTTGAGGTCCATTCCGCGACATACCTGCAATTCGTTCGACACTCTGCGACAACAGTGACGCCAACTGATTGGGGTCTACTTGCGGGTTCCGTGCCGCCTCAACCAGTCGCGTGATGACAAGCGATGTTTTCATAGTTACTCCATTATTAAAGTTTTCGGAAAGCCAAAAATGACTTGACTCTCTATGACAGGTATATGGTCGGAAGATATAAAATTGCAAGCTATTTTTTTCAAAACAATTTCAACGGGTTGAGAAGATGCGTGCCGACCCCGCGGCGTAAGACATTGTGATTTCGTGCTTTTTAGGTAACTTGACCAAGCCTTGCAAGATACGTTCGTAGAAGCTCGTAACTTGGTCTTCGGTTAGCTGTTTTTCCAAGAAACTCTCACATTCCACAAACCGATGTGCCAAGTCATTTGGGATCGGTATATGGGTCACTTCCATTGCTTGGGCGACGGTCATCGGCGGGTATGTTGAAGTTTTTGCCTTGATCACCAATGCCGAAATGAGCGGAAAATCCGAAACATAGTTCATGGATACCATCCCTGTTTTTCGACACGGACCATATCGACAAAGGATAAAAGGAGGAAGGCTGAATGATATAGTTAACAATCATCGAACAGGGCGCGTCGCATCAAAACCACGCTCAAAAAGAAAGGGGGCGGTTAAGCCCCCTGGTAGTTTCAAGCTATGGCGAAGCTGAATAACGAATGTATGTTTCCCCGTAGGTTTCGGATTCCAATTTTACTTCGCTTGATGGCACGGTCGCGCAACTGAATGACCTTTGCTCCCCTTGTTTTTTGAATGGCCTCTTTGAGAGCGGTAGGTGGTGGGGGCGGCGGTGCATAGGCTCGGGCAGCCATCGGCTGAGGTATTACGATAGGTTCGGGTTCAGGGCGGGCTGCATATCCGAGTTGATGCGTTCCAACAGGGCGCGCAACTGAGCATCGGCTTTTGTTTCCATTTCAGCCTGCAAAGCTGCGGTGCGATCCAGGCGGGCAATCTCATGCATGAGATATGAGCACGCCATGACTAAATCTTGCCGATATGTTTCGCAAAGACGGAATTGGTGAAGCGCATATGGGTATACACGATGCGAAATGATTGTCTGCGGACCCAATGGAATTGTGATTTCAGGAGCCCCCAGCGCATACGCGCAAGCCGCCTTTGCAAGCTCACAATCAGTATTCTTATCCGCCTGCTCATCCCTCAGTCCTTTCCCCTTCATAATCAGGCATTGAGTCATAACGTCTATGCCGATCTTTTCTATTACACCATCTATTACGCTATCCATATTTTCACTCCAGTCGTTATGAGATTGACTGCCGATAGCCTGATGAAAAAATGTGGCTCATTAAGGACATTGCTAAATAGACCACCATTCAACAAAGTAGAAGGTCTATTTACTTGTCGCACTACACTAAAACAAAAGGAAGCATTGGAGAATTGACAATAGCCGCCGATCTAATGAAACAAGGCTTCAACATTTCATTTCCTTATGGTGACTGCTTACGATACGACATGATTGCAGAAAAAAACGGGCAATTTATTCGCATCCAATGTAAATATGTCACACAAAAAGCTGGAAAGATACCACTGGTGGGACGTTCTTCTAATAACTGGTCTGATAAAATATACGACGGAACAGAAGTTGACGTTATAGCGGTATATGAGCCAACCACTGAGACCATCGCATATATTTCAATTGAAACTATTACAAAGAACAGAAGTGGTTGGTTTTCACTTCGTTTAGACTCTCCCAAAAATGGGCAGACTCATGGCATACGTTACGCAAGAGATTTTCGATGGTTGGTGCCTTCAACTGGAATCGAACCAATTTCTGCGAGTTACAAAGCCGCTGCATCACCTGTTATGCTTTGAAGGCGTTTGAAATTCTATTTAGACAGTTGCTCCATCACCGATAAGAGAAGTAGCAAAAACCAAACCACGGCGAAGTAGACCGCGGCGGCGATTAGGATTCGGGCGATCCATTTCATTGCGAACTGCTTAGGGGTTGGGCTTCACACACAGTAGCCCATTACCAGTGGACGCGCATCTAAGCCTTTAAGCTGATTCGCAACACCCAACCCCTAACCCATCGCCATCGTTAAGACTTTGAAACAGAACGCGCCGATCCAAAGCCCGATAGCAATTGCGAAGAATAAGAGAGCGTAGTAACCTCGAAAAGAAGGGGGGTAACGCACAACCTTTGACCCCCCTATCAAGTTTCAATGCTTCCCTCTAGGAAAGAAGCATCGCGGAGAAGGAAACGCATAACAAAGGAAAAGACACTTAGGAGGTAGCGTGTGATAAGCAAGCGCGACCAAATAGACTGATCCAGATATCCCAAAGGTGTGCTGGTGCAATTCTACAGGTCGCGCTTGCTTTCCCCCTGCGTGCAACTCTACACATTTCGTTGGTTCAACTAAAGGCTAAACCATGGTCAATACGAGTAAACGTGAATTAGTTCCAACACAAGTCACAAATTATTACGAAACACCGACCCCCGATCCGATTCTGGTACAAGAATGTCGGGACCGAATCCGATTTGGTCTCAAACGGGCGCGCGAAATTTACGGCTGTGACTTCCAAGCTTGGAGGAAGATGGAGCGCGAGTGTGTAGATAATAAATCGTTTTTGCGACTTATCATTAACGCGACCCAAAAAGGTGAAAACACCCTATGGCGGCGCTTCAAACCATGGCGGATGCTGGAATACACGCCCCAGGCGTGCGTGATCAAATATGGTGACAAATTATTCGATCCAGTGACCATCGCCTATGCCGAACATCAGATGCCGCTATCGATCATCAAAAAAATTCGGGGTTGACAGTTAATTAGAGCGGTCGCTACATTGTTCGGGTCAGTTGGAAGTGACCCACAACCGACTGGCGGGTTGATTGCGAATCGAAGGGTTAGGCAGTTACACCTTCAATGCTGTAGCGCTCAGCATTTAGGGTTTCCAACATGACGTTGTATGGCGAGAATGTTTCCAGCTTGTTCGACAAGATAGACTTGAAGATAGCGGGCGAGAATCCTGAGACCATCGCCGTACCATTTTGGTCTTCCTTGACGGGGCTGTTATCCGCCCGTCCGTTTACGTGCCAGAACACAACCTTTGGCAGGTCGTATCCGTGCGCCGCGAACTTCGACTTCGCGTTGTTGTAAGCCAAGTCAGACAATCCAGCGCGTTGCGGATTGAATTCCATGTCCGACACCACAAGGATCATGTTTGGCAGGTCTTCCTGCGGAACATTGTAGCGAACCGCGTGCTTCAACACGAGGTTGAAGGTCGCTTCGATATTCGTTCCGCCATAGGCGTCGGAAAAATCCAACTGTTGGTACATGTTGGATAGGGTCAACGGTCCTTTCATCTTGTTCATGCGTGGAACCGACGAGAACCCAACCCACATACCTGCGAAGTCGCCAGTTTGCTTACCAGCGGTATACAAACCAATCGAGACCGAGATATCCATCGGTGTCACGTTCGATGGAACTTCCTTACGTTGGCCGTAGTAGCTCCATGACGACATTGAGCTTGAGAGATCAATGAACGGCAGAATCTTGTTTTCGCCAAGCAAGTTCGGCAACGCTTCCCATTGCGCATCGGCAACCGCTTTGTCGCCATGTCTCAGAGACTTCAACACGTCGTAAGGGAACACCGCGCCTGCATTGATCTTGCGTTCGGTCTTACCAGTTTCAGGATTGATCTTCACCAACCCATCGCGATAAGCCTTGTACCCCTCGGGGTCATGCTTGAAGAATGCCTTTTGGTAGCGCGCCGCGGCAACCGAAGGGACGTGATCGTAGGTGATCCCCTTCCATTCGCGAGCGCACATTGGCGTTTCGACAACCTTCGTCAAAGTAACGAGGGTCTTACGATAACGCTTCGGCGACCATCCCAGGAAGTTGCGAAGCGCAACGGCGTCCTTGCCCTTGCGGGGCATCCATTTGGCGCACAGACCATTCTTGGCGTTGAGCGCGTCGGCGATGACCTTGAAAGCCTTAGTGCGTACAAAGTCGGTTTCGAAAACCAACAGGTCATCCCAACGGCCATACTCGGCCCAATGTGGAAGGATCGCGATCAATTCGTCCTGGTAGTTCTTTTCCATATGACGAAGAATCTTACGGGCAACTTCACGTTCGCCAGCGCCGCCGCGGATATCGCGAGTCCACAATAGCGTGCGGATTGCCAGCTTCTTGTCTTCGGCGCGAGCCAAATCGAATTCCTTCGACAGATCGGCCCCGCGTTGTCCAACTGCCTTGAACAGGTTCAATACGCTTGAACCCGAATCTGCATAGGTCACGGCACCATTGAAAGTGCGGCCCATCGCAGGCTTATTGGAAACTGAATTGACAAACTTGTTCATTGTTATCACTCCTTTTTGTTACAGAATTATTCGACGGCCTATCACGCCGTCCCGTTTATGATATTTGGATGTTGAAATAATTCTTTTTACTGACTAATGCCAAAAGCTTTGACACCCTCAATTGGTGCGGGTTTATTTGCTGTAATTAGTCAGAAATTAAATATCGCCAGCTGATATTTCTTTTAATTAGCGATATAGTAGTTTGATGCACATTATATTCGCGTGCAATTTCTGAACAATTTTCGTTGTTCCTAATTCTTCGTTTAATATCGATAACTTCATTTTCGGATAGTTTATGTCGCCCATTACGTTCACCGCGACATGATCGATTTTTTTCACACATATCCTGTGAATTGTCTAAATTCGTCCCGAGGAATAAATGTTTTGGATTGCAGCACAAAGTATTGTCACACGAATGACATACTACTTTTTTGTGGATGATATCGAAGGATAAGTTATGCGTTAATACGAAAGAAATTCTATTAGCACGACGAAACTTACCGTTTATTTTTAATACACCATATTGGTAACCAGATTTATCGGTCGATTTAGCTCCTTTCCAGAACCAACAATCGTCCTCTTTTCTGATATCAACTTTATCCCAAAATTTCTGCATAGTATGTGTTTGACAGCTTCACTTTTTGTCTACTGTTTTTCAGACNNCCGAAGGAGCGCAGAGACCAGACCGATTTTTTTGATCTTACTCTTTTTCAAGAGCTACTTGGGTTGCGGTATCTATTCCAGTATTCGTATATCAGAATCGTTGTCTACTTCGTTTTTAATGTGGTGAAATCGAAGCCCACGGCTCTTTGCTAAGAAATTTTGTTCGTTTGCTAAACCGATTCTTGTATTCAATTAGTGATGTTCGTCGCGATGTGCATCGGCCCATTCTTTGGCCGCAGCGTTACGAACTGCCTTAGGAAACATCTTCGACCAGTGCTGATCTTTCGATCCAAACTCTTTATGATAGGCTTGAGCCGCGCGGTCGGCGTGATATCCCCAAAGCTTGATTGCCTTGTCGTGATTGTAGACACCTTTGGCATGTTTCTTCAAAAGGTTCTTTTCAATCGGAACTTTCGAAGTGTGATACAGGTGAGAATCGTTATCGGCAAAGATGCGGAGTTCTCGGACAGAGTGTTGGTCTACAGGACCATCTTCTTTTTCAAGAAGAATTTTACTTAGGGGTTTGGACATTACGCTTCCTATAAAATTGAGGGTTGGTAATGTCTATTTAGTCACTCCAACATGCTACGATGGCATTCACATGCGCGAAGTAGCGAGGTCCGTCTGGACCCTGGAAAGTGAAGTATTTAGCGACCAACAAATTGAGGCCGACATTCATGCCGTTGCCTTCAACCAACTTACACGAATACAACAAATTCTCGGGTAAGTTTTTCTTCGAAGGTTTGGACAGCGGAAAGATGCCCGACACTTCGACGTAATCTTTAGTGACACTCATTTTCGACTCCGTAGGGCCAGCGGGAGTTGACGACTCCCATGAGGTAGTTGACTGATCCAAGGAACGCCAAGGCCAGAGCATTGACAATAACATTGGGGAAACTCGTGGTTACAATCAGGGCGATCAACATGGTCAGTCCGAGAACTGAGATCGTTTGGATCATAAACTTTCCGTAGTCAGGCGCTTTCATTCTCTCACTCATACAAATAGGTTTTACCCGAGTCTTTTGCCCATGAGGGCTTTTCGCCTTCCTTCACGTATTCTTCCTGAATGATCCACTCACGGATGATTGGAGCAATCGTTTCCGACGTGATGACCCATTCCGTCGCGATGGTCGCTACCACAACAGGTAGGATGACATACCATGCGTTGAGCCATGGGTTGAGGAAGTAAACAAAGATACCCAAGCTGACAAACATTGCCACATTGAGAACTGCCCAGGCGACACACGCGCGACCCATAAATCCAAGCTTGCGTACTTTCTTCGAATCTAACACTGACATTTTATGATCCTCAAAAATCGAGTGTTGAAAAGTCGGGGATGAAAAATCCGTTGAACCATTATCGAACCCACTTCCACCACTATCGATAGCGGCATCATTACTAAGAACACTACCGCCATCATCAGATGGGGTGCAATCCGTATTCCCGTTATATAATCCACTATCAGTAGTATCAGGAGCGGGATCGCAAGACACATCAGAAGGTCGTAAATCGTCATCACTCGTCACCTGATTGGGGATCAATTCCGACATGACAATATTGAGCAAGACAGCATTCAAAAAAGGATCGTCTTCGTCTTCGCTAACATTGGAACGCTGCAAGGATCGCCTTGCCTCAAACATCGAGAGCGGTAGAAGTCCCGCATTCCGACGCTTGAGATTAATTTCATTCAATCTCTTTTCAGAGAGCATCATATATTCCCCAGGTTTTACAGAATCAACTTTAATAGGGTTTTACCACTAAACTACCCCCGAAGGGGCCAGGAATCGAACCTGAGTCACTGCTTTGAAAGAGCGAATTAGCTGCCGAACTGATTCTTAAATTAAAAAGGGTTTCAGTATCATGCCTGCATTCTTCCGAGTAGCAGCACCCCTTCGTAAAGGGAATGGATAATCGATGATACTGAAATGATGGAGCCCAAGGAGGGAGTTTCACCCCCGTCGTCACTCATGGTGATGTTTTGGTCAAACTACTTGGGCGAGGTGGAGTCAGGGGAGGGATTTGCACCTTCACTCTTGATTTAAGATCGCCACGCGGTCAAAAACCAATACTCTAAAAATTGAGTTACCCCGACATAATAGGGAAATAACAGAATGGGTTTTTGCTTCTTTTACCAAAAAAGATTTTTATTTGCTGTAGCCATTCTCAATTTTTGTATTCTACTAAACTCTTACTTAAAAGTCAACAACTATTTTCAATTCCTTGACATTTTTTCTACCGTATCAGGCGGATACCCCAGCATATCCATCAGAGTATTGTCCTGAGACTTATGCCATTCATCTATCATCGCCGATACCTTGGATATCGGAGCCTGAACAATAAAGGCGCGGCCATTCTCCAAGAATATCTCGGTGTGCTTCGCGCCCACATCCGTATAGGCGGCAATCTGATAATTAAAGACAACCAATTGATTGCCAGAGGAAGTCGTGAAATAGAAACGGTTATCCATTATCGAAGAATCCATAGAGTTAGAATGAGACACATGTAGTGCAGCAACTGATCAAAGCCGATGACGACGAAGAAGTTGTGTCGGTCGCCCTTGGCCCAGAGCCGTGCGGTGATTTGGCTGGTGAAGTGGTCCACCACGAAATGGAGGGCCGCATTGACCGCCAGATAGGTAATTAGATTGGAGAAGTGAAAGAGCGGAAACAGAATGACAAAGAAAACGCTGGTATAGGCCAGGACGTGAAGACTTAGAGCTTTGTTGCTCTTGCTCTTGTTTTGCGCCATCCAATCGGATTGAAACACAAAGTCGCCGATCCAATGCAGAATAATCACGGTTAGAACAAGCGTCACGTCGCCCCCTCAAGCTTGGCTTTCAATAGGTTTTCTATTTCATCCGAATATGTAGTGCTCGTTTTGACAGCTTCGATTAAAGCGTCATCTGAATAACGATATTTTGTCATTTATAAAGGTTTGAAATTTTTGAACGCATCAGTCACGCTATCGTACATCTGAGAAGGTTTGCGTTTTCGTTCATTCTTCTCAGCTTCGCGCTTCGCCCAATGAAGAAATCTTGGCGACTTACGGTTAGACTTACCGTGACAACCACAAACACCATGCTTGTGCATTCCCATTCCAGAATTACCTTTGAGCATGTCACATTCCTTTGGTATACCAAATAGGTTTGTCTCGGGTTGCGAAACTACGCTTCAAGTTATCAACACTCAGACTTCCCGCGCGCAGTATTCCCGTCCTGCCATCTTCGATCCACGTATACAGAGCTACATACGCGATCTTCTGTTCGATTAAGGGACCAAAGGTGAGAGGATCAGTGCCTAAATTCTTTGGACTGCCTGCTAACAGATCGGCGAATGCCTTGGCGTCGAGGGAGATATCAACAAGCGGAAGTTTAAACTCCGCCGCGGTATAGGTGACCTTATTGCAATCAATACAATTCATCGCCAGGGGCCATCCATATCCTGCAAACGCCGATATGATAATAGTCGAACAACCAAATTCTAATATGCCCGATCAAATTGATTGTTTCGTTGCGCGTGTACTTATTGACTATCGTCTTAGGTTGCGGGCCCAATCTTCTTCAAATATCATCGTATCTCTCGCTTGGAACGGACGGGGGAAATCGAATCCCCTTCGCTTGGATGGCATCCAAGGGCACAACCAATATACCACGCCCGCATGAAGTCTATTTAGAAGGGCAGTAGGTCACCCCAACCGAACATCTGCGATGCCTTGGCGAGCGGTTCCCAATACGCCGCGGTAAAGAACGCGGGATTCATGGCATACATCATCCACATCCATGTCAGCGTAACCACGCATGGCAGGATGAAAAATTCGTCTATGATTTGGACAGCCTTGGGGTTCTCATACGACACATGAACTGTCACGTTCTCGTCTGACTCCAGATTATCTCTAGTAACTGTCTTGGGCTTACGCTTTGACATTTTTCTTCAATTTCCTTTAATCGTTTTTTCGGAATGTCGTAATGTGGATACGGTTGGGAATGATACCAACATCGTTTTATATTTAGATCGGCCGCCAGACGATCGGCTTTTGAATAGGGCACACAGATTAGATGCCGCCGCTTATCGGTGTAGTAGATCATTCAATCGTTACGCTTTTGAGCACAAATCCTGCCGCGTGACATTTGACAAATCTTTCGGCTTCTTCTAACGAAGAATGAGTGTTACAAATTCCGTTAGGGCCACAACATTGGACCCAAAAAGGAAACCACCAACGCCAGCGCTGTACTTCATAACCAAGCCAATCGTCTTCAACTATTCGATAGTATTTTTTCATTAGATGGTACCCCTGGACGGAATCGAACCGACACACACACATTTTTGAAACGTGCAGCTTTACCAAAGTTTGCCTACAGGGGCTTACGCAGGTTCCTCAACCGCAATTCGATTACCGTATACTTCTTTTCAGGAATGTTCTGTTGGCGGGCTGAATTCGTCGCGTGCGCCTTTCGGTTATAGATACGCGCGCCTTCGAAATCTCCATAATGTCTATGTCCAACATAGTCGCCATTCTTCAATTTGATTACGTAAAGTTTTTTCATGTATGTAACCTAATAAACCAGACAATAGCTGCCATTCCAAAGCCGACACAGAACCACTTCCAATAATCACTCATGTGGTAATCCATGCGATTGTAAACATGACAGTCACGAGCCCGCTGTATAGCGTCGAGCCCAGAAGGAAGGCGTAGAGATTAGGATAGTCGTAGGTGAAGTCGATAAACTTATCGAGCATGATGGTGCCTTCTACAAGGAGTCGAACCTGTTTCTTTCGGGCTTCAACCGAACGCTATGACCGCACTAGCTCAGAAGGCTTAAAAGGAGCTTGGCGTCAGCTTTTTAAGGAAGACGCCAAGTATAGACTAATTCTACTTAGAAGACAAGAGGAATTAGAGAGGCAGGAGCCGTAGGTAGGGTAGGTGTGGTAATTGAGCCAAGCAAGCTTGAAATCCAAGCTGTAGGATCAAGGCCCAAGTAAATCGCAACCCCAGCCGCTACGGCGGCAACGCCAAGTTTGATGGCGAGTGAGTATTTTTGTTCCATGGGAGACTCCGTTAGTTATTTACTGTCCCTATTTAGCGCTTTTGAGATTTTGAACAACTTTAGCGCGGTGTTGGGGAGATAGTTTCCGCCCTTTTCTAGTAGCACTCCATTTCTTTCGGGTTTCCTCAGTTGGGGAACTACGCGTAAAAGGGGCTCGTTTCTTACCCAATTTACTTAGACGAATTTTCTCAATAGCTTCGGGGTATGCTTTCTATTAGAAAACCCGCCAGTTTTATTTCCAAAATTTGGGTTGCTCTCACCCTCAAATAATTGACGCTTCAATTCACTACATTTTTCATACATCCGAGCCGTGATGTAATTCCTATCATGTTTATCAGTCTTCATAACAAGCATGGTGAAAGCGAATAGTAGCTTTCGATTATTTGGATACATTTTGGTCAATAAATGATGAATTATGTAGTGTTCTTTTGGAAATAGGGCGACTATATTAGTTTTATCGTTTCCCCCTCCCATACATTTCGGAAGAACATGGTGTTTTTCACTGTATACCTGCTTAGAAATTGCTCTATTTCTCGCATTATCAATTATTCTATCATGAATAATAGAGTAATTCATTTAGTGGCGGCCCTAACCATTTCAGAACATCTACCAAGACGGTCGGCACAGTAACTCGCGGCGAAAGCATCTGGTTTGACCATTGGGATAACATTACAAGTGCCTCGAATATACCCAATAGCTTGCTCTATTATCAAATTAGATGCATACTTCTTATCTGGATTTATATCTAAATGAATTTCAAATTGTCGATCACCTATAACATCAGCCAATTCAAGATAAGCGGAACTTGCTTTGAATACCTCTTGCATGAGGCGGTAGGTCGGCTTCTTCTTGTTCGGGCTGAAATCCTGTTCGGTTTCGATTTCGCCAAATATCTTACAACCATTGCATCCATTCTTATGGATTACGACGACGGTGTAGAAATCGGCGAACCACTTGCCATGTTTCTTACGGACGGTTGAATCGACTCCAATGTAGATACGAGATTCAAGAGGTTCCTTGTCGATAAAATTTCGTATCTTCTCTAGGGTAATTTCTTTCATTTAATGTGAGTCCAAGTTTTGTTAGCACGGATATACCAGATAGTAGTCTGATGCACGTTATATAATTTAGCCAACCAACTATCAGTCTCACTACAATTACGAATGTAACGAATATCCGTTTCGGTTAGTTTGGCTTTGGGATGTTTTTCACCTGGACCAAGGCCACCAATTTTTCTACCTTTAATCGAACAATCTCGCATATTGTCAGTATGCGTTCCGAGAAATAAATGATTAGGATTTACACATGATGGGTTGTCACATTTATGGAGAACAAAAAACGTTCCTATTTCCCCGTGATGTAAAAACCAAGAATATCTATGGGCTCCATCATTGTGTTTATTCCAATAGATAATTCCATATCCTCTTTTATTTTTTGCCCCTAACCAATTCCAACATTCAGTATCGGATTTCTTATCTACTTTATACCAAAAACGATTTTCAATGTTCATATAAAAAGGCGCAATTATTCATTAC
>FRDC01001370.1_pt1 | contig 21768 bp, 19 predicted proteins | sample 1106171 | NCBI WGS metagenome assembly FRDC01 (sample SAMEA3930566, study PRJEB13176) | freshwater metagenome | biome: Drinking water system; feature: drinking water; material: water | place: Singapore | collected 2014-12-20 | reverse complement strand
GCAAGGCATGATCGGTGAATTGCTGCCAAGAATCGAGAAGCACACTTTTTCGGAGAGCGACATGCGTGGCATGTTGGCTGGTTTGATCGATGAAGGACTCAATGGACAGTACAGCGATTACGCGGGCGCTGAGCAAGCCACCATGGCGATCACTAGTGTAGTGAATTTCATGCATAAGCGCGGACTGGTCAAATCTTTGCCCGCGATCAATTCCGGGCTCGCCGCTTTACAAGCGGCCGTGGCCAACGACGAGCGCTATCGTCAGGAACGATTTCAGGCCGCGCTACGAACTATGCGTAGCGTGGTTCAATAGCAGGGGTGAATTCCACTTTCGCAGTTGCATACGCATCTGAAATCGGAGTACTCTAGCTCCATGACTAAAACAGTGATTTCTTGTAATCCTGAAGTGATGGGTGGTACTCCAGTGTTTGCTGGTACCCGAGTACCCCTACAAACATTGCTCGATTACCTGGAGGCCGGGGATTCCATCGACGAGTTTCTTGCTGGTTTTCCCTCAGTTAGCAGGAAGCAAGTCATCGAGTTTCTCGAACAAGCGAAGGACCATCTCGTCGCAGCAGCTTCATGAAGGTATTCCTCGACGAGTGCGTTGATTGGCGCCTGCTGCGAGAAATTGTTGCCATTTAGCGATGAACGAATTATTCACCATCGCCATCATCGGTTCAGGCCCTAGCGGACTATCTGCAGCAGCGCATGCTGCGGAGCTCGGTGTAACGCATGTATTGCTGGAAGCTGAGCCGCAAATCGCCCACACCATCTACAAATATCAAAAAGGAAAATACGTGATGGCCGAGCCAAGCGCTTTGCCCTTGCGCAGCCCATTGCGTTTTGCAGCGGGCAGCCGCGAGGCAGTGCTCGAGGCCTGGCAAACCGGCAGTGGAGCGATCAACTTACGCCTTCAAGCGCGAGTAACAGCTTTGAGCGGTGCTCATGGGAATTTCCAGATCAAACTCGCCGATGGCGGCACAGTTGCCGCTCAACATGTCGTGTTGGCCATCGGCTTGCAAGGCAATGTGCGCAAGCTCGGCGTGCCGGGCGAAGATCATCCTGTGGTGCAGTATCAACTCGACGATCCCAAAGAGTACGAGGACGAAACCATTATCGTGGTCGGTGCCGGCGATGCAGCGATCGAGAATGCTTTGGCTTTAGCTGAGCAAAACCGGGTGATATTGATCAATCGCAACGAAGAATTCACTCGCTGCAAAGAAGGTAATCTCAGCGCTGTATTGACAGCGATCAAAGAGGGACGTATCGAGTGCCGCTATGGCACTAGTGCACAGCGCGTAGAACTCAAAGAAACCGATGCCGCCCCAGCTTGCTTTGTAGCGCAAACGCCGAGCGGAGTGGAAAACATCGGCTGTCATCGAGTGATCGCCCGATTGGGTGCGATTCCACCGCGTAAACTGGTTGAGTCCTTCGGTGTGCAATTTCCCAATAGCGATCCCGCCTCGGTACCGCAGTTGTCGGCGACTTACGAATCGAATGTTAAAGGGCTCTACATCATCGGCGCCTTGGGCGGGTATCCGCTCATCAAGCAAGCGATGAATCAGGGCTATGAAGTCGTCGAGTACATACTCGGCAACAAGGTCGAGCCGGCTGATGAGCCTCTGCTCCAGACAAAATTCAAAAATTATCAGCGCACCTCATCGGTGGCCGAAGCCTTGACTATCGTTCAGCGCAATGTGCCCTTGCTGGCAGGGATTACCACTTTACAATTGCGCGAATTTTTACTCGACAGCGAAATTCATACGCCACGTCCTGAAGCCATTATTTTTAAGCGTAATGACTATACCAATAGCTTTTTTTCGATCGTAGAAGGAGAAGTGTTTATCGAGATCGATCAAGGCGAACCGATCCGTTTAGGGACGGGGCAATTTTTTGGTGAGCTGGGTCTGATTTCTGGCCGGCGACGCTCGGCGACCGTCAAAGCGGGGAAGCACTGTGTGCTGATCGAAACGCCGCGTCGTTCGATGTTAAAACTCATCGCTTCAGTGGAATCGGTCAAACAGGCCATCGATCGAGTGTTCTTAAAGCGTGCAGTGCGAGCTTACTTAGCATCTGATTTATCCGATGCTGATTTGGAACACTTGATCGGCGGCGCGCAGATGAAAAAGTATAGCGGCGGCGAATGGCTATTTAAAGAAGGCGATAACGCGGATGGCCTGTATCTCATTCGGCGCGGTTCGGTTACGGTATCGCGCACTATCGGTGGGCATGAAACCGTGCTCTCCTATGTCGCTGCTGGGAACAGCGTCGGCGAGATGGCTTTGTTAAACGATGCACCGCGTTCTGCCGGCGTTAAAGCGGCGGTGGCCACCGAGGCTATCGTGCTCGACGCACAGCGTTTTAAAGAAACCATGATGCGTAACCCTGCGTTGCGCGAACGATTGGAAGGGCAGATGCTGCAACGCATGCGCGCCAATGCGGCCATGGAAAGCCGAGGTGAGCAAGGCAATATTATTTCGTTTTTAATCCAGCAAGGCGTCGGCGAGGCAACCGATGTGCTGTTGATCGACGAAGCACTATGTGTACGCTGTAATCAATGCGAGAAAGCTTGTGCCGATACGCACCAAGGGACTTCACGTTTAGACCGAGAAGCCGGTCCTACTTATGCGCAGATCCATGTACCAACTTCATGCCGACATTGTGAACATCCGCACTGTATGAAAGATTGCCCACCCGATGCCATTCATCGAGCAGCGGATGGTGAAGTATTCATCAGCGATACTTGTATAGGCTGTGGCAATTGCGAACGCAATTGTCCTTATGGCGTTATTCAAATGGCGGCACTCGATCCCAAGCGCCAGCAGCCGCGCCTGTGGCAATGGCTGCTTTTTGCTTCCGGTGATGAGCCGGGATTAGAAACAAAAGCGTATGATGCGAATCTCGCCAAGAAAGCTGTCAAATGCGATATGTGCAAAGATCTATCCGGTGGACCGGCTTGTGTGCGTGCTTGTCCAACCGGAGCTGCTTTGCGCGTGAGCCCAGAAAAATTTTTGGACTATGCAGCAAGATAAAACCAGTAACCATAGGAACTTATCATGATTCGTCTGAACATCAATGGAAAAACACAGCAAGTCGACGTTGAGCCGGAGATGCCATTGTTGTGGGTATTGCGCGACGTGCTCGGACTATTAGGCACGAAATACGGCTGTGGTATCGCGCAATGCGGTGCCTGTACTGTTCATGTGAACGGTGAAGCGATGCGTTCATGTGTTGTGCCGGTTTCCGCCGCTGCTGGCAAGAAGGTAGTTACCATCGAAAACCTGGCAAACAAGGATTTGCATCCTGTGCAAAAAGCTTGGTTAGACCAACAAGTGCCGCAATGCGGTTATTGTCAAAGTGGTGTGATCATGAGCGTTGCGGCGTTGTTGAATAAGCAACCCAATCCTAGCGACGCCGATATCGATGCGGTGATTACTAACATCTGCCGCTGCGGAACCTACGCCAGAATGCGTCCGGCGATTCATGCAGCAGCCAAGGCAATGAAATCCAAATAAGGAACGGCTATGGATACTCTTAATTCTCTACAGCAGAGCACTCGTCGCGATTTTCTAAAAACATCGGTGCTGGTCAGTGGTGGGCTGATGTTGGAATTGCATGTTCCGGCATGGTCGGCACAGCAAGCGACACAAGAAACAGAATTGACTGCATGGATTTTGTTACACGCCGATGACAGGGTAACCATCCGAGTGGCGCGATCAGAGATGGGGCAGGGCAGTATGACCGGCCTGCCGATGTTAGTCGCTGAAGAATTGGAATGCGATTGGGAAAAAGTTCAAGTGACTTACGCATCGCCCAATGAACACGTCAAACGTAACCGTCCATGGGTGACTATGGGCACGGGTGGCAGCAGTTCGATCCGTGGCTCTCATGAGTATTTGCGCAAAGCCGGTGCGACGGCGCGTGAAATGTTGATCGCCGCGGCGGCTAAAGAGTGGGGCGTGCCGAGCACGGAATGTTTCGCAGAAAAAAGTGTGATCACCCATAAACCCTCCGGAAAAAAAACCACGTTTGGCAAAGTGGCCGAGAGTGCGGCGAAACTCGAAGCACCCAAAGACGTGAAGCTCAAAGATCCCAAAGAGTGGAAACTGATCGGTCAAGCTAAACAGCGTTTTGATCTACCGGACAAGGTGTTGGGCAAACCGGTTTTTGGAGTCGATGTGCGATTGCCCGGAATGGTGCATGCGGCGATTGTGCAGTGTCCGGTATTCGGCGGCAAACTGAAGAGCGTAGACGAGCGTGCAGCGAAAAAACGCCGCGGTGTGATTAAAGTCGTGTCGCTGCCGGATGCAGTTGCAGTAGTGGCAGATAACTGGTGGCGAGCGCAGCTTGCATGCAAGGCGCTGAAAATTGAATGGGATGAAGGCGATAACGGCCAAGTTTCCTCAACGAGCATCAAAGAATTTTTACGCGCAGGATTAAGCGATGGCCAAGCAGCGGTAGCGCGCAAGATGGGTGATGTAGAAAAAGAATTCTCTGCAGCAAACAAAATTATCGAGGCGGAGTACTATGCGCCGTTTCTGGAGCACGCCACCATGGAACCGCAAACTTGCACTGCGTTGATCAAAGGTGATCGAGTGGAAATCTGGACTTCGACCCAGAATGCGGAAGGCTCGCTCGCTGCCGCAGCGGAGACCGCCGGTGTGCCACTCGCCAATGTAGAAGTGCATAAAATGCAGCTCGGCGGAGGCTTCGGCCGACGCGGCGCGTTCCAAGATTATGTGCGGCAAGCTGTAGCGATCGCTAAAGCCTTGCCGGGCAAACCGGTCAAGTTGATGTGGTCACGTGAAGAAGATCTGCAACACGGCTATTACCGTCCGGCGAGTATGGCTAAGATGAAGGCGGCGCTAGATGGTAATGGACTACCTGTCGCCTGGCATACACGCATCGCCTGTCCGTCTATTCTGTCTAAGGTTCGGCCTGAAGCAGTCAAAGAAGGTGTAGACGTGACTTCAGTGATCTGTTTTTCCGATCTGCCTTATGCGATTCCCAATCAACTGTTGCACTATGCTTTACGCAACACCCATGTGCCGATCGGATTTTGGCGCGCGGTAGGTCATTCACAGAATCCGTTTTTCAGAGAGTGTTTTTTAGATGAGCTGGCGCATGCAAGTGGTAAAGATCCTTATCAATTGCGACGAGAGTTGTTGGCTAATTCGCCGAAAAATTTAGCGGTGCTGGAAGCTTGCGCAAAAGCAGCGGGTTGGGGCACTGCTGCGCCGAAGGGGCTATTCCGCGGTATCGCTGTACAAGACGGTTACGGCAGTTTCACCGCGGCTGTTTTAGAAGTCTCGGTCGGCGAACAAGGCAAATTCAAAATTCATCGCGCCGTGGTGGCGGTCGATTCAGGCTATGTAGTGAATCCAGATTCAGCGCGGGCGCAGATCGAAAGCTGTGTAGTGTACGGTTTGACTGCTGCACTGTACGGAGAATGCACGCTGAAAAATGGGCGTATCGAACAATCGAATTTTCACGATTATCCCATGCTGCGTTTAGCGGAAATGCCTAAGGTCGAATCGGTTTTGGTGCCGAGCGGAGGATTCTGGGGCGGGTTCGGTGAACCGCCCTTGATGTGTGTCGCACCCGCTTTATGCAATGCGATTTTTGCCGCGACCGGTAAACGTATTCGCTCTCTACCGCTCTATCAGAGATCGGCGTAGCGCTTCGTCGTCCCGAGCGAAATGCGAGGAAACAAGACCATCTGCGCGAACGGCTAAAAAAACATGACTGCACCGATCAGTGCGTGCTGGCTATTAAGAGGTTTTCTTTGCGCGCGCTGCATCAACCTGGTTCCTCGCGTCCGCTCGGAACGACAAAAGCCCGGTCATCCCGAGCAGATGCGAGGGATCATGATCATCTGCGCGAGCGGTTAAAAAATGAGCATGCAACAATTTCGGTGCAACATTAGAGAACTCAGCTTACTATTGCTACTCAGCGGATGTGCAGTACCAGTTGTTATCGATAGTTATACAAGCGATGAGATTGCAAAGCCGCTAACCCGTGAGCAGGGTGACCTGTCACGAGGCCGTGAAATCGTTTTGAATCCAGAAGCACATTGTTTGCTCTGTCACGCGGTACCCGGAGTGCGTTTCACAGGAAATTTGGGACCGTCATTAGCGGGTGTGGGTAAGCGGCTTACTCCAGGTCAATTGCGCTTACGAATTGTCGATTCGACACGTATTGATCCCGACAGCATCATGCCGCCTTATTATCGCAACGAAAAACTCTACCAAGTTTCTGCCGCATATCGCGGCAAAACGATTTTATCTGCGCAACAGGTAGAGGATGTAGTCGCTTTTTTAGCGAGCTTACAAGAATAGAGGTTTCGGATGAGTAGTTTTTCTCGCCGCAGCTTTCTCGCGCTGCTCAGTCTACTGTGCATAAGGCGTGGTGAATCTCGTCCCGGTTATGCACTTGCCGATCTTAAGCGTCTCACGCGCGATGCAGTTTTGCATACAGGGCGCATTAAGCTCGAGATTCCTCTGCTCGCCGACAACGGTCATTCAGTGGCGATCAGTGTTAGTGTCGCAAGTCCCATGACTGAGTTGGACTATGTGCGCAGTATTCATCTATTCGCGGAAAAAAATCCACGACCCAATATCGCCAATTTTTTCCTCAGCCCGCAAAGCGGCAAAGCTGAAATCAGTACCCGAATACGTTTGGCGGGCACGCAACGGGTGATCGCTGTGGCCAATTTAAGCGATGATTCATGGTGGAGCGCTGAGCAGGAGGTAGTGGTGACTGCTTCGGCCTGTTTGGATGAATCATGAACGCTCGCTTGCACATTCCACATCAAGCCAAGCGCGGCGAGCTGCTGGAAATCCGTCTGGTGATTCAGCATCCTATGGAAACGGGTTTTCGTCGCGATGAGGTTGGGCGTGTGATCGCTAAAAATGTGATCCGGCAATTAACTTGCCGTTATCGAGGGAGGGAAATTTTTCGTGCGGAGATCGATTCAGGTTTGGCGGCTAACCCATATCTAAGATTCTACGCACGAGCTGATGTTTCCGGTGAATTCGAGTTCGATTGGATCGACGATCAAGACCATCGCGGTAGGCAACAAGCAAGCATAACGGTAATTGAATAATGAAGCGGCTTATCTCTGGTGTTTTTATATCGCTCAGCTTAGGGAGCGTTGCGCAAGAACGCGTGTTGCCGTTGACAGAACTCAAGTCCGGAGAGTTGTTTGCTAGTCAAGAAATTCGCGCTCTGCAAGCAGACGATTTCGTTAATCCGGGCATGTTGTGGGTCAGCCAAGGCGAGCAGTTATGGCAGACAGCTGATGATTCTGGCCCATCTTGCGCGGTTTGCCATGGCGAGGTGAAGCGCAGCATGCGCGGCGTTGCCACTCGTTATCCTGTGTTTGATACTCGCTTAAACAAGCTCATCAACTTGACACAGCGAATCAATCTTTGTCGCACTGAGCGACAAAATCGTCTGGCCTTTGCTGCTGAATCTCCCGAGTTGCTCGCCTTGACCGCATATGCGGCTCATCAATCCAGAGGAATGCCGATCACAGTGCGCATAGACGGGCCGGCTGAAAAACATTTTGCAGCGGGATGGCGGTTTTATAAACAGCGGCGCGGCCAGATGAATTTATCTTGCGCGCATTGTCACGATAAAAATTGGGGCAAGGTTTTACTCAATGAAGTGATCAGCCAGGGGCACAGTAACGGCTATCCCACTTATCGGCTTGAGTGGCAGACTTTGGGTTCCTTGCAGAGAAGATTTCGCAGCTGCCTCTCCGGTATCCGCGCTGAAATGCTACCTTACGATTCCCCTGAATATCTCGACTTAGAGTTGTTTCTCGCTTGGCGAGGGCAAGGTTTAACAGTAGAGGCTCCGGCGGTTAGGCGTTAAACCAAAAGAACTATCTTGCCGATCGCAGATGGGTCATTGCTCTTCGTCTTTAAAATCGCGTTCTACTCGTGCGGCAACGATTTTGGCTATTGATGGATCAATATGTGTTGCCGCAAGCCGCTGCATCAAGATAGGTAATTGGGTTAATCGGTGTCGCTTTAATTCAAGCGTAAAAAAAAGATCTTTAGGGCGGCCAGCGATATATTTCGAGATCGCTAAGTCGTGTACTTCAAGACAAAGCCCCTCAATTCCTCCAGTGTTTTCATTTTTGATGGCTACCAAACGCTTTTCCCATTGCTTTGGAAGCGTAGCTGTTTCTGGTGCGACACCTTGTCCGTAATAACCGAACTGTTCATGAAAAAAAGAGCCTTCTCCAATCGAGCCATCAATTAGGTCAGAAAGCTCTGTTTTGCGGTAAGGATATAAGTCTGCTTCCATTGATATCAATAACGAGCTTGGTGCGGTTGGAAATTGACCAAGTATGGCTTGGCTGCCGATAACGACGATTTTATCATCGCCAACGATGGCACCAGCTGCTCGGATAAGATGTTCAAGCTCGGAACGCTTCATATATTTTTTTGCGCTCTGCAGCCGTAAGTATGCCGGCAAAGGGCGAAGATTGACGCAAGCGCGCGGCCTGTTCGCTTTGCTCAGTGATCAATGATGCAATTTCTTCAGTAGGGCGCTGCAACAGTTTGCGCCATTCTTGTAAGTAAATCGGTTTTGTTTTCGCATATTTGCTTGCCCAAGATTTGATGTTGCGTTTAGCGATCACAAGCAATTGTGGGTTAGCTAATATTTTTTGTGCGATCTTGCAATGCAGAGCAAGACTACGTGCATCGAGAATTCGATGGGTAGAAAACACTTTCGATAGGGGGCCCATTTCTAAAGGTTCCCAGCGGGTTACCACTTTTAATCCATTATCTCGCTTGCGCTTGCGGTAACGACGCATCCGCTCCGCTGGAGAAAGGGGCAGACGGGGTTTCCTGGATACTTGAGACATAACGCATCGTAACGCGTTACGAGACGATGAGCAAGGTTTACAGATGGCTCCGATCGATGAGCACGCTCACTGGCTACGCTCGCGTTCGTGATAAAAATTTCTTGTTATGTATAAGTTGTATTACCGCAAACTCGTGTTGAATTTTTCCAATACGGTATTACCCGGGCAAAGTTCGCTTTCGCCGAGCACATTGAGCGGGCTGTCTACAGTGTTGAGATGGGTGTGCAAGTCTGCCGGATCGCTTTCGACATAGAGCAGGCCGGTGACGATCTCGCCTTTTACCTGGTGTGCGAGAACGAAGTTCAGTGCGCTGATGCGATCGGTGGGATCATAGTCGGCGGATAATTTCCGTAAACGTATCCTACTGCCATCGTGTTGCACGATTTCCTGCAATTCACCTTGTGCGTATTCAGCAGTGATCTCTTTTTGTGGAGCGATGAAGTCGATGCGGCTAGCCGCTTCGTTGTGCTCGCGCACGTAATCGTAACTTTTAGTCGAACCTTCGTGGTTGTTGAAAGCGACACAAGGTGAAATCACATCCAGAAAAGCTGCGCCTCGATGTTCGATCGCCGCTTTGATGAGTGGTACTAATTGGGTTTTATCGCCGGAGAAACTGCGTCCAACAAAAGTTGCACCGAGTTGCAAGGCCATAATGATTAAATCGATGCCTTCGTCGGTGTTGACTACACCGCGTTTGCTCTTTGACCCTTTGTCTGCGGTCGCAGAAAATTGTCCCTTGGTCAATCCGTATACGCCATTATTTTCGACGATGTATACCATGCTGACACCGCGCCGCATGATATGGGCGAATTGACCGAATCCAATCGATGCGGAATCACCGTCGCCAGATACACCAAGATAAATTAAATCGCGGTTGGCGAGGTTGGCACCGGTCATCACTGAGGGCATACGGCCATGTACGCTGTTAAAGCCGTGCGAGTTGTTCAGAAAATAATTCGGCGTTTTAGATGAACAACCGATACCCGACATTTTGGCGACTCGGTGTGGCGGTAAATCGAGCTCGAAGCATGCTTGAATAATCGCCGCACTGATCGAGTCATGGCCACAGCCGGCGCATAGAGTGGAGATAGTGCCTTCATAGTCGCGGCGGGTGTAACCGAGTTTGTTAACCGGTAATTGCGGATGATGTAGTTTGGGTTTGGCGAGATAGGTCATGGCGCTACTTTGCGTAAGGGTTTGACGTTGAACAAGGCTAACTTTTCTTTGATTTCCTTGCCGATGAATCGCGCAGTGATCGGTGTGCCGTCATAATGCAACACTGGGATCAGTTTAGCGGGATCGATGGCTGCTTCATTGATCAGCAGGGCGCGCAATTGCGCGTCGCGGTTTTGCTCGACTACGAAAACTTGTTCGTGCGCAGCGATAAAATCTGTTACTTCATCTTGGAATGGAAAAGCGCGGATGCGCATCGCATCGATGGCTAAGCCTTGTTCTTCGAAGCGATCCAAAGCTTCGTTCATAGCAGGTGCAGTCGAGCCATAGTAAATCACACCGTATTTGCTGTTTGCTGCCCGTCGCTGTGGTGCGGGCAGATATTGTTTGGCGGTTTCGAATTTGCGCAATAAGCGCTGCATATTATCGACGTAAGTTGGGCCTTCTTCGGTGTAGCGTGCGTAACGATCTTTAGTGCTGCCGCGAGTGAAGTAAGCGCCACGTTTAGCATGCACGGCGGGGTAAGTGCGATAAGTGATGCCGTCACCATCTACGTCTAAATAGCGACCAAATTCTTTGCCCGCTTCGAGCTCGTCGTGGGTGATGATTTTGCCGCGATCCATGCGTTTGTTGTCGTCCCAAGCAAGCGGATCGCATAGACGATGATTCATACCGATATCGAGATCGAGCATCACAAAGATCGGTGTTTGTAAACGATCGGCGAGATCGAAGGAGAGGGCAGCAAATTCGAATGCCTCCTTTGGATCTTCGGGGAACAACAGGATATGTTTAGTGTCGCCGTGCGAGGCGTAAGCGCAAGCGATGATATCAGCTTGTTGAGTGCGAGTCGGCATGCCAGTTGAAGGTCCGCCACGCTGCACGTCGAAGATCACTGCGGGTACTTCTGCGAAATAAGCCAAGCCGATAAACTCAGTCATCAATGAAACACCTGGTCCGGAAGTGCAGGTAAAAGCGCGCGCGCCGTTCCAGGTTGCACCGAGCACCATGCCTATCGAGGCTAACTCATCTTCCGCTTGCAAGATAGCATAACGATTCTTGCCGCTTTGCGGATCAACACGATATTTCTTGCAATGACGTGCAAAGGCTTCGGCCATCGAAGTCGATGGAGTAATCGGATACCACGCCGCGACAGTCGCACCACCGTACACACAGCCGAGCGCAGCGGCATTATTCCCTTCGATAAAAATTTTCTTGCCGACTTTGTCTGATCGTTTTACTCGCAAACCTATGGGATGAGGAAGATGGTTTTTGGCATATTCGCACCCCATGTGCAGTGCGTGAATATTGGGTTCGAGCAGTTTTTCTTTGCCCTTGTATTGCTCGCCGATTAAGGCGGCGATTTCGTTGGGATCAATATCCAGCAATGTGGCAAGCGCACCGACGTAAATAATGTTCTTGAATAATTGCCGTTGACGGGCATCGCTATACGCATCATTGCAGATTTCGGTCAGGGGTATGCCCAATACTTGGATGTCGTCTCGGAATTTTGTTTTAGGCAGCGCGCGCGTCGAATCATAAAAAAGATAACCGCCGGATTCGATCTCAGCAACATCTTTATCCCAAGTTTGGGGATTCATCGCGACCATTAAGTCGACGCCGCCGCGTCGGCCTTGATAGGCTTTTTCGGTCACGCGTACTTCGTACCAAGTGGGCAACCCTTGGATGTTGGACGGAAAGATGTTGCGCGGTGAAACCGGCACACCCATGCGGAGAATCGCCCGGGCAAAAAGTTCATTAGCGCTGGCCGAACCCGAGCCGTTGATGTTGGCAAATTTGACGACGAAATCGTTGCAGGCTTCGATAGGTTTCATAATGCTTAGGCTGCTTTCCGAATGGGGATACTTTGCTGAGGATTGCGACAACTGGGGCCTGCGTGGCTCATGTCGAGTAAAAATTTTTGCATATCCCATGCGCCGGTCGGACAGCGCTCGGCGCATAAACCGCAGTGCAAGCACACATCTTCATCTTTGACCATGACTCGACTGGTTTTGAGTGGGCCCGAGAGATAGAGGTCTTGTGTGAGATTCAGTGCTGGTGCAGTTAAACGAGTGCGCAACTCGGCTTCCTCGCCATTGCTAGTGAAACTGATGCAATCCATTGGGCAAATATCGACGCAGGCATCACATTCGATGCACAGCTTGTCGGTAAACACAGTTTGCACATCGCAATTCAAACAACGTTGTGCTTCAGCGAAGGCGAGCTTCGTGTCGAAACCCATTTCAACTTCGACTTTAATGTTTTTAAGCGCAATGGCAGTATCTTTAAGGGGTACTTTAAAGCGTTGATCGAGTGAGATGGCGTTATCGTAACTCCACTCATGAATACCCATTTTCTGACTGATCAAGTTCACTTCGGGCGCGGGGCGTTGCCGCAGATCTTCGCCGTGGCAGAGCTTATCGATGGAGATTGCAGCATCATGTCCATGAGCGACAGCCCAGATAATATTTTTTGGGCCGAAAGCAGCATCGCCGCCGAAAAATACTTGCGCTAAGCTCGATTGCATCGTGAGTGGATCAACTTTGGGCATGCCCCATTGATCGAACTCGATGCCGATATCACGTTCGATCCACGGGAAAGCGTTCTCTTGACCGACTGCAACGAGCACGTCGTCGCAAGCGAAATACTGATCAGGCTCGCCGGTAGGCGTGAGTTTACGTCGCCCCTTCTCATCGTAAACCGCTTGTACTTTCTCGAATACCATGCCGGTGAGTTTGCCGCCTTGCAGTTTAAATTCCTTAGGCACGAGATAGTTCAGGATGGGGATGCCCTCATGTATAGCGTCTTCTTTTTCCCAAGGTGAGGCCTTCATTTCTTCAAAGCCGGAGCGCACGATCACCTTGACGTCTTCGCCGCCCAGTCGCTTCGCCGAACGACAACAATCCATCGCCGTATTGCCGCCACCTAGCACGATCACCCGCTTGCCGATTTTATCGATATGACCAAAAGAAACGCTGGACAACCAATCGATACCGATATGAATATGTGCGGCCGCTTCTTGGCGGCCGGGAATATCCAAGTCGCGGCCGCGCGGGGCACCGCTGCCGACGAAAACCGCGTCATAAGCTTCAGCGAGCAATGCGCGCATGCTTTCTACACGTTGGCCTAGGCGTAATTCAGGTTGCAGATCGAGGATGTAATTGACTTCTTCATCCAACACTGTTTCGGGAAGGCGAAATTTGGGGATTTGTGTACGCATCATGCCGCCAGCGAAGGGATCGGCATCATAGATTACGACTTGGTAGCCAAGAGGCAATAGATCGCGCGCCACGGTAAGTGAGGCAGGCCCTGCACCGATGCAAGCGATCCGTTTACCGTTTTTCTGCTGCGCAGGGCGCGGCAGGCGAGGGCGGATATCGTCTTTATAATCGGCGGCAACTCTCTTTAAGCGGCAAATCGCTACCGGCTCTTTTTTCTGACCGTCTTCGACACGGCCTCGGCGACAAGCAGGCTCGCAAGGACGATCACAAGTGCGGCCGAGTACACCGGGAAAAACATTGGATCGCCAATTAACCATATAAGCATCGCTGTAACGACCAGCGGCAATTAAGCGGATGTATTCGGGAACAGGCGTATGCGCGGGGCAAGCCCATTGACAATCGACTACTTTATGGAAGTAATTCGGTTCGGTGATATTGGTCGGTTTCAAAGCAAAGTTCCTCGTTACACGTGGTCTGGTGACTGCCAAAATCGTGCCACTGCAGTAAGCGCGCATAGTACTCTGCGCAAACGCGTCTGAAAAGGTTTTACTAATTAACTCTCGGGTAGCGGTTGTTTGTTGGCAACAAGACCCTAAACGGATTGGGGCAAAGTTTATACACTTAGGTTACAGATAAAAAATTTTTCCTCGTCCTCCTTCTAATGAGGGCTAGTATGGTCTTGCAGTTTGAGAGGATAAATAAAGAGGAGGAACTATGTTTAAACGATATGTTGTTCTGCTTGGTTTGAGCGCAGTGTTGAGCGGTTTTTTGCACATAGAATCGGCGAACGGGCGGGTGACTGCTCAGTCGGAAGCGGGAATTAAACTCGATTGGAGTTGGTCGCGAGAAGTGCAATTTAACGCGGAATTTAATACCGATCTGGCGGGTGTGGCCGATGAAATGAAGCCTAGGATGCAGGATCATCGGCAGCGCCGCTACATAATCGGTGGTCGTGATGTAGCAGCACCCGATTGCTTTTTTTTAGCAAATGAGGAGTATTTAAGATGTGGCCCCATGGCGTATAACCAGCATAATCCGGGTGCAAACCCGCCGCGCGTACCCTTGGGTTACACACGCTCGTTAAGTTATGCTGGACCATCAGGCTCCAGAGTGACGGCGACTAATGCTGTTTCTTCCCAATTACCGCCCGGAGCATTCAGAGGCGGAGCGCTGATTTCCGCTCTTGCCTTATTCGAAAAAGCTGCAAATGGCTCCGGCTATGCATTAAGTCAGGTTCTTGACCCTTGGGAATTTGATCTCGATGAGGAGGAGGAGATCGATTTGTCGATCGATCTTAACGAGGGAAATCTATCCGTTAATAGCGATTCGAGTGAAGAGGGTTACGGTTATAGTTCGCTCATCATTCGCTGGAGTTTGCAGCGTGTGGATATGATCGTAACGGAAATAGCTTCAGGCGATAGACAGTGGCTTCTCATCGGTGAAAGCGATAATCCCAACCAATCCTTGTCGCTAGAAGAGCAACAGATCGGCGCAGTGCGTCAATACTTACCAGCCGGCAGGTATATTCTCAGCGTAAGCCTTGAAACCTATGCTACTGCGTTGCCGGTGCCAGGTGTAGTACATGATCCGGGTGATATCTAGCAGTTTGTAGAGGACAGCAAAACCCCATGCACGGCAGGGGTTGAGCTGTCCTAGCGGAATTAAAGTAATGTTGGTTTTGTTACGGAAGGGGCTTATCTGGTAGGTTTCGGCACGAGCAGATAAGCACGCTCAGCATAAATCCAAAAACTATTGTCCACGAAACGGCCAGCGATACGGCCTTCGTCATCGATAACTTGCCCAGCAAGCAATTGGTGTTCAGGATTAAGATCATCGATCAAGTCTTTCAGGTCGTAGATTTGGCCGTCTTGAAAAAGAAAACTACTGACCGGTTCACCAAAAAAACTGAACAATGATCCCACTATTGCACCGTGTTTGTTGATGCTTAGCGCTTGACTGCCGGAATATTTCGAGAGATCGGGGAGCACAGTCCATTTGCCGTTCTCGAATAGCGCAGCACGGGCCTCAGTGGCGTAGAGCTGACAATCGGACGCATCGACTATCGCTGTTGCAGCGATCTGTCCTCGATCATTGACATCGGCTGCCAAGCTGGTCGCCATTCCTGCTGGTGCACCTAGATCGAACATATGGCCGCCTGTCCAGACAAATCCGCGCAACAATAAAGATTTATCAAGGCAGGGTACTTGGGAATTACCGACGATAAGACCAGAATCGTTAACGCTTATCGCAGCCGATATAGCGTCTGCACTGAGCGCGCCGAGTGGGTAGGGCATGACATCACCGATCCACAGCGCAGCGGTTTCTCGTTGATTGTGAAGATAAGAGCCGACCGTCCAGCCGTGGTTGTTGATCTTAAAAGCGACCCCCGGGGCTTCATCTGGAGTTTTCAGATAACGCCCAACATTGCCATTTTCCCAGAGCGCAGGTTGGTTACCTAATCGACCCACCGTCTGGCCTCGGTCATTTATCGAAAAAGCAAAACTGTTTTCTGTTGAGCGATCTAACACCTGCAAGCCTGCAGGCCCCCAAGTGGCCGCTCTAAAATTACTACCAGCAGCAATATAACCTGCACTTACTCCACTGCTATTAAAGTCGTAAACATTGCTGGTTCGTTGCCCACCCGCTGCACTCAAATCGATAAATTGATAACGCTGCGGTTCAGCGCTAGAGAGACCAGCGCCAATGATTAAGAACAGCACGGTTGACAACAGCTTGCGTGATACGGTCAGCATAGATCCTCCTGGATAGCCCTAAGTAATTAGCGATGCCTCACTGTACCAAGTGACGAGCTCGCCCATCGCGGATAATTTTATGGATGTAACTGGGGTGTAACTCAGCTTGGTTTCGGACTAAAGATTGAGCTCAGGAGGTTGAATGGTTTTCCCTCTTGCTACAAAGCGTTTACCCAAGCCACAATGCGGTCTCTTCATCAAAAAAGACTTGCGAGGCATGGTATGAGTGCAGTGGTAACACCGGTCAAGTTTACTTTCGAGGACTACTTGTTATTTCCCGAAGACGGAAAGCGGCATGAACTCATCGGTGGGGAGCATTACATAAGCCCAGCACCTAATATCAAGCACCAGAACATTTCCTTTATGCTTTCCATTGCCTTGGGTAAGTATCTCGAACGAAACCTGCTCGGCCAGGCGTTTCATGCTCCAATCGATGTGCTGTTGAGTGAGCTTGATGTAGTCCAGCCTGATCTTATTTTTATTTCATCTGCCAGAGTTGCCATCATCACTGAAACTAATATTCAAGGCGCGCCGGACTTGGTGGTAGAAATCACTTCGCCATCTTCACGCGTGCGCGATGAAAGCATAAAACGTAAGCTCTACGAGCGTTATGGCGTCCAGGAATATTGGGTGATTGACCCGGAGTTAGAAACGGTAAAAATTTATCGTCGTGTTGCAGCCGGTTTTCAACGCGTGGCCGAACTCGCAATGGAAAACCAAGATAGTTTAACTACACCGCTCTTGCCTGATTTTGCTTTGCCGTTGCAAAAATTGTTCAACTAAATTGTTCAGCAAACGCGGCGGGCGAGATAAAACCACTCATGCTTGGGGAGGGCTCGGGCGTCGGGAAAAACAATATAAGCGTCTTGTTCCGCGATAAGCGAACTGCCGTCATGCCGCATGCCGATCAAATCGCCTGGTTGCAAGCGATCAAAACTGGCCCACTGTCTGCTGAATTGATCTGCTTCATGCTCTTTGTCGATCACTTCATAAAGCTGTAACCGTTCGATCGAATCAACTGCGGGAGGCGAAGCGCTATCGCTGATGCCGAGAAAAGCGAGGGTGTTATGGATAGCCTGAATAGCGATATTGACCGCTTGCGGATCCTCGTGTTGGCCACACTCCAAGGTCAACGCATAGCCTCCGACCGAACGCATATATTCGGTAGTGCCTATTCCATAACTCGCCTCTCCACTATTTCGGCGCATGACGCCTCGCGCATAAGTACTCATCCAACCATCAACTAGACGATTGACCCCGAGGCATTGGGCAAGCGCGCGTTCTTCGGCAGCGCGCGAAAACGGTTCTAGTGCTCCCGAATTATTTTCCGGACCGAGCATGGCGAACGGTGGATTATTCGCCTGAGTGGAATGTAAGTCGAGCAATACATCGTGCTGCGCGAGCAGAGGGCACAACCAGTTGGCGAGATGATCTTCGAAATCAACCGGCGCTGCCTTAGGCGATAAATGACGATTTAAGTTTCGCTCGCCGAATCGCGTCCCGTGTGCATAGGCCAGCGGATTAGTGATCGGCACAAAACTCACTCCGCCGCGCACGAGGTTTAATTTTTGTTGATCGAGCTCATGGATGAGCTGCAGGATCGCTTTGGTCCCACAGCTTTCATTGCCGTGCACCGCTCCCAAGACGATCAGATGAGGTCCAGTTTTAAGCCCGGAATAGGAAACAACTTTGCAGTGCACATCAGCTCGCTGAGATAACTAGGCTCAAATCGCTAGTACGGGTGACGAGATCGCCATAACCTCGCTCGATTCTCTGCGCCGAGGCGATGGTGGTTTCGCCTTGGGCGAGAGCAGCGGCCATAACATAGGCCAAACCAGCACGCAGATCGGGAACATTGAGCACCAGCTTATTCGAACGCAAAGGTGTGGGTCCCAAAATGATCGCGCTATGCGGAAAGTCATGACCACGGAAACGACAATCTACTGAACCCAAGCAATGGGTTTCTATTTGCGTTTTCGCACCTAGCGCAGACAAGGCAGAAAGGTAACCGAAGCGGCGTTCATAAACTGTTTCATGGATGATCGAGACACCGCTCGCCTGAGTCAACATCACAGCGAAAGGTTGTTGCCAGTCGGTGGCAAAACCGGGAAACACATCGGTTTCGATAACAATGCTTTTCAGCGGGTGTCGGCGAAAAAAACGAATCGATTTCGATCCTTCTATCGAAACGCCGCCGCCCACGCTGTTAAAGGGACCGAAAAAATTGATCAAAGTGGCGGGGTCGATTCCATCGACGATGATATCGCCGTCGGTAGCAGCGGCGAGCGCCGCCCATGAAGCCGCTTCGATGCGATCACCTGGCACTTCGAAAGTCGTGCCGTAGAGTCGATCTACTCCTTCGATGATCAGCTCGCGGTTGGGTAATAATTGCACGCGCGCGCCCATCGCGTTCAGCATAGTGATCAAGGCGATGATCTCAGGTTCGGTAGCGACATTTTCGATAATGCTGGTGCCTTGTGCCAGCACGCCCAAAAACAAACAACTTTCCGTTGCGCCCACCGAAGGATAAGGGAGCGCGTAATGGCAGGCGCGCAGCGGATTCTTGCGCAAAGCATGGTAACCGTCTTGATCGACGGTCACTTCTGCACCGAACATTTTCGCTGCCGCCAAATGGAAATCCACCGGCCGAGTACCGATATCGTCCCCCGAGACAACTGGAACATGCGCTTCGCCTAGACGATGCAATAACACGCCCATCAGCAAAATCGGGATCCTGTTTGAACCACTGTCCGGTAGGGGAACTCGCGCAGAACGTACTTCTGCGGTATCGATTTCCAAATCGGATGCTTGTTTCCAATTCAGTTTTGCACCCGATGAGGCTAACAAGTCAGCGGTGATTTCCACATCGCCGATACGCGGCACGTTTAATAAGGTCGTTTTGCCTTCGACCAACAACGATGCAACCATCGCCTTGGTGGCAAAATTCTTCGCTCCTAAACTTTTTACTCGACCCCGAACTGGCTTACCACCCTGGATTAAATATTGGCGTTCTCTCAGCATAGTGAGGATGATATATCAAGACGTCGTCCCGAGCGAATGCGAAGGAACAAGATCACCGGCGCGATCTGTTACAAAAACAAGAAACACAACAACCTCAGTGCAAGCCGTCGTCCCGAGCGAATGCGATGTCATCCCGAACGAAGGTGAGGGAACAGATGCAGCTGCGCGAAAAGTAAAAAATCATCGTTCGTATTTTGTTGCTAGCGTATAGGCGCATTTTCCCGCATGTACTTGTTTCGAGCAGATTTCTCACATTCGTTCGAAATGACAAACTTTGGTTCCACCCCAAGAGAAGGCGGGGGAACGCCAACAATCAACGACTAACACCAGCTACCAGCTACCAGCTACCAGCAACCAGCAACAGCGTCAGCGATACCTCGCCACCCAATCAATCAGCGCATCGAGTATAGGGCGAGCGGCTGAGCCCTGCGTAGAGTCATGATTAATCATGGCAACGACGATATAGAGCTGCCCAGTTGCATCGGGAACATAACCCGCGACAGCGAAGGCGTTGCGCAGCGTACCGGTTTTAATACGTGCGCGTCTTGCCGCAGGGCTATCGCGCAGGCGTTCGCTCATTGCGCCGTCAATTCCCACGATCGGCAAGCTCGCCAGAAATTCGGGCGCCCAGGGGCTGCGCAAGGCCGCTTGCAAGACGGCTGCCAGCTGAGCTGGGCGAATCCGCTCTTGTCTGGATAGTCCCGAGCCATTGTCTAAAACTAGTCCTTGGTCATCGATACCCTGACGCTTGAGCCAATTGCGCACGACGAGATCGGCTCGCGCCGCAGTCGGCAAAGCCAACCAGTTTGAATCGTGTTGGTCGGGATAGAAAGTACCTAGGGTGAGATAGACTGCGCGGGTAATCGGATTATCCGATCGTTTGTTGATCTCGCGTGTTATTTCGGCCAGTGGGCGGGAGCGATGTTCGGCTAGAAGCCGTGCACCTGCAGGGACTACACCTTCCCGTGTTCGGCCGTGAAATTTGCCTCCCAATTGACGCCATAAGCTTCGAAACAGCCGATCGGTAAAATCGGTTCGGTCGAGGACGTTGAGCTCTGTCGAGATCGAACAGTTTTTGGGAAATTCGCCGGATAACACGATTTCTATCGAGTCATCATCGGTATGTTGCCAAGTGGGAGTTTTCCAACCGTCTTCCCACTTGCTGCAGGCGCGCTCGACTAAGCTCATACGGGATTTCACCTTGACGCGTTCAAGCAGTGGCGTGGTCTGCACATACAGTTGAGTTGTGTCTGAATCGAAATCAAAACGCATTAGATTGCTGTTGAGCAATAAGGCGTCGGGGATCACGTTGTAGCGGAATTCCGGCGCTTCGTCGAAGGGCGCTACTCCTAAATCGGGGCGAGGGGGCTGAAACAAGTGGCGATCGAGCAGCAGATCGCCTTCGATTGTTTCGATACCTTGACGGCGTAGCTCCCGCAACATGTGTTGAAAAAATTCCCAATTGAGTTCGCTATGCGCTACGCCGCGCAAGATCACATTGCCGGTTAACTTACCTTCTATCAGTTCGGCCTCGCTGCGCAACTCGGCGCGACCGCGGTAAGTCGGGCCTAAGGTTTCCAGAGCAACGATTGAGGTCAATAGTTTCAGAGTCGAAGCCGGTTGAAAACTGCGCTCTGCACCATGTTCTAAAACGGGCTTTCCGTCGGTAACCCGCAGCACTATCGCCGCCAAAGCGTGTTCGGGAATGTTGGCCGCATGCAACAATTCGCTGATCCGTTCCGGCAAGCGAGCAATCGCTGGCAGTACACAAGCCAAGGCGAGTAAGATAGCGGTAAATTTCAGTAACATTTCATCACATCCAAATAAGAACCAGGAGGCTACCCGTGAAATTATCTCAATTAATTGGAATTATCTCGTTAATTTGCCTTGCGTGTCCGGTTATTGCCCAACAGACGCCGCCAACAGAACCCAAGAAAATAGAAAAAGTGGAAATCACGGGCAGTAATATCAAGCGCGTTGAAAATGAAGGTGCGCTGCCAGTGCAGATCATCACCCGCGAAGACATGGAACGACAAGGCATTGTCTCTGCTGAGCAACTTATCGACACACTCTCTGCTAACGGTAATGGCCTGGACAATTTGGCAAGCAATGCAGACGTGGTAGATGGACAAGCGCGCGGTAACAATGGATCGAGTTCCGCAAATCTCCGTGGGCAGGGAGCACAAGCTACGCTCATCTTGCTCAACGGCAGGCGCGTTGCAGCGCATGGTTTAAATGGTGGTGTAGTAGATCTGAACTCCATTCCTCTATCTGCAGTGGACCGGGTGGAAGTGCTTAAAGACGGCGCATCGGCAATCTACGGTACAGACGCGGTTGGCGGTGTGATTAACTTTATTTTACGCAAGGATTTTAAGGGTTTGACAGCACAAGCTTTTATCGATAAAACTGAGCAAGGAGGTGGAGATATCTATCGTTTTTCGGTAGCAGGAGGATTCGGCGATCTTTCCAGAGACGGTTACAATGTCATGGTATCCGTCGCGCATCGAGAGAATAAATTACTGCGTGGCGATGAACGCGATTTTGTTAACACCTTTCAATCCGATCGCGGTTTATCGGTCGATACTCGCGGTACTCCGTTTGCAACGGTGTTTCCTCTGGTTTCAAACAATACTGGTGTGCTGCGCACGATTTTGACATCGAGGGCGACACCGGGTGGTGCGCTTAATAACACCCTTGCTCCGTTTCTTCCCGGAAGCAA
>FRDC01000995.1_pt1 | contig 21788 bp, 24 predicted proteins | sample 1106171 | NCBI WGS metagenome assembly FRDC01 (sample SAMEA3930566, study PRJEB13176) | freshwater metagenome | biome: Drinking water system; feature: drinking water; material: water | place: Singapore | collected 2014-12-20 | reverse complement strand
ATTTTGTAAGCCGTCGTCCCGGTATAGATGACGACACGGGTTGTCGATCCCGAGGCCGCAACAGGGAACCCGCCACTGTCGCAATAGACAGTCGATCCGAGAGACGCGGCTAGGCCGCTATCGGAATAAACCGTCCGAGCCGTTGTGGTGCCAGCGTTGTAGAATTTGAGGCGTGCGCCTGCGATGGGGTTACCGCTCGCGTCCAGGATGGGGACGTGAGGCGGGAACACCGCTACGGAATCAACCATAGGGCGGGGTCTTTCAGGTTGTGTGGAAGACTACGCTGTCAGTACGAAAGAGCGTTGGGTCGTGTTGGGGCTTGCTCGTCGAATCCCATGAGATACGGATCAGACGCAGCGGCAGCGCTGGCCCCAACCGCCAGTGGCACTGCTAGTGTGTTGCGCTTGCCAGTGACAGACGCCATTGTGCGGTCAATGTCGCTGTACCGGCCATCCCTTTGGCCAGAGAGCTTTGCGAACTCCTTAGCTGTCCCGCGAATTCGCCACACCAGTTCCTGCAACGGGAGTTGCTTCAGTCCGGCGGCTGCGAGATTGCGGTTAATTTCAGCTGCCACCTCCTCCTGGCGCTTCTGGCTGGTGAGTATTGGTTCAAGACCGGCCCACTTGGCCTTTGGACCCCGGCTAGCCAAATCTTGTATTGCCCGCCGAACGTAGTCAGTGGTAACCTTAGCTTCATTGCCGATCAGCGCGTTGGGGTTCTGAGGGAAATTATAAGGTGGAAACACTTGTGGATCGTCAAAATAATTCCGCGGAGGAATGTCCGGCAAAGGATGATTGTGAAACCATGGCTCGTTGGATCGAAACCGCTGAGCGTAATCACTCGGACGATCAGCTGCTCCAGGCTCTGAACCTGACTTCTGAGATCCATTTGCTCCTTGGGCGCCTTGAGAACCAGACTCTCCGCCGGTATGTTGCTGCTGGGCTTGTTCGCCTGATGCAGAACGACCATTATGCGCCTTGGTAGGGTTGGCTTGATACTGCGGCGGCCTGGGAACAGTACCAGTCACGTCCTGCTCGCCGTATGCCTTTGCCTGACGAGCGCGTATAATTTGAGCTACCACATCATCAGAGAACTCGTTAACTTTTGCCAGCGGGCCCTTGAACGTCGGCTTTAGCGCCTCCGTGAGAATGCCAGCCGTTTTGCCACCTGCCGCACCCTCAAGCAGGCCCATGACCGCCTTACTTCCATAGTTGAATACGCTGTCCATTGTCGGCTCAAGCGGCGTGTAGTTTGGGTTTCGCTCCGGATATGCCTTCGCTAGCTGCTCAGCGCGCGGCTTTCTTGGGTCTATGTCCAAGAGCGTTGCAGAGTATGCGTCGGCAGCTACTCGATCCGGGTTCTGCGGCGTCTGCGTCAGGCCGTTATACGTTGTAGGAAGAAGTCCAAAAGTGCCGCCAGCGATAGCTCCTGTGGCCGCGTCTCCAAGTTTTACTAGGCTCGGGTTTGCCGCATTTTTTGCAGCGATATCAGTCACACGAGCAGCCGCCTCTGGTGTGACTGGCAACTTAGACGCGATACTACCTGCGAGAGAGCGATTCATCCACGATGAGGCCACTGGCAAAGCCTGCTTGGCCGCGACAGCACCAGCGCCGGCAGCGAATGGCAACATGGCCGCGTCAGGAAGAATTGGGAATTCTCGGCGGGCATCTTCATACCGCTTGGCAAATGTCTGCGGCGCGTCCTTTCGAATGCGGTCCCGCTCGATGGCAGCGCTCGCTCGCGCAGTCATCACTGATCCTGCGCGCTCCTTTGATGTATCGCGAACCCGCTGCAACTCTGCGTCATGTGCGGCCTGGGCTGCGTCGAAATCAGTGCGAGCCTTGGTCGCCGCCGCTCGCGCCGCATCAAGCGACTGCTGAGATGGACGCTTCTCGCCATCCGCTAGCTTGCCACTCTGGCGCTGCTGCATGGCAGTTAGGGCTCTTTCAGCGTCAACCCTGGCTTGGTTTGCCCTATCGAGCGCACCTTTCCTTGATGTTAGCTCAGGCGACCCTTGCGCCTCAAGGCTGCGAATTACTTCATTGAGATCGGCCGTATCGCTAGGCGACGTATTCACCGGCTTTGATGCTGTTGTCATCCCGTAGCCAAGAGCACCGGCAGCAATAGCGGCACGAGGCAAAGCCAAGGCATATGGGGCGGCCATACCAGCTCCCAGCTGCACCGCGCTCTCCATCACCTGCTGTTGCTGAGGCATGGACAGAGCATTCATAACCGCAGGACCCAACGGCGGAAGCGGTTGCGATGGTTCAGTTGCGGTCTGGTTGTAGTCGAAGCTCTGATATGGACCGGACGTGTCCATCGGCGCTGCATAGGACGGCTGCGGCGCTGAGCCAGTGTTTCCGAAAACCTCGGCAAGTGCCCTTAGATATTGTCCGAAGGTCATCTGCGGATCGGCCATTATTTATCCCCCATAAATCTACCGCTGATACCACCGGCTGCGGCCCCGACCGCTCCAGGAAGCCAAGTTGGATCAAGCCCGCGCTGCATCGCCGCTTCGGCTTCTCTCAATCGCTGGATATGCAGTGCCATCTGCGCCGTATTATTGACAGGCGTCGTCAGTATGTTTGCCATCGGTCTATTGCGGCGCTCTGTCAGAAGCTGAGCAAGGCTCTGCATGATCCATCCGCGAACGCCAGACACACTTGCATTCTGAGCCGCCGCCAGAAGACCGGATTCCGTTTCCATCTGCGCCTTCCTGGCTTGGCGCGGGAGTGTCGGTGAGCCTCCTGGTCCGAGAAGACCGACGCGGCGTTGCGTTGCCTCCATCGCACGCTGATCGCGTACTGCTCGCGTGAACATGACGGCTGCTTCGTCACCGAACAGCAGGCGTATTGCATTTCGCGAATGGTCGTTGGTAAAGAGCTTCGAGACCGAGTGTGTATCGCCCAGGTTGTCTAGCTTGTCGTAGAGCTTCTGCAAAAACTCAATGCGGACAATGTTCTGTGCTTCCGGGGCAAGTCTTGTGAATTCCTCGACCTGCTGGCGAAACTGAGGACCTGCGCGCTGCGCGAACCCCTCGCCAAGCTCCTGGCCTATCCGCTGGAAATTCATATCCGCCCAGCGTGCGTTCGCACGCTGCCATGCCGGAGACATTGCTGACATAACCCGCGTCACGTGGTCATAAATAGGCTGCACCGCGTTGACGAGATCGTCTCGACCGCTTTGCCGATAGGATTGCATCTGCCCACGCAGCACGCCTCGCGCGTCCTGAAGCTGTTGCAGCGTCTGCATGGGAATGCGACCACCACCAAGAGATTTGTCGACCGGAATATAGAATTGATCGACGGCTCTGTTGATCGCCTCGCGTGCGTCGCCTGATCGGCCCAGCGCTCGGTTCGTGTGCCAGTTCAACATGCGCGGCAGCCAGTAGAGGCTGACTTGGTTATTGACTGGCGTCGAATAGGCGACCCCATACTCGGCGCTTCCGGCTTGGCGAGCCGCCTCGATCATGTCGCGCGCATCTTCGATGGTCGCCGGACGATTGCCGACACGAGGCCCGATGTTTTCGAGCGTAGACCTCATGGCAGGAGCCAGCGCTTCTTGCCGCTCAGTAACTGCGGATCGCAAAACATTCGACGATGGCGCCCCATTCGAAGCAACGTAGTCCATCAAATCATGCGTACCTGCCGGAGAGACGCGCCCCACCTCGTCGAGGTCAACATTCGATGGATTTCGGCGACCGCCACCAGGACCACGCATTGCCGCGTCGGCACCGGCCACCATCTGGAACTCGCCAAGTGTCAGCTGGCTTTCTCGATGGATGTTCGACAGATTGCGGACGTAGCCCTGAGCCGTTCTAGGCGCCACGCCGAATTCCTGCGCAAGGCGCTGAACGGTCTGCGCCTCAGCAGCGGCAACGTCACCGCCAGCGCGGTTCATTTCCTCACCTAGAATTCGCAGCGCAACATTGTTGTTCTGAACACCGCGATTGGTTTGAGCCGACGCTCCTGTCGCAAACTGGTTGGCCAGATTGTCGACGGCCGTAGTGCCTTGCGGAGCTTCCGCCAAATCGGCAACGACTGCCCTATAGGCTCCGGCCTCACCTTGGTTCGCAGCGGCGTTTCTGATGGCTGGAATTGTGCCAAGGCCAGCACCAAGAGCGCCACCGACACCAGCGCCAACAGCCGCCCCGCGCAGCGCGCTCTCAGCGCGTTCACCGACGCCGCCCTGACCCTCACCGAACCCAGATACAGCGCCATAACCTGCACCCATGGCCGCGCCCTGACCAGCTGCTCCGGCGACAGTGCGAGCGACCGGAAGCGTTGCAACCGGACCAGCGACAGCCGCTCCAAGCACGCCACTCCCTGCCGTGCGCACCGCACCTACTCCGCCGGCAATGCCTCCTGCGAGGCTGCCTGCCGTAGACAGAGCGGGGTAGTCTTTATCGATCGCTCGATCACGCGCCCGCTGATATGCAAGAGTTTCCTCGTACGGCGTCCCTGTTATGGTATTGGCAGCAGCCGTTGCCTCGTCGAGGAACGGGCCGACAAACGTACCGCGAGCCAAAGTGCGGACCGTGTTGTCAATCGCCATACCTATGCCGCCGGAATTGCGCTCCTTGGCGACGTAGTGATCCGCCCAGTCCTTTAACGCACGCTCGCGTTGTTTCCCTGCAAGCTGCGTAATGTCGGCACGGACTTGCTCAACAGGTCGATCAAAATTGATCGGCGTTGGCGCTAGTCCGCGCGACCTCGCTTCATCAAGGACTGATTTCTTGTCAGGAGGAAGGATACCGCGTCGCTCGGCTTCGAGCAGCAATTCCATGCTCATCGACCGTTCAGCCTCCGCATCAGTTCTTCATCGCTCAATTTTGAGACGTCGGACGGTTGTTGAGGTTCCGCCACGCGCGGCATTCCTGCGGGGAACATGCGATCATATGCCTGTCCTGATGCTGCCTTGAGTGCAGCGGCCGTCTGCTTGCGCGCCTCCGCCTTCTGCGCGACGACAGCCGGGCTATCGCCTGGCTGCGGGTACAGCATGGGGAAGTAAAGGTCCCATTCAGACTGAGTGACGGCGGCTCCTGTATCCTTGCGCAGGATGGCCGCGATGCCTTCTCGAGCGGCCTGCTGGTATTGCTGCCACGAGGACGAATTCACCATCCCCATGATGCCATTGTCAGGCCAGAACCTGTTTCCGGGTCGGGCTGGATCGTACATTCCAGCGGTTGGCTTTCCGGAGCCGTCAGTTCCTGCGACGTTCGATATTATAGCATTCGAACGTTCAAGCCGTTCCGCCCACATCGCGTCTTTTGTTTCGTGGTCCTTGAGCGGCTTCGGACCACCTTGCGCGATGACCTGATGCTGTCCTGTTCTTGGGTCGGTGAGGATGGCCGTTCCACCCTCTGGAACGATGTTGATCTTACCAGCCTCTTGAGGAGTATAGCCGCGCGCTTGAGCGATGAGGAACTGCGCTCCACCCCTATGATCAGAAGGGTCGATGCCGTGGGCCTTGAGCTGCTGAACCATCTGTGGGTGAGAGGTCGCAATCCGCTGCCACATCATGCGAGCTTTGTTGTCATCCTGCTCGGTCGCGACAAGTTGAGCAACGCCGCCGTATAGCTCCGCCACACGTTTCGACTGTTCGACCCCAAATCTCTGCTCTTGCCTGTTGGCCTCCTGCTGCTGAATCCCGAAGCTTTTACGCCACTGATCGGCTTGGCGAGCGGCCTCCTGCTGGCGTAGCGAGAACTCCCGTTCACGCATGCCGTAGTCACGTGACGCTTGTAACTCTGCAATCTTCTGGCGTTGGAGGCCAAGCGCAAGTTCAGGATTATCGGTCGCGCGCATGGCGCTAGCGTAGTCGCCTTGGGCCAGGGCGTTGCTGACGTTGCGTCCCTGCTCGCGAACACGGCTGCGCTCAAGCCCGTTGTTGAACTCGGTGACACCCTGCGACAGGGCGTTGAACCCATTCGCCAGTGGGTTCGTATCGACGATGTACCGCGGGGGCTGGTATTCAAAGGCCATGGATCATCACCGTGAGAGCGCGTTGTAAGGTTCTTGGCTGTTGCCTTGTCCAATAGCGGCAAGGCCAGCGAGAGGATGGTTGCTGAACAGAGGCAGGCCTTCCTTGATGATCTTGGCCCTGATCTCAGGTGGCAAACTAAGAAGGGTGAAGCCCTGACCGGATAGGCCGTTCGTCGGTGTCTCAAGCTGGTCAACGCGCAGCATCTCAGGCTTGTAGCCAAGCTCTTTCGTGAAGACGTTGCGGGCGTTCTTCGGCACGATTTCATTGTAGAAAGTGCGCATGCCGTGAGCATCTCCTGGATTGTAGGAGAGCACCGTGTCGCCAGATGGAATTGCAACATAATCAGCCTCGGCCTCGGCCGCTTGGCGGAGCGCACGGCGGAGCGTGGTAGTTGTCCACTGGTCAGTGGTATTGACGAGAGGGTGGCCTGTAGCGGTTGATCTGGCCTTGTTCAACTCAGCTTCGAGGCGATCAGACTCGGCCATAGCCGCAAGATTGATGCGGCTGTTGTTTCTATTGGTTTCCGCGTTTGCAGCTGACAGTTTGGCGACCTCGTGTCGCTGCTCGTCCGACAAATTGGCCCACGTCGCCTCATCGCCAAACTTCTGCTTGGCCAGTATATCGGCATCCTTAATGTTCGATCCCAGCGTGGGAAGCCTGCCTTGCTCAGCCTCAGCGATCTTGGAGGCTTCTAGGTAACGTCTTTCAAGATCAGCAATCTTCGCCTCGTCCCTGATGCCACCATCCCTTAGCATCTGCCCCCAATCTGACTGTATCTGGTCGATGGTATAGACAGGCCTTCCCTCGTGCTTCGTCATCGATGTCATCGTGTGGCCGGTGACGTTCGGCTCGGGGAAGTGGCCTACTGCGAACGCACCTTCGCTATCTGGAAGGTGCAGAACCGTCTCACTGTAGGTCGGATTGTATGGGTCTAGGGAGTAGTTTGACCACTTTGTTTCGTCGTCGCCGTTGCGCACAACTTCATTCAGCCTCACCCTGTTGTTTTCGAGGTGGGATATGATCTCGTCGCGGGTAACGGCGTTCTTGCCGTTGAATAGCTCACCGAGATTTGTCGCGTCTAACTCGGCCTGTTTGAATGGCTTCAGCTGAGCCAGCATCTGCTCAGGAGTTCCTTTGGCCTGCTTCAAGTTTTTGGCGTTTTCCAGAAGTTGGCTGTAGTAGCCAAGTTCATCGAGCGAGCGGCCCGTTGTGGCGGCCTGATCCGTTGCTTGGGCCATCCTACCGCCGAACATGCCAACGGACCCCGTAGGACGCGGAACGGGTGATGAGCCAAGCGCTACTGTTCCTGCGAGAGCGTTCATGCGCTCAACATCGCGGCCGAAATCCTCGGGATCAACGCGGCCCATGTTGCCGCCCATCGCAGCGAGCGCGTTATTTCCGAGATGCGTAGCGCCTTCGTAGGCATCGACCAGGAACTGAGGCGCGGCCAGCACCTCACGGCCATAGATATCGGTTCCCAACGGCGCCATGCCGCCGCGCTCGCCTTGAATGATGGGCGTGTTCATCCACCCGCGCCAACCTTTCGGAGGCTCTACTGACAAAGCGTTCGGTTTGGGAAGGTTTTCTCCCCATCCGTATGGATTCAGCTCTGCGTAGCGGTAAACGCCTTCAGCCATGGATCATCACCACGTGCCAACTGGATTAACGATCCCTGACGGAGTAGGCTTTGAGAGCCAGTCCGCCGAGAGCGCCGATGTTGTTCGCAAAAATGTTGTTCGCCGCAGCCAAGGCGTTGCCTCGGTTGATCTCGTTGGACGCCAGGGCGTTATTTTGGCCCGTCGATAGGTTTGCTAGGTTGAGGCCGTAGCTTGATGCAGTGTTGGCCTGCTGGCCGGCAACTCCTGCGAGACCCTGACCGTACTGCATCCCGTACTGGCCTAGCTGCGATGAAAGGTTCGCCTGCGCTCCGGCCGCCTGCTGGCCCATGCCGGCCAATCCTTGCAGCCGCGCCAGATGCGAGGAATAATCCTCAGACCCGCGCCGTAGGTTCTCTCGAGCCGCCGCGAGCGCCGCAACGCCGCTGTTGCCCATGCCGCGAGCGTTGAAATTCCTCGAGAGCGCGTTCGTCGCCTGGTCCTCATTGTACCGGCGGAACGGATCGCCGCTGGAATAGTTCGATATGAAGCTCTGTTGGGCCCCCTGCCCATTCGCACCGAGCGCATCCGAATACATCGAAAGCGCGTTCGTTCCCTGCGTGCGATAGGGATCGAGGTATCCCTGCCCCTGGCTGACGCCCTGCTGGGCGTAGCTGTATCCCTGGCCAAGATCGGAGCGGGCCTGACCGAGATACCCCTGGGCCTGCGTGTTTGACGTTCCAAGCTCGCTACGGGCCTGATTGTAGCCCTGGTTGATGTAGGCCGTCGCGTTGGCTGATGACCGATTGACCGCCTTCTTTGCACCGGCGCCGGTGAATGAATCGAAGAACCCCACGGCTCACACTCCTGCGTTCATGCGATCCACGAGCGCCTTCAGCGCCCGGAACCACACCGGATCAATCATCAGTTTTCCGTCGCGAACCGTTCCCATCGGAACGCTCGCGTCTGGCAGCGTCATCTTTTTCGGCATGATGGTCCTACGGTTTCAAAACCTGCACATCCGCAGCCGCCTTGATGATCCCTCTCACCATGGCTGCGTCACATGTGAAACGGACGGTTCGTCCGGTACTTGGGGACACTCCAAGCCGCCTAAACGGCGGAACGCGACCCAACCTCGTTCCAGGCGTCGAGGCGTCCACCATCCGCTTTGCAGACCAGTTGCGGCCGCCGTCGTCGGTGTAGTCGAACTCGATGAGAGGCGAATTTCCAGGCGTGCCCTGAACCAGCGTCGATGGGATCACCTCAACGCTAACTGCGTCCCACAGCAGGCGCACGCCATCCCCGTGCGTCACCGGGCACTGCGCCTCGCATATGATCACGGCGCCGTCCTCTGACGTCAGCGTCGGAGCGGCATGAAGAAGCCGGCCGTCGATGCTCGATCCGAACACCGTGCGGCCGTTGTAAACAGCAGAAGCGCCGATGTTCCAGCGGTTGTAGCCGAACGATTTCCGCTCAGCCCAAAGCTGAGTTGCATGGTCATAAACAGCGGTGAAATTCGTACCAGACAGGGCGTAGAAGATGTGCCCTCGGTCCGACCACGACGTTGCCGTGAGCGAGCCTGGATCGGGATCGTCGGCGATGGCCCGCTCGACCCACAGATCGGACACCCTGCGCGCCTGATACCCCTCGAGGCGCCGCACCATACCGTCAGCGGCCACGAACATAACGGACTGGTCTACGGTCGCCACGCTGGCGGGAGCTAGGCAACCAACCTCGTTCGCGCTTTCACGAACGAACGGGAAATTCACTCCACCGTCATCGGTCCAGAACTCGGTCGTCGATGTTCCGAACAGGATGAGCTGCCGGTTGAACGTGTAGGCCCTGACCAGCCGATCCGATTTGCTCTCTGCCTCTGCGAAGCTAAGCGGATCGATTGTAGAACCATCGCCAAGCGCGGAGGCAAAAAACCGACCGTCGGCAATCGTCCACACGAAATAATTGTTGATTTCGACGACAGAATTTGCGGGCGGAAGATCGGCATCGGCTATCGTCTGGGCGATGCCGTTGGTGATGAGGTAATTCGAGCCGTCTGCGGTGAGCGCGATCTGCGGACTGCTCGACCGGCGATTGGCGGCCATGGTCGTGAACCCGTCCGCGATGATGCCGCCGAACACGTCAACCGCGCCTGATGCATCAATGGCGAACACGTCGCGACCAGCTACGCCATAAAGGCGGCTGTCCTGAACCAGTGGCAGGAGCACGCGCACCACCGATGCGCTCGGGATCGTCGCCCAGGCCTCCAACCCGTCGATCGGGTACAGGGCGAACTCGCTCTTGCCTTCTGAACCGAGCGGCTCCGCATAGAGGTTGATCAGCCGGCCATCGGCTTCAATACCGAAGCGTGTGCTAGAGGTCTTGGACGCGAGGCGGATTTGAACTTTGGGCATCAACGGCGCCGATCTGGCTCAAATCTGATCACGGGTTCGCGGTCTGCACTGTCAGCTGTCATCCTCATTGACATGGCCCGCTTGGTGATTTCCGGATTATCGACACCGAAAGTAGGCATCAACTCATGTGCAAGGCTGTACCCTACAAGACCAAGATATTCTTGAGGAATGTCAATATTTTTGTCTAGCGTACTCACGTCCTGAAAACGCCGCTGGTAGGTGAAGCGGATCGTCTCTCCATTGGCGGCCGCAAGAACGGGCCAGACGTAAAGCGTGCCGTCATCACGTTGCGCGTCGTAGTAGTAGGTCGTGGGAATGCCGGTCGAAAGCTTCAGCGGTAGTTCGTTGTATTCCTCTTGTGTCAGGAGGAACATCGGAACTTCGCGGCCGGATTGATAGAAGTTAGCGTTGACGATCCGAAACGGATGCTGTGTCGCCAAGGTGTAGCTGGCTTGGTTCGCAACAAGAGCAAGCTCACCTGACGTCACGCGCCATAGGTTGGGCCCCTCGAGCTGCCACCCTTTCAGCATGACGTTCAGTTCTTGCATCGCGAGGGCGGCGTCGGTCCCACTGACGTTCTCGACCGCATCGACAATCCGAAGCTTGCGCAGCGCGTAAGTGATGACCTCACGAGCGGTCATGCCGAATGTGTACGTTCCCGAGGTGGCCATTAGAGGCTGTCCGCTGTCACGTCGTTTTCATTGAGGAACACGTCAGGCTGTTCAGGGCGTGGATCGGGAACGCGCTGCCGATCACGCCTGCCGCGCACGTAGTCTTGCGGATGCCGCGACTCGTAGTCCGCTCGACAAACGCGCAATCCGTCCCAGCGTTTTTGTGTAGCCGATGCGTGCAGCTTGAACCCGCACACATCGCAGATGACATAATGGTCGCCTGACCTGTAGTCGTTGCCGTTGGCTCCGCCCGTCACGGCTTCTTCACCAAGTAGAGGACAACGGTATAGGTGTCTCCAAGCGTATGGCCGACAGTCGTGAACTTGATGTTGCCCGTCCAACCTGTCGCTTTCGGGTTCGGCAACCCACCATCACAACAGAAGTCGAGCGTATCCGATCTGTCGGCGGGGAGAGACGTTGCAAGAACAGGCGTGGTGGCATCCCAGAGGATGTTCACGCTCATGCCAACCGTCGAATAGACGATTTTGTCGATACGAACGGAACCTGGAGTTGCTGACAGCGTTGCAACATCGACCTTGGTGACCGCGCTTTCGCCGGTGCCATCCGATACATTCGTGAACCGGATGACGGCATTGCGAGGTCCGTCGACGATCTTCTGAGTAGCGACCAGATCAGCCATGGATCACCGCTCGATCGCAGCCAGAATATAATCGACCGAGAGCACGTTGGCCGCCGCTGCCGTCGCGTTGACAGATGCCAGCGTGACAGTCAGCTCCTCATCGTCCACCATGTTTGTGAGATCAGTGAACGTGCCAACCTTGGCGTTGTCGAGCCACACGCCGATTGTGCCACGGCCATCGTAGTGCATCGCGCATGTCACGTATGTGCCTGACGTCATTGTCCCCATGGCAACCGTGCTTTCGGTGCTGTTCTTGCAGATCACAGCGGAGAGAGCCGTTCCGCCGGATGGCTTGCGGAAGAAGATCCCATCAGACACGCCAGCCGTTGCCGTTGTGTCGGTGATTGCCAGACCTGCCAGCACGCCAAAGTTGGCCAGCGTTGCCGTCGCCGCGAACCTCGTCTTGAGCCAGAGCTGCTTGCCCGCGACAAATTTGAAGGTCTCGTTGGCGAGCTGGATTTGCGTCACGTCAGTAGCAAAGCCAGCCGCCGATCCTGTCAACTCAAGGATGCCGCCTGCAGCACCTGCATTGACCGCCTGCGTGGCGCCAGCTGCTGTTTCCGTCACTGTCCAATCGCCGGCCGTGTAGGTGTGGAAATCGTTGTGGTACATGATCAGCCGCGTCGGGTCCGTCTGCGGGAACATGTAAAGTGGATCGCGCGGCGTGACGTTGGTGACGCCGCTCGGGTAGCGAACAGGTGCAGTCATGATTTGGTTCCTTGCTTAGAGCGTTCTTGGGGGAACGGCCCGCTATTGGGCCGCTCTATGCAGGTCATGTCTTAGGCGCCCGGCGAGCCGTAGATGCCGCGCCAGTCCGTCCAGCCAACCGAGAAGCGGACCGTGGCCTTCGCCTTGGCGTTCTCGGTGTCGAAGTCGTTGTCCTGCTTGAACTCGGTGGAGCGGCGATTGAACCGCATGAGACCATTCGGCGCGTTCGTCGTGATGAAGAACGCATCGCTGTCAGTCAGGTAGTGGTTGACCTCGACACCTTCCGACAGCAGCCCCATTGCACGAATGGCGTTGATGTCGTTGTTCGCGGTGCCCGGCTGCTGCGTCGACTTGAGGATTCGCGTAGCCTCGAACGCCAGTGACGGCGGTGCGATGAGCTTCTTCGGCATGAGCGAAATCTTGAGGCCACGGGAGTTTGTAGCCTGCATGATCTGAATGCACATGTCCTCGAGCGCAGATTCAGACAGGTCCGCTGCCGTCGTCAGCACGTTCGACTGACTGCCCGAGACGGTGGCATGATCAGACACGATCATCGCCTTGCCATCAGCACCAGTGTAGGACGTGTTGAATGCGCGGTTCAGCACGTTGGCGCCGACCGTTTCTTCCGTCTGGCGAAGCGAGAATGCCAGCGCCTTGATGCGCCGCTTCGAGACGATCTCATAAAGATTGTCGTCAAGCTCTTCGCGGGTCACGATGTAGCCGAGACCATACACGACGTGCGTATATCGCTTGGTCGGACCCTGGCTTTCGGAATCGTATCGGACAGAACCGCCTTGATCCTTGACCGGAGCCAGGCCGAACCCGGTAACCTCGGTGTCTTCCTCGTAAGCTTTCTCCGACGTCTCGGTGTCGAAGATGCGCGACCATTCCTGTGGGTGCTCGGTGTATTCCCGCCCCCAGAACTTCCGCATCCCAGGCCAAAGGGCCTTTGGATGGTTGCCAGTAGTAATGACGCCAGCCATGTGTCAGCCCTCCCTTAGATGCCGGTTGTGTTGAACCGGGTGTGCAGATTGATCTCAACTTCGACCTTGGCGTTTGCGCTGCCGACCTCATTGTCGACGCGGCGCGAAAAGCCGATAATGCGAAGCTGAAGCGTGTTGGTCGTTGCCTTTGTGGATGTGTCGAGCTGGAATCCAGAAAGGCCAGTGACCGTCGATCCGTTGCCGGACACGAGATCGGCGTTGAGACCGACGTCAGTGACGGCAAGAGCGCCTCCAACGGCATCCTCCTGCATTTCGAAGATCACGTCAGGGCTGTCAGCGACCCAGACGTATCTGGCAGTCGATGCCGCCCGATAGGTCGTCGAGTCGCGACCGCTGGCACCGTCACCGTCGACAGGATCGACTGCAACAACGGCGCCCAGCAGATAAGCACCGATGCCAGCCGTTGCCCGAGTGACGGTCGGAACGCCATCGGCATCAGCAGAACCAGCGATGATCACGGGATCTCCGAGATACAGCGCAGTCGCGTCAGTCGATGGGACAAAATAACGGGTAGCGCCGCCGTTCCACGGCGTCCCATTTCGATACCGCACGGGACGCATCCCGAACGGTGTGTTGACATTAGCCATGAGGGTTTAATCCTATGAGGAGTTCAGGGGGTGTAGGTGCGACCGCCGGGGGTGATTGTGATCCCTGTCGTCGGCACGTAAGCGTTCGGCCCGGCTAGGGCCTCGCCTCCTGCGGCGCCGCCTGTTGGCGTGTTGCCGCGCTTGATTGCTGCCTCGGTGTCGTCGATCAACGCCTGTTCCTTGGCCTTGTCTTCGACGTAGTAGTCCTTGAGCTTCCTCAGAAGAATCGAACGCTTACCCGTTTGACGATCAACAATGCGCTCAACAGTGTCGCCCACCCCCTTATCCTTCGGGTGGTTTTCACCGAGCATGGAAGCTGTTACGCGCTCCCAATCATCTCTCTCCGTGAGCGAGAACATCCGGCCGGGCTCATCGTTCACCCACCGGTACGTGTAACGCTCGTCGAGCCGACCCGTCACGGCAAGGTTTCGGCCTCGACCTGGGCCGATGTCATCGCGCCGGCGTCGGCGGACCTTTTCCTCTTCCTGCCGACGATTGCCGTTGTTCTGCTGTGACGGATTCTGGCTCATGCTTCTTGGCTCCAATAATCGCGGGCGTATTCGTTGAGGTCTTTGAAAAGCTTCTGGGCGACGAACTTCTCGCCTTGTCTGCGAGCGTCGGCGGGAAGGTCCGCAGCACCACGGCTGCGCGACTGCGCGGATGACGACAAACGCGATCCGCCCTCGACCACTGGTCCGCTGCCCTGCTTTGATCCTGGAAAACGATCCGCATACCGAGCGCGAATGTATTTATCGACCTCGGCCAAGTTCTGCTCGATCGTGATGCCAGGCGTTTTTCTCGCCAACTCTTGCGAGTGATGAACCGCGACCGCCCGCATTTCTTGATCGCTGTGCATCCACGGATTCTTGACTTCCCACTCAGACTGCACCCGCTGGCGGTGCAATTCTCCGGGATGGACTTGTGCCTGCCTATCCTGCGACTGAGGAAGTCTGGCAGCATCCATCGCGACTTGATCGTGATGGGTGACAGCAGTCACCATGTCGTTGCGAAGCTGGTCGTATCGCGACACGTCGCCCATTTCGACGGCGCTACGCATTGCCGCTTCATAGGAGCCGACGATCTGCTCACGCTGCCGTAACAACGCGGTTTCGCTCATGCGCTCGAGGCGTTGAAACCTTTCGGCTGCGGCTCGTTCTTGAGCCTCGAGCTTGCGCTGAGCTTCGTCCAGCTTGCTTTCCAGAGTCCGGGTCCGCTCCTTGAGGATAGGAACGATCTCTTCGCCGCGCTTCACGAACTCGTCGGCAGGTCTCCATTTTTCCTGGTCGCCCTTAAACTCTTCCTTGGGCACCCAGCCTTGGAGGCGCGCACGTGACTCGATGTCATCTGCACCGCCTGCGTCGTCGTCAGCAGGTGGAGAGTAGGCCGGTGTGGCCGGAGCCTCTTCTCCTGGAATCGCTGTTCCGCTGTTCAGGTTCTCATCGATCATGCGCGCACCGCCACGACGTCTTTGTCGTTCATGATGCGATATTCGATGCCGTCGGCGCCCTTGATCGTGACGCCTGAATAGCGCGCGAATATCACCACCGATCCGATCGGAGGCTTCTCGGCCGTTTCCTCATATGTGAACGCGGCCTTAGCGACTGCCACCACCACGCCTTCCATGGCCGCGTGCTTGTCGCGTTCTTCAAGATCGGCCGGCTTGATCAGCGAGAATCCTGTCTTCTCGTTCTTGATCAATCCAACTTCATCGACGCTCGGGCGAACAAGCACCTTGTATTCAAGAGGCGTGATGCCAGACAGATTGACGACGCTGGCCTTCTGCTTAGTTGCTACCTGCATTCAGTTGTTCCTCGATATCGCTTGCCGTGATTGTCCTGATCTCACGCAACACATCGATCCGGGTCCTCAGTTCCTTGAGCACCAACGGATCGCAATTACCGCTTCCGAGCGAATAGGAGAGCCAGGCCTCTCTTGCCTGCGCTTCACCGACTTCACACGCGCGGAATAGGGCTAGAGTGATCGGGTGCGCCGACCACTCCTCAAAAGTCTCTGGGTCTATTCTCACTGCAGCGTCATCCCGTAGCTGCCATCATCCATGGGCATATCTGGCGTGTAGCCATCGTCAGGTCCCATGCCGGGACTTGGATCCATCATGCCGGGCGGGATATTTGGATCGATGCCACCACCGTCCATGCCCATCTGATCCATGGGTGGAGCCGCGGGAGGCTCTGCACCAGGAGGCGGCTGGTAATCTCCGAACGGCATTGGGAACACCTGCGGGACCATCGCCGGCGGCAGGCCTGTTGTAGCCAGAGCTACAAGAGCATCGACGCGAGACTTTTCGGCAGCGGCGTGGGCTTGAACGGCTTGTGCTTCGGTCTTTGCGACCTCTGCCTTCGCACCTGCTTCCATGATGGCGTCTTGAGGCTTTGGCCCAGGCGGAACTAGCAGCTCCTCAATGTCATCGATGCGAGCGGCTTCGAGAGAGCGCCGCGTGACCGCAAATGCGTCGATGTGAGGATTGCCAGCCTGCACCTGCTCCATAAGGAACTGCGCTTTTGCCAGTCGCTGCATGTCGGTCGTTGAATTCGGATCGGCCACCGGCATCACGTCCATGTCGTCGGAATAGTCCTGCTGCGTGACCTCAACAGGCTGATCGAGCAAAGCGACGTACTTCGGAACGTTGAGCGTCGATTGGTTGATCTTGTAGATGACCCGGAACTCGGCCTGTAGCGCACGGAAAATGCGCTTGTAGATAGCCGTGAACACCTTCAACCCTTGCTCGATTGCCGCCATTGTCGAGGTCGCCGTCTGATTCGATGGCGTTTCGCCTGTCAGCACGTCCTTCACTGCGGCGATGTCCTTGCCGCTTTCGATCATCATCTCCAACAGGCTCATCAGAACGGGCGCCGGTCCCGGATGGTCCATGTTGACGATCGACTGGCGCAGGTCTTGCCCGTTGGCCTGGACCGACTGATACTCGCCAGGACGCAGCTTGACGTTTGATTTCTTGAACTTCACCGACCCAGAAATGAACCCGCCGCCTGCGTTCTGCAGCGTTCCGGCGTCCATCATCTGATTGATGGCGGTATCGATCACGTCGCAAGTCGCTTCGAGAAGCTTGCCGAAGCCGATATCGTAGAACCCGCCTTCCGGATCAGGGATGAACGGCACTTTCACGAAGTACCGCTTGCGGTGTATCTTGACGATGAGCCCCTTGGATTCGTTCGTTTCAATCTTCTCCATGTCGAAACATGGCTTGATTCGAACAACTTTCTGGGTATCGAGGTGAACAGTTACAATCCACGGCTCGACTGTCTTGTCCTGGTCGAGATCTAGGTATCGATGCTGCTCGATGAACGTCTGCGGAGCGTCCTCGTCATCCTCGCCTTGCGTCGAATGAAGCTCAACATCAAGATAGTCGCCAGCGCGCTGGCGCTCCTCGATTTCATGCGGGTAGAGCGTGAAAAAATGCGAGATGCGCGGAACTGTTTCAAGGCTTTTGGCAGACTGGTTCACGACCAGATCAAAGGCCGAAACAAGCTCATCCGAAAAGCCAGGCTGGCTTAGCGAATTCTCGTAGATTTTCTTGAATGCGCACCCGATGACTGGGATCTGATGCAGCATGGTGTCGACATCGGATTCCCAATTATCCAACTCGCTCAACAGCTGGTAGGACATGTGCTGCGATACGCGATCGGCCTTGCCAGCTTTCACACCGCCTTCGTCGCGCCCCATCACCATCGTCTTTACGACACGCTTGCCGTCCACAATGGCAGGGTAGGCGCGAGCAGCGAACTGGAGGGCAGCTATGGTAAGCAGCGGATATTTGACGTTTGACGCGCCTTCCCACGGCGTCGTCCTGGTCTCTTTCTTCTGCTTGGCCATATCCATGGCCTTGCGCGCGGTGGTTTCCCAATCCCGGCGCGAATCCTTGTCGATGTTGTACTCGCGAACGACGAGAGCGCCGATGCGGGCCAACTCCTCGTCCTTCAATAATTCTGCGACGTTCGGCTGAGTAGACAGGTAACTCAGCTTGGCAATGCGCTGCTGAAGCTGCCTGCGGTTCCGATCCATCTCGATCAGAAGAGGATCGAACGGAACGATGTTGGAGTATTGGTCATATGCTGGTTCCATCATCTGGAACTCAGGCGACTCCATAGCCTCATCCATGTAAGGCTCAAGCTCAGGCTCAAGCTGCTGTGCCGTTGGCAGCATCAGTAGCCCGTGCTCGAGTTGCGGCCGCGCGCACTGACGCGATCATCGTCGTCGTCGAAGCCAGGCGCTATGCTGGAAAACCGCATGCCGGTCATGATGAGGTAGCGCGTCGCGTCCATCAGGTGGTCATTGTCCTTTACGATCTTGCCGTTTTCATCGCGGCGATAGATGCGGTATTCCGCAATGATGTTGCGGCACGTCCGGAAGATGCGGAGGCGACCTGAAACAAGCCTCTGATAGACGGCGTGAATGCCAGCTTCGACGGTATTGTCGGCCTCAACCAGGTTGAGACCTTCCTTGCCGTATTCACCGCGAAGCGTTCGGCCATCGAGTTGATTTGAGCCGGCCGAAGCTGGATCGATGGCGCCCGTGATCCAGTCGCCACGAGCCTTGATTGCCGACGCATGAACAGATGACGCCGCTTGGCCCATGTAGTGTTCAGAGTAGAGGTAGACGATATCAGCGGCCTGATCCCATGCGCCCCAAACAACCGCCGTCCTGTTCCATCCAACGTCCATTCCGTAGGCCCGTGGCCAATACTCTGGTATCTCGAATGGATCACAAACGACGATGCTTTCCGGAACGGGATAGATGACGCCGGCACCCAGCATCGGGATGCCCTTGGAACGCGCTTCGCGAAGGTGCGGCTCCATCGACTCGAGCAGCTGGCGTTTGGTTTCTGGCGAGAGGTGGGGAACCTCGTCCCATGAGCACTGCACACACAGACGGCTCATGCCGCAGCAGTCTCCGGCGCCAAATCAGGTAGGAACTTGAGCGCGACCTTCGACAACCCGAGCAGCGGCGTGAACGTACAGATCATCAGGCCGTTTTCGCTGGCGCCATCCGTAGCTGTCAGACGGATCATAGCCTCTTCGTAGACGTCGATTGGCGGCTCTTCGTCGAGCCACATCAAATCCTTTTTCGTTCCCTGCCACGTCTTGCGGCCCTGATCGTAGCTCTTGAACTGCAGCGTCGATCGACCACCGGTCGCGTGCTGCACGATCACCGTGTCAAAGGCCCCGGGAACGCCTTGCATGGATGATGGATTGCCGAGAATATCGTCGCCTGGGATCAGGCCTGTACCAAGCTCACCACTCGCTCCCTCACCACCAACACCAAGGAGCGCGTGCTGGATAATGTCGCGCGTTGTCGTCTTGGTGTCGCCGCCGACCCACGCCGATATGGAACGATCAAAGCGCCGACCAGGCCACCATGGTGGGTATCGTCCGGTGAGGTGCAGCGCCGTCTCGTAGCCTCCAACACCCCAAGTCTTGCCTACGCGGTTAGCCGCCATCATGCAGCGCTCCATGTGTTCCTTGCCGCCGGCGAAGAACTGCATGTGCTTGGCGTAGAGATCGCGCCTTAGTGGCCCTGTGTCTGGGTAGATGTCGAACAGCTTACGTCGAGCCTTCCGCCTCTCCTTCTCCTCCAGCAGGAACAGCAATTCCCGCTTTTCGGAAGAGGACAGCGAGTCGAGATTCAAGCTGAGAGTCATCGATCTGCGTCCGCAGGTTTCCGTCCAGCGTTACCTTGTCGCCGTAGACTTTCTGATTGAGCTTTGCTGCTGCCCATTTGCGGGCGTCAATCCGAACGCGGGCCTTGTTCGGATCGGCTTCATTGTCCGCAATATCGACGATTTCTTCGGCGTAAAGCTCGGCTCGCTGCTCTCTTGCGCGTACGTACATGTCGGAGAATTCTTGGTGTTTCCCGAGCCATAGATACACAGATGCGCGGTGCGGCATGCCGTGCTCTTTGCAGATGTCGATGATCTTGTGACCAAGCGCTATGCGATCACAAATCGCCGCTGCAAGCTCTGGTGTGTAGTCTGTGGGACGTCCTACCTTTCTTTCGGCCATGATCAGACTGCCGCCATAGCTGCTCGATGAACAGCGGACATGACAGGTGCAGAGAAGGCTTGGCGGTTTGCAGGCTGATCCGGAGCGCGAATAGTGCGGCCACCGGTGTTGTTGTCAGGTGCAGGGCCATCGAAGGCGTAGGCGATGAAGTTGAGCAGGCCGCCTGCAGCAACAGCGAACAGTGCGAGCATTGCGGAAAGGCCAACTCCTGCCCAGAACGTTTGCTCAGCCGTAGGCTTCATGGTGCGGTTGGCCATACTGGCGAAAATGATGCCCTGAGAGGCGCCGGCAGCATGAGTGACCTTGGTGTGTGATGCGGCGTCACGGGCAGCAGCCAGCTCAGCCTTGGCCTTTACGATCTCCTCCTTGATCGTCGGGGCCTCCATCGCGATGGCGCGCTCACCTTCGAGCTTGGCATGCGTAGCGCAATGGGCGCGGGTCTGTGGGCCCTTGGTCGTCGTGCAGCCTTCGGTCGTCTTCCAGAACTTGTGGGCCTTGCTGTTGGCGATGTCTGCATCCACAGCGTCAACCGGGCGGACTGGGCGGCCATCAATGGCTGTCGTCATCCATGCCGCGCGAGACGTGAGGCGATCGAGGTCTCGCTGAGCATTGGCAACGCTCTGGGTGTTTGTCGAGTAAGTGGTTTGTGAGATTTGAGCCTCTGCTGTCGTTGCGTCTCGGTTCGCAGCGGTGAAACTGGTGTGTGAGATAAACTCGACCAGGACAGCAATCGCGAACAGGCCGCATGCCACGGCGCCAACGACAGGCATTCCCTGACGGAACGCAGCATGGGCGGCGACGAGCGAATATCCGACGAGGAACGTTGCCAGGGCGAGCAGGCCAGCGATGGCGAATGCTGAAATGGTGTCCTCACCAAGCGCAAATCCGAATTTGGCGGTGATGACCGCAGACAAAGCAGTGGCGATAAGACCACCTCGCTTCATCCATGGAACAAGCTCGTTGATGCCTTGATTGGTCATGGCTGGTGTCTCCGGTGTGATCTGAACGCGGGACTAGGGCCAATTGGGTCGGGTTACGGTTCCGTCAGGCTGACGGTCCATGAGGGGGACGTGACGGGGTGCGTAGGCAGTTAGTGTGAGAGCCGCGACCAATGCGAGAATGCGGATCATTCTGGAATGACCTTTGCGGCTTGGAACAGGGCGAGCTTGGCGTGATCGAGCAGCCAGTTGACCTCAGCGCCATCAGCAAGAGACGAGGCGAAATACATCGTCCCGTCCTGGTTTCTGCCGATGACGATGGCGTGCTCTAGGTCGTCGTCTAGAGCGCCTTGAAGGATGCGCTCAGCTGGAACGTCGAGGCTTGTGACGACAGGCAGAACGATCACGTTGGTCATTTGCGGAGAAGCCAGAGGGCGCCGCAAAGGTAGGCAAGCTCAACGTGGCCGATGGCGCGGATTGGGATCGAGACGCCAACCAGCTTCAGGGCCGTGGTCGTCAGCATCAGGACTAGAACGAAGGTTGCGATGCGGAACAGCCAGGACTGAATGAGGTCGAAGGTTTGCTGAGCGTTCATGCTGCCTCAACGGCGAATGGGCCGGTTTGCACCAGCCTGCTTCGGACATTATTTTGGATATGGTGCCTAGAGCCGATCTCGCCCATGTGGGGCGGATGTCAGGCTAGGCGGGGACCGGAGTCTCACGCAGATGATATCGGAGAAGCTTACCCAGTTGGCCCTTAAGACGCCACTTGGCTGATACGTGTGAAGTGATTTGCCAATGGCGTCAAGAGGCTACAGTGCATTGTCCGGTCCCTGTTTAAGGACCGGTGACAGATTGCAGGCCGCCGCTTATCGCGTTCTGAAGCGCAGTCTTGCCTGCAGCCGTGTCGAGATGCTGGCCGTCGCTCGAATATTGGGCTTGCAGGCTGCCGTTAGGCGCCACGACCGGGTTGACATCAACAACAGCGAAGCCTGGGCGGTTGCCGAATTTCGCATCGATCAGCGCGTTTACCTGATCAATCACCGAGTTGGCCGGGAAGGTGAAAACAGCCGTGTTCAGCCGCACCATTTTCACGACGACGACCTTGCCAGTCACCCAGGCTGCCAGTTTGTCGAAAATCTGGCCCATCGTCGTGACAAGGTTTTGAACGCCTTCCGGAGTTGATGGACCGTAATAATAATTCCTGGTGTCCGATAG
>FRDC01000779.1_pt1 | contig 21792 bp, 20 predicted proteins | sample 1106171 | NCBI WGS metagenome assembly FRDC01 (sample SAMEA3930566, study PRJEB13176) | freshwater metagenome | biome: Drinking water system; feature: drinking water; material: water | place: Singapore | collected 2014-12-20 | reverse complement strand
GGGCGAGCGTGTGGGTGGTCGGCGCCGACGCGCGCGTCCGCCGCCGCCCGGTCCGCGTGATCGCCCTCGCCGAGGAAAGCGCCGCGCTCGCCCCCGGCGCGCTGCGCCCCGGCGAGCGCGTGGTCGCGCTCGGCGCGCAATTGCTGCGCGAGGGGCAAAAGGTGCGGCTGACGGCGGGGGCGAAGTGATGGGCGTGAACAATAGAGCCATTTTCCAACCACACCCCGTCACCCCGGCCTCGAGCCGGGGTCCCGCTGCCTCGGCGCGCGGAGAAGACGAGCGGGACCCCGGCTCGGGGGCCGGGGTGACGGTGACTTTGGCAACAGTGCTCGACGATCCCGAAAATCCTTCGATGCCCCGCTCCCCCCTTTGCTCGGGACTGATCCCATGATCCCCAATCTCTCGCGCCTCGCGGTGAAGGAACAATCGGTCACCTTGTTCCTGTTGATCGCGGTCGTCCTCGCTGGGCTGTTCGCTTTCCTGCGACTCGGCCGCGCCGAGGACCCGAGCTTCACCGTCAAGACGATGACGGTCACCGCCTTCTGGCCCGGCGCGACCGCGCGCGAGATGCAGGATCAAGTCGCCGATCGGCTCGAAAAGCGCCTCCAGGAACTGCGCTATTACGACCGGGTCGAAACCCAGGCGCGCCCCGGCCAGATCAACATGACCGTGTCGTTCCGCGACATCACACCGCCCACGGCGGTGCCCGACGAATTCTATCAGGTTCGCAAGAAGCTGAGCGATGAAGCCGCCAATTTGCCGCGCGGCGTGATCGGCCCGTTCTTCAACGACGAATATTCGGACGTTTATTTCGCGCTCTTCGCGCTCCAGGCGCCGGGGCTGCCGCCGCGCCAGCTGGTCGAGCAGGCCGAGGTCTTGCGCGAGCGGTTGCTGAAAGTGGCCGGCGTCAAGAAGGTCAACATCATCGGCGAGCAGAAGCAGCGCATCTTCATCGAACTCCCCTCGCGCCGGCTCGCGACGCTCGGGCTCGGCGCCGATGCGATCCTGAACGCGGTCACCCAGCAGAACGCGCTCCAGCAGAGCGGCGAGGTGCAGACGGGCGCGCAAAGCGTGCAATTGCGCCTGACCGGCCAATTCGACGATCTCGACGCGATCCGCGCAACGCCGATCGCCGCGCAGGGCCGCGCTTTCCGCCTGGGCGACATCGCGACCGTCAAGCGCGGCTATGAGGATCCGCCGACCTATCTCGTCCGCCACCAGGGCGCGCCCGCGCTGATGCTCGGCGTCATCATGCGCGAGCGCTACAACGGCACCAAGCTGGGCGACGCGCTGGAGGACGAGCTCGGCCGGCTGCGCGCCGAACTGCCGCTCGGGCTCACCCTCACCCAAGTCTCGGACCAAGCGCGCAACATCGCCGAGGCTTATGACGAGTTCATGCTCAAATTCGCGGTTGCGCTCGGCGTGGTGATGGTGGTGAGCCTGATCGCGCTGGGTTTCCGCGTCGGGCTGGTGGTCGCCGCCGCCGTGCCGGTGACGCTCGCCTGCGTGTTCGTCATCATGCTGGCCACGGGGCGCGATTTCGATCGCATCACCTTGGGCGCGCTGATTCTGTCGCTCGGGCTTTTGGTCGACGACGCGATCATCGCGATCGAGATGATGGTCGTGAAAATGGAGGAAGGCCTCGGCCGGATCGAGGCCGCGACCTATGCCTGGGGCGCGACCGCGGCGCCGATGCTCGCGGGCACGTTGGTGACGGTGATCGGCTTCGTGCCCGTCGGCTTCGCGCAATCGAGCGCGGGCGAATATGCGGGCAATATCTTCTGGATCGTGGGCTTCGCGCTGATCGTCTCATGGCTCGTCGCGGTTTATTTCACGCCTTATCTGGGCGTGAAGATGCTGCCCGAAATCGCGCCGGTCGCCGGCGGGCACGACGCGATCTACGCGACCCCGCGCTACCAGCGGCTGCGGCGCTGGGTCGCGCGCTGCGTCGAGGATCGCGCCCGGGTGGCGCTGGCGACGCTCGCCGCCTTCCTGCTCGCCGGGGTCGGCATGGCGGTCGCGGTGCCCAAGCAATTCTTCCCCTCCTCGGATCGGCCCGAGCTGCTGGTCGAGGTCGCGATGCCCAAGGGGACGAGCATCGAGGTCACCCGCGCGCACGTGATCGCGATCGAGCGCGAGCTGCGCGCGCGGCCCGAGGCGCGCTTCGTCGATAGCTATGTGGGCGCGGGCGCGCCGCGCTTCTTCCTGGCGCTCAACCCCGAACTCCCCGACCCCAGCTTCGCCAAGATCATCGTCCAGACGCCGGACGCCGAGGCGCGCCACCGGCTCCAGGCCTATGTGCAGCAGCGCGCGGCCGCGGGCGCCTATCCGGCGGCGCGGGTGCGCGCGCTGGGGCTGTTGTTCGGCCCGCCGGTGCCGTTTCCGGTGAGCTACCGCGTCTCGGGCGCCGATCCGCTGCGGCTTCGCGCGCTCGCCGAGCAAGTGGCGGAGGTGATGCGCGCCAATCCGGACGTGCGCGACGTCAATTTCGACTGGGGCGAGCGCGCGCCGGTGCTGCGGCTGGTGTTCGATCAGGAGCGCTTGCGCCAATTAGGGCTCGATCCCGCCGCCGTCGGGCGCCAACTGGGCGGGCTCGTCTCGGGCGCGACGGTCGCGCAGGCGCGCACCGGGGACCGAACGGCCGACATCGTCGTGCGCTTACCGCGCGACGAGCGCCGCGCGCCGCAGGCCTTGGGCGACGTCGTGATCGGCGGCCCCGGCGGCGCGGTGCCGATTGCGTCGATCGCGCGGATCGTCCCCGCGTTCGAGGACCCGATCCTCGTGCGCCGCGACCGCGTGCCGACGCTCACCGTGCGCGCCGATGTGCGCGCGGGCGTTCAGCCGCCCGACGTCAGCACCGCGCTCGACCGCGCGCTCGCGCCGCTGCGCGCGCGCCTCGCGCCGGGCGAGGCGATCACCACCGGCGGCGCGATCGAGGAATCGGGCAAGGCCAATGCCGCACTCGCGCCGATCTTCCCGATCATGGTCGGGCTGATGCTGCTCGTGATCATGCTCCAGACGCGCTCGTTCCGGATGACCTTCTTGGTGTTCGCGACCGCGCCCTTGGGGCTGATCGGCGCGGTGCCGGCCTTGTTGCTCACCGGCAATCCCTTCGGCTTCAACGCCATCCTGGGGCTGATCGGGCTCGCGGGCATTTTGATGCGCAACACGCTGATCCTGGTCGATCAGATCGATATCGAGGTGGCGCGCGGCCTCGCCCAGCGCGACGCGGTGATCGAGGCGACGGTGCGCCGCGCGCGGCCGGTGATCCTGACCGCGCTCGCCGCCGTGCTCGCGTTCCTGCCGCTCACTTTCTCGAGCTTCTGGGGGCCGCTCGCGGTGGTGTTGATCGGCGGCACGTTGATGGGGACCGCGCTCACCCTGTTCTTTCTGCCCGCGCTCTACGCGCTGTGGCAGCGACTGCCGCGCGCGCGTGGCGCCGGCCCCGCGCCGTCGCTCGCCCCGGCTTGAGCTTGAATCTGTCCTATTGAAATGGAAACACCGTTCGCCCCGAGCCCCCGGGTCTTGGCTTTGCCAAGCCCGAGGACAGGCTTCGGCTTCGCCGAAGTCGAGGGGCGTGGTCGAGGCGCAGCGCCGGGCATCACGCCGCTCGACTTCGGCCCGTAGGGCCGAAGCTTGTCCTCGCATATTGGCTGGCTTGCCAGCCAGCCGAAGGGCTCGGGGCGAACGGGATCAATCTCAGTCGAACCGACTTTAGCCGCTCAATCCGCTGGGTCGGCGGCGCCCGCGAAATGCGCCAAAATGTCCGCGCGGATCGCGTTCCAATCGCCGATCCGCCAGCGGCTGGGCACTTCGATGCCGACGATCGGATCATGTTCGGGCGTGATCCGGCGCAGCGGCAGCAATTGCTTGGTCAGGATGCAGAAAAACGGGCAGACCGAAGGCGCCATCGGGTTTTCCTCGGGCTCGTCGAGCACCACCGCCAGCCGCTCGCTCTGCAGCCGGACCATCGAGCCGACCGGGAAAATGCCGATCATGCCGGTGAAAGCGCGCAGCACCTCGGGATCGAAATGCTGCGGGCGCTCGGCCATATATTCGATCGCTTCGGCCGGCGACCAGCACGCCTTATAGGGCCGGGGCGAGGTGACCGCGTCGTACACGTCGCAAATCGCCGCCATCCGCGCCGCCAGCGACACCTTGGCGCCCGAATGGCGATCGGGATAGCCCGAGCCGTCGAGCCGTTCGTGATGATGCAGGCACACGTCGAGCACCACCGCCGGCAGCACCTGTTCGCTGCTGGTGAGAATATCGTGCCCCAACTGCGGGTGCTGCTGCATCACGCTATGCTCGTCGGGGGTGAGCGGCCCGGTCTTGTCGAGCAGCGACAGCGGCAGGCGCGACTTGCCGACGTCGTGCAACAGCCCGGCGAGGCCGATGTCGTGATGCTGATCGGTCGGCAACCGCAGCCGGCGGGCGAGCTCGATCATCAGCCCGCACACCGCGACCGAATGGAGATAAGTATATTCGTGGCGATCCTTGATCCGCGTCACGCTCATGATCGCGGCGGGATGGCGCTCGACCGAGGCGGTGATCGCACTCACCAGCGGCCAGAGCGCCTCGACGTTCAGATTATGCCCGAAGCGCACATCGTCGAAGGCCGAGACGATCCGCGTCTTGGCGGCGGCGACGATGTCGCGCGCGCGTTTGCGTTCTTGTGCCAGGTTCGCGCGCCGGGCCTGAAGATGGAGTTGCGGCCGGGGCGGCGCCGCCGGCACGGGCCGCGACGGCGCCGCGCGCTTCGCCTCGCCGGGCCCGCGCCAATCGCCCATGAACAAGCCGCTGCCCGAATCGGCGAAGCGATTCCGTGCGTCCATTTGCCGTCCCTTTTACCCTGTGCCTTGCGGCCCTTCTGCCGCGCGAAACTTAACATTGGGTAGTGACGAAGCGGCAACGACCGCGCCGATCCTGCTCGAAACAGAGACGATTGCGCCAGACGCAATCGTCATGCCGCATAACAATATTGCAGCGCCGCGCAACATTCCCATTTGAAGCGGACCGGAACACCCCGGTAACGATGGAGGCCGCGATGCGGATTTTGGACGCGCTCGCAAGCCCCTTGATCGGGCTTGGCGCTTTGCTGCTGGTGGTCGAGGTCGTTCGTCTCTAACGAACGGCCGCGGCCGCGCCGCCCCTGGGCTTTCGCCCGATAGGGGCGGCGACAGCGCGGCGGCCCCGTAGAATTTCGGTCCGCTCGCGCGCCCGCTCAACCGCCGAGCGCGGTCTTCACTTTTTGGAAGAAACCGGTCGTTTGCGGGCATTCATGCCCCGTTTCGGTCGCGCGGAACGCCTCGAGCAATTCGCGCTGCTTGGGGCTGAGCTTGGTCGGCGTCTCGACCTCGATCCGCACCACCAAATCGCCGCGCCCGCGCCCCTGGAGCACGGGCATCCCCGCCCCGCGCAAGCGCAGCTCGCGCCCCGATTGGGTGCCGGCGGCGACGCGCAGCTCGTGCTTCTCGCCATCGAGCCCGGGGAGCACGATCGTGCCGCCCAACGCCGCCGTGGTGAAGCTGATCGGCGCGCGCGCGAACAGGCTCGTCCCCTCGCGCTCGAAGATCGGATGGCGCGCGACATGGAGAAAAATATAGAGGTCGCCCGGCGGCGCGCCGCGCAACCCCGCCTCGCCCTCGCCGCTCAGCCGCACGCGCGTGCCCTCGTCGACTCCGGGGGGGATGTTGACGGTCAAGGTCTTGGTCTTGTCGACGCGCCCCTCGCCGCGACAGCTCGGGCAAGGATCGGCGATCACTTGCCCCGCGCCATGGCAGCTGGGGCAGGTCCGCTCGACGACGAAAAAGCCTTGTTGCGCGCGCACCTTGCCCATGCCGCCGCAGGTGCCGCACGCGCGCGCGCTGGTGCCCGCCCGCGCGCCCGAGCCACGACACACGCCGCACGTCGCCGCGACGTCGATCGTGATTTCGCTCGATCGGCCGTGGAACGCGTCTTCGAGCGTGATTTCCATGTCGTAGCGCAGATCGGCGCCGCGCTGGGGCGAAGGCCGGCCGCGCGCGCCGCCGCCCATGAATTCGCCGAAGATATTCTCGAAAATATCGCTGAACGCGCCGAAATCGCCCGCCCCAGGCCCGGCGTGACCGCCGCGAAAAGCGGCATGGCCGAAGCGATCATAGGCGGCGCGCTTTTGCGGGTCCTTCAGACAATCATAGGCTTCGTTGATCGCCTTGAAGCGCGCCTCGGCTTCCTTGTCGCCCGGGTTGCGATCGGGGTGCCAGCGCATCGCGAGCTTGCGATAGGCGCTTTTGATCGTGCCCTCGTCCGCGCCGCGTTCGCATTCGAGCAGTTCGTAATAATCGACTTCGGTGGTCATCTCGATACCCCGCAGGCTCCACCGTGACGAACCGAACCGGCAAGCGGTGGGGTGACCGTCGCGCGACGATCACCCCGCTCGCCAAGCCGACCCAAGCACGACGGTGGCCCGGCCGCGCGCTTACGCCTTGCCCTCATCGACTTCCGAGAATTCGGCGTCGACCACGTCCTCGGCGGGCGCCTCGTTCGCGGCGGCGGCCCCCGGGCTCGCCTGCGCCTGCTGCTCCTTCTCGTAGATCGCCTGGCCGAGCTTCATCGCCGCCTGCTGCAGCGCGCCCGATTTGTCGCGCATCGCCTGCGGGTCGCCGCTCTCGATCGCCTTCTTGGTGTCGGCGATCGCGGCTTCGATCTCGCTCTTCAGGCTCGCGTCGACCTTGTCGCCATGTTCGACCAGCTGACGCTCGATCTGGTGGACCAGGCTGTCGGCGGTGTTCTTGGCCTCGGCCGCCTCGCGCCGCTTCTTGTCTTCCTCGGCGAAGCGTTCGGCGTCCTTGACCATCTGCTCGATGTCATTGTCCGACAGCCCGCCCGAGGCCTGGATCCGGATCTGCTGTTCCTTGCCGGTGCCCTTGTCCTTGGCCGAGACGTTGACGATGCCGTTCGCGTCGATGTCGAACGTCACCTCGATCTGCGGCACGCCGCGCGGCGCGGGCGGGATGCCGACCAGATCGAACTGGCCAAGCAGCTTGTTGTCGGCGGCCATTTCGCGCTCGCCCTGGAAGACGCGGATCGTCACCGCCTGCTGATTGTCATCGGCGGTCGAATAGATTTGCGACTTCTTCGTCGGGATCGTCGTGTTGCGATCGATCATGCGCGTGAACACGCCGCCCAGAGTCTCGATGCCGAGCGACAGCGGCGTCACGTCGAGCAGGAGCACGTCCTTCACGTCGCCCTGCAGCACGCCCGCCTGGATCGCGGCGCCCATCGCGACGACTTCATCGGGGTTGACGCCCGAATGCGGCTCCTTGCCGAAAAAGTCCTTCACCACTTGGCGGACCTTGGGCATCCGCGTCATGCCGCCGACCAGCACCACCTCGTCGACCTGGCTCGCCTTCACGCCGGCGTCGGCGAGCGCCTTGCGGCACGGCTCGAGCGTGCGCTGGATGAGATCGTCGACCAACCGCTCGAGATCGGCGCGGCTGATGTTCTTCACCAGATGTTTGGGGCCGTTCTGATCGGCGGTGATGAAGGGCAGGTTCACCTCGGTGGTCTGCGCCGAGGACAATTCGATCTTCGCCTTTTCGGCGGCTTCCTTCAGCCGCTGCAGCGCGAGCTTGTCCTTGGTGAGGTCGATCCCTTCGGCCTTTTTGAAATCTTCCGCCAGGAAGTTCAGCAGCTTGTTGTCGAAATCCTCGCCGCCCAGGAAGGTGTCGCCATTGGTCGCCTTCACTTCGAAGACGCCGTCGCCGATTTCCAGGATCGAAATGTCGAACGTGCCGCCGCCCAGGTCATAGACCGCGATCGTCTTGCCGTCCTGCTTTTCGAGGCCATAGGCCAGCGCCGCCGCAGTCGGTTCGTTGATGATGCGCAGCACTTCGAGACCCGCGATCTGGCCGGCATCCTTGGTCGCCTGGCGCTGCGCGTCGTTGAAATAAGCCGGCACCGTGATCACCGCCTGGGTGACCGGCTCGCCGAGGTAATTCTCGGCGGTTTCCTTCATCTTCTGGAGCGTGAAGGCGCTGATCTGCGAGGGGCTGTAATCCTTGCCGCCCGCCTCGACCCAAGCGTCGCCGTTCGAGCCGCGCACGATCTTGTACGGCACCAGCTCGGTGTCGCGCTTGGTCACCGGATCGTCATAGCGGCGGCCGATCAGCCGCTTCACCGCGAAAATCGTATTGTCGGGATTGGTCACCGCCTGGCGCTTGGCCGGCTGGCCGATCAGCCGCTCGCCATCCTTGGCGAAAGCGACGATCGACGGCGTGGTGCGCGCGCCTTCCACATTTTCGATCACCTTGGGCTTCCCGCCCTCCATCACCGCGACGCACGAATTGGTGGTGCCCAGGTCGATACCGATTACTTTACCCATGGTCCTCTATCGGCCCCCATCCAGTAACTGAAACTTTAGCCCAGATGCGCGCCGCGCGCCGAGACGCGGCACAGCAACGGCCTAGGATATAGGCCCGCTTTGGCTTGCCGCAAGATTGCTTGCTTTCTACAAATATGCGGCACGGTTTCGATTGGAGAATGGCTCGATGATACGCCCGCTTTCCCGCCTGGCGCCGCTCGGCGCGGTCGCGCTCCTCGCCCCGCTCGCCGGGTGCGGGCAGCCGGCGCAATTGAGCGTCGATCACGCCTATGTCCGGCTCGCTGCGGTGAAGGGCAATCCGAGCGCTGCTTATTTCACGATCCATGGCGGCCCGGGCGCGACGCGGTTGCTGAGCGTCACCTCGCCGCTCGTCGTCAAGAGCGAGCTCCACGCTTCGATGAAGCATGACGGCGCGATGACGATGACGCCCGAGGCTGCGGTCGACGTGCCCGCAAAGGCCGATCTCGTCTTCGCCCCCGGCGGGCGCCACGCGATGCTTTATGACGTGAACGAGGCGGTAAAGCCCGGCGGCGCGATCCCGCTCGTCTTCACCTTCGCCGACAACAGCCGGATCGAGGTCAGCGCGCCGGTGATCGCCGCCGGCGCGCCCGCGCCCAAGGAGTGACGCGGCGCGCGCGGCGCGCTAATGCCTGGCCGAGGGGGGCCCATGCCGCAGATCATCGACCGTTTTCGCTCGTCCACCGCCGGCTGGCTGCGCGGCTCGCTCGCGGGCTGGGGGACGGTCGCGCTGATCGTGATCGGGCTGATCGGCTCCTTCTGGGCGCTCGCGCAGCGCCCGGTCGGCGCCTGGGCGTGGGTGTTCCCGCTGGCGTTGCTCGCGGGCGCGGCGATTTTGGCGGCGAAATGGATCGGCAATCTCGCGACCAGCTATGAACTCACCAATGATCGGCTGATCCTCCATCGCGGCGTGCTGCTGAAGTCGATCGACGAGATCGAGCTTTACCGCATCAAGGACATTCGCTTGAATTTCAGCATCATCAACCAGCTCGCCGGGCTCGGCACGATCAGCATCACCTCGTCCGACGAAACGACCCGTGCCGCGCCCTTGGTGCTGCGCGACATTCACCGCGCGCGCGCCCGGCGCGAGCAGATGCGCGAGCTGATCGAGGCGGCGCGGCGGCGGCGCGGGGTGCGCGAGCTCGATATGGTGCACGAAGATTTGGGCGAGCCCAACTGATCGGCGAGGCCGTTACCCCGGCATGACGCGGCGCCCCCTCACCCCCGGCGAAATCGCGCTCGCGCGCACCATGTTCGGCGAGGCGATCGATTATGCGCGGGTGCGGCTGATCCGGCGCCGCTGGGCGTTCTTCCAGCCGAAGAACACGGTGATGGCGCCGTTGGGGCATATTCATTTCCACCCCCAGGGCCCCTGGTGGCGCGAGGATTTCGCCGCCGCCGACCGCGCGGCGCAAGGCCTGTTCATCCACGAAATGACGCATGTGTGGCAGCATCAGGCGGGGCGTCGCTTGCCGATCGAGCGGCACCCCTTTTGCCGCTATGGCTATCGGCTCGAACCCGGCAAGCCCTTCGCGCGCTACGGCATCGAGCAGCAGGCCGAAATCGTTCGCCACGCCTTCTTGCTGCGCGGCGATGGCGCGGACGCGCGCGCGCTCGCCGCGATCCTGCCCTTCACCCCGGCCCAAAATCGGGCATGAGCCGCGCGCCCTTCGCCCCGGCGCTGCTCGTGCTGCTGAGCTTCGTCGTGCTGGCGCTCGGCATCGCTTATTTCTATCCCTTCCCCAGCCTGTTCGACGAATTGCAGCATTATTCGGCGGTGCGCGCGCAGTTCGAGCATCCCGATCTCGCCGCCGATCCGCGCGATTATGGCGTCGTCCGGCCCGACGCGGTCCGCAGCTGGTCAGGGCAGCGCAATTACATCAACCACCCGGCGCTTTATTATCTGCTGCTCGCGCCCTTGCTCGCGCTCACCGACAGCCCCTTCGTCCTGCGGCTCGCCAATGTCGCGCTGGCGAGCCTCGCGCTCGTGCTGATGCTGTGGGCGGGATGGCGCCGGCTGCCGAGCGACCGCGTGCGGCTGGCCTTCGCGGTGATCGCGGCGAGCTTCCCCAAGGCGGTGTTGCTCGCGGGCATGATCAACAATGACAATCTGGCGGCGCTCGCCGGCGCGATCGTGTTCGCGGGGCTGGTTGCCGCGCGGCGGGGGGCGTGGCTCGTCGCCCTGGGGCTGGCGCTCGCGGGCTGGAGCAAGCTCACCGCGCTCGTCGCGCTCGGCGCGGTGGTGGCGGCGTTCGTGCTGCTCGGCCCCCGGCGCGCGTGGACGCGCCCGGCGAGCGCGCTGATCGCGGCGGGGGGCGCGCTCGGCGCCTTGGCCTATGCGCTGATGTGGTGGCGCACCGGCGCGCTGGTGCCGGTGAACGCGGCGGTCTTCACCACCCCGGTCGAGGCGCGGCTGGTGCTGACCCCGCTCGGCTTCGCCGGCCGCTTCCTTTCCGATTTCGCGCTCAAATGGCCCGCCGCCGAGGGCAGCCTGCCGGTGCTGGCCGTCGGCGCGTTGCTGCTCGCCCAGCTCGCGCTCGCGGGGGTGGGCGCGCGGATCGCGCCCGGTGAGCGGCGGCTGATCCTGGCGTTTCTCGCGGGCACGGCGGTGTTGTTCGCGACCCATTTAGCTTTCGGCTGGCGCGCGTATCTGACGATGGGCGATCTGACGATCGCACAGACCCGCTATTATGCGGTGCTCTGGCCGGGGCTGGCGCTCGGCGGCGCGCTCGCGCTCACCGCGCCGCGCGTGCCGCGCTGGGCGACCGTGGTGGGACTCGGCGCCTATCTGCTGCCGAGCGTGCCGGGCGGACTGATGCTGGCGCTGCTGGGGGTTTAGAGCGCCGCCAGATCGATATCGCCGTGCCGGTCGAGCATGCGCGAGCGATCGGGCATCGGATATTTGAGCCCCGTCGCGCAGTTGAACAGCACCACGCGCTCGTCGCGGCGCACCAGCTGGCGCTCCACCGCCTGATGATAAGCCGCGAGCGTCGCCCCGCCTTCGGGGCACAGCAGCAGCCCGTCCTCGCGCGCGCACGCCTCGACCGCCGCCTCGATCGCCGCATCGTCGACCGCCATCGCGATCCCGCCCGACTCGCGCACCGCGCGCAGGATGAGGAAATCGCCCACCGCGCGCGGCACGCGGATGCCGCTGGCGATGGTGTGGGCATTTTCCCAGCGCTCGGCATGTTCGACACCCGCGTCGAACGCCTTGACGATCGGCGCGCAGCCGCTCGCCTGCACCGCGAACATCTTGGGGCGCTTGGGCCCGATCCACCCCAGCGCTTCGAGCTCGGCGAAGGCCTTCCACATGCCGATCAGCCCGGTGCCGCCGCCCGTCGGATAGAAGATCGCGTCGGGCAGCTCCCAGCCGAATTGCGCGGCGAGTTCGAGCCCCATCGTCTTCTTGCCCTCGATCCGATAGGGTTCCTTGAGCGTCGAGACGTCGTACCAGCGGCCTTCGGCGGCGCCCTTGGCGACGATCGCGCCGCAATCGTCGATGAGGCCGTTGACGCGGTAGACGCGCGCGCCCTGGAGCGCGATTTCGCGCACGTTGATCTCGGGCGTGTCATCGGGGCAGAGCACGATCGTCTCGATCCCTGCGCGGCTGGCATAGGCCGCGAGCGCGGCGCCGGCATTGCCGTTGGTGGGAATGGCGATGCGGGTGACGCCCAAGGCCTTCGCCATGCTCACCGCCATCACCAGCCCGCGCGCCTTGAACGATCCGGTCGGGAGCCGGCCTTCGTCCTTCACCAGCACGGTCGGCCCCGCCGACTGGGGCACGGGGACGAGCGGCGTCTCGATCTCGCCCAGGCTGACGATGTTCGCCGCGTCGCGCACCGGCAGCAGCTCGCGCCAGCGCCACAGATCGGTGGGGCGCGCTTCGAGCAACGCGCGCGGGAGCGTGGCTTTGAGCGCGTCGAGATCATAGCGCACGATCACCGGCCGCCCGACACTGGAGAGCCCGCGCGGCTGGTCCGCCGGATACTGCTCGCCCGTCATCGAACATTCGAGATGGGTGACGAAGGAGAGGCGATCGGCGGTGAGGTTGGGGTTCATCGTCATTCAGCGCTTGGCGGGCCGGTCAGCCAACTTATCGAGCTTCTCTTCGATCCGTTGCAGCCGCTTCGATTGATCGTCGAGCTTCACCGAAACTTCGCCGACCTCGCGGTTGAGCGCCGACAGCTGCTCACCATTCTTGTCCAGCCGTGCCGTCGTACCGCTGCTGAGCGTGATCGACACGCCGACGACCGCGATCGTCACGGTGATCAGCGCCCCCACCAGCCAGAGAAAGGCGGTGTAGAGAAAATCGACGCGCGGCTTCAGAGCGTCCTCGGGCATGGGCGCAGCATTGCCACGATCGCCTGCTGGCGGCAAGGCAGGTGGCGCTGGTGGGACGCCCAGCACTTCGCTCCAGCGCACCAATCAGACGCTCGATCGCGGCCGGGTCAGCCTGCACGTGGTTCGCCCCCTGCCCAAGCTCTCGCGTCTTCCATGTGACGTTTCACCAGCTCGATGTTCGACTCGAGTTCTTGCAGCTCTGTAAAAGATCCGTAGGAATCACCGTTCATCGCCCGAAGTTGTGCCACAGCAAGCTTGCGGATCATTATCGTCAGTTCAGTAATGGCTATATCGAGATTGCCAAAGGCAAGAGCCAAATCCGGCTGCCCACCTAGCTTGCCGTCACTCACACTTACCTCCTACCCCGCCTTCGCCACCGCGACCATCGCCGGGCGGAGCAGCCGGTCCTTGATCTTATAGCCCGGCTGCAATTCCTGCACGATCGTGCCGGGTTCGGCGTCGCTCGGCAGTTCGAGCATCGGCTGGTGGAGATTGGGGTCGAGCTTTTCGCCCAGCGCCGAAAGCTTCACGATCCCCTCGCGCTCGAACACCGCGCCCAGCTCGCGCGCGGTGCCTTCGATGCCGGCGACCAGGCCCTTCAGCTTCTCGTCCTCGCGCAACTCGGCCGGAATCGCCGCCAGCGCGCGCTCGAAATTATCGGCGACCGAGAGCAGATCGCGCGCGAAGCTCGTCACCGAATAAGCGCGCGCGTCGGCGATTTCCTTCTCCAGCCGGCGGCGCACGTTCTGAGTATCGGCGGCGGCATAGAGCAATTGCTGCTTGGCATCGGCGAGCTGCGCTTCGAGCTCGGCGATGCGCGCGGCGCCCTCGTCGAGGGCGGCGCCGTTGCCGTCGGCGGCCTCGCCGACGAAGTCCTGATTTTCCGTCTCGCTCATAACGTCCCTATGGCATCAAGCGGGCAAGTGCCCCGGCGGTGAAATCCACCATTGGCACAATGCGCGCATAGTTCAACCTCGTGGGGCCGATCACCCCCACCACCCCTACGACCCGCCCGTCGAGCCCATGAAACGGTCGGGCGATCACCGCCGATCCCGAAAGCGCGAAGAGATTATTTTCAGCGCCGATGAAGATGCGCGTCGCATTCGCCTCGCGCGCGCGGTCGAGCAGGCCCGCGACTTCCTGCTTGCCGTCGAGATCGTCGAGCAGATCGCGCACCCGGTCCAAATCGGCCGCCGCGGCGGCGTCGATCAGCCGCGCCTGGCCGCGCACGATGAGCACGGGGCGACGCTCGCCGTCCTCGCTCCAAACCGCGAGACCGCGCTCGATCAGCGCGCGCGCGGCGCCGTCGAGCGCTTGGCGTTCGGCGGCGATCTCGCGCTCGAGCCGCGCGCGCGCCTCGGCGAGGGTCAGCCCGCTGAACATCGCGCTCACGTAATTGGCGGCCTCGGCGAGCGCGCTCGCGCTGGTGCCCTCGGGGAGCGCCACGACGCGATTCTCGACCGTGCCGTCCTCCGCCACCAGCACCGCGAGCGCCTGATCGCGCGAGAGCGGCACGAACGCGATCTGGCGCAGCCGCACCTCGCGCTTGGGGACGAAGACCAGCCCGGCGCACGCCGACAGCCCGGAAAGCGCGGCGGTGGTCGCGGCGAGCGCTTCCTCGATCGGGCCGGGCTGGACGACCTGCGATTCGATCGCGGCGCGCTCCTCGGCGCTCGGCTCCATCGCCTGCATCATCCCATCGACGAACAGCCGCAAGCCCGTGTCGGTCGGCATCCGCCCCGCGCTGGTGTGCGGCGCGGCGAGCAGGCCGAGTTCCTCCAGATCCTGCATCACGTTGCGGATCGAGGCGGGCGAGAGGTTGAGCGTGGAAAGCTTGGCGATGGTGCGCGAGCCGATCGGCGCGCCGGTTTCGAGATAGGCTTCGACCACCATCCGAAACACGTCGCGCGCGCGGTCGCTGAGTTCGTGGATGTTCGGGGTCATGGCCGGGGAGAATTAGGCTTCGGGGGGCCGAGGGGCAAGCGGCGCGCGGTCGAGCGGCGACCCCGCCCCTTCTTCGCCGGTGAAGGCCGGGGCCCAGCGGCGCGCGTTCCGCCCGCGAGGCGCCACCGTTGAAACGGCGGGATGCTGGGCCGCGGCCTTCGCCGGGGAAGGTGTGGGGTTTAGGCGCATTGCCTCGCCCCGCGAACCCCTTTAGGCCACGCGCGACCCATCAGGAGACCCCCCATGCGCCCCAGCGGCCGAGCGCCCGATCAGATGCGCGCGATCAGCATCACCCCGCATTTCACCAAACACGCCGAGGGATCGGTGCTGATCGGCTTCGGCGACACGCGCGTGCTCGTCACCGCGAGCGTCGAGGAGCGCGTGCCCCCCTTTCTGCGCGGCAAGGGCGAGGGCTGGGTGACCGCCGAGTACGGCATGCTCCCCCGCGCGACCCACACGCGCGGCGATCGCGAGGCGGCGCGCGGCAAGCAATCGGGGCGCACCCAGGAAATCCAGCGGCTGATCGGGCGATCCTTGCGCGCGGTCACCGATTTGAAGGCGCTCGGCGAGCGGCAGATCACGCTCGATTGCGACGTGCTCCAGGCCGATGGCGGCACGCGCACGGCAGCGATTTCGGGCGCGTGGGTCGCGCTGAAGCTCGCGGTGAACAAGCTCGTCGCCGCCGGTAAGCTCGCCGCCGATCCAGTCGGCCAGCAAGTGGCCGCCGTCTCATGCGGCATTTATAGCGGCACGCCGGTGCTCGATCTCGATTATATCGAGGATTCGGGCGCCGATGCCGACGCCAATTTCGTCCTGCTCGGCGATGGCCGCATCGCCGAGGCGCAGGCGACCGCCGAGGGCGCGCCCTATGACGAGGAAGCTTTGCTCCGCCTGCTGCGTCTCGCGCGGATCGGCTGTGGCGAGATTTTCGCGGCGCAGATGAAGGCGCTCGCATGAGCCAGGCGTTGCGGCGGCTGGCGCCGGGCCGGCTGGTGATCGCGAGCCACAATCAGGGCAAGGTGCGCGAGATTCGCGATCTGCTCGGGCCTTATGGCATGGAGCCGATCTCCGCCGCCGAGCTCGACCTGCCCGAGCCCGAGGAGACGGGCACGAGCTTTTTCGCCAATGCCGAGCTGAAGGCGCGTTCGGCGGCCGATCTTTCGGGGCTGGTCGCGCTCGCCGATGATAGCGGGCTGTGCGTCGAGGCTTTGGGGGGCGAGCCGGGGGTCTATACCGCCAATTGGGCGGAAAAGGCGGACGGCACGCGCGACTGGGGCATGGCGATGGAGAAGGTCGAGGCCAAGCTCCAGGCGCTGGGGCCGGGCGCGAGCCGGGCGGCGTGCTTCGTCTCGACGCTCGCGATCGCCTGGCCCGATGGGCATGTCAATTGGTTCGAGGGGCGCGTCGCGGGCCATTTGGTGTGGCCGCCGCGCGGCGGGCAGGGCTTCGGCTATGATCCGATGTTCGTGCCCGAAGGGAGCAACCTGACCTTCGGCGAGATGGACCCGGCGGAGAAGAAGAAGCTCAGCCACCGCACCCGCGCGTTCGAAGCGCTGGTCGCGGGGGTGCTGGCGTAGGGCCGGCGCCGCGAAAGCGCGCCGCCCGGGCGATGGCCCGCCCCCTCCGTCACGCCTGCGGCGTGCCACCTCGCCATGAATGGGGAGGATTGGTTCGGCTATCGCGCGGGCGATGCTTGGGTTAGGGGCGCGGCGGTCATGTCGCTCGCCCTCTATGTCCACTGGCCGTTCTGCGTCGCCAAATGCCCCTATTGCGACTTCAACAGCCATGTCCGCGCGCAGGTGGACCAACACCGTTGGCGCGCCGCTTTGCTCGCCGATCTCGCGCATGAGGCGGGCCACACCCAAGGCCCGCTGAGCTCGATTTTCTTCGGCGGCGGCACGCCGAGCCTGATGCCGCCCGAAACGGTCGCCGCGCTGATCGCCGCCGCCGAGCGCACCTGGGGTTTCGCGCCAGGCATCGAGATCACGCTCGAGGCCAATCCGGGCTCGGTCGAGGCGGCGCGCTTCGCCGATCTCGCGGCCGCCGGGGTGAACCGCGTCTCCTTGGGGCTGCAAGCGCTCGACGACGCGGCGCTGAGGTTCCTCGGGCGCGCGCATGATCTGGCCGAGGGCCTCGCCGCGCTCGACGTCGCGCAAAGGGTGTTCGGTCGGGTGAGCTTCGACCTGATCTACGCCCGCCCCGGCCAAGCCCCAGCCGCTTGGGAAGCCGAACTCGCCCGCGCGCTCGGCTTCGGCACCGAGCATTTGTCGCTCTATCAACTCACCATCGAGCCCGGCACGCGCTTCGCGACCGAAGCGGCGGCGGGGCGGCTCACCCTGCCCGACGAAGAGCAAGCGGCCGCCATGTTCGAGGCGACACGCGCGATCACCGCCGCCGCCGGCTTGCCGGCCTATGAAGTCTCGAACCACGCCCGCCCCGGCGCCGAGAGCCGTCATAACTTCACTTACTGGCGCTATGGCGATTATGCCGGCATCGGCCCCGGCGCGCACGGCCGGCGCCAGGGCCGAGCGACCCAGCGCCACCGCAAGCCCGAAAATTGGCTGGGCGCGATCGATCGGCGCGGCGACGGGCTCGAAAGCGAGACCCCGCTCACCCCCCAAGAACGCGCGCGCGAGGCGCTGGTGATGGGGCTGCGGCTCGGCGAAGGGGTGGATTTGGCGCGCGTCGCGGCGCTTGCCGGGGGAGATCCGCGCGCGGCGGTCGACGAGGCGGCGATCGCGACGCTCGCGCGCCAGGGATTGGTCGTCCGCGAGGGCGACCGGCTGCGCGCGACCGAGGCGGGGATGTTGGTGCTCAACGCGGTGATCGAAGCGGTGGCGCGTTGATCCGCCGATCGTCACCTCGATGTTGAGTCATATTCTCTGGAGCCGTTTGCGATCGAACCGGTTCGCTCCTCCCCTGTAAGGGGAGGGGGACCGCGCGCAGCGCGGTGGAGGGGTGTCCCCGGCGGTTCGAGGGCGACACCCCTCCACCATTCGCTACGCGACCACCGGCTTGCTTCGCAAGCCGGGCTCCGGCGGATCACCTGCCCCCGGCAGGTGATTTGCCCGCCTACGCCCCCCTCCCCTTGCAGGGGAGGAGCTTTTCCCGTCGAGCCATCGATTCGGTGTGATCCCAAACAGCTTTAACCGTCATGCCGGACTCGTTCCGGCATCCACCGCCCTTCTAGGAAAACCGGCGCAAAGCCCGGCATCGCCGTGGACCCCGGAACAAGTCCGGGGTGACGGTCGGTAGCGAATAACTCAGGCTGGTCTTCTCAAAAACCGCTCGGCGCGGGGCTCACCGTCACGCTCGCGCCGCCGCGCAGCTCCTGCACTTCGAGCGCGCGCTCGGCGACCCCGTCGGCGCCGAAGCGGAAGGCGCCGTCGATCCCGGCGAACCCGCCCTTGTCGGCGAGCGCGCCGCGCGGGAAGGGCGTGCCCAGGCGCCAATCGCGCGCGATCCGCACGGTCAGCAGCACCCCGTCATAGGCGAGACTCGACAGGCGGAACGGCGCCACCCCGAAGCGCGCGCGATATTTTTGCGCATATTGCCGATAAAGCGCGTTCGAGACGCTCGCATACCAGGCCCCCGACAGCGCCGGATTGGCGGCGATGCTCGTCTCGGTGTTCCACAAATCGGTGCCGAGGATTTGCGCCCCCTGCCCGCCGCCGCGCCGGATGAGCGGCACCGCGACCGCGCTCGTCGCGCCCGAATCGGCGATCAGCACCGCGCGATAGGGCGCATTGCGCGCGAGCCGATCGATCGCGCCCGAAAGCGAGCCCGGCTGGCGATCATAGGTTTGCAGCGCGAGCACTTGCCCCCCGCTCGCCTCCACCGCGCGCAGCAAGGCGGTCGAGGCGCGCTCGCCATAAAGCCCGTTGGGGACGAGCCCGGCGAATTCCTTGATGCCCTTGCTCGCGGCGAAGCGCACCACCCGCTCGATCGATTGCTGCGGCTGATAGCCGAGCAGATAAACCCCCTCGCCCGCCACGCTCACGTCGTTCGAAAAAGCGATGATCGGCACCCCGGCGCGGCGCGCGAGCGGGGCGGCGACGCGCACGTCCTCGGCGAGCAGCGGCCCCAGGATCAGCCGATTGCCATCGGCGAGCGCTTGCTGCGTCGCGACGGCGGCGCCGCGATTGCTGTCATAGGTCGTCACCCGGATGCGATCGGTCTTGGTATCCAGGATCGCGAGCTGCGTCGCATTGGCGAGGCTCTGGCCGACGGCGGCGTTGGCGCCGGTGAGCGGCACGATCAGCGCGACACGCTGGCGCTCATTGTCTTGCGGGATGCCCGACTCGACGCGCGGCTGCACCGGCGCGGGCGCGGGCGCGGCCTCGGGGCGCTGCGGCACGGGGGCGGAAGTGCGCGGCACCACCGTTTGGCAGGCCGAGAGCGCGAGCCCCAGCCCGATCGCGACCAGTCGCCCCAAGAGCCGGCGCGGTTGCGCGCCTTGCCGTGCCTCTGCCATGACTCGTCCCCGATGACCCTTCCTGCCGGCCTCTATATCGTCGCGACGCCGATCGGCAATCTCGGCGATCTCTCGCCCCGCGCCGCGCAAGTGCTTGCCGCCGCCGATCTGATCGCCGCCGAGGATACGCGCGTGACGGCGCGTTTGCTCCAGCATCTGGGGGTGAAGCGGCCGATGACGCCCTATCACGATCACAATGCCGATGCGGTGCGCCCGGGGATCGTCGCGCGGCTGGGGCGGGAAGTGGTCGCGTTGGTGAGCGACGCGGGGACCCCGCTCATCTCCGACCCCGGCTATAAGCTGGTGCGCGACGCGCGCGCGGCGGGGCACCGCGTGGTGACGGTGCCGGGCGCGTGCGCGGCGATCGCGGCGCTGACGCTTGCCGGGCTGCCGACCGATCGCTTCCTGTTCATGGGCTTTCTGCCCGCCAAGCCCGGCGCGCGCCACGCCGCGATCGCCGAGGTGGCGGCGGTGCGCGCGACCTTGGTTTTCTACGAAAGCGGGCCGCGGCTCGGCGCGACGCTCGCGGCGCTCGCGGAAGCGCTGGGCGATCGCGAGGCGACGGTCGCGCGCGAAATCACCAAGCTTTACGAGGAAGCGGTGAGCGGGACGCTGACGGCGCTCGCCGCGCGCTATGCCGAGACGCCGCCCAAGGGCGAGATCGTGATCGTCGTCGCCCCACCGGGCGAGGCGCCCCCGCCCTCGGCCGAGGATGCCGACGCGGCGCTGCTCGCCGCGCTCGACCGGCTGCCGGCGAGCAAGGCGGCGGGGGAAGTGGCGAAGGCGCTCGGGCTCGATCGCCGGGCGCTTTACGCGCGGGCGCTGGAACTCAAGGGATGAGCCGCTCGCCCGATCAGCGCCGCCGCGCCGATGATTTCGGCCGCCGGGGCGAGGCGTTCGCCGCGCGCTGGCTGGAAGAGCGCGGCTGGGAGGTGGTCGCGCGGCGGGTGCGCACCAAGGTGGGCGAGATCGACTTGATCGCGCGGGTGCCGGGGCTGATCGCTTTCGTCGAGGTGAAGACGCGCGCGACCGCGGCCGAGCTCGATCTGGCGATCGACGAGGCCCGGCTCGCGCGCGTGGCGGCGGCGGCCGAATTGCTCGCGCCCGATTATACGCGCGCGGGCGAGGACATGCGGATCGACGTGCTGCTGATCGCGCCCGGCGCGGTGCGGCATATCGAGAATGCGTGGCTGGGGTGACCATCAATCACGGTGATTGCTCGAGACGCACGAGTCGATCGGTCATCCCGGCTACTTCTCCTCCCCTTCAGGGGAGGAGGTTGGGAGGTGGGGGCTCGATGCCGAGCGCGGCGCTCGACAGTGTTTGCAATCCGCGTCACTAGACGGGAAGGAGAATCCCCATGCCGCTCACCGTCGCCGTCCAGATGGACCCGCTCGACCAGATCAACATCGCCGGCGATTCGACCTTCGCGCTGATGCTCGCCGGGCAGAAGCGCGGGCACCGGCTGTTCCATTATCTCGCCGAGGATCTGAGCTATGCCGGCGGGCGGCTGTGGACCCGCGCGCACCCGGTCACCGTCCAGCGCGAACCCGGCGCGCATTATCATTTCCAGGCGCCGCGCGCGCTCGATCTGGGCGACGAAGCGGACGTGGTGCTGATGCGCCAGGACCCGCCCTTCGATCTCGGCTATATCACCGCGACGCATCTGCTCGAACGGATCGCTGACCGCACGCTCGTGGTCAACGACCCGGCATCGGTGCGCAATGCGCCCGAAAAAGTGTTCGTGCTCGATTATGCGCGCTTCATGCCGCCCACGCTCGTCACCCGCTCGCTCGCCGACGCGCGCGCGTTCCTGGCCGAGCATGGCGAGGTGGTCGTGAAGCCGCTCCACGGCAATGGCGGCAAGGCGATCTTCCGGGTGGGGGCGGACGGCGCCAATCTCTCCGCGCTGATCGAGCTGTTCAACCAGACCTGGCGCGAGCCGCATATGGTGCAGGCGTTCCTCCCCGAAGTGGTGCAGGGCGACAAGCGAATCGTGCTGGTCGATGGCGAAGTGGCGGGCGCAATCAACCGGCTGCCGGGCGCGGGCGAAATCCGCTCGAATCTGGCGGTCGGCGGCTCGGCCGAGAAGACCGCGCTGACCGAGGCCGAGCGCGAGATTTGCGCGGCACTGGGGCCGGAGCTGAAGCAGCGCGGGCTGTTGTTCGTCGGCATCGACGTGATCGGCGGCAAATGGCTGACCGAAATCAACGTCACCTCGCCGACCGGGATCGTCGCGATCGAGCGGTTCGATGGCACCGATGTGGCGGGGCTAATCTGGGACGCGATCGAGGCGAAGGTCCAATAGCTCGGGCTTCGCCGGTTGCGCGCGCAGCAATAGGGTTCGCGCAGAGGCGCAGAGGTCGCAGAGAGGGCGCTGAGATCGAAAAACGGCGCGCAGCGCCGCTTATCCCATGCAGCAAGCGCCTACGGCGCGAATTGAAAGCGCAGGGCGCCCTCCGCGACCGTCCTCTGCGCCTCTGCGCCTCTGCGCGAACCCCGTAGCTCGGGGCATAGCCGATCAAGCCAACGCCCTACCCCTCGCGCGCCAGCAGCGCCGCCTTGCGCTCCAGCCCCCAGGCATAGCCGCCCGCGCTGCCGTCGCCGCGGCGGGCGCGGTGGCAGGGGATGAGCACCGCGACCGGGTTCG
>FRDC01003310.1_pt1 | contig 21793 bp, 20 predicted proteins | sample 1106171 | NCBI WGS metagenome assembly FRDC01 (sample SAMEA3930566, study PRJEB13176) | freshwater metagenome | biome: Drinking water system; feature: drinking water; material: water | place: Singapore | collected 2014-12-20 | reverse complement strand
CCCCCAGTGTGATGCGCTACCAGGCTGCGCTACGCCCCGACCGAGGGACCGTGCGGCATTCGCTGCCGATCCCAGAGCGCGGGCCTTTAGGCGGCGCGGACCGGCGATGCAAGCGTTGATCGTCGCTTGGCCGATACAATGCGGTCACGTGTGCCGTTGCAGCGGCGCAACATTGCGCAAGCCGCCGTGCGATGCTAGCGCGCGGCGCTTCCAGTGCGGGGGATTTCCTCCGCCGATCAGCCATGCACGGATCAGATGTTCATCTCCCCAGCCTATGCCCAGACCGCGGGTGGCGCCGCTGAATCCGGCGGCCTTGCCTCGCTGATCAGCTTCGCACCGCTGCTCCTCATCTTCGTCGTCTTCTACTTCCTGATGATTCGCCCGCAGCAGAGCCGCATGAAGGCGCTGCAGGCCGCGATCGCCGGCGTGAAGAAGAACGATCAGGTCGTCACCGCCGGCGGCATCGTCGGCCGCGTCACCAAGGTGGAGGACGCCTTCGTCGAGGTCGAGATCGCCGCGAACACCCGCATCCGCGTGGTGAAGGCGACGCTGGCCGAAGTGACGAGCCCCAATTCGAAGCCGGCGAACGACTGATGCTGGACTTTCCGCGCTGGAAGGTAGCGACGATCTGGACAGTGCTCGCGTTGCTGTGCGCGCTGGCCATCCCGACGTTCCTGCCCGAATCGATGACCGCGAACTGGCCGTTCCATCCGCGGGTCAACAAGGGCCTGGACCTCGCCGGCGGCAGCTATCTGATGCTGGAAGCCGATACGCAGGATCTCGCCAACACGCGGATCGAGGCGATGCGCGACCAGATCCAGGGGACGATGCGCAACGGCACACCCCGGATCGACATCGGCGACATTTCGACGCGCAACAACCAGATCAGCTTCATGCTGCGCAACCCGGCGCAGGTCGATGCGGCGCGCGAACGCCTCCTCGGCATCACCGGCGGCGGCGCCGGCATGACCGGCCAGCGCGAATGGGACATCCAGGTCGTCGACGGCAGCCGCTTCGTGTTGACCCCGACGCAGGCGGGCCTCAACCAGGCGATCAAGACCGCGATGGAGGATGCGACCGACGTCGTGCGCCGTCGTATCGACGCGCTCGGCACGCGTGAACCGACCATCGTGCGCCAGGGCGACAACCGCATCCTGGTGCAGGTGCCGGGCCTGCAGAACCCGCAGCAGCTGAAAGACCTGCTCGGCAAGACCGCGCGCCTCGAATTCAAGCTGGTCGACACCACCGCCAACCCGGCCGACGTCGCCAAGGGCATTGCGCCGATCGGCAGCCAGATCCTGCCCTACCCCGGCAGCCGTGACGGCGTGCCGGTCAGCGTCGTGAAGCGCACCGCGGTCATCACCGGCGACATGGTCGCCGACGCGCGCCAGGGCTTCGACCAGCAGACCAACGCCCCCAACGTCCAGATCACGTTCAACGGCGTCGGCGGCAACCGCTTCGCCCGCGTGACGCAGGCGAACGTCGGCAAGCCGTTCGCGGTGGTGGTCGACAATCAGGTCGTCTCGGTCGCCAACATCAACGAACCGATCCTGGGCGGATCGGCGGTCATCAACGGTGGCTTCACCGTCGAAAGCGCCAACCAGCTCGCCATCGCGCTGCGTTCGGGCAAGCTGTCGATCAACCTGAAGGTGATCGAGGAATCGACCGTTGGGCCGGAACTGGGCGCCGATTCGATCCGAGCCGGCATCCTCGCCTGCTCAGTTGCGGTCGCACTCGTCATGGCGTTCATGTTCCTGACCTATGGCCGGTTCGGCGCCTATGCGAACCTCGCCGTCGTCATCAACGTGTTCGTCATCCTCGGCGTCCTCGCGCTGATCAGCGGCACGCTGACGCTGCCGGGCATCGCGGGCTTCGTGCTCACCATCGGCACCGCGGTCGACGCGAACGTGCTGATCAACGAGCGTATCCGCGAGGAACGCCGACGCGGCCGCAGCGTCGTGCAGGCGGTAGAGCTGGGCTACAAGGAAGCCAGCCGCACCATCTTCGAAGCGAACATGACCCACTTCATCTCGGGCGCGATCATGTTCGTGCTGGGGTCTGGTCCGGTCCGCGGCTTCGCGGTCGTTCTGCTCATCGGTATCGTCACTTCGGTCTTCACCGCCGTCACCTTCACGCGCATGCTCGTCGCGCTGTGGATCCGGCGCGAGAAGCCCAAGACGATCAACATTTGAGGCGAAAGGACACCTCATGCGCCTCCTGAAAATCGTACCCGACAACACCAACATCGACTTCGTCCGCCTGCGCGGCTGGGCATTTGGGCTGACGCTCGCGCTGAGCCTGCTCGCGGTGGGGCTGACGGTGGTGAAGGGCCTCAACTTCGGCGTCGATTTCGTCGGCGGCCTGATGATCGAAGAGAAGTTCCCGACGCAGCCCGACCAGAACAAGGTCCGCCAGGTCATCGACGGCCTGGGCGTCGGCGAAGCCGCACTCCAACAGTTCGGCGACCCCAAGACACTGACCATCCGCCTGCCCGCGCAGGAAGGCGCTGACGAAGGCGCGACGAACGCCGTCGTCAAGAAGGTGGAAGGCGCATTGGGCCAGGCATTCCCGGGCGCGACATTCAGCCGCTATTCGACCGTGTCGAGCAAGGTGTCGGGTGAATTGATCCGCAACGGTGTGCTCGCGGTCGTCCTCGCGATCCTGGGCATCGGTCTGTTCGCGATCGTGCGGTTCGAATGGCAGTTCGGCGTGTCGACGATCGTCGCGATCGTCCACGATCTGCTGATGACGGTCGGCTTCTTCGCGCTGTCGCGCTTCGAATTCGACCTGAACATCATCGCCGCGGTGCTGACGATCATCGGCTATTCGATNNCGATCAACGACAAGATCGTGATCGACGACCGTATTCGCGAAAACATGCGCCGCTATCGCAAGATGGAGATGCGCGAGATCATCAACCTGTCGGTCAACGAAACGCTGCCGCGTACCGTCATGACCTCGGTCACGATCCTGCTCGCGCTGATCGCGATGCTGCTGCTCGGCGGCCATGTGCTGCGCGGCTTCACCGCGGCGATGATCCTCGGCATCGTCGTCGGCACCTATTCGTCGATCTACGTGTCGTCGTCGCTGCTCATCACGCTCGGCCTGCGCGCCGATCCGAATGCCGGCGAACGCACGGCAAAGGGCGGCATCAGCAATGCGGAGCGGGTCGGCCCGCGCGAGGGCTGACGCGGTGCGGATGGACCGTGAGGCCGCCGCCGGCGGCCCGATCGTTCGCGGCTTCGTCGGCTCGGGGTTTCGGGTCGACGACGAGCGGGTGTTCCGAGCGCTGTTGATGACGGTGGAGACGGCGTCCGAATGGACGCCGCCCCCGCTCGACCGGCTCGACACGGCGGCGTTGCAGCCGCTGATCGACGCCGCGCCGGAGTTCATCCTGATCGGCACGGGCGCCGGGCTGACCCGACCGCCGGTCGCGCTGGTCCGCGCACTGGAAGATGCCGGCATCGGCGTCGAGGCGATGGACAGCCGCGCCGCGGCACGCGCCTGGGGCGTGCTACGCGGCGAGGGCCGCGTGATCGGCGCGGCGCTCTACCCGCTGGACGCCTGATCCCTCTCGCGCCGGTGGGCGGCGAGCGCCGACAGGTGATCGACCAGCGCCGCGGTATTCGCTTGCCAGGTAAAGCGCTTCACCGTCGCAGAGACTGCGTCAGGTGCATGCGGATCGGCGATCAGCTCCCCTATCGCAGCGGCAAAGGCCTCCGGGGTGCGCGCGACGATCCGTCCGGCGTCCGCTGAGGTTACCACCTCCGCCGCACCGCCGATTGGCGGAATGACGACAGGGGTGCCGCAGGCGAGCGCCTCGATCCACGCATTGGCCAGCCCTTCCGAACGCGAGGCCAGCGCCATGACGTCGGCTGCGGCGATCACCCCCGGCAGCGCCCGATGGGGCACGCCGCCCGCGATGCGGACGCGATCGGCAATCCCCAATGACGCGGCAAGCGCGGTGAGGCTTGCCCGCTCGGCCCCCTCGCCCACGATCATCAGCGTGACGCCGGGTAGCGTCGCCACCGCGCGCAGCACGATGTCGTGGCCCTTGCGGGGGATCAGCGCACCCAAGGACAACACCAGAGGCCCGGTGACGCCCAGCGCGGCCTTGGCAGCGGCCCGATCGGCCGAGTGGAAGGCGTCCGTGTCGATGCCTGTGTGATGCACGCGGATGCGGTCTGCCGGCATGCCGAGCGCGATCATGTCGTCCCGCATCGCGCCGCTGACCGCGAGTAGACCGTCCGCCGCGCGGCCGGCCTCCCGCACCTGCGCCGCCGTCGGGCCCGACCGTCCCCAAAGGTGGATATCCGCCCCGCGCGCCTTGATCGAGACGGGAACGCCATAGCGCCGCCCGAGCATCACCGCGGCCGGCCCATCGGGGAAGAAAAAGGACGTATCGATCACATCGAACGGAAAGTCGTGCCGTATGGCATCCAGCACCGGCACCAGCGCGCGAACGAGCATACGGGCATGCCAACGACCGGCGGTGCCCGGCATCGCGATAAAACGCGGCCGGTACACATCGACACCGCGCCAAGTTTCGCGCGTGGGCAGCGCCAGCCGCTCGCCTTGCCGCAAGCGCGACACCGGCCAGGGGGCGACACCCACCGGCGCGATGACCCGCACCGCGACGCCGTCCGCGGCCGCCAGCCCCTGCGTCTGCCGTTCGACGAACACGCCAAAATTCGGCCGGTTCGCATCCGGATACAGGGACGACAGGGTCAGGACGCGCAGCATCGCGGCTTGGCCTAACGGCGCCGGGTTAAGGCTTCCCCAAGCCGGCGCCACCCGCGAATCAGAGGCGCTGTGTGCCCGGATAGGCGAACAGCAGGTCGGCATCAGCGCTGCTCGCGATCGTCTCGCTGCCGGTGACGGTGACGCATTCGCCCGCCTTGAACGCGACGCCGGCAACCTCGCCCGCCCCGCGGATCGGCACCAGCCAGCCGGTCTGACCGTCCTTCAGCGCGACCTGGTGTTCGCCGCCGGTCCAGCGCTCCAGTACGAACTTCGGCCCCTCGACCAGAATGTCGCGCCCCTCGCCCGCCGCACCCGGCGAGACGATCGGCTGGTACGGGGTCAGGTGCGAAACCGCGACGCCATCGTCGAGGTGCAGTTCCCGGTCGCTGCCGTAGTCGTATAGGCGATAGGTCGTCTCGCTGTTCTGCTGCACCTCGATCAGCGTCAGGCCACCGCCGATCGCGTGGATCGTGCCGCTGGGGGCGTAGTAGAAGTCGCCGGCCTTCACCGGCACCCAGTCGAGGTCGTCCTCGATGCTGCCGTCCTGTGCGTCAGTGCGCAGTTGCTCCGCGGTGATCGGCTGCTTGGGGCCCAGGGCGATCGTCGAATCGGGGCGGGCCGCCAGGATCGTCCAGCATTCGTCCTTGCCGCGCGGCAGGCCGCGTGCATGCGCCTGCTCGTCGTCCGGGTGGACCTGCACCGACAATTTGTGGTCGGTGAACAAATACTTGATCAGCAGGTCAGGCGTGCTGTCGCCCGGCTCCTGAAACCAGATTTCGCCGATCGGCTCGCCGTCCCTGGGCGCGTCCTCAAAGCCGAACCCCAGGTCATGCCGGCCCCACGGCTTTTCGACGCGGTGGGTGTGGAGCAACGTAGCAGGCATGAGGGTCCTTTCGAGTCCGTAACAGGCGCGCCAACGTGCGACGGAGGGGATTGTTCGCTGGCACGCGCTTACGCTAAGAGCCTTAGCCGATGCGTATCCCACAGTCCAAGGCGCTTGCCGCCGCGATGATCGCCGTCCTCGCGCTTCCGGTCGCCGGTTGCGCCCGTAACAAGGCGAAGTCCGACCTGCCCTATGTCGCGCGCGACGTGGGCACGCTCTATTCCACCGCGAAGACGCGGCTGGATCAGGGCCGCTACAAGGAGGCGGCGCTGCTGTTCGACGAGGTCGAGCGCCAGCATCCCTATTCGATCTGGGCCCGCCGCGCGCAGCTGATGAGCGCGTTCAGCTATTATCTCGACCGCGATTACACCGCGAGCATCCAGTCGGCGCAGCGCTTCCTGTCGGTCCACCCCGGCAACCGCGATGCTCCTTATGCCTATTATCTGATCGCGCTGAGCTATTACGAACAGATTCGCGACGTCACGCGCGACCAGAAGATCACGCTCCAGGCGCTGAGCGCACTGGGCGAACTGACCCGCCGCTATCCGAACACCCGCTACGCCTCCGACGCCCGCCTGAAGATCGACCTCGTCAACGATCACCTCGCCGGCAAGGAAATGGAGATCGGGCGGTTCTACGAGACCCGCGGTCAGTGGCTGGGCGCCGCGCTGCGCTTCCGCACCGTGATCGACAAATATCAGACCACGACGCACACGCCCGAAGCGCTGATGCGCCTCGTCGAATGCTATCTGGAACTGGGCCTGCGCGGCGAAGCCGAGAAGGCCGCGGCGGTGCTCGGCGCCAACTATCCCGGCAGCGACTGGTACTCGCATGCGTACAAGCTGATGCAGGAGCACCCCTTCACGCCGACTGCGCCGATTCCCGCCGGCCAGCCGATCATTCCGCCCAACACGCCGGGCACCAAGAAGCTCGCCGAACCGGGCGAGCTGGAGGCCGCCAAGCCCAAGGCGGAAGCCCCCACGCCGCCGACGCCGGTCGCCCCGAGCGGCGGCACGGCCGGCGCGCCGGTGCCGACCACCGAGACGCCGACCAACTGATCCGCGCCCCGGCCGTCATCGCGGCGATGAGAACATTTAAGGATCAACATCGCCGCGCGGGCGCGCTATAGCGCCTGCGATGCTGACCGCGCTGTCCATTCGCGATGTGGTGCTGATCGAGGCGCTTGACCTCGAATTCGGGGCCGGGCTCGACGTGCTGACCGGGGAAACCGGTGCGGGCAAGTCGATCCTGCTCGATGCCCTCGGGCTGGCGCTGGGGGGGCGTGGCGAATCGGGTCTGGTGCGCCACGGCGCGGCACAGGCGATCGTCACCGCGACCTTCGATCCGCCCGTCGGCGCGCTCGGCGCCTTATTGGAAGAGAATGGCGTCGAGGTGGAGCCGGGCGAACCGTTGCTCGTCCGCCGCATCGTCAAGGCCGATGGCGGCAGTCGCGCGCTCATCAACAACCAGCCCGCAGGCGTCGCGCTGCTGCGCGAGATCGCGCCGATGCTGGTCGAGATTCACGGCCAGCACGACGATCGCGGCCTACTCAATCCACGCGGGCATCGCGCGCTGCTCGATGCGTTCGGACGCGTCGATCCGGGCGATACCGCACGCGCCTGGGCAAGTTTGCGAGACGCGCAGGCAAAGCTCGCCGCGGCGCAGGCCGAGATCGAAACGGCCGCGCGCGATCGCGAATGGCTGGAACATGCGGTGGGCGAACTCAGCGCCCTAGCCGCCGAACCGGGCGAAGAGGAAGCGCTCGCCGACAAGCGGCGCGGCATGCAGCGCGCCGAAAAGATCGCGGACGAATTGGCCGCTATCGATGATTATCTCGAAGGATCGAATGGCGGGCTAGCGCAGTTGCGCCAGGCAGCGCGGGTGCTGGAACGCATCGCCGAGGATCATCCCGCGCTCGGCGAAGCCCTCGCGGCGATCGATCGCGCGGTGATCGAGGCGGCGGCTGCCGAGGAACAGCTGGTCGAGGCGCGCCGTGCCCTCGCCTTCGACCCACGGGCGCTGGAAGAGGATGAGGCGCGCCTGTTCGAACTGCGCGGTATGGCGCGCAAGCATCGCGTCCAGCCCGACGATCTCGCCGCGCTGACCGAGGATTTGCGCGGCCGATTGGAGCGGCTGGAAGCTGGCGAGGGCGGGATCGCGCTGCTGGAAGCGTCCGTCGCCGCGGCTCGGGCCGATTACGACGCCGCCGCCGACATCCTGTCGCAACGCCGCCATGCCGCGGCCGAGCGCCTCGACGCGGCGGTCGCGGGCGAACTCGCGCCGTTGAAGCTCGACGCCGCACGCTTCCGCACGACCGTGGTGTCGGTCGGGCCTGACGGGTGGTCCGCGCACGGCAAGGATCGTGTTGAATTCGAGATCGCGACCAACCCCGGCGCGCCCTTCGCCCCGCTCGCCAAGATCGCCAGCGGTGGCGAGCTGTCGCGCTTCATCCTGGCGCTGAAGGTCGCGCTGGCCGAAGAAGGCGGCGCGGCGACGATGATCTTCGATGAGATCGATCGCGGCGTCGGCGGTGCGGTGGCGAGCGCGATAGGCGAACGCCTCGCGCGGCTCGCCGAACACACGCAGCTACTGGTGGTGACGCACTCGCCCCAGGTCGCGGCGCGCGGTGCCGAGCATCTGTTGATCGCCAAGAGCCACGACGGCACCGTCACCCGCACCGGCGTCCGGGTGCTCGACGAGGCCGAACGACGCGAAGAGATCGCGCGGATGTTGTCCGGTGCGACCGTCACCGATGAGGCGCGGGCGCAGGCCGACCGGTTGCTCGAGACGGCCTGACCCTACCCTTCTTCATCGGAGGGGAAATGTCAGATCGCGCCGGTGCCGCCGTTCGCGCCAAAGGCGCTGCCGGTGGTGAAGCTGTTTCCCGCCTCGGCCAGCGCAACGTACAGCCCTGCCAGTTCCGCTGGCTGGCCCGCGCGGCCCAAGGGCGTATCCTGCCCAAACTCGCCCATCTTGCCCGGCAGCTGGCCGCCCGCCACCTGTAGCGGCGTCCATACCGGACCCGGCGCGACCATATTCACGCGGATGCCCTTCGGCCCCAGCTGTTTCGCCAATCCCTTGGTGAAGACGAGGATCGCGGCCTTCGTCGTGGCATAATCGAGCAACTCTTCGCCCGGATTGACCGAATTGACCGACCCGGTATTGATGATCGCCGCACCCCTCGGCATCAGCGGGATCGCCGCCTTGCACAGGTGGAACATCGCATAGACGTTGGTCTTCATCGTCCGGTCGAACTGTTCGGTGCTGATCTCCGCGATCGACGCCTTCGACTGCTGGTACGCCGCATTGTTGACCAGGATATCCAGCCCGCCCAGCTCGCGGTTGGCACGCGCGATCAGGTCGCGACAGAATTTTTCGTCGGTCAGATCGCCGGGGATCAGCACCACCTTGCGCCCTTCGGCCCGCAGCAGTTTGGCAACGTCTTGCGCATCGGGCTCCTCGGTCGGATAGTAATTGATCGCGACATCGGCGCCCTCGCGCGCGAAGGCGATCACCGCGGCACGGCCGATGCCGGAATCGCCGCCCGTGACCAACGCCTTGCGCCCGGCCAACCGCCCCGACCCGCGATAGCTGCGCTCGCCGCTGTCGGGCACCGGCTTCATGTCGCGTTGCAGCGCCGGCCATTTCTGGCGCTGTTCGGGAAACGGCTGGCTGGTGTAGCGCGTCTGCGGATCGCTGAGCGCCGGGACGCCTTGCGCGAAGGCCGGGGCCGCAGCGGCGGCGACGCCAGCGACGGCGGCGCCCTTGAACAGATCGCGGCGATTGGTCTGATCGGTCATGATGCGGCTTTCGATGGCGGATGGATGAAGACGCAATCGCCGGGGGCCGCGGTTGGTTCATCCGCGGCGGAAATTCATGCGGCGGATCAAGCATCTACCGCCGTCGATCCGGGCTATTCCACTCCCCGCTTGCCCGACCGCCTTTCTGTCCCCTAGTCCGCAGCCATGACCGACCTGCCGCAGACGCCGCTCGATGCCGCCGCCGAACTGGAGGCGCTCGCCGCGCAGATCGCGCACCACAATAGCCTCTACCATACGCATGACGCGCCCGAGATTTCGGACGCCCAATATGACGCGCTGGTCCGCCGCAACACCGCGATCGAAGCGGCCTTCCCCGACCTGATCCGCGCCGATTCGCCCAGCCGCAAGGTCGGCGCCGCCCCGGCCGCGCATCTGGCCAAGGTGCCGCATGCCCGGCCGATGACCAGCCTCGACAATGCCTTTACCGACGAAGAGGTCGAGGAGTTCGTCGCCCGCGTCCGCCGCTATCTCAAACTTCCCGAGGACGAGCCGGTCACCCTGACCGCCGAGCCCAAGATCGACGGCTTGTCCTGTTCGCTGCGCTATGTCGACGGGCGGCTGGTCCAGGCGTTGACCCGCGGTGACGGCGCCATCGGTGAGGACGTGACCGAGAATGTCCGCACCATTGCCGACATTCCCCAAGCCCTGCCCGCCGACGCGCCGCGGGTCTTCGAGGTGCGCGGCGAGGTTTATATGAGCAAGGCCGATTTCGCCGCGCTCAACGTCCGACTGGCGCAGGAGGCCGCCGACACGGGCAAGGAGGCGCGCCAGTTCGCCAATCCGCGCAACGCCGCCGCCGGATCGCTGCGTCAGAAGAACCCGGCCATCACCGCCGGACGTCCCTTGCGCTTCCTGGCGCATGGCTGGGGCGAGGCGAGCGACGTGCCGGTCGACACCCAATATGACATGGTCGAGGCATGGCGCCGCTGGGGCTTTCCCATCGCCGACGCCTTTGCCCGCGTGCCCGATGCCGCGGCGGCACTAGCCATCTATCGCAGCATCGAGACGCAGCGCGCCGACCTGCCCTTCGACATAGACGGCGTCGTCTATAAGGTCGATCGGCTCGACTGGCAGGCGCGGCTGGGGATCGTCGGGCGCACCCCGCGTTGGGCGATCGCGCACAAATTTCCGGCCGAGCGCGCCCAGACCACGCTGGAGAAGATCGACATCCAGGTCGGTCGCACCGGTGCGCTGACCCCCGTCGCGCGGCTGGAGCCGGTGACGGTCGGCGGCGTCGTCGTGACCAACGCGACGCTGCACAATGCCGACGAGATCGAGCGGCTGGGCGTCCGCCCCGGCGACCGCGTGGTCCTGCAACGCGCTGGCGACGTCATTCCGCAGATCGTCGAAAACCTGACCCGCGAGACGCCGCGCGAGCCCTTTATCTTCCCCGATCACTGCCCCGAATGCGACAGCCTGGCGACGCGCGAGGAGGGCGAGGTCGTCATCCGCTGCACCGGCGGCCTGATCTGCCCGGCGCAGCGCGTGGAACGCCTGATCCACTTCGTCTCGCGCCACGCCTTCGACATTACCGGTCTCGGTCTTGTCCGGGTCGAGGAATTCTTCCGCGACGGCCTGATCGCCTCGCCTGCAGACATCTTTCGCCTGCACCAGCATCGCGAGGCGCTGATCCAGCGCGAGCGTATGTCCGAGCTGGTGGTCGACAAGTTGCTCGCCGCGATCGATGCGCGGCGTGACATATCGCTCGACCGCTTCCTGTTCGCGCTGGGCATCCGCCATGTCGGTGAGATCACCGCGCGCGATCTCGCCCGCCGCTTGGTGTCGATGGCCGGCTTCCGCGCGATGATCGACGCCGCGCTTCAGGTCCGGGCCGACACCGTCCCCGCGCTGGGCGAGCCCGACCGCAAGTTCGAGCTGCGCCGCCAGCGTGCGATCGTCGCGGCGATCGACACGCCCCAGATCGGCCCGGAAGTCGCCGACGCCCTGCTCGATTTCTTCGCCGAGGCGCATAACCGCGAGGTCGTCGACGACCTGCTCAGCGAGGTCACGCCCGCCGACGTCGTGTGGGAAACCCGCGCCTCGCAGGTCAGCGGCAAGATCGTCGTCTTCACCGGCAAGCTCGAAACGCTGAGTCGCGACGAAGCCAAGGCGCAGGCCGAGGCACTGGGCGCGCGCGTGTCAGGATCCGTGTCCGCCAAGACCGACCTCGTGGTGGCCGGAGCCGATGCGGGGTCGAAACTCAAGAAGGCGACGGACTTGGGCGTGGCGGTCATCTCCGAAGCGCAATGGGCTGAAATCGTTGCCGAAACGGCCGCATGACAAAGCGGGGGCGTTGCCTTTTTGCAACGCAGCGGGACGAAGCGACGCGGGTCATCATCGCTGCCCTTTGATTGTCACAAACTCGCAATATTGATCTCACATGGGCCGCGGCAACGGCAAAAAACACGAGCCGCGAATCCAAGAGCACCATGCTCAAAGGGGACAAGATCAGATGCGTATGACTTTCGCTTGCGGCGTTGCCTTCGCCGCGCTCATGCTGCCGGGCGCCGCCTTCGCGCAGTCGACCGGTTCGACCGAAGCCGACACCGTCGGTTCGGGTGACATCGTCGTCACCGGCGCGCGCGAACCCGGCGTCGGCGGCGTGGATATTCCGAACACGTCGAAGAACAAGCAGGTCCTCAACCAGACATTCATCTCGCACCAGACCCCTGGCCAGACGATCAACGACATCATCAACCAGCTGCCGGGCGTCAGCTTCCAGAACAACGATCCGTTCGGTTCGGCGGGCGGTACGCTCACCATCCGCGGGTTCGACAGCAGCCGCATCAGCCAGACGTTCGACGGCATTCCGCTGAACGACACCGGCAACTATGCCATCTATTCGAACCAGCAGCTGGACCCCGAGCTGATCGAGCAGGTCAACGTCAACCTCGGCTCGACCGACCCCGACTCGCCCACCGCATCGGCTTCGGGCTCGACCGTCAACTACCGCACGCTGATCCCCACCGACGAATTCGGTGCGCGCATGGTCGGCTCGATCGGCGACTATAAGTTCTTCCGCGTCTTCGGCCTGGTCAACACCGGCGTGTTCACCCCCTGGGGCACCAAGGCCTGGTTCTCGGGTTCGAGCGCGACCAATGACGTCGTGTTCAACAACTTCGGCCGCATCAACAAGCAGCAGTACAACGCCAAGATCTATCAGCCAATCGGCAGCGGCAAGGACTTTATCTCGGTTTCGGGCCACTACAACCAGAACCGCAACAACTTCTTCGGTTCGGCGCCGCTGCGGAACGAAGATTTCGTATACACCTCGACCGGTGGAACCGGCGCGAACGCTGCCGCCCCGACGCTGGTGACCGGCGTTGCCCGCACCGCAGGCACCGGCAGCCTGAACCGCTTTCCGCGCAGCCGCGACGAGCTACCCTATTCGGTTGCGCGGTGTCAGATCGACGTGGCGCAGGCCGGCGTCGCCGACCAGCCCGCGATCGTCAACGCGCCGGGCAATTCGAACAACGGCAGCGCCTGCGGCAGCAGCTTCGACGAGCGCTACAACCCGTCGAACACCGCTAACATTCGCGTCAACTCGCGCTTCTCGCTCAGCGACAAGCTGACGCTGTTCGTCGATCCGTCGTATCAGTACACGAAGGCCAACGGCGGCGGCACCGTGACCGCGCGTGAAGGCGGCTGGGTGCGTGGTACGTCGACATCGGGTCTGCCCGCCGTCACGACGCCGATCTATGGCTATATCGGCAACCAGTATTATTTCGGCCGCGACCTGAACGGCGATGGTGACGTTCTCGACACGTGCGCCCTGCAGACCAACGCCACGACCGGCGCTGTGTCCTGCACCAGCGCGACGTCGAGCAATGGCGTGACCCTGCTGGCCCCCAGCCAGACGATCACCAACCGCTACGGCGTGATCGCATCGCTGCGCTACAATTTCTCGGACACGCAGAGCATCCGCGTCGGCTACACGCTCGATTACGGCCGTCACAAGCAGACCGGCGAGCTGGGCTTCCTGCAGGCGAACGGCAAGCCGTTCGACGTCTTCCCGGTCAACAACGGCATCCTCGCCATCAGCGGCGGCGTCCTGCAGAAGCGTAACCGGTTCTCGAAGGCGATCCTGAACCAGGGCTTCGCGCAGTACATCGGCAACTTCTTCGACAGCAAGCTGCGCGTCGAAGCGTCGGTGACCGGCAAGTGGTTCAAGCGCGACCTGACCAACTATTGCTTCACCACGTCGGCCGGCGGCAACGTCGACTGTATCGCTTCGGGTGCGCAGAACGCGGCCTATGCCGCAGCCTTCCCGTATGTCGTGGGCGGCACCACGGCGGTTCCGACCGTGACCGGCTATGCCGCGCCGCAGAACCGGGTCTACAAGTATGACCGCATCCTGCCGGCAGGCGGCCTGACCTACGAAGTCACTGACGCGGTCAGCATCTTCGGCAACTATTCGAAGGGTATTCAGGTCCCGGGCACGGATAACCTGTATCAGGCGTTCTACTATCCGCAGAACACCACCCCTGCGAACCCGAAGCCAGAGACGACGGACAACTTCGACGCAGGCATCCGTTACACCTCCAGCCGCATCCAGGCGTCGCTGGGCCCGTGGTACACCCGCTTCCAGAACCGTCTGGCGAGCGCCTACGACATCGACACGCAGCAGACGATCTATCGCAACCTGGGTCGCGTCGATAAGTATGGCATCGACGGCAGCATCTCGTATCGTCCGATCCGCGAACTGCTGTTCTACGCCTACGGTTCGTATCTGAAGTCGGAGATCAAGACGAACGTCGAGATCGGCCGCTGCCCGCAGACGCTGACCGCTGCCAACACGACCAACAACTGCACGGTCGCTGGCGCCCCGATCCTGGCGCAGACCGCCGGCAAGCGTGAATCCGGTGCTCCGGTCTACACCTTCGGTGGTCGTATCCAGGCGACGCTGGGCCCGCTCGAACTGGGCGTCCAGGCGAAGCGGACCGGCCGTCGTTACGTCAACGACCAGAACCTGCCGAACTTCGGCTGCACCGTGTCGCTTGTGAACAACGTTTGCCCGACCGTGAACGACGTGCCCGCCACCTACACCGGCACGCGCGGCATCCTGGTCCAGACGTGGGGCGCCACGGCGCCGGGCTACACGGTCGTCGACTTCGACGCCCGTCTGGCGCTCGACTGGGTCGGCATCGGCGGCAAGAACAAGACCTACCTGCAGCTGAACGTCGTCAACGCGTTCAACAAGTTCTACGTCGGCGGCTTCAACGGCGGTTCGACGCTGACCTACAACAACACCATCCCGTTCGTGCAGATCGGCAGCCCGCGCGCGTTCATCATGTCGGTGAACACCGCCTTCTGATCGACCTGACCGACACGGTCTGACGGACAGGGCCGTCGCTCCATCATCGGAGCGGCGGCCCTTCTGTTTTGCACGGCGGTGCGCACGCGTGTAGAGACGCCGGCTATATGGCGACCCTTCCCGCCCCCAACCGCCCGGCGCTCAACGTGCGCCCCTTCTTCGAGAACAAGAGCCGCGCCTTCTGGACGCTGCAGGCGGTCGGCTGGACCGGCTATCTGCTGCTGCGCGGCGCCTCGACGCTCACCAACCTGTCGCTCGACACGATCATTCCCGTGATCGTCGAGGCGATCGTCGGCTATTGCGTCACGTTGCTGCTCTCGACCTTCTACGGCTATTTCCGGCGCTTGCCGCGGGTCAGCGGGCTGATCCTGACGATCCTCGCCTTCGTGGTCGCGACGATCTTCTCGACCTTCGTCGATGCCTTCACCTGGTCGCTGATCCAGAACGGCCAGCCGGGCGTCACGCTGCCGCGCATGGTCGTTGCCTTCTACGTCGCCTTCACCGCGCTGTTCGGCTGGTCTGCGCTGTACTTCGGCATCAACTTCTACCTGATCGTCGAGGATCAGATCGACCAGATGCAGCATCTGGAAAGTCAGGCATCGTCGGCGCAGCTCGCGATGCTGCGCTATCAGCTCAACCCGCACTTCCTGTTCAACACGCTCAATTCCATCTCGACGCTGGTACTGCTCAAGCAAACCGAGCGGGCCAATGCGATGCTGAGCCGGCTGTCGTCCTTCCTGCGCTACACGCTGGCCAACGAACCGACTGCGCACGTCACCGTGCTGCAAGAGGTCGAGACGCTGAAGCTATATCTCGAGATCGAAAAGATGCGGTTCGAGGATCGCCTGCGCCCGGTGTTCGACGTCGATCCGCGTGCCGAACGCGCCCGCCTGCCTTCGCTGCTGCTGCAACCCTTGGTCGAGAACGCGATTAAATATGCCGTCAGCACGCAGGAGCAGGGAGCCGAAATCTGCATCCGCGCGCGGCTCGCCGGGGATCGCGTGCAGATCGGCGTATCCGACACGGGGCCGGGTTTGCAGGAGGGTCGTGCGATGCCAAGCCTTTCAACCGGCGTGGGTCTCCCCAATATTAGGGAGCGGCTGGTCCAGGCCTACGGCCCGGATCACCGTTTTGAGACGCGTACCGCGCCGGCTGGCGGGTTTTCGGTGGAAATCGAAATTCCCTTCCAGCTCGACGATGTGAGTAGAGAGGCCGCATGACGATCAGAACCATCCTGGTGGACGACGAACCGCTCGCGATCCAGGGATTGGAGCTCCGGCTCCAGGCGCATGAAGACATCGAGATCATCGAAAAGTGCTCGAACGGGCGCGAGGCGATCCGGGCGATCAAGACGCACAAGCCCGACCTCGTCTTCCTCGATATCCAGATGCCTGGTTTCGATGGCTTTTCGGTCGTGCAGGGCCTGATGGAGGTCGAGCCGCCTTTGTTCGTGTTCGTCACCGCCTATAGCGACCACGCGCTGCGGGCGTTCGAGGCGCAGGCGGTCGATTATCTGATGAAGCCCGTCGAGGAATCGCGTCTTGCCGACACGATCGAACGGGTGCGGCAAAGGCTTAGCGAGAAGCGCGGCGTCGAGGAGGTGGAGAAGCTGAAGGAGGTGCTCGCCGAGCATGCGCCCGAGGCGGCCGCCGATATCGCCGACGCGGGCGACCTGTCGGCCAATCGCTACGAGAAGCTCATCAACATCAAGGATCAGGGCCAGATCTTCCGCGTCGACGTCGACACGATCGAGCGGATCGACGCGGCAGGCGACTATATGGTGATCTACACCGGCGACCGGAACCTGATCCTGCGCGAGACGATGAAGGATCTGGAAANNTGGAAAAGCGGCTCGATCCGCGCCGCTTCCAGCGCGTCCATCGCTCGACGATCGTCAACCTCGATCTCGTCAAACAGGTGAAGCCGCACACCAACGGCGAATGCTTCCTGGTGCTCGATTCGGGCGCCAGCGTGAAGGTCAGCCGCAGCTATCGCGACGTCGTCGCGCGCTTCGTCCACTAACGAAAGCGGGGGCGGCCGCTGCCGCCCCCGATCGATCTTATAAAGCGCGGCGGCCGGTGAAGAGCTGGATCAGGCCGACGATGATCGCGATGACCAGCAGGATGTGGATCAGACCGCCGGCGATGTGGAGCGAGAAGCCCAGCAGCCACAGGATCAGCAGGATTACGGCGATCGTCCACAACATGATTGGCATCCCTCTCTTCGCCGAGCCCAGCGCCCGGCGTCAGCAACAAAACGTTACGCAGGCGATACCGGTTCCGTTATGTCCGAAGAGTGATTGTTTGTGAGGCGCTTACGATGCGCCGTCAGCGAATCGAGGCGGCCTCCGCCCGTGGCTTGATCCACGCGAGCGCCTCGTCATGGATGCCCGGTGCAGCAACCATCACGCCGAAGGCGGTCGGATCGGGCTTGTTATAGCGGAGCGGCCCACCCAGCGCGTCGCTCACCCCCGCGCCCGCCTCGCCCGCGATCACCGCCGCGGCCGCGATATCCCATTCGTTGCCCCAGCGCAGCGTCGCGACGAGGTCAGCCTCGTCCGCCGCCACCATTGCCATCCGCAGCGCAATCGAATTGGGCTTGTGGACGATCGTCAAATGCCGATCGATCTTCGGCAGTGCATCGGTGGGCACACGCGCACCGGACAAAGCGGATCGCGTACCGGCGTGCAGGGCCACGCCGTTGCGCCACGCCCCCTGCCCGCGCGTCGCGGTCCAGCGTTCGCGGCGCGCCGGTGCATCGAGCACTCCCAGCACCACCTCGCCGTTGCGCACCAGCGCGACCGAGACCGCCCAGCCCTCGCGTCCGCGGATATAATCGCGGGTCCCGTCGATCGGATCGACGACCCACACCGCCTCGCGCGCCAGCCGGTCGGTATTGTCCACCGTCTCCTCCGACAGCCAACCAGCGTCAGGCAGCAGCCCCTCCAAGCGCGCGCGCAACATACGATCGACGTCGAGATCGACCTCGCACACCGGGCTACCCGGTGTCTTCTCCCAGCGGCGGAAATCGGTCCGCCAGCGGGCAAGCGCCATCTGCCCCGCCTCGTGCGCGATCTGGGCGACGGCCGCCGTCAGGTCGAACGCCGGATCAGCCACTCGCGATCGTCATCCCGTCGATCCGCAACGTCGGCACGTTGATGCCATAGCGAAATTCGAGGTCGCTCGCGGGCGTCATGTTGAGGAACATGTCCTTTAGATTGCCCGCAATCGTGAATTCGGCGACCGGCCCGGCAATCGCCCCGTCGACGATGCGGAAGCCGGACGCGCCCCGGCTGTAATCGCCCGTGACGGAGTTCACCCCCTGGCCGATCAGCTCCGTGATATAGACGCCATCGGCAATGTCGCCGATCAGCGTCTCGACCGGGATCACACCGGCCTGCATGTACAGATTGCTGGGCGAGACGCCGGGCGATCCGCCGACGCCGCGCGCGGCATGGCCGGTCGGCTCCAGCCCCAGTTGCCGCGCCGATCCGCTGTCGAGCAGCCAGGTCTCCAGCATACCGTCCGCAATGATCGCGGTCGGCGATACCGGCAGCCCTTCACCGTCGAAGGGGCGCGACCGCAGCCCGTGCGGGCGATGCGGATCGTCGCAGATGGTGACGCCGTCGGCGAACACGCGCGTCCCCAGCGCGTCGAGCAGAAAACTGGTCCGCCGTGCGATCGCCTGGCCGGCAATCGCGCCGGTGAGATGGCCGAGCAGCGACGAGCCGACGCGCGGATCGAGCACGACCGGCATCGCACCGCTGGCGAGGCGGCCGGGGTTGATCCGGGCGACGGCACGCTCCCCGGCGCGCCGGCCGATCGCCTCCGGCGTCTCGAGATGCGCCCGCTTGCGCGCTGCGTGATGGGCGTAATCGCGCTGCATGCCGCTCGCGACGTCGCCGGCCAGCACGCTTGCCGACAGGCTATAGGTGGTCGTGGCATAGGCGCCGGCAAAGCCATGGCTGGTCGCCAGACCCCAGACGGATCGCGACGCGGCCGCGCCGCCGCCCTCGCTGTTGCTAACGCCCGCAACGCTGCGTGCCGCGTCCTCGGCCTCCTCGGCCCAGGCCCGCAGATCGGCAGGCGAAATGTCGCCGCCATCGTCGAGATCGAGCAGAGGCGGCGCCCCGTGCATCAACCGCTCCTGCGGCGCGAGGCCCGCCCAGCGATCCTCCGGCGCCTCGCGCGCCATCGCCACCGCACGCTCCACCAGCGCGCCCAGCGCGTCGGCGGACAGGTCGGACGTCGAGACGCTCGCCGAGCGCCGGCCGACGAAGACCCGCAGCCCCAGCTCTTCGCTTTCCGACCGACCCAGATCCTCCAATGCGCCCAGCCGCACGCCCACGTCGGTCGAGGCATCCGCGGCAAAGACCGCGTCCGCGGCATCCGCCCCCGCCCGAACGGCGCGGGAAACGATATCGGCGGCGCGGTCACGCGCTTGATCGGGAGTCAGCATCGCCCCCAATTAGGGGCGGGGCGGGCGCGATGCTAGGCCCGACGGCAGCTCAGGCGGTCGATCCGACGACCAGACAGGCGAGGAACATCAGCAACCCCGCAAAGCGGTTGCTGCGAAAGCGCGCCAAGGCATTGCCGCCATCGTCCGGCACCAGCGTCGTCACCTGCCAGCCGAGATGCAGCGCGACGGGCACCAACGCGGCCAACGCGAGCGGATCGGCATGCACCAGCCCAATCGCCCCTGCCCAGCACAGCACCGCCAGCAGGTAGAAGCCGGCCGTCCCCGATCGCACCCGCGCCCCCATCCGCAGGGCCGACGAGCGCACGCCGATCAGCGCATCGTCCTCGCGATCCTGCAGCGCATAGATCGTGTCATAACCGATCACCCAGGCGATACAGCCGGCGTAGAGCAGCCACAGCGGTGTCGACAGCGCACCCGCCACCTCCGCCCAGCCGACCAGTGCCGCCCAGGAAAACACGAGGCCCAGCCACGCCTGCGGCCACCAGGTGATCCGCTTCATGAACGGATAGGCCGCCACGGGCGCCAGGCTCGCCAACGCGACGATCTTGGCCAGCGTGCCGAGCTGGAGCAGCACCACCAGCCCGACCAGACACAGTGCGACCAGCCACACCCAGGCGAGCCGCACCGACACCAGCCCGCTCGGGATCGGCCGCGCCCGCGTGCGCGCCACCTGCGCGTCGAGGTCGCGATCGACGATGTCGTTGTACACGCAGCCCGCACCGCGCATCGCAATGCTGCCGGCAAGGAACCACAGCAGCAGCGGCCAGCGCGCGATCCCGCCCCCCGCGAGCGCGATCGCCCACGCACCCGGCCAGAACAACAGCCACCAGCCGATCGGCCGGTCGAGCCGGGCCAGCAGCGCCAGTCCCCGCGCACGGGGCGGCAGGCGGCCGACCAGACCGCGATGTTCGCTGTCGGGGACGATATCGGTGGGGGGATGCGCGGCCATGCTCCGCCTTTGCCGCGCGACACCGCCCGCGGGCAAGGCCGTTCCCGGGCTTTTGCCTCGCTATCGCCGCGAAGATGCGGCAGATCGTCCGCGATGGACGCTACCCGCCCCTCCTGCCCCCGCCGGAACGACCGATGATCGGCCTGTCGGTCGCGGTCGGCCGCTTCGTCGAGGCGCTGTTCTGGGCGATCCTGCGCGTCGCGGGCGTGGTGACCGTCGTCGTCGTCGCGATCGCGGTGGGCGCGCTGCTCGTCGCGATCGTCGCCCGCAAAATCTGGGCGCGGCAGAAGCGCCTGAAGGCCCCATCCGAGCATCGACCATGACCGCAACGCCCGCCTGGCCGCCGCAATCCACCCCCCGCCTGTTCGTCGAGCAGCCCCTCGCGCCCGGCCCGCTGCGCATCGACGGGCCGGCGGCGCATTATCTCTTATCGGTGATGCGGACCGCGCCGGGCGATCCGGTGAAGCTGTTCGACGACGTCACGGGGGAATGGCTGGCGACCGCAGTGCAGGTCGGGCGCCGCGATCTGACCGTCGACGTGTCGACACGTTTGCGCGAGCGGGAGCCGGTGCCCGATCTATGGCTGTGCGCTGCGCCGCTCAAGAAAGGGCGGATCGACTGGCTCGCCGAAAAGGCCTGCGAGCTTGGGGTGGACCGGTTGGTCCCCGTCGTCACCGCGCGCACCATCGTCGACAAGCTGAAGACCGATCGCCTGCGCGCACACATGATCGAGGCGGCAGAGCAATGCGCCCGCACCGCTCTGCCCGCGGTCGATGAGCCCGTGAAGCTCGCCGCTTTGCTGCGCGACTGGCCAGCGACGCGCACCTTGTTCTTCGCGGACGAGGCAGGCGGCGATCCCGCCGTCGCGGCGATGCGGGCGCATCCCGGCCCAGCCGCGATCCTGATCGGTCCGGAAGGCGGTTTCACGGAACCCGAACGCGCGATGATACGCGAACATTCTCAAGCGATTGGCATCAGCCTGGGGCCCCGCATCCTGCGTGCCGACACGGCCGCGGCCGCGGCGGTCGCATTATGGATGGCGGCTGCGGGCGACTGGTAGCAAAGCTTGCTGGCGTCGCTGTTCATCCCCGCGTAAGGGCGCGCCATGACGACCAAGACCGTTATCGCCGAGGGCTCACCCCTCATCGAGTCGCGCGAGCAGCTGATCGCGAGTTTCGCCCGCGGGGAAAAGCCGCGCGAACGGTGGCGGATCGGCACCGAACACGAGAAGTTCGTTTACAGCACGACCGACCATCACGCGCCGAGCTGGGGCGAGCCCGGCGGCATCCGCGCACTCCTGACAGAGCTTCAGCAATATGGCTGGCAACCCGTTGAGGAAGGCGGAAACCTTATCGCCCTCACCGGCGCGGACGGCAGCGTCAGCCTGGAACCCGCCGGCCAGTTCGAACTGTCGGGCGCACCACTCGACAACCTGCACCAGACCTGTGCCGAAACCGGCCGCCACCTGGATCAGGTGAAGGCCGCGGGTGAGAAGCTCGGCATCGGCTTCCTCGGCCTCGGCATGTGGCCCGACAAGACGCGCGACCAGCTCCCGATCATGCCCAAGGGCCGCTATGCGATCATGCTGCGCCACATGCCGCGCG
>FRDC01002588.1_pt1 | contig 21848 bp, 24 predicted proteins | sample 1106171 | NCBI WGS metagenome assembly FRDC01 (sample SAMEA3930566, study PRJEB13176) | freshwater metagenome | biome: Drinking water system; feature: drinking water; material: water | place: Singapore | collected 2014-12-20 | reverse complement strand
CAGGCAGAAAGGGAAGACTTGCACCTCCACAAATAGAATCCCAGCCCGAAGCAACTCGCTCCGGCGCGAGTTCCACCCATAGTACACTGCACCGCGCTGCATCTGGACTCGCATCCTCACTTCGTTTATCTTCCTTCCACTTCGAGATGCTTCAATTCAGGGACGTTTTGTTGGAAGGGTATTCGAATCCGCTTTCGCGCCACTTTGGCGAATCCTTTTTTTCAGCCCTACCTAAGACTGCCGGCGTTTATTACATGCTCGATCAGAAGGGTGATGTGCTCTACGTCGGCAAAGCCAAGTGCTTGCGCGATCGGGTGCGAAGTTACAAGAATGCCGGGCCGGAGTCTGCGTCCATCAAAGTGCTGCGCATGCTTTTTTTCGTCAGAAAGATTCAGTGGGAGCGATGTGAATCGGAAAAGGCCGCGCTGATTCGAGAAAATGAATTGCTGAGAACGCTCAAGCCTCCTTTTAATGTCCTCAACACCCAGCCTGAGAGCTACTGCTTCATTGGCCTGAGATTTATTGAGTTAAAAGATTCTACAGAGGCGCGTTTCCGGCTCACGACCCGCTCCACTCGAAAGGGAGATCTGCTCTTTGGGGCCTTTAAAGGAAGAGCGGCAGTGAGAGATGGATACGCCGGATTACTTCGGTTGCTCTGGGCTGCTCACAATGAAAAGCAGCGGTTTGAATTTCCGGCGAAGATTTTAAAGTATCGTCCGCCCGCTCTTTATTCTTTGAAAGTAGAAAAAGAGATTCAGAAAAGTTTGCCTGATTTCTTGTCTGGGAAATCGGAAACACTTCTGCAGATTCTTTCTGAGAAGCTCCTTACGAACGAAAGCATTCCGCCGTTTTTTTATCACGCTATCCAAGAGGATTTGCAAAGTGCCCGGGAATTTTGGAAAGTCGGGCCGCAGCGCAATCAGGAGCTGAAGAAGAATCACGGCATTCGCACCCGCATCATTCCGCAGGAACGGCTGGATGACCTGATCGTGTACGAAAAAGTGCGGTTGGGGCAGGTATTGGCTTAAGTCCCGCTTGCTTCCCGGAGGGAACCCTCTTAAGGCATCCTTATGAAAACTCGAATCGTGTTGGCATTGCTATTCGGATGGAGTTCTTCGGTATTTGCGGCTCCTCCGGCTGAGACCGAGGTCGCTATTTTAGGGGCGGGTTGGGCGGGGCTTTCTGCCGCAGTCGAATTTCAGGAAAATCAGTTCAAAGATTTTGTGATTTTAGAAGCCAGCGACGAAGCCGGTGGGCTTGCCAAATCAGAACCTAGTTCGAACGGGAAGTTTCACGCCGACCACGGCCCTCAATTCATCCTCAGTCATTATGATCGCACGTTAGAGCTGATGCGTTGGGCGGGGATCCAAAATGGTTTAGTTGAGATCACGCCGTATTCCTCTTCCACCTTCGGAGGGGATGACGAGTATCTCACCGTCGACAATAGCGACAAATGGTCGCTCTACTACGCTGAAACCAAGGGCGGTTATAAGCTCATGTATCCCAACGACGCGTTGAATGTTGCCGATGCGATTAGTGATCATGCTCGCGAAATGAGACAGGCGGAGCGAGATCGGGGAAGGAAACTCTCACCAGCACGAATGGATGATTGGGACCTATTTGACACAGAAACTGTCAACGACTGGGGGCGAAGGAACTATGGTTTGTGGCCCACTCAGACCATGCTCAAGCCTTTCTATGACGGCATTTTCTTTCAGCCGCTGCGTGAAATTTCAAAGAGCTCTATTATGTGGGTTCTTCAGAACTACAGTCGAAAAGACAAGTGGTATACCGCTCGTGACGGAATGCAGGAGTTCACCGATGCGATTGCCAAGAAACTGGCAAAAAACATTTTCTATTCCTCACCAGTCAGCAAAGTAAAAAAAAGAAAAGATGGGAAGTTTGAAGTCCTCTACAGTCGACCAGATGGATCCCATTCGGCCACGCTTGTTGCTCAAAAAGTGATTTTTGCCCTTCCACCAAGAATTGCTGCAAAACTTTTGGATGCCTCCGTTCCGTTAACGCCTTCTCAGAAAGAAGTGCTGAAAACCAAATCGTATTCCACCATGGTGGTCAATGTGGAGGTCGATCAGAAATACACCCAGGGTTTAAAAATTCTTCAGTATCAAGGAAAGAGCGTTTCCGTTGTTTACTCGTTGAGTTCGGCTGCTCAAAAAAACCGCCCGCTTGCCGCCTTTTCGGTGGAGACTGGAAAAATAGGGAAGTCGCTTTCTGGAAAGCAGGTCTTTGGTGGTCATATGACCGATCAATCCGCCCAAGCACTTTGGAATGAACCCGACAGCAAAATCATTGCGATGGTGCATGCTCAGCTTGAGAAAATTTTCGACCTCGGAAAAGGTGGGCTGGCTGCTTGGTCGCCCAAAACGGAAGTGTTTCGAATTCCCGATGCGACGACGAGTATGGATGTGGGGCAGGCCACTTTGCTAAAAGAGTTTTGGATCGAGCAAGAAGATCCTGCACACACCCAGAAAAGTGGCCTTCTCTTCGCCACGGGTGTGTCATTTCCGACAGTGGAAGCATCGGCAGTTTCTGGTCAGAGAGTGGCTATAACGCTTTTAAAACCCTAAAAATATTTTTTGCCCCTGACGCCGAATGTTATACTGTCTCTATGTATAAAATCAGCAGTTTCGTCGTCGTGGCGTTCGCTATTTCTATTCATGCATGGGGAGCTGAACTCGATGCGGCTTCAAGCAAAGCTCTCGAGCAAACTCAGAAGCTTTTGACCAACCGTGCTCAACGCGGTGAGGTGATCAAAGATTCTCCTTCGGCGCGCTCCGTCGATCAACAAGTTCACACATTAACTGGAAATCCGCAGACAGCTGACGAAGTGTACCAGCTCTCCGCAGCAATCTTAGAAGATCTTGTAAAAGAAACCGGTGGGGATCCCGTAAAGATGCAAGCGATCGTCAATGGTGCTCAGACGAATCCTAATGCATTTGAACATCACATCAGTGATCAAAATCGTTCTGCGTTAAAAACTTTAGAAAGAAAAATTTCCAACGATCCCACTTCTGCGCCGCGAACAAATGTTGCTCCTCAACATTAGGACTATAATATTTCTCTCCGCGGACAATCTATTGCATTGACTTAAATTCAATCCGTGTTTGAATTTCCGGCGGGGGAAATTCATGAAAAATCTACGACTAGGTTTACTCTCAGTTCTTGTAGTTCTGAGTGTTTCAACTTCATCAGTATTTGCAGCAACCACGCCACCGCCCTGTTTAGACAAGGGCAAGGTTCTCCAGATCGACAATCGCCAAGTGTTGGATTGGAAAGTCAGTACGAAAAATCAATTCAAGGCGAGAGCTCGAGTTTCGGGAATTATCGAAGAGGTCTATCCCAATAAAAATGGACACCAACATTTTTCGATCTCGATTGGGAACTCTCCGGATGACTTATTAGAAGTGATCTACAACGAAGATTTTGGTCTTCTGCCTCGGCTTTCGGTGGGGATGCAGGTCGAAGCTTGTGGAGACTACATTACTTCAACGGCTCAATCCGGGCCGTACCCGCCCTCACCGGTGGGAGCGATCATTCACTGGGTTCATATGAGCCCCAAGCCGAATAAGCATGAATCAGGCTATGTCCTGATCGATGGCAACCTGTACGGCGGCCGAAATCGCGCATTGAAATGATAATTCAGCATGGACAAGCGCTTTTACGCTTGTCCATGCTTGTCTAATTTTATAGGTTTTTGCCTATCGTTATGACGAAGGTGAATTCGGACCCCCAGGAACTCGCAAACTTCTTTATTAAGACCAGCGAGAAGATCCCTGGGATGATTTATCAGTACGTGATCCCCTTAGAGGGGGAGCACTACTTCCAGTATGTCAGTGACTCCGCATACAGCGTCTATGAAGTGACCCGCGAAGAGTTTTACAAAGACCCTTCCGTGTTTGTGCGCCTGATCGATCCTGCCTCGCTCCAAGAGTACAACGAACGTGTTGAAGTGAGCCGCCAACGGATGGAGGAATTCGACATGGTCGTTCCCATGATCCGTCGAAAATCTCAGGAAAAAATTTACGTTCGCGCGCGCTCTGTTCCCATTCAGCAACCCGATGGTCGGATTGTTTATTATGGAATGGCGATCGACATCACCAAAGAAAAGGAAACGGAGCTTCGTAATTGGGAGTTGGAATCTCAACTTCAATTAGAGCGCGCTAAGGTTCTTCATGCCTCACGATTATCCGCGCTCGGGGAAATGGCGGGTGGGGTGGCTCACGAAATTAATTCACCTCTCGCCATCATTGCCGGAGTAAGCCAGCGGTTGAAGCGAAGTGTAGAATCCGGGGATATTCAGAAGGAAAAATTTCTTTCGGACATCGAAAAAATTGAAAAGACGGCCTTTCGCATTGCCCAGATCATTAAAGGTCTGCGCTATTTTGCGCGCGATGCTGCACTGGATCCCTGTGAGCTCGCTAGTCTGAATACTTTGATTGAAGATTCGCTCACCTTTTGTCGGGAGCGCTTCAGCTTGAATGGAATTGAGCTCCGCATCAGTCCGATTCCGCAAGAGTGGCAGTTGGAATGCCGAGCGGTCCAGATTCCACAAGTGTTACTCAATCTCTTGAACAATTCCTTCGATGCTATTCAGAGTTTGGAAGAAAAGTGGGTCTCCATCGAGGTTTCAAAAACGGATCGAAGTTTTGAGATTCACGTGACCGATTCCGGTTCTGGAATTCCCGTCGAAATTCAAAGCAAGATTATGGATCCGTTTTTCACCACGAAGGAAGTAGGGAAGGGAACGGGTTTAGGCCTCAGCATCAGCAAAGGAATCATCGAAAGTCACGGGGGGACGTTCTGCCTCGTGCCGGAATCCCCTCACACCCAGTTTAAAATTTCTCTGCCTGTGAATATTACTCAATGAACTCTCAACAAAGATGGATTGGTTTTGCGGAAGTGATCGCTTCCGGTGCGTGTTTCGGTATGCTCGGATTTTTTGGAAAAAAATCCTATCAGGCTGGAATTAGTCCCGGAGAATTTCTGAGTCTTCGCTTTGTTGTCTCGGCTTTGATCCTGGGAACATTCCTGGCTTTTAAGAATCCGAAATCCTTGCGCGTAAAAATGAAACCGATGTTGCATTTCATCGCTCTGGGGGTTTTGGGATATTCCGTTTTCGCCTCCTGCTACTTCTACGCACTGACCGGGCTGTCGGCTTCGCTGACCGTGCTGCTGCTCTATCTCTATCCGGTGTTTGTCACTCTGGGCGGTCGTTTTTTTCTCAATGAAAAGCTAGGATTTTGGGGCGATGTGGCCCTTCCCATTGCCATTGTGGGATTAACGGGCCTGGTTTGGGGTGAGTGGCGAGTGAGCTCTTCCGTCTCGTTGTTGCTGGGTTTGGGTTCAGCGGTTTTCTACGCTCTCTACATTCTTTGTTCGAGAGTCTGGCTTCGAAATCAGAACTCCTACGTCGCTACCTTTTATATTCAAGTCGCTGCGGGGATTTTACTTTCACTCATTCATTTCAAGTCCGTCGGGCGACCCATTCAGATTTTCAACGAAAGCTGGCCCTTGATTTTAGGGGTGGCGGTGATTTGTTCTCTCCTGGCGATGACGTTGTTCTTGTCGGGGTTGAAAAAACTAACAGGAGCAGAGACATCCATTCTCAGCACATCTGAACCCATCACTGGAATTTTAATTGCGACTTTCTTTCTTGGGGAATCGCTTCGACCGATTCAAATCGGCGGAGGAGCGTTGGTGCTCCTGAGCATGGTATTGGTATCGATCAGCCGTCCCGGCCATTCGAAGAAGATTTAACCCAGCGGTGAAAGTCTTCTACGGAATGAAACTGATGGTCGGCATCGGGGCACGTCCCGATTTTCCAATAAGAGTGCCAGCTGGCGCGAACCGAGCGCACACCGACTTGATTCGCGGCTTGCACGTCGTGAAAATGATCGCCCACCATCGTGACTTCTTCGGGATTCCATTCGTGCTGTTCAATAATTCGAACTAAGCCTTCGGTGTCAGGTTTTCGATTCGTGACACAAGTTCCGCTTACAAAGGTTTCAATTTTTCGAGAGATTCCGGTTTCTTTTAAAATAATATCTGTCGAGGTGAATTCTCGGCTCGTCCAAACTGCAATCTGACAGCCTCGCGATTTGAGCAGGTCGATGGTTTCCAGGATTCCAGAAAAGGGCTGAATCAGAGGAGCGTCGTTATTGCTCACCTCTAGAAGTTTGGTCAATGCAGGGGCAACGGCCCGAGCTCCGAGTTCTTGTCTGAAAAAAGCAGGAAGGTGAGAGGTGAGAGCGGGTTCGCGATGGGCGTCGGTAAACTGGTAGCCGTGTTCTTGGAAAATTTCGTTCAGCGCTTTAAAATAGCGCGAAAACGAATCAACCAGCGTGCCGTCCAGATCGAAAACCCAGTGTTTCATCCGTCAGCAATGTATCTTAAGCGAAGCACTAATTGGAAAAAAGATTCTTCTCGCGTTCGATGAGTTGAAGAGCTTCCTTGGCGTGCGCGGCTTGATTTCCTGCGTTGTTTACATATTGAGTGAGATAGGAACTCCCGCTCCGTGTCAGAAGCGATTTACTCTTGCCGATCCAAAACAACCACTCGATTTGCTCAGGATGTTGTTTGAACTTTCGTTCACAAACGAGAGTCAGAGTCTCATATCGAGCGAGATCGGCCCAGACCTGGGTTCGATTCAGTTTCTCTAAAGCAATCTGAGCAGAAGCTAGAGTGAAGGAGGCTTCGGATTTGAGAACCTGAGCGCTCTTCATCGATTCGGTGAGCTTGGGACGAACCGCATCGGCATTGGGCTGGGCCTGTGCTGCCTTCAGAACGCCGATGTAATCGTTAAAACCGAGCTCGGGTTGTTGAACCAAGAGGTCACGCGCTAAACGGAGTTTGTTCTGAATTTGCTGAGAAGTCAGTCCGGGGGCAGAGATTTCTTTTCGGAGCTGAGCGAAGGCTCCGTTGAAATCCGCTTGATAATAAAGTTCAACGCTAGGGGAGAGCCCATCTTCGGCTTGAACCGGGAGCACAAAAAGAAGGCTAGCAATCAGGAGCTTCATTTTTTTCTCTCCTTCTTCTTAGCAAAGACCTTGGAATAATAGGTGGCCAAAGAATTTGGTGGAAACTGATTCCCGCAGAGTCCGGCAATATTCCAAACATAGCAGCGGTTAATGTATTCGTTGTTCAAGATGCGATAGCCCATGTCTTTCGAGGGTGTCTCGTCAGGATTTCGCCTGACCGCCCAGGTGTGCCCAAAATGGGGCGGAGCCGTACCTTTTTGTTGGAAGTATTGTTCGATCGAATTGTCGACACGAGGACCGCGATTGTAATCGCCCGCTGCGTAACGAAGCTGGTCGGCGGGTTTTTCGTTGATGATGTGCGAGAGATCGATGACTGCTTCGACTTCATTTTTCTTCGTGTCTTTAATCTTCACTCGAATTTTTCGTTCTCGTTCCAAAATATCTTTGATGTAGCGGGAAAATCCGACGAGCGCTTGTCGGGGACAAAAGGTGGCTGGTTTTTTATCTCGAGAAATAAAAGTGGCTTCGCAGTATTGGTCGACTGCTACAACACAGGCGTCGCTCGAGCCATTTTTATTGCATTCAGGAATATTCGTGGGGATTTCAGGCTCCCAGTCCAAACCGTATTCGTCGCTCATCATGCGACCAAATTGAATCATGCCCTTGCTCCAGCCGTACTTGGGGCACTTTGCGGGGTCGCGGCAGGCTTCTTTCTCCTGCTTGTTTTCAACGAGAATTCGGAACTGCGATTCTTGCGCAATCATCGCGGCAATAAAGGCGGGATTGATCCCGACTTGTTCGGCTGCTTCTAAAATATACTGTCGGAGCTTCGAATTTTTCGGCAGAGCTACTGGAAGGGTTTTAACGCAAGGTTTACCGTTCGCTTGAGTGGGGCGATTGGGGCAAGGATTCACCGGCCGCTTATCCACCAGGGAAACTTTCAGAGGGCGAGCTTTGCTTGCTCGTGGGTCACTCGAAAGAGAAATCGGAAAATGTTCTTCCAGATTGCAATTTGCTCGGGGTGCTTCAAGGTGGGGCGGAATTTCAAAATGAAGGGAACCGGTGATGTCGTAGAGTCCCGAAAAGTTTTGGGTCGATCGAATATGTGTGGCTTTGGTGATATCCAGTGTTTGCGAGGAAAGGGAATCCACCGCTTCGTAGAATTTAAAACGGGGATCGTTTTCGCGGACTTTGATCCAAGTCTTCACGCCTTTGTTGGTCTTATTGAGAATCTCGATTTGATAAGCGCGTTCACCGTTGCCGATGTCCATATTGACTAGAACTACAGCTTCTTCATTGGGCGCAAAATCCATCGCTTCGAGTGCGGATTCATTTCCTTGGATTTTGACTTGTTCCAGAACTTTGCGCTTGAGATCCAGGAGCTCAGAATCATCCTGCGGAGGATTCGCAACCGACACCGGCAGCAATAGGAAGAAGAAGAGCACAAGGTGAAGCATTCCTTCACTTTTCGGTAAAAGGTTCTCAGTAAAAAAGCCGAATTTATAGAAGATGTCGACTCGTGTGCTTGCCAGAATTTTGACGGGGGTTCTTCTGCTCTTTCAGAGCGGGCCGGCCCTTGTCTGGGCGGATCTGAAGGAGTCGGGGTGCCCTGAGAATTTTAGGGATTTGAATATCAATGCTCAGCTGAGTTTTGAACAGTACGACGGTCTTGTGGGGGCTCCTAATAATCGACCGCTGAAGGGAGAGCGGAGCTACGAATCGCACCTCTTGGCCCCGATTGAAGAAAGTGTTCCCGAAGGAGGCGTCCATATTGATGTGGGAGGTGGGCGCGGCACAGCAGCCCTCGAGCTGGCTAAAATTCGTCATTCCACTGCGATTGTGATCAATGCTCAAAAAGCAGATGACGAAATTCTCGACACGGTTGTTGAGATGAACGGAAGGTTTCGATACGTCGAGGGTTGGGCGGAAGATCAGCTTCCTCGCTTTAAGAATAGGGCGGATCTCATTACGGATGTCTACGGGGCCTATGCTTATTCGATCAAGAAACCCGACCTAGTAAAGCTCATGTATGATGCGTTGAAACCAGGAGGAACGGCCCGAATATTTACGCCCCCCAACTCTAAGGCGTGGGTGAAGTTTACTAAGAAAGGAATGTCATCGCCTATGATGGTAAGCCTTCCGGAATACTTAGCCGCTGCACATCCGGATATCTTTTCGATCGTGAAACACGGTCCCCGTCCCGATTTGACTCGGTATCAACAGCCCTACGTGCTGGTGATTCGAAAACCTCTCGAGGCAAAAGAGTTGAATCTGAATCTTCAATACGTGAACCATATTGAAGAAGATCCAAAGAATATTCGACGTCCGCTCTCTCCCCAAAGAGGTCCCCCCACTCCCTATAGCCACTTGAAACAGATCGCCCCCGAGATCACGTTCGAAGCCCGCGATCCGCTCTAAATTTCCAGTAAGCCTGCGTCATCTCTTAGTTTCTTTTCGATTTCTGCCGAAAAGCCCAAGGGATGATCACGCGAATTTTTCTCCTACTCTTGCTGTCGACTTCGGTCGCTCAGGCCATCACCTGGGAAGATTGCTGGACGTATTTTCGTTCCGTTGCTCACCAACGATCTACGGACCCAGCTGTGCGGCGTCGCGCGCTGACGGAGAGTCGCAAATTGGAATCCTATCCGGATCGTTTTGAAATCGCGCGAAAGACAGCCCTTCAAGATGAGCATGCCGACAATCGCTACCTCGGGGTGAGTGAGATCGCGAAACTCGAAAAGCACACGCTCGCTCGGCACCCGAGAACGAGACAAGATGATTTGGATCTGCAGAATGGAACCTATGTGGATCCGAATTGGTTGAATCAGCGAGAGATTGGAAAAGATTTACGGGAAGCTTTGACCGATCCTCATCCTTCCGTGCGCGATTTAGCGGCGCAGGCTTTAGCACGCGTGAAAGACCCTCAGGGTTTCCAGGCAGCAGTGGAGTTGTTGGATAACAAACCTTCCGCGTGGGCAAAGCAGATGATGAAAAAGGCGGATCGTCTGGGGCATCAGGGGGAGCCCATTTCTCCGCAGACGACGCTGGCCGCTCCACCGAACTATCGTCCCGGCCCCACACCCGAAGCCGTTCAAGATGATTTTCAGAAAATGGATCAGCTCTTAGGAAATCTTTCTCAGCGCCGAGTGAAAGCGGGAGAAAAAGAAGCCCCGACGTGGAAAGCGCAGAATTATTTGATTCAACGCTACTTTCAGTATCGGCACGCCCTGCTTGAGGCCGCAATTGCAAATGCAGATGAGGGGCTTAATAAGAAAGGTGATCTGATTCACTTCGAGTTTGATTATCTCTTAAAGACGGACTGGGATTTTGGAAGCGGAATGAAGTTCCACATCGACCCGAAGAGCGAACAGGCGGTGGAGTTTTTGAAAATCGTGCGCGAGCACTTGGCCCAGCTCGAAAAGAAATTGGACGATGGATCTTTTCAAAAATTCATGCCGGAGAAATATAAAGAGTTGAAAGGTCTCTTCCAGAAATACGTACACTCCGGAAAGAACTATCCGATCTAATTCACACAGCTCAGCACTTCGCTCGTCACTTGCGTGGCTTTGAGCGTGTACTTGGCGTGGTAAGAGACGATCGCTCCGGAAGTGGGAGTTTTGCTAACAATCATTTCAAAATCTTCTCGGCGTTCTGTCTTTCCGGAGATTCGAATCAGGTCGGCCGTTTCGGTGAGGACGGATTTTTCGATCAAGCCGTGAAGCGCGATTCCCGCCCGTTCATTGATGCGTGTGAATTCCGTGTATTGGTCGCCGTTGGGATCGGTATGAGTTTCGACCGTCATGTAGTTAGAAAACGTGGGGAAGATTTCGCCGCAGAATAAATTCTTGGGATCCAGAGGTGCTGCGATCGCACTAGCAGACAAAAGAACTGTTCCAAAAGCTAAAATTTTATACTGAATTTTCATTTCCTATTCCCCCAGGGAGATTGAGTATCCACAGCATCCGGGCCTTTGGCTACTCATTTATCGCCTCTCCTGGATTCTGGGCTTTTTTAGAGCATTTAAGAAACCTCTTGACTGTACCTTAGTACAGGGTTGGTATCCTAAATCTATGAAACACTCAGGGACCTATACGATCGGATCTCTTGCAAATGACGCCGGAGTGGGTATTCAGACGGTCCGGTTCTATGAACGTCAGGGGTTGCTGAAGCAGCCCGCTCGTCGGGGTTCGGGGTATCGCCAATATTCGTCCGAAGACGCCAAACAAATTCGTTTTATCAAAAGAGCTCAGGAGTTGGGCTTTACCCTTAAGGAAGTTAAAGGTCTGCTTGAGCTGCAAGCGATCTCCAAATCCGCATGTTCGGATGTAAAAGTACGAGCGGATCAGAAAACCGTCGAAATTCAGGAAAAGATTCAAGACTTAAAGAGGATGCAGAGGTCCCTGGCGGAGATTTCCAGCTGTTGTGCCAGAGGAAAGACGACTCGTGGGGTTTGCTCGATCCTCGATTGCTTTGAAGGAAATTGCTGACTTCTTGAAAGGAGGCCCTTATGGCCAAGAAGAAAACGAAAGTGGATCCCTGTGAATGTACTTCCTGTTGTTGCTGTTCGTGTGATTGTCGGAAGTGAGGTCTCAGTTGAGTAAGGCATTGGCCGAACTAGTTGGCACATTTGCCTTGGTTTTCACGGGATGCGGAGCCTTGATGGTGAGTGAACGCTTTCCTGGTTCTCTTACGGGCTCCGCTATCCCTTTGGTTTTTGGGTTGGTTGTAGCCACCATGATCTATGCGGTGGGGCATATCAGCGGAGCCCATTTTAACCCTGCCGTAACATTGGCATTTGCAGTGGTCCGTCACTTTCCGAAGCGAGAAGTTTTGTTTTACTGGCTCGCTCAATTTTTAGGAGCAGTTGCTGCGATCGGATTGCTTTCCCTCATTTTACCGACTGGTCAAACTTACGGGGCCACAATTCCATCAGTTTTCCCGTTCCAGGCGGTGATTTGGGAAATGGTGCTGAGTTTCTTTCTCATGTTTGTCATTACTGCTGTAGCGACAGATACCCGGGCTGTGGGTGTGATGGCTGGAGCTGCGATCGGAGCGACCGTCACATTTTGTGCTTACGTGGGAGGGCCGGTCACGGGAGCGTCAATGAATCCGGCAAGAACTCTTGGACCGGCACTCCTTCAAGGAAGGTTCGATGTGGTTTGGATTTATTTTGTCGGGCCCGCTTTCGGAATGATTTTGGCCGCACTGTTATATGAGAAAATTCGGTGCGATTCGAAGACTCGACCTGCGAAGGGATGTTGTTAAGGTGAAGATTTTATTTCTTTGTGTAGCAAACTCTGCTCGGAGTCAGATGGCCGAGGGATTAGCGCGAAAAATCTTTGGAGCGGCGGTAGAAATTCAGAGTGCTGGGAGCGATCCCAGTGGCAAAGTCCATCCTCTTGCCATTCAGGTCATGAAGGAAATGGGCATTGATATTTCGGTGCATCGATCAAAGTCTTGGGAGGAGCTCCCCCCGCAGTTCTTTATCGGTCTGAACTACGTGATTACTCTTTGCGCGGAAGAGATCTGTCCCGTAATTGCCGTGAAGGCAGAGAAATTGAATTGGGGAATGCCGGATCCCGCTGCGGGTGATTTAGAGAGGGACCGACTGGAAGCATTTCGAAAGACCCGGGATGCGATTCATACGAGACTTTTGGAATTTCGAAGATCTCAATGACGCGGAGAATTTGAAGTCTATGGGGCCAGTCCTCCCTTGCCTTTGTTTGCCTTCTGTTTCTTGACAAAGAATAACGCGAATTGTTATCTGATGAAACATGTGGAAGGTGTGGCAAGTCGCTCTTTTGTTTTTGGGTGCAGCAATCTGTAATCGCAGTTTTGCGGCTTCTTTCCAGGGCACTTACATCTTTCATTCCTCCGCGGTGATTCCTTTTTACGACAAAACTCTTTTGATAGGCGACGAAGTTGCCGGAATGTTTATTTGCTCGTCGTGGCCACGCTTAGAGACTGGGAATTTTAGAATTGGATTCCGATCCACTTTTAATTCTGATTTTCAGAGGCTCCCCCTTAGCAAAGAAGCTAACGATGTCATCTGCGTGCGCGATGAAAATCTCTTACTTCGCATAGGGCGCGATCGATTTCTTCAGGTCACGATCGAAAACGGTCAGGTGACGAAACTCGGTTTCTAGACCTACAAGGAATCTAGAAAATATTCTTTAAGTTCTGAAACTCTCTCTCTTTCTTGATTCTGAATAGGGTGTGAAAAAGCAAGCTAAGGCCTGAGAAAAAGGGGGGTGGTGAGAGTATCTTTTAATAAATAACTGGAATATCAGCAAGTTAGTTATATGAAGTGATGTCCGATTATAAACAAAGTGAGTTCCAATTGACTTTCAATTTAGAATGGATAAAATTTTAAATATGGGACCACTAGAACGTCGTATGCCAAGGGACATGGCTATCAAGAAAAAGCGGGTTCCGGTTTCTGCTAGGATTCTGGAAGAGACCAACGCGGTCTTGATGGTTCATGCAAAAAAGAACGAGATGTCACTTGCGGAGCTGACTGCGCACATCTTGGATGATTACGTAGTGTGGTTAGTCAAAACGTTAAAGGAGGAAGACTCAAGAAAGAAGTAATTTTGATACATTATAAAATTTTAGAGTGTTGGGTTTGACAAAATAAAATCCAAACCCAGTAATAATTATATAGGCCATGGGGTCTATGAAACTACAAAACCTACTCTTATCACCCCTGTTCACTTGAGGTGCCGACAGGGCCGCAGAAGGGAGGAAATTATGTCGACAGTCCATCGTTTCTTTCAGTTCGCTTATACAACGGTCATTTTCTTTTCACTTTTTCTGGCTTGGAGTTCCGTTGGACCGGCCAACGGATTCGCCGATTTCCCTGGATATCGGTTTGATCAGAACCATTCCAACCGTGGTCCAGCTCAGGTTCAAGCCACCTGCTCAATAACTCCTCTGAGTTTTCTCAATACTAAATCTTGTAAGGAGGAAGGCGCAGAGTTTTGGAAGCTCATTGATACCAATCGGATCAGTGGCGATTCCACCCAAAAAGCGGACTACAAAACTTTTCCACCACAACCCCAACTCAACTAACTCTTAGCTCGAATAGAAGGGAGGATTTCTATGAAAAGCACACTAAAAAAACGAAGGGAGTCATTCTCATCGTCGACTGAAGGAGAAAAGCGGAAGCGCAACTGCAACATATGTTCAATACAGTTCCATCCGAAAACTCCGTTTGATCGTTACTGCCCAACTTGCAAGGAGCACAGCGAACTTCTGAAGTTCTCCGAATGGCTTCCCGAGTTGGATACGGACGTTGACCTAAAAAAAATCGCATAATTTACACAGGAGAGATGAAAGGGGGAAGTGTCATGAATAATCAATTTCATTTCAAAAACTTTGAACCTGATTTTCAGCTGAGACTTCAGGCAAATATTGTCCTGAATCGTACTCTGGACGTTGCTCCTTATGGAGCCACGGCCATCGGCTTATTGGAAAAACGCGGCGAAGAGGACTATTGCTGTGCACTCGACATTTACTCGAAACAGGGACCATTTATGGCGAGTGCTGTTGGCGAAACGGCGGAAAAGGCGCTGCAGTGTTTAGAAGAAAAAATTAAGAAGCAGATTTCTTGGTGGAAGTCGAATCGCGGTGGCCCCATGCCTCCAAGCATGGTGATGGGGCATCCGGCGGTCGCGGCCTCTTGACAAGAAAAAAACTGAAACCATTTTTTAGAACAGAGGCAGTTATCAACGAAATGAAAGGAGAAATCACTATGAACACTAATAATAACGGACTGACGGTTTGGCCAGCAATTTGGAAAGACGCATGGAGTCCGATTTCGGATCTTCGTCGTGAGTTCGATCGTCTTTTTGATGACTGGGCAACTCCAACGTCACGAGGACTGAGAACCGAATACACATTCGTCCCGGCCTGCGATGTTGAAGAGGACGAAGAGCACTATCTTCTGACCCTTGAAATGGCTGGAATGAAAAAAGACGACATCAAGCTTGAAGTCAACGACGGCCAGCTGACGATTTCTGGCGAAAGGCACCAGGAAAACAAAAGAACGGAAGATGGCCGCAGGTACTCCGAGCGACGCTTTGGGAAATTTCAAAGAAGTTTCGCTCTTCCCGTAGGAGTCGATGCAAGTCGAGTGGAGGCAAACTATCAAGACGGCATCTTAAGAGTGATGCTTCCCAAGGCGGAGAGCTCAAAGCCGCGCCAGATCAAGATTGGCAGCGGTAGCACAGGTTTCTTTGGAAAGCTGTTAGGTCCAAAGAATGAAAAGGAGGAGTTGCATTCATCTAGCGACTATCGAAAAGAAAAAGTGGCTTCATGAATAAGTAGCTTCTAACTAGACCAGAAGGTCCGAGGGTTCGAGTCTCGGACGGTAGTTCAATGGGGCCCCTGCTTTCTCTGATGAGAACAGGGGCCTCTCTTTATAACTCGGGGTGATCTATGAAAAAACCCAGTTATGAGTTTAAATTTAACCTGACCCATATCGATTCCGATCTGAAAAGAAAGGCAAACCTGAGGCTCGTAGAGCTTCTCACCTTAGCGCCTCCTGGTGCCAGGGCCTTCGGTGTGATGAACAAGGATGGTCCGCACTATATTTCTGCGATCGAAGTGAGTTCTCCCTACCGTTGTTTTTTTCAAAAAGCTGTCGGCCTTACGCCAGCATCCGCACTCAGTCGAGTATTGGAACGAGTCGAGGACGCACTCTACCGCTGGCGTTATGGTGGCGGAAATCACGGAGAGGAATTCCAAAGTGATACTGGGCCCATGAATAAGGGGGTCGCATAGGAATTTTTTCATCACTGTCAGTCTCCTTTGGTCCAGCATTATTGACACGAGGCGGCTGAGGTCCAGGTTGGCTCCATTCTTTTAGGGAGTTTCAAAAGGCCCGCGCTAGCTTAATTAGCGCGGGTGGTGAGCGTGGCAGACGAGTTCTGCCAGTTCGTGCTGAAAAATCCGGATTCACCTGGGATGTCGCCCCGAGAAGCGCTCGAACGTTTGACCGCGCTTTATAGAAATGTTTTAGAGCCAGAGTATCTCAAGGTGCTTGAACGAAATTTAAGCGCGTAATCGAGGGAGTTGCCCTTCGACTCCTTCAAGTGCGACCTCTTGTTTTGGAGGATTTTGTATGAACCAAGAAACTCTTATTCAGAAAATAAAGGAAAAAGCGCGGCTAGAAAAGAAGTATCGCCGCGAAGACTAGAAAATTTTCTTTAAGTTCTGACACTCTCTCTCTTGATTCTGAATGGCTGCCACTTTCTTGGGATCGGGCTGGGCATTCTCGCCGAGATAGTCCCTCAACTGGCGAGCGACTTGCTTCAAGCGGTCCGAGCACCTTGCCATCTCTCGAAAGAGGGGAAGGCAACTCCTCGTGCTCCTAGACCAGTGACGGTCGACGAGTTGGGATAAAAGTTGGGTCTTAGGATCGTAACCAAAAATACGGGGAGCAGTGATTTCGAATTGAGCGGGTGTGTTTACGTCGATGATGACATCGCTCTTGGAAATGAGCATGCCGTGGGTATCGAGCCCCTGGAGATATAAAGGTCTGTTGGCGAATGAGATCAGGTCTTTGCTGGATGTTCCGAAGTATTCTCCAGAGAGTTTGAGGACTTCTCCCACAGCTGGGAGTTGGGTTTTCTCTCCGAAAGATGTCCCGAGCCACCCTCTTTCATACACATAGACGGGCCTGGAGTAGCCATCGTAAATAGTTGGGAAGTAGCCTCGGTAATCGGGTTCGGGATTTTTGACAGTGGAAGTTCTGGAGTCCTGTCCTGAGAGGTAGCCGAGAACCGCACCCCCTGGTCCTCCAAAAAAGTAACCGACAGCTGCTAAAGTTCCTTGATTGCCCTCTTCAGTTCTCTCGAGAGTGGGCTCTGCTCTCCATTCTTGATACCTCTTTGGAAGATCTTGGATAGTGCGGTTGAAGTTTCCGAAATCTGCGAGGGCCTGAGGAATCCAAAAAAGCTCTTCTAAGCCCCGGTATTGGGCTCCTGTGAGGCCTCTGAGTTTATGGTCGCCGAGCCAGCAGGCCACTTTTTCTTGTACAGCTCGCTGGTTGGGATTGATGGACTCGAGCAGAGTCTTGAGAGTTCCATAGGTCTTTGCAATATCCGCGTCGTCTTCGGTGGCATCTTCTATTCTGACAAAGTCATTCCCTGCAAAGGCAGAAAAAGAGAAGAGTTCCGTCAAAAGGACCAGAGCAAACATCCAGTTTTTCATGAGGAGTCTATATAATCTCCAAATTGTTGAATCAACTTTATAGAAAAAATAAGGGTACTAAAAGGCAAACAAAGGCGACGGAGGACAAGGGGCGGGGAGAAAATGGTTGCTCGGGCCCAGGATTTGGCCACTTCTTTTCGTCGCTTCCAGCTCCTCAAATGCGTAGCCTCCCCTCCGTTCGCTCGTCGCGCCATCCAGGCGCGCCGCCGGTCGTTAAGCGCTGCGCGCTTCCCGCCCGTCGCTCACTGCGCTTCAAATCCTACCCCCGCTACTCTCGCCGAACGAGAAAATGGGTTGGGCCTAAATTTAGGTGTAAGTTCGAATGTGGTTTGAAAATTGGTAGCGGGGGTAGGATTTGAACCTACGACCTTTGGGTTATGAGCCCAACGAGCTACCAGGCTGCTCCACCCCGCGACATCAATTGTAATTACCGGAAGCTCGGGTAATCTATGTCTTTGGGAAGAGGGAAGTCAACGTAAATGAAGAAACCGATGGTTTTGTTCGCGCTCACCCTGCTGGGGGCTGCCGTGGGGCTGATGGCGAGTTTCTACGTCTGGCGCTGGTTTCAGCCCATTGAAGCCAGTGAGTTTAAAGCGAAACTGGAGCTCCGTTGGAGTGGTGTGAAGACCGTCGAGTACGGCGGTCTCAAAGGTTATCTCCGCAATCATTGTATAGAAAATCCTACAGCGGATGCACAACAGTGCGTCTGCGTGGCTTGGATTCACGGGCTCGGGGATCAGGCGCTGACTTGGAAACGCGTTCTCCAAGAAAACCCTCCCACTTGGAACGAGAAGCGACTCAAGCTGGTGGCGTTGAATCTGCCCGGGTCGGGTGATTCGCCTGCTCCCGCGCAACTCCCCGAAGGCTATCGCGTGAGAAAGCAGGCCGAAGCTCTCGCTAAAGCGCTTGATCAAGTGCCCGGATGTCCGCGCTGGATGCTCGTTGGTAATAGCTTGGGCGGTTGGGTGGCGACTTGGGTGGCACTCGATTGGACGAATCGGGTGAATAAACTTCTGCTCGTCGGCCCGGGAGGCTTGAAGTACGAAGGCCTTCACGCTTCGGATCTTCTCAAAACTCCAACCATCGAAACGCTCAAAGAATTCCAAGCAAAAGCGTACTACCAAGCGAAGCCCTTGCCCGATCATGTTTGGAAGGCCGCACTCGAGCGCATGAAAAAAGGAAATTCTGCGCAAGTGTTGGCCGCGCAAACTCCGGCGGATTATCTCGACACCTATTTACCAAGCATTCGAATTCCCACTCTGGTTTTTCGAGGTGGTGCGGATCAGATTGCACCCCGCGAAGTGGTGCAAGAAATGGCTAGGTTGATTCCCGGCGCACTTTACCGCGAGGCGCCCGCTTGCGGTCACTTGCCACAGAAGGAGTGCGTGGGCGCACTGGTGCGGGTCGTGAACGAACTGGTTCTATTTGGGGCGATATGAAAACCCCTTCGGCCTGAGATTTTTTCAACAAGCGGTATTCCCCCGGCTTGATGTCGCCGAGTTTCACAGAGCCCACCGACACGCGGGTAATGCGATCGACCAAGAATCCCCGCGCTTGGAAGAGCGCCTTCAAATCAATCGCGCCCTTTTCCACAATCGTGACGTGCACCAATGTTTTATTCTGAAGTTCTTTTCCGAGCATGACCGAATGCGGGCGAATGCGTCGGTTTTGAATGAAGGCCCCTTTTCGAAGGGCATGCAATTCCGCCGGGCCGACCTGTCCTTTTACCTTCACTTCGTAGATTTTGGTGACAGGGGCGCGCTGCAGCTTTTCAGCAAAGTCGCCATCATTAGTGATGAGGATGAGGCCATCGCTGGTGAAATCCAGGCGGCCCACGGGGAAGAGCCGGGACTTCCATTTATCAAAGTAATCTTGCAGGGTGGGGCGTCCGTCCGGGTCTGAAAACATGGAAATGACGCCTTTCGGTTTATGAAAAGCCAGGTAAACTGGAGGCTCATGCTTATGAACCAGGAGCTTGCCGTTGACCTTAATGGCGTCTTTTAAAGCATCCGCTTTATCACCCAGTTTGATGGCCTTGCCATTGACGGTGACCAAACCGAGCTCGATCAGTTCTTCCGCCTTGCGACGGGATGCGACCCCGGCTTGTGCCAGGATTTTTTGGACTCGTTCTAAACCCATGAAGAATACTTACCATCATGTTGTTTAAACGACTACATCCACATCACGTTGCCTGGCTAATTATTGCAGTTTTATTGGCTGCTTTGTGGTTTCGGTACTCGGCCCCCTATGCGCCGTGGAAGCCCTTACCCAAAAGTCAGATTCAGCGGCATGAGATCTCTCAATACCTGCCCAGCGACTTTTTAGGGTTCATCAAGGGATGGAAGCAGCTCTCCCGTACGAGCAGTGTGGAAGAGTTGATGGAGCATTCGCAGTTCAAATATTCGCCAGGATTGTTGGCAGTGTTTAGCCTGCTTTCCCACGATTCGCCGATTGTGGCCTGGTTTGTTTACAGCACGTTCTGCATTTTGCTTCTGGGGCTGACTCTGTTTTTGGGGTTCCGGTACGCCACTTGGCGAAGCGTGGGGATGCTCTTGGTGGGGCTGGTTCTGGCTTGGAACGGGTTTCTGGGCATCTTGGCGAATGGTCAGCTGGAGATTCTTATTTTGGCCATTGCCGTCGGGGCGGGAGCGATTTTGAAGGATTGGCCCTTCTTTTCAGGGCTGCTTCTGGGGTGTTTGCCCTGGTTCAAGCTGCCGTGGATTTTGCTCGTCTTCCCCTTCATGCTGATGCTGCATTCGGTGCGTCGGCGGTTTCGTCTCTTCTTTTCAGGGTATCTTTTGTCCTGCTTTATCTGGGCGGCGATGGTTCCTTCCCTGATTTTGGGACCCGAGCGCGCGATTTTGGTTTCTCAGAAGTGGTTCACCCTTTTACAAAATCAGTCGCTGTCGTTGTACCTCACTCCTGAAAATCAAAGCGTGTGGGTCTCGGCCATTCGTTGGTTTGAAGGGAATATGGAACTCGCGCTTGGAGTGGCGTGTTTACTCACGAGTGTGATTCTCGCGCGATTCACGATTCGTTCCGCTCTGACCCCCCTTCCGACGAAGAACGTCTTTGCTTGGCTGTCGCCGTGGTTAGTGTTGAATCAAGTGCTCACACCGATGTCGTGGCGGTGGGGGAGCATCTTCTTATTGGGAATGCCCTTCGCCATTCGTTATTCCGTTCGAGGAAAATGGGCGCGGATTTCCATTTGGGTTTTGGTCACCATTCTCTGGATGATTCAAATGAATTGGTTCATTCAAATCATCGGCCTCGGTGTTTGGAATGATCTCTATCTCTACGGATACATCACGTTCTTCTGGTTAGTGCTTCTCGTTCTGGCGAGTTAGTCATGAATTTGACTTTGACTTCGAGTCTATTTTTGTTCACCCTAAATGTACGTGCCTCGCCTCAGAAAATTTCTAGTCGAACCGAAGATTCAACTGCACATTACGCTCTATCTGCTGTCTTTTTTGCTGATTGGGATTGTGAGTATCTATTGGAATCTGCGTTCCAGTTTGAACACGACTCTCGATGTCATCACCGCGACTGTGCCGAAATGTTCGGCGGTGGCAGACACGACTTTTGAAGTGCTGCGGCAAGCGTTGGATCGCAATCTTCTCATTAATGGGATCATTGTTTTCAGCTGCGGGATCTTCGGCGGGATTGTTTTGAGCAACCGCATCGTAGGACCCATCTTCCGCCTCAGAAAAGTGTTGAAGGAAATGGGGACAGACGAAGACGCTCTCTCTAAGTTGAAGTTTCGTGACAACGACTACTTCAAAGACCTCGCGCCTTTGCTTCAAAAACTAGTGAAGAAAAAGTAGTTCAGTTCAGCGGCGGTCCCAGCAGCTGATCCAATCGAGCCTGGGTTTCATCATCCAAGGTTTTTTCAGCCTGCAGTTTTTCCACGGCCTTTTGTTCTTCTAAGTATGGCGTCGTGGTGGTGACTTGGCTGATTTTCTCACGAATTTCGGTCAAAATGGCTTCGTCTTCCTTGGGATCATAATCGCCGTAAGCGCTGTGATCGGCGTTCATTTCGCTCACCACGCGCTTCATTTCGCGGGTGACAGGATCTTCTTCATCGCCCACTTGCGAACCTGGAATCATTTGTTCGAGTTCACGCAGCGGAGGAAGGGCACTGAGATCTTTCAAGCCGAAAACTTGTAAGAAGTCTTGCGTGGTGGAGTAGAGCATCGGACGGCCAGGAAGTTCCGAACGACCCGAGATTTTGATGAGTTTCTTTTCCAGCAAAATTCGAATGAAGTGGGAGGAGTCGACGCCGCGAACTTGGTCGACCTCTTCTTTCATCACCGGTTGTTTGTAGGCCACGATGGCCAAGGTTTCCATAGATCCGGTGGAGAGGCGCTGAGCCTGAACCTTCGCCAGCTTCTTTGCCATGGCGGCGCGGATGGGTTTGGTGCGGAACAAATAACCACCGCCGACTTCGGCGAGTTCGATGCCGTGGTGATCGGCTTGGTAACGCTGTTGAATCATCAAAGCGGCTTCGCGAATCAGGTCGGCCGGGAATTCTTGTTCGAGCATTTCCTTCAAGCGATCGATGGAAACGGGTTTGTCGGCCATGAAGAGTAGGGCTTCGACACAGGACATGGCTTCACCGACGTCGGTGGAGAAGAC
>FRDC01001320.1_pt1 | contig 21855 bp, 20 predicted proteins | sample 1106171 | NCBI WGS metagenome assembly FRDC01 (sample SAMEA3930566, study PRJEB13176) | freshwater metagenome | biome: Drinking water system; feature: drinking water; material: water | place: Singapore | collected 2014-12-20 | reverse complement strand
TGCCTGACTTTAAAAAATCAGGGGTTTTGCAAAGGTCTCTAAAAGTAATATATAAATGGACTTATGTTACTTTGATCGATTGCGGAAAGTGATTTATATAACTCAAAGGCACCGAGTATTATTTTGCTTGAGGAGTCAGCACATGCTTGATGGCGGTGGCAAACGGCAGATTACTTATTGTTACAAGTTCTTCCTGGAGCAGTGGTAGCCATTCGGCTTCAGCAAAATTATCCGCCATATTGGCGAATTCCTCGGCTGTTTGTATATAACCCACGATCTCACGGAATCGAATCTGTCTTAAGGTACCGTTGAGATTGAAGATACGGATAGTCTCAATAGCGCACTTTTTCTCGGCTGACGACAAATTTTCCCGCGGCTTGACAGAGCCGTCTGGAGCAAACAGCAGATAGTGCTCAGGATCGCTCTCATCAGGCTTGATCAGATCAGTAGGGTTATAGTCACCACACTGATCCTTGTGTTTGCCACAGCTTTCTGCCCGATTGCACGAGCCAAATAGATTAGACCATTGAAAAGTAACTGTGGGATCGCGCCCCTTTTGTAGGAAATGTTCGATGTGCCGATTGCCGTTACTAATAGTAGCTTCGCAGTAAGCACAACGTTGCATTTGCATCGCATCTAATTCTTTCCAGATGGCAACTCTATCTTCAAATGTTACCTTATCCCAATTGTCCTGACCATGTTCATAATTGGACAGACAAGTAGGCGCTATACCTCGTTGCAGTTTATGCATTCAAGCTCCATTAGGCAGCGGCAGCTTTTGTTTGAATGCCTGCAAACGAATCATTCGATCACATTCGCGCATGGCGGGATGATTGATGCCAAAGTGAGCTTCAAGTCGAGTTCGCAAAGCATTTCCTTGCTCACTTTCATGCAGATTTTGCTGGATCAGGGCATGGAATTCGGAAAGCATTCTGGCCTCAGGTACATCCGGGATAGGATCGACTCCCATAATTTGGGCCAATAAATCAGCACTTGAAACTCCTTTTGTCTGGGTTTGAATCTTTACCACAGAAATTTTGCTTTTTGTTTCCGGATCTACTTCCTGTCGCAATAAGCGAATACATGAAGCATCAATGCTAGTTAATACCTGCGGACTGTGAGTAGTAACGATGAATTGAAGACTTGGAAATGCAGTAATCAAACTTTGCAATACGACTTGTTGCCATTCGGGATGCAGGTGCATATCTACTTCATCAATCAGCACTATACCAGGAGTTTCCAAGGCTGCTCGAGCACCAAGCTGCGGATTTAATTTGGTAGCGCGAAAAGCAATATCGGCTACCATACCGATCATGTTGCGGATACCATCGCTCAGAAGAGCAACGGGCAATTCACCGTATTGTTCATGATGGGCCACAAGTTCTTCGCGAGAATAAGAATAATTAATGTCTTTCCAACCGGAAAGAGAAAGACAAGCGTTGACGGCACCGCCAACCGACTCCAGGTAATGATCAAACTCAGTTGACTGATAGGCGTGACCGGCTTTGCTTGCCTCTAACTGCCCTTTGAATGCATTGGCGCTCCAATAGCGAAACCAAGCAACGAAGGATTTGTAGCTGGAACCGGGATCCAAGCAATCGGTATATCCAATGGTGCGCGAAGTACGGGATAATTTTTTCCCCGTTTGTTTTTTCTGCTGCCACAAACGAGCAGTACCATAATAGGCTAATAAAGGAAGTAAAGTATCAGTGTCAGGTGTGCGCACTGCCTTTTGTAACCGCTTACCATAATCAATCAATTCCTTGGCATCTTTAATAGTGGTTTTTGTTTTAGTTGGCCCGGTCAGGCTGCGCTTCCAAATTTGGGGGCAGTCAAGCAATTCTAGATCCATACTGCCCGGAATAGATCCGGTCGCTTCCAATCGAATACCGCTGGGTGCGTATTCCATTTCATTGGCTGTTGTTTCACGAACACGGATCAAACGAATATCGCTCGGCCCGAAATGCTTCCCTACACTTTCGTCAAAGGCACCGACAAAAGGTCCAAAAGCTACGGCAATGGCATCCAAAATGGCTGTCTTTCCTGCGCCATTTGACGCAACAAGTACGGTAAGTTGCGGATGGAAGTCGATGTCAATCGCTTCAAAACAGCGATAATCGCGCAGACTCAATTTTTGTATGCTTAAATTTGGCATTCTTGCTTCTTAACAATCATCTCATAATCACGCAATTTAGTAATTCGGCAAGCTTAATGATAGAGACCTTAACCCGATTGCATTATAAATGTATTTAAATTAATAGGCCGCTTAAAACTATCTGCAGAATCGCTGCCATGTCAAAAAGAACAGACTCGAATACTCGTTTATCATTCATAAATTTATCTTTGCATCTGTTGTAAGGTTTAACCATACTCCTTCAGCTCCCTACGCACCACCCGATACCCCGGGCAAACCTTCTCCACCACCGCCCAAAACGCTTTCGAATGATTCATCTCGATCAAATGCGCGAGTTCGTGGGCGACGACGTAGTCGACCAAGTGCAGCGGCAATTGGATCAAGCGCCAGTTTAACGTGATGAAACCACGGCTGTTGCAACTGCCCCAGCGGGTTTTGGCTTGGGAGAGGCGGAAGGGCGGGGTGGTTAAATTCAATTTCGGTGCATAAAGTTCAATGCGCTGCTGGAAGCAGTCGATGGCCTGCTGTTGATACCAGCTCATTACGAAGATTTCGATTTGGCGGGGCGTAAGTGCAATGACAAGCGGCTGCGGCGGTTCATGGTCGAATGATTGTGCCATTGCGATTTCCCCGGTCGGTTTCAATGCAATGCGCCACGGTTCGCCGAGCAGGGGATAGGTGGAATCCAACGACCAGTCGAGCGTCAGGCTTTTTTTATCCTGCCATTGCGCAAGCTTCTTCGTGATCCAACCGGCTTTTTGCTGCAACACGCTGTCAATATGGGAAAGCGGGGTATGCAACGGTGCGCTGATGCGCAAGCCGTGCTGGCCGATTTGCAGGCCGATCGAACGGCGGCGGCTGCGAATGAGAGTATAGGGGATTGCTTGGCCGCCGAGCGTCGTGATTTGCGTGACGGTTTGCGTTGGCACGGCTAGGATTGCTGCGGACTGGTCTGGCCGATGCGCTGCATTTCGGCTTCGATCCACGCTTCCACTTGCGCGTTCAAGTCCCCGGCTTCCATGCCGGTGGGGTCGATCGGCTGGCCGATGCTGACGGTGATGGTGCCGGAATGTTTGACGAACGAATTTTTCCCCCAGAATTCACCGGCATTATGCGCCACCGGCACCACCGGCACGTTGGTATGCGTTGCCAGCCATGCGCCGCCGATGCGGTATTTACCGCGTTGTCCCGGCGGGATGCGCGTGCCTTCCGGGAATACCACGATCCAAAAACCTTGTTTGAGCCGGTCTTTGCCTTGATCGACGATTTGTTCCAGGGCTTTTTTCTTGGCGCTGCGGTCAATCGCAATCGGGCTGGTCATCGCCAAACCCCAGCCGAAAAACGGAATGCGCAACAGCTCTTTTTTCAATACCCACACTTGCGGCGGAAAGATTTCCTGAAACGCCAGCGTTTCCCACGCCGATTGATGTTTCGACAAAATAATGCTCGGCGATGCCGGAATGTTTTCTTTGCCGATGATGCGGTAACGCAGCCCGCACAGGTGCCACAGTAGAAACAACATGATGCGCGTCCAGCTTGAAGTGACGCGATAGCGGTTATGCGGCGACAGCGGAAAGCACATCAGTGTCAAAATCGCATACGGCGGCGTGATGATGAACTGCAACAACAGATACAGCGCCGAACGCGCAATCGCCGGCAGCTTGCTCATTCTTCACCGACCAGTTCATCGGCAACCGCTGCCAGATCGTCAAAAATCTGCGTACACACCGGAATTTCCGTGGAATCGCGCGTGAGCTGCCCGTTACCGGTCAGCACCAGCACCGGAATTGCGCCGACAGCAGCGGCCGCTTGCAAATCCTTCAACGAATCGCCGACTGCCATGACATTTTTCAGATTGACACCGTAGCGCTGCATGATTTCCTGGAACAATCCAGTCGCCGGTTTGCGGCAATTGCATTGATCCGTGTTGGTATGCGGACAGAAAAAAATCGCGTCGATGCGCCCGCCTGCGTGGCTGACGGCTTTGTGCATCTTGTCGTTAATGGCGTTGTAAGTCGCCATGTCAAGCAAACCGCGGCCAATACCGGATTGGTTGGTAGCGATCACCACGCGGTAACCGGCGTGCGTCAACCGCGCAATCGCTTCCAGACTGCCAGGGATCGCAATCCATTCCTCCGGCGTTTTGACAAAGGTTTCGCTGCTCTCATTGATGACACCGGCTTGGTCGAGGATGATCAGTTTCATATTAAGACGCGAGTTTGGAAAGATCGGCTACTTCATTCATGATTTCATAAAATCCATTCAATAACGATAGTCGACTATTGCGCAGTTTTTTATCGTCGACGTTCACCATAACGTTATCAAAAAAGTCATCAATAAACACTTTCAGTTTGGCTTGTTCTTGAAGAAGAGTTACATAGTCCTTATCTTCATATTCAGCAAAACGGACGGAAGCATTAAGTATTTCTACTATTTTGGTCAACTCTTGACGAAGTTTTGTTTCGGCTGGCTCCTGAAGATTCTCATAAAACTTCGGATCTGGGCTAAAACTATCTTCCGCTTTCGCTTTTTTGAGAATATTGCCGATTCGCTTGTTGGCAGCTGCCAAACTCGCAGCTTCCGGTAATGCCATAAAAACTCGCACTGCAGCAAGTCGTTTAACAATATCATTTAAAATAAGTTCTGGCAGATACGAACTACTGAGCACGGCATCCACTTCTTGAGCCGTGTAGCCTTGTTCCCGTAAATTTCCGGCGAGTCTTTCACGAATAAAAGCTATCAACTGTTCACGAGATTCTTGCTTAATTTGATGTTGTTTCTCGATTGATTCATTGGAATTGCTTACTCTTAATCCGGAAGGTTCATCCTTTTCGAGAATCTCAATTGTTCGATTAATCAAACTATTTAAGTCAAACGGTAAATTCTTTTCTTTCAAAATACGAATAACACCCAGTGCATGACGGCGCAACGCAAAAGGGTCCTTGTCACCAGTTGGCACTTCACCAATCTTGAACATATTCACCAAGGTTTCCAGTTTGTCCGCCAATGCCAGGCAAACGCCCACCGGGTTACGCGGCAATTCGTCACCGGCAAAACGCGGTTTGTAATGATCCTCGATGGCAAATGCAATATCGTCGCTTAATCCTTCATATTGTGCATAGTAGCGTCCCATGATGCCTTGCAATTCCGGGAACTCACCCACCATGTCAGTCAGCAAATCCGCCTTGGCGAGTGTGGCGGCTTCGTATGCTTGCTTAGCCAATTCATCGCCACCCAGCATCTCGCCGATCATTTTGGCGATGGTACGAACATAGTTCATACGCAAACCCTGCGTACCCAATTTATTGTGATACACCACCTTATCCAACTCCGGCAAGCGCGACGCCAGTGTTTTTTTCCGATCCTGATCGAAGAAAAACTTGGCGTCGGCGAGACGCGAGTGCACTACGCGCTCATTACCGGCGATGACTTGGGCCGGATCGGCGGGGCGGATGTTGGAGACCAGCAAGAATTTGTTGGCCAGTTTTCCGTTGGCGTCGAGCAGCGGAAAGTATTTCTGGTTCGCTTTCATCGTCAGAATCAGGCATTCCTGCGGCACTTGCAGGAATTCGGCGTCGAATTGACCAACCAGCACGTTCGGATGTTCAACCAGCGCGGTCACTTCGTCGAGCAGCGCTTCATCGTCGATGGGCGTGAGATGTTCTTTCGCAGCGGCGGCGGTAAGCTGGCGCGCGATTTCCGCGCGGCGATCGGCAAATCCGGCGAGCACAGCGCCTTCGGTTTGCAATTGCTGCGCATAATTGTCGGCGTTGTGCAACACGATCGGACTCACTTTCGCTTCAAAGCGGTGTCCCTGCGTTTCGCGTCCGGCTTGCAGACCGAGCACGCTGACCGGCACGACATCGGCGCCGTGCAAGGCCACCAAAGAATGCGCCGGGCGCACGAAATGCACGCTTTGCCAGCCGTCCGCCAGTTGATACGTCATCACCTTTGGAATCGGCAATTGGCTGATCGCGTCTTGCAAGGCTTTTTGCAGTCCGTCGGTCAACAACGTGCCCTTCACAACGGTATCCAGGAACAGCGTTTCGGTTTTGCCGTCCAGCGCGCGCTTGAGTTGCGGCACTGCGGACGCGTCGACGCCAAGGCTGGCGAGTTTTTTCAACAGCGGCGGCGTCGCCTGACCGCCGGCGTCCAAGCCGACTTTGACCGGCATCAATTTTTGCGTGACCGCTTGATCGGCCGCTTGCGCCGCGACGTTGGCGATATGCGCCGCCAATCGTCTCGGGGTGGCGTAAGGCGTAATCGCCGCATCAGGCGCGATCAATCCTTGCGCTTTCAGGCTGGCAGCGAGTAATTCAGCGAAACTCGCACCCAGTTGTTTCAACGATTTCGGCGGCAATTCTTCCACCAATAATTCGACGAGCAGGTTGTGGGTCATGATGCGGATTCCTGCATATCGGGCATTTGCGCGACCCATTCGCGCGGCGCCAGCGGGAACGGCGGATTGAGGTTTTTACGGCTGTCGTAATAGGCTTTGGCGACTTGGCGCGACAGGTTACGGATGCGGCCGATATACGCCGCGCGCTCGGTGACCGAAATGGCGCCGCGCGCGTCGAGCAGATTAAACGTATGCGCGGCTTTCAGCACTTGCTCGTAAGCCGGTAGTGCCAGTTGTTTTGCGATCAGATGGTTGGCTTGCGCTTCGTGCTTGCCGAACGCCAGAAACAAAAACTCGGTGTCGCTTTCTTCAAAATTGTATTTCGATTGCTCGACTTCGTTTTGATGATAGACATCGTGATAGCGCAGCCCTTTAGTCCAGGTCAGGTCGAATACGCTTTCCACGCCTTGCAGATACATCGCCAACCGTTCCAGTCCGTAGGTAATTTCGCCGGTGATCGGCTTGCAATCAATGCCGCCGACTTGCTGGAAATACGTGAATTGCGTGACTTCCATGCCGTTCAGCCAGGTTTCCCAGCCCAATCCCCACGCGCCCAGCGTCGGGTTTTCCCAATCGTCCTCGACCAGCCGCACGTCGTTTTGCGTCAGGTCGAAACCCAGTTCGCGCAGCGAATCGAGGTACAAATCCAGGATGTTTTTCGGCGCCGGTTTCAGCACCACCTGGAACTGATAGTAATGCTGCAAGCGGTTCGGGTTTTCACCGTAACGGCCGTCCTTCGGGCGGCGCGACGGTTGCACGTACGCCACTTTCCACGGCTCGGGGCCGATAGCGCGCAAAAAGGTGGCGGTGTGGCTGGTGCCTGCGCCGACTTCCATATCGTACGGTTGCAGAATGGCGCAGCCCTGTTTGTCCCAATAGCGCTGCAAGGTGAGGATGATTTCCTGAAAGGTCAGTGCCGGCATGAAATATCGAATGTTATCGTCAAATTGAAAAATATGTGGATTTTACCGGGTTTTGCGTGCGGCACGGAAGGCGGATAGCAATCCGATGCCCAATAACAACATCGTCAATCCCAGCACCGGGTAATTGCCCACCCGCACATACGGTGTCGCACCGGTGAAGCCCTGCGCTACGCCATGTAATGCCGCGGTGGTGAAAATTTCGATGGTCTCGAGCACACGTCCGCGCTCGTCGATAATCGCGGTGACGCCGGTGTTGGTCGCGCGCAACATGTAACGGCCGGTTTCCAGCGCGCGCATTTGCGAAATCTGCAAATGTTGCTGCGGCCCGATCGAACGGCCGAACCAGGCATCGTTACTAACGTTGACCAGCAATGTGGCCTGCGGTAGCTGGTTGATGATTTCCTCGCCGAACACATCCTCGTAACAAATATTGACCGCTACGCGCTGCCCGGCGATTTCCATCGGCTGCTGATCCAACCCGCCGCGCGAGAAATCCGACAACGGAATTTGCAGCACCTGAATCACCCAGCCGAACAGCGGCTTGAACGGAATATATTCGCCGAACGGCACCAAATGATGTTTACGATAGCTTTGTTCGGGTGAAATGCCGAAGCTGAACATGGTGTTGTAATACGCATTGCCGTCTGTATGATCGCGCTCGGCCAGTCCGATCAGCACATCGCCTTTGACACTGCGGGCGTGTTCGGCGATATACGCCAGATACGCCGGCGGTACCACGTCGTTGAATAGCGGAATCGAAATTTCCGGCGTCACGATCAACTGGCTGTCGCTCTCCAGGATCAACTGCGCGTAAGTTTCCATTGAATATTCGATCTGATCCGCGCGCCATTTCAGATCCTGCGAAATATTCCCTTGTAACAGGCTCACCGTGACCGGCTCGCCTTCGGGTTTTACCCAATCAATTAATTGCAACCCAAAGCCGCATAACCAGATCGTTAGCAAAGCCGCTCCCCAGCGCCAGTTTCTGCGAACGTTCTCGATCCAGAAAAATAACAAGGTGGCGCTGAATACGATAATCAAAGAAATACCATACATGCCGACGATCGGCGCAAAACCCGCCAGGGGACTGTACGGCGCTTGCGAGTAGCCCAGCGCCAGCCAAGGAAAACCGGTGAACAACGTGCCGCGCAGCCATTCGGATAACATCCACAATGCCGCGGCCAATGCCCCCCAAAGCCAGGACGAAGCCACGCGCAACCGGGTTAGCAGCCACAAACCGCAAGCCGGGAACAACGACAGGTATGCGCATAAAATGATCAATGCCGCCACCGCGACCGGCGCCGGCATCGCGCCAAAATCGTGCAAACTGACATAAATCCAGGTAACCCCGGCGCTAAATAATCCCATGCCGAACCAAAACCCAAGGGCGGCATTTTTGATCGGGCTTTGGTTTTTATGACACAATGCCAGCAACCACGCCAACGTCATGACCGGCACCGGAAACAGATAGAAAGGCGCAAAACCAAGTACCGTCAGTGCGCCCGCCAGATAAACCAGCAGCAATTTGAAATAGGGATTCTTCAATCGTTTCAAAGGTAGAAAATGAATCAAAAATACATAGCAGAAATGGTACGCTTTTCCACATGCGGTAACACCTGTGAACTTTCATAAGTTAATGTTGTTCTCAGCGTTTAATGAATCATAAAGTATCCTGCGTTTCCCGTTCGCATAATTTTTAATCTTGCTTTTCGTGATGACAATCCGTACTACTTATGCTAAATAGCTATTTATTCACTTTATTATCCGGCAATAGTAATCGAAAGGCTTTGTTACAATAGCATCCAACCTCAAAACGCAGCGATATTAAACGATATGCAAATAGATTGATGAGCTGTAATAAATTTCTCTAGCGCTGTAAATAACTGATACGGTTTACCCAATATTCGAAAATCAAACGGATTTCTCATGAAATTTAAACTTCTATATGTGTTATTGCTATCTGGACTTTCTGCCTGCGCGCAGATGCCTGCGAATCAGGCGACAGATAAAAACGGGGAATCCGCCGAGCAAGATGACGAGGGTCATCGAAACCTACCCAAGCAAGAGTTGACGGCCCCGATCCTATTCGATTTCTTAGTGGGCGAAACCGCATTGCAGCGCGGCAATCTGGATATCGCGGTCAATCGCTACGTAAAACTTGCCAAGACCACAAAAGATCCGCGGCTTGCCAAACGCGCAACAGAAATTTCCCTGCACGCGGGCAATCCCATCGCTGCCGAGCAAGCAGCAACAATGTGGGTTGAGCTCGAACCGGATTCTTCGGATGCTCGCCAAACCATTGCGGCGCTGTTGGTGAATCTTGGCAAACTGGACGCAGCCAAACCGCACCTTGAAAAATTATTGGCATCGCAAACCGATCAAGTCGGCAATGCATTCATGCAGCTCAATCAACTGTTGTCTCGCAATCCCGACAGAGCGGCAACGCTGCGGCTGGTGCAGCATCTGTCCCAGCCCTATAAAGATTCTCCGGAAGTCCATTTCGCGCTTTCGCAGGCCGCCTGGTTCGCCAATCAGCATCAGCTCGCACAAGAAGAAATGCAACGTGCCTTGGCGCTGCGTCCGGACTGGGAAGTTGCGGCTGTTCATAATGGCAGAATACTGCAAAAAGCTTCAATCACCGATGCCAGCAATTTCTACCGCGACTATTTGCAGAAATTTCCTGCCTCTAATGAAGTACGGATTGCTTACACACGGCTATTGATCGGCGATCACCAGTTGGAGCAAGCACGCGAACAAGTGCAATGGTTATTGGATAAAAATGCATCTGACCCGGAAATTACGCTCGCAACGGGATTATTAGCCGCGGAAATGGGCGATTTCGACGTAACCGAATCGAGTTTCAGAAAGGCTTTGGATTTAGGCTATAAAGATGCCAACGCCGTGCATTTTCACCTTGGCCAGATTTACGAAGAAACCGGCCGCGCGGATATGGCGATGCAATCGTATCAAATGGTGAAAAGCGGCAGCCGCTTTCTACCGGCGCAAATCCGCTATGCCGATTTGCTCGCAACCAAAGGCTTTTTAAACGAAGCGCGCGCGCACCTGCAAAGCCTGCCCGCCGCTAATGATCAGCAAACAGCGCATCTCATCCTGGCGGAAGCGCAAATTCTGAGAAGAACCAAAGCCCATCAAGAAGTATTCAATTTGCTTAACGATGGCTTAAAAAAAATGCCCGATTATCCCGAGTTGCTCTATGACCGCGCCTTGGCTGCCGACAAATTGGGCAAATTCAATATCCTTGAGCAAGACTTACGCAAGCTGATCCAGCTCAGACCCGACAATCCCCATGCCTACAATGCGCTGGGATACAGCTATGCCGACCGCGGCAAGCAATTGCCGGAAGCCTTGAATCTGATAAAAAAGGCTTTAGAATTGTCGCCCGAAGACCCCTATATCATGGATAGCCTGGGATGGGTATACTACCGCATGGGGAATATTACAGAAGGGCTGAATTATTTAAATCTGGCTTTTGCCGCCCGGCCCGATCCCGAAATTGCCGCACATTTGGGTGAAGTGCTATGGATTCAAGGCGCAAAAGAAGATGCTAAAAATATCTGGCGCGCCGCTCTCGAAAAAGATCCGGATAATGACGTCTTGCTGGAAACATTACAACGACTTACAAAAAAGAAGATTATCGATTAAGTTTTCATAAATCCGGCATGTTCAGTGATATCATTCTGGCAACAGCAACGGCTTTAACTGACCGTGAATTACCAGCGCCTTTATTGATCGCAAACCCTGAAAATGTTAAACACTTCCACAACGCCAGCACTTGAATTCAAAAGCAGTACCTTTTTTTCTCCCATCCTGATTCTTTTTACCAATAACATCGCTGCAATTGAGCAGACACTGCACGAAAAAATAAAATTAGCCCCGGAATTTTTTAAAGATTCCCCAGTCATCATCGACTTGCGTGAACTCAACAAGTCAAATCAGGAATTGGATCTCACTCAGATCATTGATCTGCTGCGCCGGATCGGTTTTTTCCCGGTCGGCATCCGCGGTGGCAGCGAACAACAAAACCAGCAAGCCCGCGCCTTGTTCATTCCTATCGACACCGTGCGCGATCTTGGAAGTTCTATCGTCATCGGCGAATCGCCCAAACAGGAAGCCGTTCAACAGGCAAGCGCTCAACCTGAAATCAAACCGTCCAAAGAACCGGTGAAACCGGTTGCGATTCCCCCGGTACCGGCGGCCGCAACCTTGGTGACGCATCCGATCCGTTCCGGGCAACGTATCTACGCATCCGGTGATTTGATCATTCTGTCGCAAGTCAGCGCCGGCGCCGAAATAATGGCTGAAGGCAATATTCATGTCTATAATACCCTGCGTGGACGTGCATTGGCGGGTGTGCATGGCAATACCGCCGCCAGAATTTTTTGTTTTGATTTACAGGCGGAGCTTATATCCATCGCTGGCGACTATAAAACCAGTGAAGATATCAACAAGCAAACCTATGAAAATCCGGTACAGATCTATCTACAGGATCATGCATTGATCATTAAAGAAATCGCTTAATACCAAACAGTAAAGGAGGCGCAATTGGCAAGAATTATAGTCGTGACATCAGGCAAGGGGGGCGTCGGTAAAACCACAACGAGCGCAGCGATTGCCATGGGATTAGCGAAAAAAGGCCACAAAACGGCTGTTATCGATTTCGACGTGGGATTACGCAACCTGGATTTAATTTTGGGCTGCGAACGCCGGGTGGTTTATGATTTCATCAATGTAATCAATGGTGAAGCCAGTCTCAATCAAGCGCTTATCCGCGATAAAAACTGCAATTTGCTCTATATCCTGCCGGCCTCGCAAACGCGCGACAAAGATGCATTGACGCAAGAAGGCGTCGGTAAGGTTTTAGATGAATTATCCAAGGATTTTGAATACATTGTCTGCGATTCACCCGCCGGTATTGAAAAGGGCGCCAATTTAGCGCTTTATTACGCGGACGACGCTTTTGTCGTGACCAACCCTGAAATTTCATCGGTGCGGGATTCCGACCGCATGCTCGGTATTCTTTCCAGTAAATCACGCCGGGCTGAGAGAAATGAAGAGCCGATCAAGGAATATTTATTGCTGACCCGCTACGATCCGGATAGGGTCAGATTGGGAGAAATGCTAAGCCTGGAGGACGTGCAGGAAATCTTGTCCTTGGAATTATTGGGCATTATCCCCGAGTCAAAATCAGTCTTATCCGCATCCAATGCCGGGATGCCGGTCATACTGGATGAAAAAAGCGAAGCCGGTCAGGCCTACGCCGATGTCGTGGCGCGATATCTTGGAGAGAAACTTCCGCATCGGTTTATCGATGGCAAACAAGGGTTTCTCAAGCGACTTTTTGGAGGAAGAAAATGAGCTTACTTGACTATTTCAGATCTTCCAAACCCAAAACTGCGCCGCTGGCCAAGGAAAGACTGCAAATTCTCGTTGCGCATGAGCGCAAATACCGCAATCAGCCCTCTTATTTGCCGCAATTGCAAAAGGAATTGCTTGAAGTTGTGCGGAAATACGTGAATGTCGATCAGGATGCCATTTCCATTAATTTTGAACAGGACGAAAATCAGGAAACATTGGAACTGAATATTGTTCTGCCGGATTATCAACAAACCAACAGAACCGCCAATAGTTAGCGTCTCCCGCTTAGCGAGCGCTGCCTGATGAAGCGGAATTGATGATCGTTGCAATGATTGAGAAAATTCAAACGGCCTGCGATGCGGCTTCGAATTAACCAGCGGAACGTTCTTCCGGGAATTTTGATCGGCTGCCTGATAATTCTGCTGCACGGGTGTAAAACCATCCCGACGGTCACACAAACCGACACGGTTGCAACCACCGTATTATTCGATCCCGCGACCTCCGCACAGAAAACTCCAGCCTACGATTTTAATATCTTAGGCCGCATTGCCATTCAAGATGAGAAACAAAGTTTTTCCGGCAGTTTCCGCTGGGAACATCAAACCACCAATGACGTTATTCTGCTATTTGCACCGTTAGGTCAGGCAGTGGCGGAAATCACCAAAGACGAAGAAGGGGTTCGTTTGATTACCTCCAAAATGGAAGGTTACTATGCCAACGATACAGAGGCTTTGACGGAACAGATTCTCGGTTGGCGATTGCCGCTCGATGGCTTGAAATACTGGATTCAGGGAATGCATTCACCGCTGACCGCCGCTGAAAAAGATCTGGACCGGCAAAATCAGTTGCTCGCAATCCGGCAAGACGGTTGGCACATTCATTACAACAGTTTTACCCAAACCTCGTTCAGTTCGGCGCCATTACCAAAAAACATCCACTTGTTCTTCGAAAATCAGAAGCTGAAAATCCGCTTGATTGTTGATAACTGGAAAGTCAACTAACCCGCCTATGCATACCTTTCCCGCTCCGGCAAAACTGAATCTTTTTTTACACGTGACCGGCCGCAGACCGGACGGTTATCATCTGTTGCAAACCGTGTTCCGCCTGATTGATTATTCGGATCAACTGAGTTTCCGGTTGCGGTCCGATGGTGTTATCAAACTGCATACCCCGATTCCGGGCGTGCCCGAAGACAAGGATTTATGCGTTCGCGCCGCCACGTTATTGCAGCGTGAAGCCGCTGTCACGGCCGGAGTCGATATCTTTTTGCACAAACAAATCCCAATGGGCGGCGGTCTCGGCGGCGGCAGCTCGGATGCAGCAACCACCTTGCTGGCGCTGAACCATTTATGGCAAGCCCATGTGAGCCAGGCACGCTTGCTCGAACTGGGATTGCAATTGGGCGCCGACGTTCCAGTGTTTATTTTCGGTCAAAACGCGTTTGCCGAAGGTGTCGGCGAGAAGCTGTCCGCGATCGAACTGCCGCCGGCCTGGTATCTGATACTGGTACCGCCAGTGCATGTATCGACCGCAGAGATTTTTACCAGTAAGGAATTGACACGAAACACAATACCGATCAAAATACCGCCCTTTTCCGTCTGGCAAGGACATAACGATTTGGAATCGGTCGTTTGCCGCTTATACCCTGAAGTCGCTCGATGTTTGGAGTGGCTAAAGAAACTGGAAAATACTACAATAGCGGCCATGAGCGGTTCGGGAGCGTGCGTTTTTGCAGAATTTGCTTCAGAGCCGGCAGCACAAGCCGCATTGGAAAAAATTCCAAAGGATATCAAAGGGTTTGTAGCAAAAGGGTTAGATTACCATCCGATTCATAAAATCATTGAATCAAAGATTTAGGGGAGTCGCCAAGTGGTAAGGCACCGGATTTTGATTCCGGCATTCGTAGGTTCGATCCCTACCTCCCCTGCCAGCTTCTTTTTATTGAGAAAAATTCGGGTTAAGTGGAAAACCTTTACTATTTTTCAAACTGATTATTGCAGAAAAATAATATGGCCTATGACAGTTTGATGGTTTTTACCGGCACCGCCAATCCTAAATTGGCGGAAGATGCTGTCAAGCATCTCAATATCCATCTGGGGCGCGCCACCGTCGGGCGTTTCAGTGACGGTGAAGTCATGGTTGAAATACTCGAAAACGTGCGCGGCAAAGATGTGTTCGTGCTGCAATCGACTTGCGCACCCACCAACGACAGCCTGATGGAAATACTGGTGATGGTGGATGCCCTGAAACGCGCATCGGCGAGCCGCATTACCGCTGCCATTCCCTATTTCGGATACGCACGCCAGGATCGCAGACCGCGCTCCGCCCGTGTGCCGATTACCGCAAAAGTCGTCGCCAATATGCTCACAACGGTGGGCATCGACCGCTTGCTGACGATGGATTTACATTCGGATCAGATTCAGGGTTTCTTCGATATGCCGGTCGACAATATCTATGGCATGCCGATTTTACTGGGCGACATCTGGAAACACAATTACCAGAATCTGATCGTGGTATCGCCCGACGTTGGCGGTGTGGTTCGGGCGCGGCACTTGGCCAAGCGCTTGGAATGCGATCTGGCCATCATCGACAAGCGCCGTCCCAAGCCGAATGAAGCAAAAGTCATGAACATCATCGGCGAAGTCAAAGATCGCACCTGCGTGATCATTGACGACATGGTGGATACCGCCAATACGCTCTGTCAAGCAGCCAACGCCTTGAAAGAACACGGCGCGAAATCGGTCATCGCGTATTCCACCCATGCGGTTTTATCCGGCAATGCCGTGGATCGGATTCAAAACTCCGCATTGGACAAGCTGGTCGTCACCGATACCATTCCGCTGCGCGCGGATGCGATGGCGTGTGACCGCATTTGCCAGTTAAGCATCGCCAGCTTGCTGGCGGAGACGATGCTGCGGATCAGCAATGAAAGTTCATTAAGTTCGCTATTCATGGAATAGCCATTATCGTTTTATTAACCGGTTTGTTTGGTCGCGAACAAACCATCACTCAGGAGTCATACAATGAAAATTGAAATCAGCGCCGACAAGCGCACAGTGCAGGGAAAGGGTGCGAGCCGCCGCCTGCGTCGCAGCGGCGTCGTCCCGGCGGTTATATACGGTGGCGAAGCCCCAGCGCAAGCAATCGAAATGAATCATAAGGATTTGTTTTACAATCTCAAACTTGAAGCTTTTCATGCTTCAATCCTGACGCTCAGCGTTGACGGTAAGAAAGAACAAGTCCTGTTGCGCGACATCCAAATGCACCCCTTCAAACAGCAAGTGCTGCATGTGGATTTTCAGCGCGTCGACAAGAATAAGAAAATTCATATGAAGGTGCCATTGCACTTCATCAATGCAGAAATTGCACCCGGTGTGAAAACCTCCGGCGGTATCGTGTCGCATATTCTGACCGAAGTGGATATCAGCTGCTTGCCAGGGGACTTACCGGAATTCATTTCGGTGGATTTGGCCGAGCTGACCGCTGGCCACACGCTGCACTTGAGCGATTTGGTGCTGCCTAAAGGCGTTGAAACCGTATCGTTAACCAAAGGCGAAAACTTGCCGGTGGTAACGATCGTGATTCCGCGCTCGGCGCTCTCTGAAGAAGCCGCGGCTACGGCTGAAGGCGGCGAGAAGAAATAAGCGGTATCGGAAAATAATCACGCGTTGTACCGAAAATTGGGAAAATCTGCTGGCGTTGATCATCAAACCAGCAGATTTTTCTTTTATGGGTATTGGTCTCAGTCAAATCAATGGTTGCCATGAAATTAATCGTTGGATTGGGTAATCCGGGCAGGGAATACGACGGAACCCGTCATAACGCTGGTTTCGATTGGATCGACCAGCTCGCCCGCATGCTGCAAGTATCGCTCAAGCTGGAAACACGCTTTCACGGCTTGTGCGCGCAAGTTCGCCAAAAAGACCTCGACGTGTGGCTGCTGGAACCGCAAACGTTCATGAACCGCAGCGGTCAATCGGTTGCCGCGCTGTGCCAGTTTTATAAAATCTTGCCGGACGAAATCGTCGTGGTGCATGACGAACTGGATCTGCAGCCCGGCGTTGCCAAGCTGAAAAAAGGCGGCGGTTTGGGCGGACATAACGGTCTTAAGGACATCGCAGCCAAATTGGGCACCCAGGATTTTTGGCGGCTGAGGATCGGCATCGGTCATCCGGGCGACCGCAATGCGGTGGTTGGATATGTTCTGCATCCGCCGAGAAAAGAAGAAGCGCCGCTGATCGACGAAGCCATCGCCCGCAGCCTGGAAGTCTGGCCGCTCATCGCGCAAGGCGCGTGCGAAGCCGCGATGCTGAAGCTGCACACCAAAGCATAAGCGCCATCATAATTTTGTTATTTAACCCTTTTTAATGAGAAACCGGTCATGAGTCTGAAATGTGGAATCGTAGGCCTGCCCAATGTCGGCAAATCCACCTTGTTTAATGCGTTGACCAAAGCGGGCATCGCCGCGGAAAATTATCCGTTCTGCACCATCGATCCGAATGTCGGCATCGTCGAAGTGCCGGATCCGCGCCTGCAAAAACTCAGCGATATCGTCAAGCCGCAAAAGGTGCAACCGGCTATCGTCGAATTCGTCGATATCGCCGGACTGGTCGCGGGCGCGTCCAAAGGCGAAGGACTGGGTAACAAATTCCTCGCCAACATCCGCGAAACTGACGGCATCGTCAACATGGTACGCTGCTTCGCCGATGACAACGTCGTGCACGTCGCCGGTAAAGTCGATCCGATCTCCGATATCGAAGTCATTCAAACCGAGCTGGCGCTGGCCGACCTCGCCACGGTGGAAAAAACGCTGCTGCGCGAATCCAAAGTCGCCAAATCCGGTAACAAAGACGCGATCAAGTTGTGCGCCTTGCTGGAAAAAGTGCAAACGCACCTGAACGAAGGCAAACCCGCCAGAACGCTCGATCTGGACAAAGAACAAAAGCATCTGCTGCAACCGCTGTGTTTATTGACCGCCAAACCGGCGATTTACGTCGCCAATGTCGACGATCAGGGCTTTGAAAACAACCCGCTGCTCGCCCGCATGCAAGAATACGCCGCCAAGGAAGGCGCGCCCGTCGTCGCCATCTGCGCCGCGCTCGAAGCGGAAATCGCGGAATTGTCCGACGAAGACAAAAAAGTCTTTCTAGCCGACCTCAACCTCGAAGAACCCGGTCTCAACCGCCTCGTGCGCGCCGGTTACGACCTGCTCGGGCTGCAAACCTACTTCACCGCCGGCGTCAAAGAAGTCCGCGCCTGGACCATCCACAAAGGCGACACCGCCCCGCAAGCCGCCGGCGTCATCCACACCGATTTTGAAAAAGGCTTCATCCGCGCCGAAGTCATCAGCTACGACGACTTCATCACCTACAACGGCGAACAAGGCGCCAAAGAAGCCGGAAAAATGCGCCTCGAAGGCAAGGAGTATATCGTCAAGGATGGCGATGTGATGCACTTCCGCTTCAACGTCTGATCGATATGTCGCAAAAACCGGAAATTTGCGACATATTTCATTGACCTGTCGCTGCGAACGACATAAACTTACAATGTGTCGCAAAAATGTAGAAATTAAACCATGACAGCTTGGCGTTCGGATCAACCTTACAATGATCTTCCGCTTTTACCTCCCGCAGCCGAGCTGGAAACGCGCACGGTGCTCAAACAATGCATCGCTGCCCGGGCCGCATTGGCGGAACTCAAGCAAGCTGCCGAACTCATTCCCAATCAAGGTGTTCTGATCAATACTCTGCCGCTGCTTGAAGCCCAAGCCAGTTCGGAAATCGAGAACATCGTCACCACCACAGACCGGCTGTTTCAGTTTCAAAGCGCAAACGAGTATGCCGATCCGGCCACGCGCGAAGCCCTGCGCTATAGCAGCGCGCTGCTGGAAGGGTTTCAGGCATTAAAGCAGCACCCGCTGAACACCCGCACCGCGGAACAAGTATGCACCCGCATCAAGGGCATGGACATGCAGGTGCGGCGCGTGCCCGGAACGGCACTGGCCAATCAAGCCACTGGTGAAGTGATTTATACACCGCCCGCCGGGGAAGACCTGCTGCGCGCCAAATTGGCCAACTGGGAGCGCTATCTGCACGAAACACGTGAAATCGATCCGCTAATCCGCATGGCGGCCGGGCATTATCAATTCGAGGCGATTCATCCGTTCACCGATGGCAATGGCCGCACCGGTCGCGTGCTGAATAGTCTATTTCTGATCCAGGAAGATTTATTGACGCTGCCGATTCTTTGCCTCAGCCGCTACATCATCAAGAACAAAACCGAATATTACCACCTGCTGCTCGATGTCACGCGAAACCAAGCATGGGAACCGTGGATTGTCTTCTTGCTGCGCGGCATCGAAGACACAGCGCGCTGGACCACTGCCAAGATTGCCGTAATCCGCACCCTCTCAGGATTGACAATTGAATATGTGAAACAGAAAGCACCGAAAATCTACAGCCGCGAGCTGATCGATCTGATCTTTGATCTGCCTTACTGCCGGATTCAGAACCTGGTTGAAAAAAACATCGCCGGACGCCAAGCCGCTTCGCGCTATCTCAAACAACTGGTGGAAATCGGTGTGCTGGAGGAAAGAGTCGTGGGGCGCGAAAAGCTCTTTATTCATCCCAAGTTAATGCATTTACTGACACGTGATGACAATGCCGTGATAATTTATCCATAACGACGAATGAGCAAAAAGCTGTAGGAACTGGATAAATACGATACCGGTTATACTCGTGGCAAAAGCCAGTATTGGCGAAATCACGCCACCCAGTGCAAACTCTACGCTGAGAAATGCCCTGATTGCCTTGCAAGAATGGCGATATGATAAATTCTGGTTTAATGTTTAAACAGGGAAGATCAGAATATCAAACTCTTATTTATAATTACCAACATCCAATGAATCATACCAACGTCTGTACAATTCAATTAAACGATTCCTCGCTGCTACTACGAATGCTATTGATTTTTCAAAATTCGCAGTATCTTCCAGTTCAATATCATAGGCATCGATACAATCCAGCACGCCATTAAGCTCGCTCGCTCTTTCTGAGTTATATTTTTTTGATGAGGTGTTATCCTGCTCTCCACGGTTAAAAGTAAAATCGACTGCTATTAGATTTCCAATGGATTGTTGCCATACTTTGCATACATCATGAAAATCACCTGCATTCCCGCCTCGACCGCTAGCGTTTAGTTTATTTGATGGCAAGATATGATCGTAATCCCATGGACGGTTATGTCCCTTCCACATCAAACGGTTCGATGGATCAAAATCCCTGAACTTAGATGCAAAATAGGATCGCTGTACATAAACAAGCAATTCACGGTTATTTCGCAAACGTTCCATAAATTGCCCATATTTTTTACTTCTATCCTCCTTATCTTTTTCTTTTCGCGGCTGATTTTGATCATCAGCTTCCACAATCGCATGCCAAAAACTCTTCCAATCTGACAGAGATTTTTTAGTACTATCTTTGGATAGTGACAAGATTTCTTCCAGTTCAACTTTATCAATCGGGGAGAAAATGAGAGACTCACCTTTATCATTTTTTAAATTCGATAGTTTTACATTTTCAGAGCCAAGATCTTTTTCTAGTAGCAATTTCTCTACCGCTTTAGTTTTGTCCGAACCAAACCAATGAATTGACAAAGCAAGACCGATGATTTTCTTAAGCAACTGCTCATTGGTGACTGGTTTGTAATCATGTCGTTTAGCAACAACCATCAACCAAGCGAAGACATCACGTGAATTCCACGCTAAACTGCTTCTGAGATAGGCTGGAAGTCCATATGGACGATTCTTTTCATGGAAAAGGAAGTGATCGTCAATCCACTGCAATGCTAATTTAAGTTTATCTTGAAAGTACTCCTTAATGGCAATAGCCTTATTGGCGTCATCAATATCCTCTTTTTTCCGTACTTTACTATCACTTGGACGAAATATATTGCGAATCCTATCCACAGTGAGTTCGGTGTGCATTTTGCCATCTTGACCAGTCAGTGCAACACGAATAGCCATATTTATAAGCCGAGGCTCGGTTGTGTGGCGAAGGCTATCCAGGGATTCCAAACACTCTTCCACATCCGGCCAATAGGCTTTGATCATGGAATATGTCAATTCTTCGTTATCTAGCGGAGTACCTTGCCGATTTAGGCGTTGAAAGATTTGCTCGATGTTCTCAATTTTCTTTACCTTAGCCGGGACTTGCAGAGCAATAATTATTGCTTTTTCGGCCAAACTTAAGCCTCCCTCGATATTTTCTCGATCAATAGAGTCGTCATAAGTTATCCCAGCGGAATTTGGAATTAATTCAGCTAGGTCTTCTGAAAAAGCATCCCAATTCAACTTTTCCGTGCCCATATTGAAATGCTTGAAGAGTAAAAATACTGGCACCGGTAACCCAGCATCAAAGGGTCTTAATTCCTTGGGTAACGGCCTTTCTGTGTGCGCTCCAAGAGATTCTCGAATGTTTCCCGCAGAAAGCCGACTTGATTGATTATCGTGACCGAAGCCCCAAGGATGAGATTTCGTTGTGACACGGAATAAATATTGCCTGATGCTATTTTGTAGCCGATTCCCCGGCTTAAGATCAAGCCACAAAATTGCCTGATCATTGTCGTGCCAAAGATCGTGAAACCCCAAGGCAATGGCATAGCATCGCTGCTGTCCATCGAGGATGTGATGGGTTACGGGTTTCTGATTAGCAATAGCAGAAAAGTTACTGGATTTGTCTTTCTGCTCACTATTTTTTGCTGATAAAACCAGTGAGCCGATAGGAAAACCCTGCATCAATGAATCCCATAGCAGTTCAATCTGTTGTGGCTCCCACACCAAGCCACGCTGTAGAGAAGGTACTTTGGCTCTAATCTCCGAGTTGGAATTGTCGACAGATGGAATTTCCCATCCGGCAATTTGCCGGAGTGATAGAGCATGGTATCTGCTGTCCTTATTATCAGTTGCCATTTATTCTTACTCGCTCTTTTTTATTTTGGGTCTTAGGAAGTTAAAGCGGGTTTAG
>FRDC01001454.1_pt1 | contig 21860 bp, 22 predicted proteins | sample 1106171 | NCBI WGS metagenome assembly FRDC01 (sample SAMEA3930566, study PRJEB13176) | freshwater metagenome | biome: Drinking water system; feature: drinking water; material: water | place: Singapore | collected 2014-12-20 | reverse complement strand
GGGGGGGGGGGGGGGGGGGGGGGGGGGGGGGGGGGGGGGGGGGGTGGGGGCGGTGCGGGCGGGCGTGGCGGCGCTGGTGGTGGGGGGCGTGCACGCGGCGGGGTGGCGGTGGCTGAGCGTGCCGCACGGGGCGTGGAACGCGGTGGTGAGCGCCGGGCTGCTGGCGTGGGCGGTGCGGGCGGGGCGGCCGGCGGGCGAGGGTGGGGGTGTGGGCTCAGCGCTGGCTTGAGCCCGCGTAGAAGTAGTAGCCCCAGCCGATGGTGAAGATGAAGCAGCCGTAGAGCGCGTGCTCGACGCACACCGCGGCGAGCGAGCGGGAGCGGCGGTAGGTGTCGGCGAAGAGCCAGCCGCCGGGGATCGTGAAGGCGACGGCCCAGGGGTTGAGCATCACGATGTGGGCCAGGCCGAAGACGATGGCGCTGGCCCAGACGGCGGCCCGCTCGGAGCGGAAGATCGGGGCGTAGCGGTGGACGAACAGCGCGCGGAAGGCGAGTTCTTGGGCGTAGACCGACGCGATGGGGTAGCCCAGCATGATGACGGCCCACAGGCCGGGGTTGGTGCGCGGGAGCTGGAGCAGCCGCTGGGGCTCGACGGCGGCGAGCACGGCGGTGAGGCCCAGGGCGGCGAGGGCGAAGCGGGCGAGAATCCGCGGGAGGGCGGGGCGGACGGCGGCGGCGTTCCAGAACTGTCGGCGGTCGAACGTGCGGTCGGCGAGGAGCAGGGCGAGCGCGATGAGGGCGAGCAGCCAGAGCGCGGGGAAGAGCGTGCGCGTGGGGAGGACGCGGGCCCAATACGCCCACGCCAGGGCGGCGGGGGCGAGGACGAGGAGCAGGGCGAACTCGAGGGCGCGGCGGGTGAGCAAGGGTTGACGGTAACCCGGCGCGGGAGGACTTGTCCGCCGGTGTGCCCCGCGTCGCTAGAGTGTGAGCCCGACCGGGGTCGGACGTCCGGCGGGCGGAGGATTGCTCAGCATTTAAGGCAGGCGGGCTGGGAAGCCCGCCCCACCAGATCTTCGGCGGGCTAGGAAGCCCGCCCCACCAGAGAACTGACCCGGGGAGCCGACCATGACCGCCACGCCCGTGATCCTTGCCGCCAAGCGCACCCCGATCGGCCGGTTTTTCGGCGGGCTGAGCAAGGTGCCCGCGCCGGTGCTGGGGTCGTACGCGATCAAGGGGCTGTTCGACGCGCACCCGTCGCTGGCGGCGGCGGCGAAGAACGGCGAGTTGGATGAGGTGGTAATGGGCTGCGTGCTGCAGGCCGGGCTGGGGCAGAATCCGGCGCGGCAGTCGGCGCTCAAGGCCGGGTGCCCGGACACGCAGAGCGCCAAGACGATCAACAAGGTGTGCGGCTCGGGGCTCGAGGCGGTGATGATGGCGGCCCAGAGCATCAAGGCGGGCGACAACCAGGTGGTGATCGCGGGCGGGATCGAGAACATGTCGGCGGCCCCGCACTTTGCCAAGCTGCGCGACGGGCTGAGCGGGATCAAGTTCGGCGAGGCGAAGTTCGAGGACCACATGCAGTACGACGGGCTGCGGTGCGCCTTCGAGTGCTGGGCGATGGGCAGCGCGGCGGACCACATCGCGCGGAAGTACGAGGTGAGCCGGGCCGAGCAGGACCGCTTCGCCGTGCAGAGCCACCAGCGGGCGGCGCAGGCGACCAAGGAGGGCTGGTTCAAGAGCGAGATCGTCGCGCTGACGGGCGAGCAGTGCCTGGACAAGAAGTCGCCCGGCGTGTCGGCGGATGAGGGCATCCGCGGTGATTCGACCATCGAGAGCGTCGGGAAGCTCAAGCCCGTGTTCGCGGCGGACGGGACCGTGACGGCCGCCAACGCCAGCCAGATCAGCGACGGGGCGGCGGCGGTGGCCGTGGCGAGCCACACGGCGGCCGAGCGGCTGGGGATCAAGCCGCTGGCGAAGATCGTGGCCTACGCGACCAGCGGCGTGGCACCCAAGGACATCTTCGCGGCGCCGATTACGGGCATCGAGAGCGTGCTCAAGAAGGCGAACCTGACGGTCAAGGACATCGACCTGTTCGAGATCAACGAGGCGTTCGCGGCGCAGGTGCTGTGCAACATCAAGGCGCTGGGGATCCCCGAGAGCAAGCTGAACATCGGCGGCGGCGGCATCGCGCTGGGGCACCCGATCGGCGCGAGCGGCGCCCGCGTGCTCACCACGCTCATCCACCACCTGCACCGCACCGGCGCGAAGCGCGGCCTGGCGGGGCTGTGCCTGGGCGGGGGCAACAGCGTGGCGATGGTCATCGAGGTCTGAGGGTCGGGCGTTCCGGGGCCAACAGCAGACGTTGCGATCACGGCACGGTGAGCACGATCTTGCCGCGGGTGCGGCCGGAGGCGCTGGCCTCCTGCGCCTTGGCGGCTTCGGCGAGGGGGAAGGTCTGGCTCACGTGGGGCTTCAGGCGGTTCTGGTCGATGAGTTCGGCGAGGGTGGCGAGCTGCGGGCCGTTGGGCTGGACGAGGAAGACGGTGCCGCGGACGCCGAACTCCTTGAGGCGCTCGGGGTCGGGCGGCTGGACGATGGAGACGAGGATGCCGCCCTTCTTGAGGACGCGGAAGGAGCGGTCCTGGGTCTCGCCGCCGAGGGGGTCGAGCACGACGTCGACGTCGCGGGCGAGGTCTTCGAACTTCTGGGTGCGGTAGTCGATCACCTCGTCGGCGCCGAGTTCCTTGAGGAAGTCGTGGTTGGCGGCGGAGGCGGTCGCGATGACGCGGGCCCCGAGGTGCTTGGCGATCTGGACCGCGAAGTGGCCCACGCCACCGGCGGCGGCGTGGATGAGCACCGTCTGGCCCGGCTTGAGTTCGGCTTTGTCCACGAGGGCCTGATAGGCGGTGAGCCCCGCGAGGGGGACGGCGGCGGCGGTGGTTTCGTCGATGGACTTGGGCCGGCGGGCGAGCTCGCTCTCGGCGACGAGCGCGAACTCGGCGTAGCCCCCGCCGCGGCGGAGGGAGAGGTACGCGAAGACGGGGTCGCCGGCCTTGACGCTGGACACGCCTTCGCCCACGCGTTCGACGGTGCCGGCGACGTCGTAGCCCAGCGTAAGCGGGTCGCGGAGCTGGCCGCCGCCCATCTGGCCGCTGCGGATCTTCCAGTCGACGGGGTTGACGCCCGCGGCACGGACGCGGACGAGCACCTGCCCGGCGGCGGGCGTGGGGACGGGGGCGTCTTCGTAAGTGAGCACCTCCGGCCCGCCGAAGGCGTGGATGCGCACGGCCTTCATCGTGTCGGCGGCGAGAGCGGAGGCGGCGGCGAGCGCGAGGGCGAGGGTGGCCGACAGAGCAGCGAGACGGGTGAAGGCGGGCATCGGGGACTCCTGCGTGGGGCGTGCGAACGCCATCGGCGATACCGGCATGGTGCGGCGCGGGTTTTTGCCGTGCGTGAGATTCGCTCGGCTTGGCCACGCGAGGGGTGCGCGGTAGTGTCGTGCTCCGCGTGCTGGCCCGGCGTGCGTGAGGAGTTCGGACATGAGCAGCGAGAGCACAACGGCGAGCGGAACGGTGCGGCTGCACCGCGTGCTGCGGGCCCCGCCCGACCGGGTGTACCGCGCGATGCTCGATCCGCGGGCGATGGTCAAGTGGAGCCCGCCGTTCGGCTACGTCGGTGAGGTGCACCACATCGATGCGCGCGAGGGCGGGAGTTACCGAGCGAGTTTCACCAGCCTCAGCACCGGCCAGACGCACGCGTTCGGCGGGACGTACATCAAGCTGGAGCCGGGCCGGCTCATCCGCTACGGCGACCGGTTCGAGGATCCGAACCTGCCGGGCGAGATGTCGGTGACGGTGACGCTGCGCGAGGTGCCGGTGGGGACGGACCTGACGCTGGTGCAGGAGGGCATCCCGGCGGTGATCCCGGTGGAGCTGTGCTACCTGGGGTGGCAGCAGTCGCTTGTGCAACTGGCTCAACTGGTTGAGGCGGAGCACGAGCGGGGATGACGCGCGCTGAACCGGCTCGCGGCCGCGGCGTCTACGCTTCCCGCCCATGCGTGGGGTCATTCTGTACAACCCGAAATCGGGGCGTGGCACCGGGGGCGAGGCGCTCGCGCGGCAGATCGCCCGGGCGATCGGGCCCGTGGTCGGTGAGCCGGTGCTGCTCGAGGCGTCGGCGAAGCTCAACGGCCAACTGCTCGCGGCGCTGAGCACGCGGGCGACGACGGTGACGGCGACCGCGACGGCGACCCTCGAGACCGAGCCCGAGTGCGTGCTGATCTGTGTGGGCGGCGACGGGACGGTGCACCACGCGCTGCGAGACGCGATGGCGGCGGGGACGCCCGTGTGGCTCCTGCCGCAGGGGACGGAGAACTTGTTCGCGCGTGAGTTCGGGATGCGCGGCGGGATCGACGGGCTGGTGGCGGCGCTGCGGGGCGGGCGGGTGGTCGAGGTGGACGTGGGCCTGACGCGGCCGGTGCGCGACGGCCTTCCCGGGCCGGACCGGCACTTTGCCGTGATGGCTTCGCTGGGCCCGGACGCGAGCGTGATCCACCGGCTGGCGGCGGTGCGGCGCGGGCCGATCAGCCACGCGGACTACGTGATGCCCTCGCTGGCCGAGGCGTTCCAGCCGGCGCTCAAGCCGATGACCGTCGAGGTCGACGGGCGCGTCGTGGTCGGTGCCCTGCGCGGGCTGCTGGTGGTGGCGAACTCGCGGCAGTACGCGGTGCGGATCGACCCGGCGGCGAACGCGTCGGTGCGCGATGGGCTGCTGGACGTGGTGTTTTTGCCGGCGGACTCGACGCCGAGGGTGCTGCTGTGGGCGTTGCAGGCGCGGCTGCGGCGGCTGGAGAAAGACCGGGCGGCGGTGATCGCCCGCGGCCGCCGGATCGTCGTTCACGCCCCGGGCGTGCCCAGCCAGTTGGACGGCGAGGCGCACCTGCCCGACGCGGGGACGCTGGAGTTCGCGCTGGCGGGGCGGCGTCTGCGCGTGCTGACGCCGGGGGACGCGGCGTGAGCGCGGTGCGGCCGCACGGAGTGGTGGAGGTGGCCGCGGCGGGCGCGGCGGGGATGACCACCGGCGTGCGGGTGCGCTTGGCCGAGCGGAGCGACGTTGAGGGCATCTTCGCGATCTACGACCGCGAGGTGCTGGAGGGCACGGCGACGGGGGCGACGGTGTGCTTCACCGAGGCCGAGCGCGAGGCGTGGTTCGAGCGGCATCCGCCCGACCGGCACCCGCTGGTGGTCGCGGTGGAGGGCGACGGGGCGGTGGTCGCGTGGGCGGGGCTGGCCCCGTGGTCGCCCCGGGCGGCGTACGACCGGACGGCGGAGAACTCGGTGTATGTGCGGCGCGACCGGCACCGGCGCGGTCTGGGGCGGCTGGTGTTGGGGGAATTGCTCGCGGTGACGCTCCGGCGGACGCCGATCCGCGTGGTGATCGCGCGGCCGACGGACTCGAACACGGCGAGCATCGCCCTGCACGCGGGGCTGGGGTACGAGACGGTGGGCGTGCTGCGCGGGGTGATGGAGAAGTTCGGCCGGCTGCACGACGTGCGGATCATGAGCAAGCGGCTGGATTGAGGCGGGTGGCCAGACCTAGCGGAACAGCAGCGGTGGCAGTTGCTGGTCGCACGCACGTGCCGAGCCTTCGTAGAGGAGCATGTTCCGGCCGCGGTTGTCGGTGACACTCGGCGTCGGAGCGCGGGGTGGATGAAGAACGGCCGGATCGATCAGGATGACCGCGAAGGGCGAGCGGTCGTAGAGGATGCTGTACGCGCGCTGGGCGCGGGCGGGCGGGTCGGTGGCGAGCTGCATGAGCCAGTGGGGGAAATACAGGTACGAAAAGCCGGTGGTGGGGCCGTGGCTCCGGTCGGCCGGGCAGGTGTAGGGCTGCGCGGTGACCACGCCGCGGTCATAGCGAGGGAGCGGGGCGTCGAGGTGTTTCGCAAGCACGTCGAAGGGGGCAAGGTCGTCGACGCGGACGTCGGCGTAGTCGACGGCCCAGGGGATGAGCCCGCGCGAATCGCCGAGGTAGGCGTGGAAGGCCTGCCCGAAGGTGCGGAGGTTGGCCAGGCACGCGACCTGCCGGGCCGACTGGCGCGCCCCGGCGAAGGCGGGGAAGAGCAGGCCGAGGAGGATCGCGATGACGGCGAGGACGAGCAGGAGCTCGATGAGGGAGAACCCGCGTGCGGGCTTCGGGGTGCGGATCAGTGGCTTCATCACGGCGGGGTCGAGTCTCGGGCGAGCATCTGGCGTGCCGTAGTCGCCACGAAGGCGGGCTCGGCGTTGGCGACGACCGCGAGCGTGCTGCGGAGCCTGAGATTGTGCTGGAGGCCAAAGTCAGTGAGCGCGGTCATGGCGACCATGCGCCACTGGGGTGTTCCGTGTTCCAGGGATGCCGCGATCGCGTTGATGAGCGGCTCGTGGTCGGCGTCGGAGAGCCCGCCTTTGAGCCGGTCGGTGGCGACGCGGACGACGTCGCGGCGGAGAGCGGCGTGGAAGGCTGGCTCATCGGGCACGACGACCGCCGGGTTCACGATCACCGCGGCGGCGAGCAGCGCGCACCCGGGCCCCCACGTCGGCTCGCCTAGGACCGCGAGCACCGCCGACGAGCGCGGGGCGTGGGCGGGATCGATGGTTTCAGCGGCCAGTGCGGCCCGGGCGGCGGCGCAGGGTGGGCAGACTTTTTCGCGTACGGACTGTGGGAGGCGGTCGCGGGCCATCCACAGGACCGCGACGCAGCCGGGAACGGCCAGCAAGATCGTCGCGGCGCGGCTCAACGTCCGGCCCTCCGGCGGTTCTTATCGACTGCTTCGAGCTGCCGCTTCGCATTACTGGCAACCTGGGGGTCAGGATCGTCTTGGGCCGCTTCGAGCGCGGCACGGAGCGGGCCACTCGCCTCCGCAAGCCCGGAGTCTGCAACGCTGGCGACGGCGGTGTGTCGGATTCTCGGTGTGCCGGAACGAAGCGCGTTCTCAAGAATGATCAGGAGCGCCGCCCTGGCATCGGGATCGATCGGTGCATCTGCGCTGAAGCGTGTGGAAATCGCGGTGAGCGCGAATCTACCGGCTGAGAGAATCCCGGCATCAGTCTCTGAGATTGGAGTCGGATTGTCGAGCCGCCCGGCATCGGGCAGCGCGGTTGCCTTCTGGATAAGTTCAGTCAGCTGATCGACCTCCGCTCGTGTCCATCGTGGGCGTGGAAGTATCTCGCCCATGACTAAGGATAAGCTAATGCTGTAGGCCGAAGGGTTCTTGAGCTTTGCGGCTCGAGCTCCATCGGCGATGCTCTGCAACTCAGATTGCCAACCGCTGTTGATTCGGCTGTGTACAAATCCAAGGACAAGCCAGGTCAGGAGGCCGACGCCAAGAACTCCAGCAATCAAACGCCAGCGATACGGCACGTCGATCTCCTCCGGTCGTGTGACAAAAGATCAGCTCGTCAACATACACCACAGATTAAGCCAATTGCAAGCAGGCAGTGAATTTGGCGTAATCTGCGCACAGTAGTCCTGGCAGTCGATCTGGTTCTGACCGGAACCTGCTCCTGCGCAGCATTCTCCGCATGAAGACCGGGTCGCATTCGGCACGGCCCCCGGTCCACAGTTTCGCATGCCGTAGTCTCCGCCGGGAGAGTGTTGGTAGCCGCCGAGCGCTACGCCAACGAGGATGATCGAGAAAGCGGCTGCCAACAGCGACTGCGTACCGATGCGATTCTTCTTCATGGTCGATGCCTCCAGTGGTAACGAGATCGATTCAGTATGCACCGGGGGGGGTATGTCAAGGGATAGTGGCGAAAATGTGCAGCAATTTTTTGAGCGAGCCTCAAAGGCTGATCTTGGGGGATGCGATCACTTCACCGACCGGCTCTCCGGCGATCTTTGTCCCGCCATTCGAGTTGGTTTCGGGCGTTCTTGGCGACGGTGGGATCGGGATCGTTGGCCATCGCGACAATTTTCTGGCGGACGGGACCGTCGGAGTCGGCGAGGCCGGCTTGAACGACGAGGGAGGTGGCACCGAGACGGACACTCGGGGCAGGATTCGCTAACTGATCCACCAGCATCGTCACGATGGCGTCGCGCACCGCCGGATCGATGGGGGCGCCGGCTTGAAGGCGGACACCGATCACCGCTTGCGTGGCGTCGTGCGCCATGCGATTGAGAAACTGCACCTTTGTGTATCGTGGGCTTTCACTGGCGGACGAGCCAATTTGTGCAAGCGCGCCGAAGTCGGTATGTACCGCGAACCGGTCGAAAAGTTCATCTCGTTCAAGCGTCGACCACATAGGACGTTGAAGCAAGTTGTTGAACATGTATCGATTGTCCGCCGTCATTTCTTGCGGCGTATCTGGATGAGCAGTAAACGTATCGGAAAGTCGGTAAATTGCCAAGCGTGCTTGCCACGAGTAGTGGCGATGGTACTGAATGGAGCTGATGGATAGCCACGATCCGGCGGCCACGAGCACGCTCAGGATGACGAGGTTGCGGCGACGCATGGCCTGCGATGTCTGGGTGTCCGTCACCGAGCGTTTATCAAGATCCCCAGCAGCCTGGGTACCACCATGGGCAAGGTGAGAGGCGTTGAGGCTGGGTTTGAGCGCAATAAGCGGTGCAGTCCGCAATGAGGTTTGGTGATGCGGCGCCGCAGCACTGCTGGCATCCAGTTGGCCCAGTGTAGCCTAGTGTCGCGGGCCCGCAATTGTTGAATCCGTACTCCCCACCCGGCGTGTGCTGGAAGCCCAACGCTGTCGCCACAGCGATCAGAGAGAAAGAGCCCGCCGCGGTCATCTTTGCACGATTCGCCCGACTTGGTGTGATCATGATGGATCTCCAAAGCGTGATTGAGGGTCGATAACAATATGCCATGGAAAAAGGGGGGGGTGGGCAACTCTGTTGTACAAAAAAGCTGCAAGCCTTCACCAAGGTCTTGGTCCGCTTGCGCTTGCGTCGTCTCCGCGCGGAGGTGGGCACCCCGCCACCACCCCCTACACTCCGCCCCATGCTGATCCGGACCCATGCCTGCGGCGAACTCCGTGAATCCCACGTCGGCCAGACCGTGCGCCTGAACGGGTGGGTGAACTCCTACCGCGACCACGGGAACTTGATCTTCATCGACTTGCGCGACCGCTCCGGGCTGGCCCAGTTGGTCTTCGACAAGGAAGACGCCCAGGGCGCGGGGGCCGCGACGGGCGGCGTGGGGGACAAGCACGCGCACACGGGGATGATGGGCCTGGCGGACAAGTTGCGGAACGAGGACGTGGTCGCGATCGAGGGGCGCGTGCGGGTGCGGATCGGCGGGGAGAACCCGAAGCTGGCGACCGGGAAGGTCGAGGTGGTGGTGACCAGCCTCGAGCTGCTGAACAAGACCGACAACCCGCCGTTCCTGCCGGATGACACGGCCGCGCTGCCCAACGAGGAGGTGCGGCTGAAGTACCGGTACCTGGACCTGCGTCGGCCGGCGATGCAGAAGATCCTGGCGACGCGGTCGCGGGCGATGCAGGTGACGCGGGAGTACTTCGTCGGGCGGAACGGGTTCCTCGAGGTGGACACGCCGATCCTGTACAAGAGCACGCCGGAGGGGGCGCGGGAGTTTGTGGTGCCGTGCCGGAACGTGCCCGGGCAGTTCTACGCGTTGCCGCAGAGCCCGCAGTTGTTCAAGCAGATTCTGATGGTGGCGGGTGCGGAGCGGTACATGCAGATCTGCCGCTGCTTCCGCGACGAGGACCCGCGGGCGGACCGGCAGCCGGAGTTCACGCAGATCGACCTGGAGATGTCGTTTGTCCGGCGTGAGCAGGTGATGCAGACGATGGAGGGGTTCGTGCGGCACTTCTGGAAGGAGATGTGCGGCTACGAGGTGCCGCCGATCCAGCGGATGCCTTATCGCGAGGCGATGGAGAAGTACGGGATCGACCGGCCGGACACGCGGTACGAGCTGTTCGTGCAGGACGTGAGCGCGCTGGCGGGGCGGACGGAGTTCAAGGTCTTCCGCGACGCGGTGGCGAAGGGGGCGGACCGTCCGCAGTTCAACAGCAAGCGGGGGGTGGTCAAGGCGATCCGCGTGCCGGGCGGGGCGGAGAAACTGACGCGGAAGATCACGGACGGGTACAGCGAGTTCGTCAAGCGTTTTGGCGCGGGCGGCGTCGCGACGGTCAAGTACATCACCGATGCGGCGGGGGCGAAGTTCGACACGGGCTGTGCGAAGTTCCTCGAGCCGCTGAAGGCCGAGTTCGTGGCGGCGCTGGGCCTGCAGCCGGGCGACACGGTGCTGTTCGTGGCGGACGTGTACGCGACGGCGACGAAGGCGATCGGCGAGCTGCGGCAACAGGTGGCGCGGGACATGGGGCTGATCCCCAAGCCCGGGGCCGAGGGGGGCCCTTGGAACTTCCTGTTCGTGGTCGATTTCCCGATGTTCGAAAAGAACAAGGAAACCGGCAAGTGGATCGCGATGCACCACCCGTTCACCGGGCCGCGGGACGACCAGCGTGACGCGTTCGTGAACGCGGATGTCAACGACGACGACACGATCGAGGCGATCGTGAGCGCGGGGTACGACATCGTGCTCAACGGCAGCGAGATCGCGGGAGGCTCGATCCGCATCCACGACCGCGAGGTGCAGAGCAAGGTGTTCCAGCTGCTGGGGCTCACCCCCGAACAGGCCAAGGAGAAGTTCTCCTTCTTGCTCGAGGCGTTGTCGTACGGCGCGCCGCCGCACGGCGGGATTGCGTTCGGGTTTGACCGGCTCATCATGCACGTGACGGGCACGGACAACATCCGCGACGTGATCGCGTTCCCCAAGACCCAGATCGGGGCGGACCTGATGACGCGGGCGCCCAGCGGCGTGACGCAGGAGCAACTGGACACGTATTACATCAAGAGCACGTGGGTGCCGCCGGCGGCTCCGGCCGCGGCGAAGGGCTGAGCGGGCCGGGGCGGCGCGGTTCGGTATGCTGCCGGCATGGCGAAAGCGACCACATCGCGCCGGGCGTCCGTCGGTTCCCGAGCCAGCAGCCCCGCGCGGCGCAAGCCGTCGAAGCAGGCCAAGCCGGCCAGGCCATCCCGGCCGGCAAAGCGGGCGCCGCTCGGGAAGGCGGCCGGACCGGTGGTCAAGGCGACCCGGCGGGTCGCGATGTTCCAGGTGGACGCGTTCGCGGCGCGGGCGTTCACGGGGAACCCGGCGGCGGTCGTGCTGCTCGACGGCGCGTGGCCGGACGACGCCTTGATGCAGGCGATCGCGGCGGAGAACAACCTGGCGGAGACGGCGTTTGTGCTGCCCCGGGGCCGGCGGCTGCACATCCGCTGGTTCACGCCCGAGATCGAGATCGACCTGTGCGGGCACGCGACGCTGGCGGCGGCGCACGTGCTGTGGAACGAGGTGAAGCTGGGCGGGGAGCGGCTGGAGTTCGCGTCGCGGTCCGGGCCGCTGCCGGTTGAGCGGTGGAGCAACGGGCTGCTCGCGCTGGACTTCCCGAGCCGGCCTGGGAAGCCCGAGCCGGTGACGGCGGCGCTGTGCGAGGCGCTGGGCCGGGCGCCGGTGGAGGTGTTCCGGGCGCGCGACGTGATGGCGGTATTCGACAACCGGCGTGACGTGTACGAGCTGCGCCCCAGCTTCGACAAGCTGGCGGCGCTCGACGCGTTTGGGGTGATCGTGACGGCGCCGGGCTCGGGGCACGACTTCGTGAGCCGGTACTTTGCGCCGCGGGCGGGCGTGCCGGAAGACCCGGTGACGGGCTCGGCGCACTGCACGCTGATCCCGTACTGGAGCGACCGGCTGGGCAAGCCGCGGCTGACGGCGCACCAGGTGAGCCGGCGCGGCGGGGAGCTGTGGTGCGAGGACCGGGGCGACCGCGTCGGCATCGCGGGCCACGCGGTGACGTTCTTCGCGACGCAGATCGCGGTCTAAAGGTAGAAGCGCCATCGACCGGATGCCCGAGCCCGACGACCAGTCCGGCCCGCCCGCCACGAGCCGCGAGGCGCTCAGCGCCGCGACGGCCGAGCAGGTGGTGGCGCTCGAGCGGCGGGTGGAGACCGCCCTGCGGCGTGAGCACCCGGTGGTGTTCTGGGTCACGCTGCTGGTCCCGTTGGTGGGTTGGCTGGGCTTGGTGGGCGTGATGGTGCTGACGCGGGGCGAGCAGTTCGCCGCGAAGGTGCTGGGGCTGACGGTGCTGATCGAGGCGGTGGTGGGGCGGTTTGTGATCCTGACCGGGGCGGCGGGCGGGGGCGGGGCGTTCCTGCTGACGCGGACGGAGCTGTTCTGGCTGGTGGCGTGGATCGACGCGACGGTTGCGACGCTGTTTCTGTACCACGCGACGTTCATCTACCGGCTGTGGAAGGTCGGCCCGTGGCTGGAGCGGCTGCGCGACGCGAGCCGCGACCTGGTGGCCCGCCGGCCGATCCTCGGGCGGTTCAGTTTCGTCGGGGTGGTGCTGTATGTCGGCCTGCCGCTGATCAGCAGCGGGGCGGTGCTGGGCTCGATGCTGGGGCAGTTGCTGGGGCTGTCGCGGCTGGCGACGCTGGGGGCGGTGCTGATCGGGACGCTGCTGGGCAACAGCCTGATGCTGCTGCTGGCGGAGGTGGTGATGAGCGTGCCGTTCCTGCAGCGGCAGCACCCCGGCGTGCTGCTTGGGTCGCTGGTGCTGTTCGGGGTGGTGCTGGCCTTCGTGCAGTGGCGGCTGTCGAGGCGGGGCCGTGGTGCCGCCAACGATTCATCCCGAGATGGGCCCGGGTAGGCGCTGCTGCGGGGCCCACGCGTCGTACCACGCGCGGGCCGCGCTGCTGAGCACGGGGATCCGCTGGCCGGACCGGTCGTCGAGGGCGCCGGTGGCGCACTGGACGATGACCGCCGCGACGGCGTCGGGCCGGAGCGTCTGGTCGGGCGGGAGCTGCTCGGGCGTGAAGCTCTGGCGGAGCATCGGCGTCTCCACCGCGCCGGGGTTCACGCTGAAGACCTTGATGCCGACGGCGGCACCCTCGTTGGCCGCGGAGAGCGTGAGCGAGTCGAGGGCGGCCTTGGAGGACGCGTAGGCAAAGAACCCCGGGAAGGGGTCGAAGGACGCCATGCTGGAGACGTTGACGATCCGGCCGCTCACGCCGTCGGGCCCGCGGCGGGTGGTGAAGTGGGGCCAGCTCGCGAGGATGAGCGAGGCGGGGGCGAGGGTGTTGACGCGCCAGGCCCGCTCGACGTCGGCGGGCGTCGTGCGCTCCAGGGGGATGAGCTCGCCCAGGCCGGCGTTGTTGATCAGCACATCGAGCCGGCCGAACCGGGCCATGACCTCGCGGACCACCCGGGCCGGCTCGTCGGCAAGGGTGAGGTCGGCCGTGACGGGGTGTACGGCGGAGCCCGGCGGAAGCTCGGCGAGGACCGCGCGAAGGGCGTCGGGCCGGCGGCCGACCAGCGCGAGCGCGAAACCCGCCGCACCCAGGGCGGCGGCCGTGGCCCGGCCGATCCCCGAGCCCGCACCCGTGACGATGGCGACCGGCTGTGTCATCGGTGAAGGCTAGCCCCGCGCGGGGTTACGCTTGGACATGGCCTCTACCGGCACGATCTGGCTCCGCGGCGTGATCCTGCTCGCCTTTGCGCTGGTGCTCGCGACACCGATCCTGGCTCGCCGGAGCGTCGAGGCGGCCCGCCCGAGCACCCAGCGGGCCGAGCAGCGGCTGATCATCTGGACGCCCCACGTCGAGCAGATCCGCGAGGAGTTCGGGGCGGCGTTCAACCGCTGGCACCGACGGCAGCACGGCTCGGCGGTCGAGATCGACTGGCGGACGCCGGGCGGCACCACCGAGATCCGTCGCGCGCTCGAGTCGCTCTACCAGGTCGCGGCCCTGCGGATCATCGCCGACGCCCGCCGCGACGATCCGCGGGTGCTGCTCCGGGCCGATTTTGACCCCGCCGCCCGTTTCGACTCCGGCACGGTGCCGGTCGACATGGTGTTTGGCGGCGGGTCGTTCGACCATGGCCGGCTGAAGGATCCGCGGTCGGTCACGCTGCTGGTGCCGGTGCTGGACCGCCCGGGCGAGGCGGCGGCGATGGTCAAGGTGCCCAAGGGGACGATCGAGCCCGACAACCCCGCGGGGTTCCGCGAGGCGGTGCTGGACGCGACCATCGACGGGCAGACGCTCAAGCTGCGGGTCACGCCCGCGTCGCTCAAGGGCGGCGTGCAGGAGCTCGCGGCGGCACAGGCGGCGGGCGAGGGGACCGTGACGCTCGATCTGGCCCGCACGGAGCGGCAGTTCCTGGTCGGGCTGTCGGTCCCGGCGGGCTTCCCGCAGGCCCGGCTCGATGCGTGGTTCGGGAAGAACGAGGTGGGGGCGGAGAAGCTCTACGACCCCGAACAGTGCTGGATCGGGACGGCGCTCTCGGGCTTCGGGATCGTGTACAACCGGCCCGTGCTGGCCGGGCTGGGGCTGAGCGAGCCGCGGTCGTTCAAGGATTTAACGGACTACCGCTACCTCGGGCTGCTCGCGCTGGCTGATCCGCGGCAATCGGGCTCGGTAGCGACGCTGTACGACTCGATTCTCAACTCGATGGGCTGGGACGAGGGGTGGCGGGTGCTGCGCGAGATGTCGGCCAACGCGCGGTACTTCAGCAGCAGCAGCACGCAGCCGCCCATGGACATCAGCCAGGGCGAGGCCGCGGCGGGCGTGGCGATCGACTTCTACGGGCGTGGGCAGGCGCAGGCGGTGCTGCAGCCCGGCGAGACGCCGGAGTCGGGGCGGGTGGGTTACATCGACCCGCCCGGGGCGACCTACATCGACGCCGACCCGATCTCGATCATGCGCGGCGCCCCGAGCCCGGACCTGGCGAGGCGGTTTGTGGAGTTCGTGCTCACCGAAGAGGGGCAGTCGCTGTGGCAGTTCCCCCCGCGGGCGGACCCGCATGCGGCCTCGGCACCGGTGATCGCGGGCAGCGATCCGGTAGAGCGGCTTGGGCCCGTGTCGCACCGCCTGCGGCGGATGCCGGTGCGGCGGGCGATGTACGCGCCCGAGCTGCTGCCGTTCTTCGCGGACAAGACCGATCCGTTCACGGTGGCGAGCGGCACCCGGCCGCGCGGTTGGCGCGACGGGATGATCGTCATGCTGGGCTGCATGGCCATCGACGCGGGCGAGGAGCTGCGGGCGGCGTGGCGGTCCCTCAACGAGGCGCGGGGGAACACGACCTTCCCGCCCGAGCGGCTGGCCGAGATGGAGCGGCTTTTCAGCGCGATGCCCGTGCACGAGGTGCTCGCCCGCGACGGGCGGGTCGCTCAGCGGCTGGACTTCACCGAGGCGAACTACAAGGCCATCAGCGACGACACGCGCCGCTGGCGCGACCCGATTAAGGGCGTGCGGGCGCGGATCGCGTACACGCGGTTCTTCCGCGAGCAGTACCGCCGCGTGCAGGAGCTTGCGCGGACGGGCGGGTGACCGGCTCACGGCTCGGGTTGGATGGTCGGCGGCGAGGCGAAGGGGATGGCGCGGCCGTGGGCGTCCACCGAGACCATGACCAGGGAGGCTGAGGTGACCGGGACGGTGGCGCCGTTGCTGTAGCGTTCGGCCTCGACTTCGACTTCGACGGTGACCGAGGTGCGGCCGGCCCGCGCGGTCCGGGCGTAGAAGTTGACGACGTCGCCCAGGTGGACGGGCTGCTTGAACTCCACGCGGTCCATGGCGACGGTGACCCAGCGGTGCTGCCCGTGCCGGCGGGCCTGCACGAAGCCGGCCTGGTCAATATAGGAAAGGATGACCCCACCGAAGATGGTGCCATATTGGTTGGTGTCTTTGGGCATCGTCACCGTGCGGAGCGCGAGGGCTTTGACACAAAGTTGAGTGTTGCTTGTGTTTGTGGAGGACATGGAAGGCTCCGCTACGAATAACGTGTCTATTGTGGGGCCCGTCCCCTGCGAGAGACGCCCATGCTGACCATCGACTGTACTCTGCCGCCGCCCTCCCGCGAGGAGTTCGCCGCGCTCTCGGAAGTGGAGCTGATCGAGCGATTCGCGATTGGCGTGGAGCGCTTTGACCGTCGGGTGCTCGAGCTCGACCATGCCGCGCTCGACACGGCGTTCCGGCCCGAGGCGGGCGTGGGGCGCTGGCCGTGCCGGGTGCTGCTGGGGCACTTGGCCGACGCCGAGCTGGTGTTCGTGCACCGGCTGCGCCGCGTGGTGGCCGAGGATGGCCCGCTGCTCGCGGTGTGGGACGAGGAAGCGTTCATCGACCACGGGCTGTACGGCGGGCCCGAGGACGGGCCGCGGCATCCCATCGGGGCGTTCATCGCGGCGATCCACACGCTCCGGCAGTGGACCGCGCCGTGGCTCCGCACGCTCCGGCCCGCGCAGTGGACCCGTCGCGCGATGCACCCGCAGCGCGGCGAGCAGACCACCCGCGTGATCCTCGAGCTGACCACCTGGCACCTCGAGCACCACGCCTGGTACCTCAACGCCAAGGTCGCCCGCCTGGCCGCGTCGGCCTGAGGCCCGCGGGTCGCCAGACTACCATCGCGCCGTGCATCCGCTGCTCGATCAACGGCGTTATCTCATCCCGTTTCGTTCCTCGCTCCTTCCGCAGATCTTCACCGACACGCTCGTGATCGGTTCGGGCGTGGGCGGCCTGCGGGCCGCCATCGCGGCGGCCGAGCACGGCGAGGTGATCGTCCTGGGCAAGGAAGACCCCGGCACGAGCAACACCGCCTGGGCCCAGGGCGGCATCGCCGTCGTGCTCGACGAGCAGGATTCCTTCGACACCCACGTGGCCGACACGCTCGCGGCCGGGGCCGGGCTGTGCGATGAGCCGGTGGTGCGGACGATTGTCGAGGACGGCCCGGCCCGCCTGCGCGAGCTGGTCGGCTGGGGCATGCAGATCGACGCCGATCGCCCCGGGCACATCCACCTGGGCCGCGAGGGGGGGCACACCAGGCCGCGGATCGTGCACAGCGATGGCGACGCCACCGGACGCGAGCTGATGCGCTGCCTGTGGGAGCGGGCGCGGGCGACCACGGGGATCCGCCTGTTCACGCGCTGCTTCGCGCTCGACCTGCTCACGCCCGGCAACGAGCCCGGTTCGCCCGTCATGGGCGCGATCACGCACCATCCCAAGTACGGCCTGCAGGTCATCTGGGCCAAGGCGACGATCCTCGCCTCGGGCGGCGCGGGCATGGTGTACCGCGAGACCACCAACCCCAAGACCGCCACGGGCGACGGCGTGGCGATGGCGTACCGCGCGGGGGCGACGGTCGCGGACATGGCGTTCGTGCAGTTCCACCCGACGACCCTGTACCTCGCGGGGGCCAGCCGCGCGCTGATCAGCGAGGCCGTGCGGGGCGAGGGGGCGTACCTCGTCGACCACGAGGGCGAGCGGTTCATGCTGGGCGTGCACCCGCAGGGCGAGCTGGCCCCGCGCGACATCGTGACGCTGGGGATCGTGCGCCGCTTGGCCGAGCGGGGCGGGACGCACGTGTTCCTTGATGTGCGGCACCTGACCAACTTCCCGAAACGTTTCCCGGGCATCGCGCAGCTGCTGGCCAAGTTCGACCTCGATCCGGCGAAGGACCTGATCCCGGTGCACCCCGCGGCGCACTACTTCGTGGGCGGCGTGCGCACGGATGCGTGCGGCCGGACCGACCTGCCGGGGCTGTACGCGGTGGGGGAGTGCACGTCGACGGGCCTGCACGGGGCCAACCGGCTCGCGAGCAACTCGCTGCTCGAGGGGCTGGTGATGGGCGCGATCGCGGGGCGGGCGTGCGCCGAGCGCGTGAAGGCCTACGGGCGGTCGAGCGAGCCGGCGGACGGGGTGCCGTCGCCCGGGTGGCTGCTGCCGCCGCGGGGCGCGCCGGTGAGCATCGTGAGCGACATCCGCCCGAGCGAGTCGGCGGAGCTGGACCTTTCGGACGTGCTGTCGTCGCTGCGGTCGAGCATGTGGCGGAACGTGGGGATCGAGCGGACCGGCCCGCGGCTGGCCGACGCCCGCGACATGATCGACTTCTGGGCCCGGTACACGCTCGACAAGATCTTTGATGACCCCGCGGGCTGGCAGGTGCAGAACTTGCTCCTGCTCGCCGCGCTGATGGCCCGGTCGGCGCAGTGGCGGCGCGAGTCGCGTGGTTGCCACAGCCGGGGTGATTTCCCGCAGCCGGCGGCGGCGTACTGGGTGCACGACGGCTGGCGCCGCGGGCGTGACGAGCCGGAACTCCGGCCGGTCATCGGCCCGGCCGCGGCGGTGGGGGCGCGGGCGTGAAGCCGAGGATCGCCGGGGCGACGCTGGTGCTCGCGGCCGCGGTAGGGCTCGCCGGCTGCGAGCCCGAGGTGCGGGTGATCCGGTACGACCCGTTCCTGTCGCGCGTGCCGGGGGCCGAGGGCGGGCAGCCGCCGGTGGGCACGCGGCCCGTTGACCCTGACATCGTGCCGCAGGGCGTCGCGCCCGACGAGCCGCTGGTCATCAAGGAGCAGAACGGTGCCCGGCGGCTGAACCTGCGGACCATCCGGCACCTGATGGCGCAGCTCAACCGCGCGTTCGCCGAGGACGATCTCGAGATCTTCCTCGACCAGGCCGTGGCCGCGCGGACCATCCAGCACTGGGAGGACCAGGGCCGGTCGCCCCGCGACCACGTGGGGGATTACCTCTGGGATCACCAGCGCGACATCGCGAACCTGTTCAGCCGGATGCCCAACGGCGAGCAGTCGGCCACGGTGAACGTCGTCAAGACCGGTCCGTCCACGCTGCGGATCCGCGTGCGCGACTCTTCCGCCCAGGGGCTGAATCTGACCACGTTGACCGTGGAACTCGAGCGTGGGGCGTGGAAGCTGGTGTGGATCAACTGACTGTCGCGTGCGCGACGGCCCCCTCGCGCTCGCCGGAGCCTGCAATGCCCGCCCCCGTCGCCATGCCCGCACCGATCCTCGCCCGCGTCGTGGCGACGGTCGGCCCCGCCAGCTCGTCGCCCGAGATGATCTACCGGCTCATCGAGGCGGGCGTCAGCGTGTTCCGCCTGAATTTCTCGCACGGCGCCGCCGCCGAGCACGCCGAGCGCCTCCGCATCATCCGCGAGGTCGCGCGCGAGCTGGACCGCCCGGTCGCGGTGCTGGGCGACCTGCCGGGCCCGAAGATCCGGGTGGGCACGGTGCCGGGTGACGGCATCGCGCTCGAGCCGGGGCAGGATGTGCTGATCGCCGCGGGCGTGCGCGAGTCGGTGCCCGGCGCGGTGCCGGTGCTGGCGTGCCGGTACGACCGCATCGCCGAGGATGTCGCCCCGGGGCATAAGGTGCTCGTCAACGACGGGGCCGTGCGATTGCTGGCGACCGGCGTGGATCAGCACGGCGGGCGCCCGGCGCTGCGGTGCCGCGTGACGGTGGGGGGGCTGGTCACCAGCGGCAAGGGGATCAACCTGCCGGGGAGCGACCTGCAGACCTCGGCGATCACCGACGCGGACTGGGCGTGGGTGGAGTGGGCCGTCAGCCACGGGCTGGACTTCCTGGCGCTGTCGTTCGTGCGCACGGCCGAGGAGGTGCGGACACTCAAGGACCGCCTCGCGGGGCTGTGTGCCGTCGATCGGCGTTTCGACGCGGGCGGCGACGCGGCGTGCATCCCGGTGATCGCCAAGATCGAGAAGCCGCAGGCCGTCGAGCACATGGAGGCGATCTGCGAGGCCGCCGACGGGATCATGGTCGCGCGGGGGGACCTGGGCGTCGAGACCGACGTGGCGCAGGTGCCGATGGTGCAGAAGCGGCTGATCGCGTGCGCGGACTCGTGGGGCAAGCCGTGCATCGTCGCGACGCAGATGCTCGAGACGATGACCACCGCGAGCACGCCCACGCGGGCCGAGGCCAGCGACGTTGCCAACGCGATCCTCGACGGTGCCGACGCCGTGATGCTCAGCGGCGAGACCGCCGTGGGCACGCACCCGGACCTGGTCGTCCAGACGATGCGGCGGATCGTGGCGGCGGCCGAGCAGGCCCTCGCCGAGCGGGCGACCGCCCCCAGCCCGCCGCGGCGGATTGTGGAGACGCGTTACCGCACGGCCGCGCTCGCGCACGCCGCGTGGTTCGCGGCCCGCGACTACGGCGCGAAGGCGGTCGCGGTGTGGAGCGAGTTCGGCGGCGCGGCGCGGTACCTCAGCCAGACCGGCTTCCGCCTGCCGATCCTGGCGTACTCCTCGTCCGAGGGGCAGACGCGGCGCATGGCGCTGCTCCGCGGCGTCACCGCCCGTCGCGCCGACGTGCCGCCCCACAACTCGCTCGCGGCGTGGAACCGCCGCGTAGACGAGGACCTGCTCGCCTTGGGCTGGGTTGCCGAGGGCGACCCGATCGTCCTGCTCGCCGGTCAGCCGCTGGCCGTCCGCGGGAGCGTCAACCTGCTCGCGCTGCACCGCGTAAACGACCGGGCCAGCGGCTTCATGGGCCACGGCTGAACCCGTCCGCACACCGCTTCCGAACCGCCTGCCGATGCACACCCACGCCGCGATCCTGTCCACGGGCGACGAGATCATCCTGGGCCAGCTTCAGGACGCCAACGCGCGCTGGTTCGCCCAGCGACTGAGCGACCTGGGCATCAAGCCCGTCGAGCTCGCCGGCGTGGGCGACGACCTGGAGACCCTCGCCGCGACCATCCGCCGCCTCGCCGCCGCCGCACCGCTGGTGATCATGTCAGGCGGGCTGGGGCCGACCGACGGCGACCTGACGCGGCCCGCGATTGCCCGCGTGCTGAACTGCGAGCAGGTGATCGACGACGCCGCGCTCCGCGACCTCGAAGCCAAGCTCGCCGCCCGCGGTCGACCGATGACCGATCGGCTCAAGCGTCAGGCCTTCCGGCCGCAGCCCGCGACCTGCCTGCCCAATCGTTTCGGCACCGCGCCGGGTCTGCACGTCGTGCTGCCGCAAGCGGGCCCGCACGGCGATACCGAGGTCTTCTGCCTCCCCGGCCCGCCGGGCGAGCTGCGCCCGATGTTCGAAGACGCCGTGGTTCCACGGCTGCGGCCGGATCCGTCGTGCGCTGTCCGCACGCGGCTGCTGCACGTGGTCGGCCTCGCCGAGAGCGACGCCGTGCAGCGGCTCGGCGACCTCACGCGCCGCGACCGCGTGCCGCTGGTGGGCGTGACGGCCAGCGGCGGCCAGCTCACCGTCCGCCTTCGGGCCGAGGGACGCCCGGCGGACCGCGCCGACGCGGAACTCGATGACACCGCCCGCGCCGTGCGTGCCGCCTTGCAGCCGTACATCTTCGGCGAGGGCGACACGTCGCTCCCCGCGGCCCTGCTCGCCGCGCTGCGTTCGCGCGGCCAGACGCTCGCGGTCGCCGAATCGTGCACGGGCGGGCTCCTCGGGAAGCTTCTGACCGACGTGCCGGGCTCCTCGGAGGTGTTTCTCGGCGGCTGGATCACGTACGCCAACCAGGCCAAGACGCGCGAGCTCGGCGTGCCGGCGGATTTGATCGCCCGGCACGGTGCCGTCAGCGAGCCCGTGGCCCGCGCGATGGCCGCGGCTGCCCTGGCACGCTCGAATGCCGACCACGCGCTCGCGATCACCGGCATCGCGGGCCCCGGCGGCGGCCGTGAGCACAAGCCCGTCGGCACGGTGTTCATCGCGCACGCAGCCCGGGCGCCGGGCCCCGTACCGGGCGACGCGGCGACGCCCGGCGTGTCGCGCTCCGGGCCGACCGAATCAACCGCATCGCCGCTGATCGACGTCCGCCACCTGCGGATCCCCGGCGACCGTGCCGACGTCCGCGCCCGCGCCGCCAACGCCGCACTGACGCTGCTGTGGCTCACCCCGCCCGCCCCGCCGCCCGCCCTGCGCCTGCTCTGGGAACACCGCTCGGCGTGACGACGTCAGCCGGCAACCGGCCGTCCATGCTCTCCTTCGAGAGCGGCGACGAACCGCGTGCAGGCGACCAAGACGAGCCCGTCCCGGCGGGTATACTTACCCCAACCGCGGGCGTAGTTCAGCGGTAGAACGTCAGCTT
>FRDC01000049.1_pt1 | contig 21868 bp, 18 predicted proteins | sample 1106171 | NCBI WGS metagenome assembly FRDC01 (sample SAMEA3930566, study PRJEB13176) | freshwater metagenome | biome: Drinking water system; feature: drinking water; material: water | place: Singapore | collected 2014-12-20 | reverse complement strand
GCCCGCCGTCGAAATCGATCCGCCCGCTCACCGCGCGGAGCCGCGCGGCGGGATGGCCGAGCGCGTCGAGGCTGACGAGGCTGGTGCCCTGCCAGCGATCGAGCCGCTGGTCGAACCGCGCGCTCGTCTCGGCGATCACGCCGCGCGCCCGCGCGTCGCCACAGGCGAGCGTGCTCGCGCGCAGCGGCCCTTGCAGGCTCGGTTGCGCGGCGGCGATACTGATCGCGAGTGTCCCCGCCAGCCGCTCGGCGACGCACCCGCCGCTCGCGAGCCGATCGGCGATCAGCGCGAGCCGACCGGTGAAACCGTCGTTCAGCCCGCCGCTCCCGGCGAGCCGCATCCCGATCACCCCGGCGGGCGTCTCCAGCCGCAACCGCGCGTCGGCGAGATCGACGTCGAGCGCGGGGAGCGCGAAGGGCTTGCCCGAGGGCGGCGGCAGCAAGCGATCGATCGCGCCGAACGAGACCTTGCCCCCCACCAGGCTTGCCCGCGCCCGCACATGGCCCGCGCGCGCGCCGGTCAGCCGCGCGCCGCCCGGCCCCAGCTCGGTCGTGAGTTCGACCCAATCGGCGACCAGATCGGGGTGGCGCGGATCGCCGATCACCAAGCCTTCGAGCCGGGTGCCGCGCACGCCCAATTGCGCGATGCGATAGCGCGCGGGCACGCCGCGTTCGGCCAGCGCATCGTCGATGAAGCGCGTCGCGATCGGGGTGCGCGCGCTCCACACGCCGGCGCCGAGCAACGCCAGCGCGAGCGCGCCTTCGGCGGCCGAGTGCGCCAGCCCCGCCCGCCGTGCCTTGACGTTGGGCGTTTGCTCCTGATCCGCCAAATCCACTCCGTCCGCCCGCCCCGTCGTCCCCATTTACCGCCGCGCGCGCCGATTGCCACCCCGCGCGACCCGCCTTAATCCTTCAGCCGCGATGAATGTTCCCGCCGATCATGCCGGCCACCGCGCGCGGCTGCGCCAGCGCCTGCTCGGGGCGGGGGGCGAGGCGCTCGCCGATTACGAACTGCTCGAATATCTGCTCGCGCTCGCCATCCCGCGCCGCGACACCAAGCCGCTCGCGAAAAGGCTGCTCGGCGAGTTCGGCGGGCTGGGCGCGGTGATGGCGGCCAGCCCCGAGGCGCTGGCGAGCGTCGACGGGCTGGGCGAAACCTCGATCGCGGCGATCAAGATCGTCCAGGCGACCGCCCTACGGATGCTGCGGACCGAGGCGCAGGCGGCGCCGGTCCTCGGCAATTGGCAGGCGCTGCTCGATTATCTCCAGGCGGACATGGCGCATCACGCGATCGAGCGCGTCCGCGTGCTCCACCTCAACACGCGCAACATGCTGATCCGCGACGAGCTGATGAGCGAGGGCTCGATCGACGAAGCGGCGGTGCATGTGCGCGAAGTGGTGAAGCGCGCGATGCAATTGGGCTCGGCGTCGATCATCCTGGTCCACAACCACCCCGGCGGCGACCCGAGCCCCAGCCGCGCCGACATCGATCTCACCCGCCGGATCGTCGACGCCGCGAAGAAATTGGGAATCGCGGTGCATGATCATCTCATCATCGGCCGCCAGGGCCATGTGAGCTTGCGCGCGCAGGGATTGATGTGAGCGGGATAGCGACGGCCTCGCTTTGGCGAATGCCGTTGAGACGGCGCGCGCGCCAGCAACACGACGCCCCGGCTTGCACCGGGGCGTCGCGCTTGGTTGCCCTTTCGGGAGGGGCGCTTATTTCGCCGGCTGCGCCAGGAAGCCCTTGAGCTCGTCCTTGCTCACCGCGCCGTTCTTGTCGGCGTCGCTCTGGGCGAAAGCCGCGTCGCTCCATTTCTTCATTTCGGTCGCGCCGCCCTTGGCGGCGGGATCATCGGCGCGCAGCGATTTCATCCAGGCGGCGAATTCCTTCTTGCTCAGCTTGCCGTCGCTGTTGGCGTCATAGCTCGCCCATTGCCCCTCGACCGTCTGGCCGATCTGATCGGCCGAATTGACCGCGCCGCTGTCCGCCGCCGGGGTTTCGGTCGTCTGCGCCCCCGCGTCGGGCGCCTGCTGCTGGGTGCCCATATCGGTCGGCGCGGGCGAGGTCGCGTCGCTCGGCATCGTCTGGCCGGGCATGGTCTGGCCGGGCATGGTTTGACCCGGCTGCGTCGGGTTGGGCGAGGTAACGGGCGGGGTTTGGCCCGGCGCGGTCGGCGCCTGCTGCGCGAAAGCGGGCGTCGCGATCAGCGCGGTGGTGATCAGCAAGGTCTTCAACATCGTTTTTCTCCATTCATCTGTGGTTCATCTAACTGACGACGCGGATCGTTTCTGCGCCTGTCGTGACCCGTTCAACGCGCTACTTTGGAATTGGTCGCAGGGTCGCGGCGATTTGGCGGCGCGGCTGGTCCCTGCTAACGCGCGGTTCGCCGCGAAAGAGGTATCGATGGTCCCCCGTTATTCCCGCCCCCAAATGGCCGCGCTTTGGACGCCGCAAGCGCGCTACCGCATCTGGTTCGAGATCGAGGCGCACGCGACCGACGCGCTCGCCGCGCTGGGCGTCGTCCCCCAAAGCGCCGCCGACGCGCTATGGCGCTGGTGGGCGACCGCGCCCGAGATCGACGTCGCCGCGATCGACGACATCGAGGCGGTGACCAAGCATGACGTGATCGCCTTCCTCACCTGGGTCGCGCGCCAAGTGGGCGAGGAAGCGCGCTTCATGCACCAAGGGATGACGAGTTCGGACGTGCTCGACACGTGCCTCGCGGTCCAGCTCGCGCGCGCGGCGGACCTGCTCATCGCCGATGTCGACGGGCTGCTGGCGGCGCTCGAAGCGCGCGCCCGCGAGCATAAATTCACCCCCACGATCGGCCGCAGCCATGGCATCCATGCCGAGCCGGTGACCTTCGGCTTGAAGCTCGCCGGCTTCCACGCCGAATTCCAGCGCGCGCGCGCGCGGCTGATCGCAGCGCGGGCGGAAATCGCGACCTGCGCGATTTCGGGCGCGGTCGGCACTTTCGCCAATGTCGATCCGCGCGTCGAGGCGCATGTCGCCGCCAAGCTGGGGCTGACGGTCGAGCCGGTCTCCACCCAAGTGATCCCGCGCGACCGCCACGCGATGTTCTTCGCGACCTTGGGCGTGGTCGCGAGTTCACTCGAACGGCTGGCGGTGGAAGTGCGGCACCTCCAGCGCACCGAAGTGCTGGAGGCGGAGGAATATTTCGCGCCGGGGCAAAAGGGCAGCAGCGCCATGCCGCACAAGCGCAACCCGGTGCTCACCGAAAACTTGACCGGCCTTGCGCGGATGGTGCGCGGCTATGTGACCCCCGCGCTCGAAAATGTGGCGCTGTGGCACGAGCGCGACATCAGCCATTCCTCGGTCGAGCGCTATATCGCGCCCGACGCGTGCATCACGCTCGATTTCGCGCTGGCGCGCGCGACCGGGGTGGTCGAGAAGCTCGTCGTTTACCCTGCGCGGATGCGGCGCAATCTCGATGCGATGGGCGGGCTGATCCATTCGCAGCGCGTGCTGCTCGCGCTCACCCAGGCGGGGCTCTCGCGCGAGGATTCTTATGCGCTCGTCCAGCGCAACGCGATGAAAGTGTGGGAATCGGGCGGCGCGCTTTCGCTCCTCGACTTGCTCGCCGCCGACGCCCAAGTGCGCGAAGCGCTACCGGCGGACGCGCTCGCCGCGCTGTTCGACCTCGATTATCACTTCAAGCATGTGGATACGGTGTTCGCGCGGGTGTTCGGCGCGGCGTGAGGCGTCACCCCCGCCCGCGATAGCCGGGCACGCCCTGGTCGGGCACCCATAGCCCCTCGGGCGGGGTGCCCGTCTGCCAGAAGACGTCGATCGGGATGCCGCCGCGAGGATACCAATAGCCGCCGATCCGCAGCCAGCGCGGCTGCATCTCCGCGACCAACCGCTCGGCGATGCCGATCGTGCAATCCTCGTGGAACGCCTGGTGGTTGCGGAAGGCGCCGAGGAAAAGTTTGAGCGACTTCGACTCGACGATCGTCTCGCCGGGCACGTAATCGATCACCAGATGCGCGAAATCGGGCTGCGCCGTCACCGGGCAGAGCGAGGTGAATTCGGGCGCCACGAAGCGCACCAAATATAGACGCCCGGGCCGCGGATTGGGAACATAGTCGAGCACCGCTTCGTCTGGCGAGGCGGGCAAGGCGCTCGGCTGGCCGAGATGCTTGGGAGGGTTCATGCGCGCTGATTTAGGCTTTCGGGGGGCGTTGTGAAGCGGGTCCGCGCGCTCATCCCCATCCTGGGCGATCAGCTGTCGTTCGATCTCGCCGCGCTCGCGGACGCCGATCCGGCACATGACCGGCTGCTGATGATGGAAGTCGCCGAGGAAGCGACCTATGTGCGCCACCACAAGCGCAAGATCGCGTTTCTGTTCGCGGCGATGCGCCACCACGCCGAGGCTTTGCGCGCCGCCGGCTGGCAGGTCGATTACGTGACCCTCGACGATCCCGAAAATAGCGGCGGCTTCACCGGCGAAGTCGCGCGCGCGATCGAGCGCCATGCGCCCGAGCGGATCATCGTCACCGAGCCCGGCGAATGGCGCGTCGCCGGCGCGATCGACCAATGGGAGACCTTGTTCGGCCTGCCCGTCGACGTCCGCGCCGATACCCGCTTCCTGTGCGACCACACCGAGTTCGACGCCTGGGCCGAGGGGCGCAAGGCGCTTCGCATGGAGTTTTTCTACCGCGAGATGCGCCGCAAGACGGGGCTGTTGATGGCGGGCGATCAGCCCGAAGGCGGCCAATGGAATTTCGACCAGGAAAATCGCAAGCCCGCCGAACGCGATCTGACGATGCCGCGCCCCTCGAGCTTCGCGCCGGATGCCATCACGCAGGAAGTGCTCGCGCTGGTCGAGCGCCGCTTCGCCGATCATCCGGGGCGCTTGGCCGGGTTCGATTTCGCCGTCACCCGCGCCGATGCGCTGAAGCAACGGGCGCATTTCCTGAAACACGCGCTGCCGCGCTTCGGCGATTATCAGGACGCGATGCTCACCGGCGAGCCCTTCCTATGGCACTCGATCCTCTCGCCCTATATCAACGCCGGGCTGCTCGATCCGCTCGACCTTTGCCAGGCGGTCGAGGCCGAATATCGCGCGGGCCGCGTGCCGCTCAATTCGGCCGAAGGTTTCATCCGCCAGATCATCGGCTGGCGCGAATATGTGCGCGGCATCTATTGGCGCGAGGGGCCGGACTATCCGCGCCGCAATTTCCTGGGAGCCGCCCGCCCGCTCCCCGGCTGGTATTGGACCGGCGAGACCGAGATGCGCTGCCTCGCCGAGGCGATCGGGCAGACGCTCGATCATGCCTATGCCCATCACATCCAGCGGCTGATGATCACCGGCAATTTCGCGCTGCTGATCGGCGCCGATCCCCATCAGGTGCATCTTTGGTATTTGGAGGTTTATGCCGACGCCTATGAATGGGTCGAGGCGCCCAACACGGTCGGCATGAGCCAATTCGCCGATGGCGGGCTGCTCGGCTCCAAACCCTATGCCGCCTCGGGCGCGTACATCAACCGCATGTCGGACTATTGCCGGCATTGCCGCTATGACGTGAAGGCGCGCACGGGCGCCGATGCCTGCCCGTTCAACGCGCTCTATTGGGATTTCCTCGCGCGCAACGCCGACAAGCTGGCGCGCAACCAGCGGCTCGCCATGCCCTATCGCAACTGGGCGAAGATGGACCCGGCCACCCAAAGCGCGATCCGCGCCCAGGCCAAGGCGTTTCTCGACAGCCTCGACGCGTCGAGCACGAACGGCTAGTGAATCGACAAATCTAGCGCGGAGACGATGATGGACCTGCTGGTGACCACCGAATGGCTGGCGAGCGAACTCCAGGCGAGCGACCTGCGCGTCGTCGACGCGACCTATTTCCTGCCCGAACATGGCCGCGACGCGGCCGCTGAATATGAGGCCGCGCACATTCCGGGCGCGGTGTTCATGGATCTGGCGGAGATCGCCGATCTCTCGAGCCCGCTCCCGAATATGCTCCCCGCGCCCGAAAAATTCGCGAGCCGGATGCAGTCGCTGGGTCTCGGCGACGGCAGCCGCGTCGTGCTGTACGACAATTCGCCGCTCCACACCTCGGCACGCGCTTGGTGGATGTTGAAAGTGTTCGGCGCGCATGACGTCGCGATCCTCGACGGCGGGCTCGCCAAATGGCGGGCCGAAGGGCGCGCGCTGGCGAGCGGTAAGGAGTCGCTGCGCCACCGCCACTTCACCATCTGGGCCGATGACGCGCGCGTCCGCACGCTCGATCAGATGAAAGCCAATCTCGATTCGCGCGCCGAGCAAGTGATCGACGCGCGCAGCCCCGCGCGCTTCACCGGCGAAGAGCCCGATCCGCGCCCCGCGACGCACGCCGGCCACATCCCCGGCTCGGCGAACATCCATTACCAGACTTTGTTCAACGAAGACGGCAGCTGGAAGCAGGGCGAGGAACTCCGCGCGATTTACGAAAGCGCCGGCGTCGATCTCGCCAAGCCGCTGGTCGCGACCTGCGGCTCGGGGATCACGGCGGCGGTGCTGGTGTTCGGCGCGCAGCTGCTCGGCAATACCGCCTCGCTTTATGACGGCAGCTGGGCCGAATGGGGCGCCGACCGCTCGACCCCCAAGGCGATGGGCGCGGCGACCGTGGGCGCGGCTTGAGCGACGACAAGTCGAGCAACGCCAAGGCTCCCCGCCGCCCCCGCACCCGCGTGGTGACCGGGGGGCGGCGGGACGAATGGACGCAAGGCATCGTCAACCCGCCGGTCTGGCGCGCCTCGACGCATTTGTACGAGTCGGTGGCGGAGATGCGCGCGCGCGGGCGCGACACGCATCACAAGCTGTTCTACGGTCGCCGCGGCGCGCCCACGCAATGGTCGCTCGCCGAGGCGCTGACCGAGCTCGAACCGGGCGCGGCTGGGACGTTCCTCTATCCCAGCGGCGTCGCCGCGATCGCCGCCGCGCTGCTCAGCGTGCTGTCGCCCGGCGACGAACTGCTCTGCGTCGATTCGGCCTATGATCCGACGCGGAGCCTGGCGACCGGTCTGCTCGCGCGCTTCGGCGTGGCGACGCGCTTCTACGATCCCTTGGTCGGCGGGGGCATCGCCGAGCTGATCGGCCCCGCCACCCGCGCGATCCTGATGGAGAGCCCGGGCAGCCTGACCTTCGAGGTGCAGGACGTGCCCGCGATCTGCGCCGCCGCGAAAGCGCGCGGGGTGGTGACGCTGCTCGACAATACATGGGCGACGCCCTTGCTGTTTCCCGCGATCGCGCACGGGGTCGATCTCGCGATCCTCGCGGGCACCAAATATGTGAGCGGCCATTCGGACGTGATGATCGGCTCGGTCACCGCCGCGCCCGCCCTATGGGGGCGGTTGCAGGAAACCAGCCGCCAATTGGGCCAGGTGGCAAGCCCCGACGATGCCTGGCTCGCCGCGCGCGGGCTGCGGACGATGGCGGTGCGGCTGGAGGCGCAGGGCGCGAGCGCGCGGGCGATCGCCAAATGGCTGAGCGCCCAGCCCGAGGTCGCGCGCGTCCTCCACCCGGCTTTGCCCGATTGTCCCGGGCACGCGATTTTCGAGCGCGATTTTCTCGGTGCCTCGGGGCTGTTCGGGGTGGTGCTGAAGGGCGGCGACAAGGGCCGCGTCGCGCTGCTCGACGGGCTCGAGCTGTTCGGCCTCGGCTATAGCTGGGGCGGCTATGAAAGCCTCGCCATCCCCGCCGATCCCGCGCGCCACCGCAGCGCGACCGTCTGCGATTTCGACGGACCGCTGATCCGCCTGTCGATCGGCTTGGAAGACCCCGCCGATCTGATCGCCGATCTGCGCGCCGGGCTCGACCGACTGCGCGCGGCGGAGGGGTGGTAGGGGACCGGCGCCGCGCCAATGCCGCCGGTACGCCACCAGTGGACGAACCCCGCCGCTTGCCCTAGCCAGCGCCCATGCGCTTCTTCCCGCTCGCTTTTCTCGGCCTGATCGCCGCCCCCGTCGCCGCGCAGGACACCGCGCCGCCCAAGCCGATCACGCCGCGCGCCGATCTCGCCTTTCTCTCCGATTATCGCGCGCGGGGGGTGTCGCGCAGCGAGGGCCAACCCTCGGCGCAAATCGACTTGTCCGCCGAGCACCGGAGCGGCGCTTATCTCGGCCTCACCGCGACGCGCGTCACCGGCTTCGGGAGCAACGGCGCGCCGGTCGAGCTGCAGCTTTACGCGGGGCTCCGCCGCCCGCTCGGGCGCGGCACCGCCGATCTCGGCCTCGCCTGGACGCTGTATCCGGGCGGGCGCGGCACCAGCGATTATCTCGAGCTGACCGGCGCCTATGCCGGCACGATCGGCCCGCTGACGATGACCGGGCGCCTGGCCTATGCCCCCGCGCAGCGCTCGATCGGCAGCGGGGGGCGGCGCGACGACAATCTCTACCTCGCCGCCGATGCCGATCTCGGCATTCCGGCGCGGCCGATCACGATCAATGCGCATATCGGCCATTCGAACGGCGCGCGCGGGCTGAACCCCAATGGCTTCGCGCTCAGCCCCACCGGCGATTATTGGGACTGGTCGCTCGGCGCGACCTATAGCCGGCGGCGGCTGCGGCTGGGGGTCGCCTATGTCGATACCGACATCCGCCGCGATGCCGCGCGCGCGAGCGGCTTCGCCTTCGCCAATGGCGCGCCGACCGGGGTGGTGACGCTTGGGGTTACTTTCTGATGCCCAAACCGGGTAGTGCCTAAGTTTCTTGTTGTGCGGCGCGGCAAAGTCCGGCACGTTTCGGTAACGATCGAACGACCATCCTGCGGAACGCGACCGTTCCGACCGCGATGGCATCAACGCAGGCGGGACATCGCTCTACCAAGGGGGGTGTACTATGCGAATTCTGAAGTTCTTGGCGCTTCTGGGGCTGGGCGCGGTGGCGACGCCCGCGCTCGCCGATCCCACCGATCCGCCGCCGGCGATCACGGTTTCCGGGAGCGTCGCCTTCGTCAGCGATTATCGGCTGCGCGGCGTTTCCCAATCGGATACCAAACCGGCGGCGCAGGCGGGCATCACCGTTTCGCACAAGAGCGGCGTCTATGCCGGGATTTGGGGTTCGAATCTGGCGGGCTGGGGCACGTTCGGCGGCCCCAATTTGGAACTCGACGCGATCGTCGGCTTCAAGCACGATCTGTTCAAGGGCACCGCCGATGTCGGGCTAACCTGGTATAATTATCCCGGCGGCGCGACGCTCACCGATTATGTCGAATTCTACGCCAAATATAGCCGCACCAAGGGGCCGGTCACGCTCACCGGCAGCGTCTTCTACGCGCCGCCGCAGCGCGCGCTCGCCAATTATTCGAACACGCCGTTCAGCCGCCAGCAGCTCGAGGACAATCTCTATGTCGCCGGGGACGCGGCGGTGGCGGTGCCCAAGACGCCGTTCACGCTCAAAGGCCATATCGGCTATTCGGCGGGCAATCCCGGGCTCGGCCCCAATGGCACCAGCGTCGCGCCGACGGGCAAATATGTCGATTATGCGGTGGGCGGCGACGTGACGTGGCGCAATTTGACCTTCAACCTAAGCTATGTCGCGACCGATATTTCGGCCGCCGACGCCGCGCGGCTGGCGCCGCAATTCACGCGCGGGCAAAATGGATCGGGGTCGATCTCGAACGGGACGGCGGTGATTTCGCTCACCGCGACGTTCTGAGGAGGGACGGCGGCTCGGCCCGGCCGAGCCGCTATTGCGGCGTCTTGGTTCGCGCCGCCTGGCCATCGCCTTCGGGGGCGGCGACGATGTCGCGCGTGGTCGCGCCCTTGTCGATCACTTGCGTCTTGGGGTCGCCCACTTCGGAGCGCACCCCCGGCGCGATCTGATCGCCGCCCGCTTGTTCGACCACCGCCGCCTCGCCGGGCGGGCGCTGGACGGGGCCGCCGAACAGGGCCTCCAGCGCGAGCGTGTTCGGATTCTGATCCTGCGGACGCGGCGCGCCGGGCTTGGGCGGCACCAGCGCGTAATCGGGCGGGATCACCAAAGGCGCCTGGCGCGCGACCGCATATTCATTGGGCTTGACTCGGTTCAGGCCACTGCCGCCGCCGCAGCCCGTCACCAGGACGGCCGTGCCGACCGCCAGAAATGCCAAAGCGCGCGTCATTGTCCTGTCTCCACCCGGCTGCTCGGCCGTTCGCGCACCAAGAAGGCGCGCGCGAGCAGCACTATGACCCCTGCACTAATCGCCGCATCCGCCAGATTGAAGACCAAAAACGGGCTCCACTCGCCGAAATGCAGATCGGCGTAATCGACCACATAGCCCAACCGCACGCGATCGAGGATATTGCCGAGCGCGCCCCCCAGCACCAGCCCCAGCGCCGCCTGATCCCAGCGCCGCCCCTCGCGCCACATCCAGCCGACGACCCCCGCCGCGATCGCCGCCGTCATCGCGACGAGCAGCCAGCGCGCGGTCTCGCTATCGGCGCGCAAAAACCCTAGCGAAATGCCGCTGTTCGCCACGAAGCGCAGCCGGAAGATCGGCAGCAAGTCCATTGGCGCGCCGGCGAGCAGATCGAGCTGGAGCGGGCCGGTGACATAATATTTCACCAGCTGATCGAGCGCGAAAATACCGGCGGCAACCGCCAGGCCGAGAACGGGCAGCTTCATGCGACCATCTCCGTGCAGCGCGCGCACAGCGCGCCGTCTGCGCTGACTTCGGGCAGATGGCGCCAACAGCGGCCGCATTTATGGTCATCCGTCCGCGCGACGGCGAGGGCATCGCCCGCGGCGACGGTGCCGGAGATGAACAGCTCGGCCAACAGCGCGGCTTCCGCGGGCAGCGTGGGCAAGGTCACCCGCGCTTCCAGGCCCGAGCCGATTTCCTTGGCGCGCCGCATCGGCTCGATCGCGGCGAGCACCTCGGTGCGCAGCGCGCGCAGCGCGGTCCAGCGCTCGACCAGGGCAGCGCCTGGATCCTCGCCGTCATTCCCGCGAAGGCGGGAATCCATTCCGGCGGCCGTCTGCCCGTCTGGACCCCCGCTTGCGCGGGGGTGACGATCGAGCGGCAACGCCGGCCACTCCAGCAGATGCACGCTCTCCGCATCTGGATAGCGCGTGCCCCACACTTCCTCCGCCGTGAACACGATCACCGGCGCCGCATAGCGGATCAGCGCGTGGAACAGCGTGTCGAGCACCGTGCAATACGCCCGCCGCTTGAGCGTCCCCTCGGGCAAGTTCGGGCCAACATCGCAATAAAGCGCGTCCTTCCGGATATCGAAATAGAAAGCGCTCAAATCCTCGTTCGCGAAATCGGTGAGCAGGCGGACGTAGCGGTTGAACTCATAGGTCTCCGCCGCCACGCGCAATTCGCGGTCGAGCTTGGCGAGGAGCGCGAGCATATAGCGCTCGAGCTCGGGCATCTCGTCCACCGCCACCCGTTCGGCGTCGTCGAAGCCTTCGAGCGCGCCGAGCAGATAGCGGAAGCTGTTGCGCAGCTTGCGATATTGATCGGCGACGCCGGCGAGGATTTCCTTGCCGATCCGGTGATCCTCGGTGAAATCGACCGAGAGCGCCCAGAGCCGCAAAATGTCCGCGCCATAATCCTTCATCAGATCGAGCGGGTTGACCGTGTTGCCCAGCGACTTGGACATTTTCATGCCCTTGGCGTCCATCGTGAAGCCATGGGTGAGCACCGCGTCATAGGGCGCGCGGCCGCGCGTGCCGCTCGCTTCGAGCAGCGAGGATTGGAACCAGCCGCGATGCTGGTCGCTGCCTTCGAGATAAAGGTCCGCCGGCCAACGCAGATCGGGCCAGCGCCCGCTATCGAGCACGAAGGCGTGCGTGCTGCCGCTGTCGAACCACACGTCCAAAATGTCGAACACCTGCTCGTAATCCTCGGCGCGATAGGCGTCCCCGAGATATTCCTGCGCGCGCTCGGCGGTCCAGGCGTCGACCCCGCTCTCGCGAATCGCGGCGACGATGCGGGCGTTGACGGTTTCGTCGCGCAAATAGCGCCCGGTCTGGCGGTGGACGAACAAGGTGATCGGCACCCCCCAGGCGCGCTGGCGGCTGAGCACCCAATCGGGCCGCCCTTCGACCATCGAGCGAATGCGGTTGCGGCCCTTGGGGGGGTAGAAGGTCGTGGCGTCGATCGCGGCCAGCGCGCGGGCGCGGAGGGTGTCGGCCCCTCCACCACGCTCCGCGTGGTCCCCCTCCCCAAGCAAGCTTGGGGAGGAATTGTCTTCGGTCCTCCCCAAGCTCGGCTTGGGGAGGGGGACCGCCGGCGAAGCCGGTGGTGGAGGGGCCGCGCCGCCCAGGCTCTGCGGCGCGCTCTGCGCGCCGATCGACCGATTGCGATCGTCCCCCGGACGATCGCTTTTCATCGGCCGATCCATCGGCACGAACCATTGCGGCGTGCAGCGGAAGATCAGTTTCGCCTTGGAGCGCCAGCTATGCGGATAGCTATGCTTATAATCCGCGCTCGCCGCGAGCAGCGCGCCGGCCTCGCCCAAAGCGGTGCAGATCGGACCATCGGGGGCGTTGAACTTGGGGTTGATCACGCTCCCCTGCCCGCCGAGCCAGGGCCAATCGGCACGGTACTTGCCGTCCGCCTCCACCGCGAAGACGGGGTCGAGCCCATGCGCCTTGCACAGCGCGAAATCATCCTCGCCATGATCGGGGGACATATGGACGAGGCCGGTGCCCTGATCGGTGGTGACGAACTCGCCGGGGAGGAAGGGGCGCGGCCGCAGGAAGAATTCGGCGAGGGGGCTGTCCGTGCGGATACTAAGCCCCTCCCCTTTAGGGGAGGGGGTGGGGTGGGGGCTGTCTGAACCGGGTGCGGCGCTCGCTGCACCGCCCCCACCCCCAACCCCTCCCCTAAAGGGGAGGGGCTCGAAGAATTTGGCCATCGGGTGGCGTGCCTTGGCGCCGGCGAGGGCGGCGCCTTGGACTTGCGCGCCGGCAACGGCGCCCATCTGTTCGGCCAGCGTCGAACCGGCAAACTGACCATCATTGAACGAGAGGCCTGCGCGCCTCAGAAAGTGCTCAATTAGGTCGAAAGCAACAACATAACGTCGGCCGTCTGTCGCTGCGAAATGCAGGTAATAAACCTCCTCCCCATAAGCGATCGCCTGGTTCACCGGGATCGTCCACGGCGTCGTCGTCCAGATCACCGCGTGCGCGCCGACCAGTTCGGGCGCGTTGGGCGCCTCGACGATCTCGAACGCCACGTCGATCTGCGTCGAGACGATATCCTCATATTCCACCTCGGCCTCGGCGAGCGCGGTCTTTTCCACCGGCGACCACATCACCGGCTTGGCGCCGCGATAAAGCTGCTCGCTCGCGGCGAACTTCATCAGCTCGGCGACGATCACCGCCTCGGCCTGGAAATCCATCGTCAGATAGGGATGATCCCAATCGCCCAGAATGCCGAGCCGCTTCAGCTGCTCGCGCTGGGTATCGACCCATTTCTGCGCATAGGCCCGGCACTGCGCGCGGAATTCGGCCGGGGGCACCTCGTCCTTGTTCTTCTTCGCCTTGCGATATTCCTCCTCGACCTTCCATTCGATGGGGAGGCCGTGGCAATCCCAGCCGGGCACGTACGGCGCGTCATAGCCCATCAGGTTGCGCGTGCGGCACACCATGTCCTTCAGGATATGGTTGAGCGCATGGCCGATATGCATGTCGCCGTTCGCATAGGGCGGGCCGTCATGCAGGATGAATTTCTCGCGCCCCCGCCGCGCCGCGCGCAGCCGTTCGTAGAGCCCGGCTTCCTGCCAGCGCGCGAGAATGCCCGGCTCCTTCGCGGGCAGCCCGGCTTTCATCGGAAAATCGGTCTTGGGCAGGAAAACGGTATCGCGCCAGTCGCGCGGAGTGGGGGCGTCGCTCATGGGGCACCGGCTCTAACCGCTCTTGGCGCCCGCGTCACGCGCTTCGCTTTGGTACGCGCGGCGGGGCTTTTCTGTTGGTGAAAATCAATCTAGGCGAGCGGCGTCGCCTGTGGGGGGAGGGGGAAGATGCGCGCTATTCTTTTGGCAATCGGCTTGAGCTCGGCGAGCGCCGCCGCCGCGCAGACACCGGGCGCGCCCGATCCGGCGCCCGCGCCCAGCACCCCCGCCCCCACTCCGCCCGCCGCGCGCCCCGGCGGCTTCAGCTTCGGCCCCTATCCGCCGGGCTGGCAGATCGACGTCGGCCCGGGCGTGCTCGCGGTGCCGCAATTCCCGGGGAGCAACGGCTTGCGCGTGCTGCCGATCCCCGCGCTCGACATTCGCTACAAGAACCAGTTCTTCGCCTCGGTGCAGACGGGGATCGGCTATAATCTGGTCAACGAGCGCCATCTGCGCGCGGGGCCGATCCTGCGCCCCGAATTCGGCCGCACCAGCCGCGACATCGCGCGCTTCCCGGGGCTGCGCCGCATTTCCTTCGCGCCCGAAGTCGGCGGGTTCATCACCTGGCAGCCCGATTTCTTCACCAGCGTGCAAGTGGAGGTGCGCCAGGCGCTGGGCGGGCACGAAGGGTTGATCGCCGATCTGTCGCTCAGGCGGGTGAAGCTCGCGGGCAAATGGACGCTGGGGTATGGCGGGCGCCTGCGCTTCGCCGATCAACGCTACAACCGCCGCTATTTCGGGGTAACCCCGGCCGAGGCCGCGACCAGCGGGCTCGCCGCTTATGCGCCCGGCGGCAATTTGAACGACATCGGCGTCTCCGCCTTCGTCTCGCGCCGGCTGGGGGGCAAATGGAGCGCGAACGGCTTCGTCAGCTATTCGCGGCTGCTGCTCGAGGCGGCCGATTCGCCGATCACCCGCAGCCGCTTCGGCAGCGCCAATCAGGTGACTTTGGGGGCGACGCTCAGCTACCGTTTCCGCTTCCAATAAGGCTCACAGCAACACGTCGAGCCCGTGGAGCACGAGCCCGACGAGCCCGCCGACGATCGTGCCGTTGATGCGGATATATTGCAGATCGCGCCCAACGGCATTCTCCAGCCGCTGCGTCACGGTCTGGGTGTCCCAGCCGCGCACCGTTTCCGAGACGAGCCGAACGACGCCGTCGCCATAATCGGCGGCGAAGCCCACCGCCGCGCGGCGGGTGAAGCGATTGACCGCCGCCGCCAGCCGCGGCTCGCGCTGGAGCGTCTCGCCGAGTTGGCGTAGCGCCTCGCCGAGCCGGCCGTGGCGCACGCCGCCGGGCGCGCGCGCGAGCCGCAGCAGCGCATGGCGGCCGCTTTCCCAGAGCCCGTCGAGCCAGGCCTGCATCGCCGGATTGTCGATGATCTCCTGCTTCAGCTTATCGACCCGCGCCTGCATCGCCGGGCTATGCTGAAGATCGTCGGCGAGCTGGGCGAGCGCTTCCTCGATCTTGGCGCGCATCGGGTGCGCGCGGTCCTCGCCCATTTGCACGAGCAATTGCTGCAAGCCGTCGATGATCTTGTTGGCAAGCGTTTCGTCGAGCCCGGTCCAGCGCATCAGCGAGCCCGAGCGTTCGTGGACGACTCCGCGAATCAGCGCTTCGTTCGCCTCGAGCGTGCGCCCCGACCAATGGACGATCCCGGCGATCAGCGGCAGATGCCGGTCCTTGGCGATCGCCGCCGCCAGCGCCTGGCCGATCAGCGGCGCGATGTCGAGCGCGCGCAGCCGGTTGCCGATCGTCTGCTTCACCATCCCGCCCAGCCGCTGCTGATCGAGCGCGTCGAGCAGATCGGCGAACAGCCGCCCCGCCCCCGCGCGTAGCCGGCTGTCGCGCGCGCCGGGCTGGGCGAGCCAGCGCCCGAGCGCGCCGGCCACGTCCGCGCGCCGCATCCGCCGCGCGACGACCGCGGGGATCAGGAAGTTCGAGCGCAGGAAATTGGCGAGCGTGTCGCCGATGCAATCCTTGTTGCGCGGCACGATCGCGGTGTGGGGGATGGGGAGACCGAGCGGGTGGCGGAACAGCGCGGTCACCGCGAACCAATCGGCGAGCCCGCCGACCATCGCCGCCTCGGCGAAGGCGCGCGCGAAGCCGATCGCGGGGTGCGCCGGGCCGATCCAGCGGCAGGCGATGAACACGCCGGCCATCAGTAGCAGCAGCGCGGTCGCGACCAGCCGCATCCGCACCAGGCCCGGCGGCGGCGTCAGTCGGGCGGGGCGATCGAACGCGACCATCGCCGCAACAATCCCCCAAGCGGGGGATTGTTCAAGAGCCTATTCCGCCGGCTGCGCCGCGCCGCCGCGATAATCGATCGGCCGGCGCGCGCCGCCCTCGATCATCGGGCCATGTTCGTCGCCCGGCTTATAGGTGAGCAAGCGGCGCGACAGGCGCGGGCCGATCCACCCCTCGATGCCCACCGCGAGCGAGAAGCTCGCCGGCACGATCAGCAGCGTGAGCAAGGTCGACAGCGTCAGGCCGCCGATCACCGTCACCCCCATCGGCGCGCGCCAGCTGCCGTCGCCCGTCAGCGACAGCGCGACCGGCACCATGCCCGCGACCATCGCGACCGTGGTCATCACGATCGGCTGCGCGCGCTTGTGGCCCGCGTCGAGGATCGCCTCGGTGGTGGGCACGCCCTTGGCCATTTCCTCGAGCGCGAAGTCGATCAGCAGGATCGAATTCTTGGCGACGATGCCGAGCAGCATCAGCAGCCCGATATAGACGGGCAGCGACACCGCGTCGCCCGAAACGCGCAGCGCGAGCGCCGAACCGAGCGGGGCGAGCAACAGCGAGGCGAGGTTCACCAGCGGCGGCATCAGCCGTTTGTAAAGCAGCACCAGCACCGCGAAGACGAGCAAAATGCCCGAGATCACCGCGATGATGAAGTTCATGATCAGCTCGGCCTGCCATTTGTCGTTGCCGACCTTCAGCCGCGTGATCCCGGCGGGCGCGTTCTTCAGCGCGGGCAGCGCGTCGATCTTGGGATTGGCGTCGCCGGTCACCTTGCCGGGGGCGAGATCGGCGCCGATGGTGATGCGGCGGGTGAGATTGGCGCGCTGGATCAGCGTCGGCCCCGCGCCGAAGCTGATGTCGGCGACCGATTTGAGCGGCACCGCGCCGCCGCTCGCGGTCGGCACCGGCAGATTTTCGATCGTCGACAAATTGCGCCGCGAGCCTTCGCTGAGCGCCACGCGAATCGGGATTTGCCGGTCCGAGAGCGAGAATTTGGCGGTGTTCTGATCGATGTCGCCCAGAGTGGCGATGCGGATCGATTGGCTGAGCGCGGCGGTGCTCACCCCCAGATCGGCGGCGAGATCGAGCCGCGGCTTGATCGTGATCTCGGGCTTCTGCAAATCGCCGACCACGCGCGGCGCGCGCAGCTCGGGGATGGTCCCCATTTCATCGACCAGCCGATTGGCGGTCGCCTTGAGCAGATCGGGATCGCTGCCGACGAGCGTGACGGTGATGTCGCGGCCCGAGGAACCGCCGCCGCCCTGGGCTTGGAAGAAGACGCGCGCGTCGGGAATCGCGGCGAGTTCGGGGGCATAAGCGCGTTCGAACTCGGTCGAGGTGCGATCACGCTCGCGCTTGAGCGTGAGGAAAATACCCGCGCTCGCGGGATCGACGCTCATGAACGCCGATTGCACCTCGGGCGCCTCTTGCACCACCGCCAGCGCGCGCTCGGCGGTGCGCCGCGTCGCCTCGAGCGTGGTGCCCGGCGCCATGGTGATTTGGATCTGGCTGAAATCGCTGTTGAGCTTGGGCTGGAAGCTTTGCGGGATCGGCCCGAACAGCCCGGGGAAGCCGCCGAAGGTGAAAATCATCGCGACGAACGACAGGCCGCCGATCGTGACCGTCTTCCAGCGGTGGCGCATCGTCCAGCGCAGCGCCTCCATATATCGGTCCATCAGCCAGCCTTCGCCATGTTCGGCATGGCCCTTGGCTTTGAGGAAATAGGCGGCGACCATCGGCGTGATCATCCGCGCGACGCCCAGGCTCAGCAGCACCGCCACGACCACGGTGAGCCCGAAATTCTTGAAGAACTGCCCCGAAATGCCGGGCATCAGCGCGACCGGCATGAACACCGCGACGATCGACATGGTGGTCGCGAGCACGGCGAGGCCGATTTCGTCGGCGGCGTCGATCGCGGCCTGATAGGCGCTTTTGCCCATGCGCATATGGCGCACGATGTTCTCGATCTCGACGATCGCGTCATCGACCAGCACCCCCGCCACCAGGCTGAGCGCGAGCAGGCTGAGGAAATTGAGCGAAAAGCCAAGCAGGTCCATGAAGAAAAAGGCGGGAATCGCCGACAGCGGAATCGCGATCGACGAGATCACCGTCGCGCGCCAATCGCGCAGGAACAGCATCACCACCACGACCGCGAGCACCGCGCCCTCGATCATCGCCTCGATCGCCGAATGATATTGTTTTTCGGTATAATGCGCCGAGGTCCACAGCTCGGTGAACTTGACCTTGGGATTGGCCTTTTCCAGCTCGGCGAGCGCCTTCACCGCCTCGCGATAGACGGTCAAATCCGAAGCGCCCTTGGCGCGCTTGATGTCGAAGGCGAGCACTTGATGCCCGTTCATCACCGCCATCGCGCGCTGTTCGCCGTAGAGATCCTTGACCTGCGCGATGTCGGACAATTTGATCCGGCGCCCGCCGCCCAGCGCGATTTCGGTATCGGCGAGCGCGCCGGCGCTGCGCGCATTGGCGAGCACCCGCACCGATTGTTCGGAGCCCGCGATCTCGGCGCGACCGCCGGCGGCGTTGAGGTTGGTCGCGCGCAGCTGCTGGTTGACCTGCACCGCCGTCAGCCCGAGCGATTGGAGCTTCAACGGATCGAGGATGACGCGAATCTCGCGGCTCACCCCGCCGGTGCGCGTCACCGCCGCGATGCCGCCGAGCGAGCGCAGCTTTTTCGACACCGTATCATCGACATACCAGCTCAGCTGTTCGAGCGTCATGTCGGTGCCTTCGGCCGAGAAAAAGGCGAGCGAATCATCGCCCGCGTCGACGCGCGAGACCTGCGGCTCCAAAATCCCATCGGGCAATTCGCTGCGGATCTGGGTGATCGCGTTGCGCACGTCGTTCACCGCGCGGTCGATCGGGGTGCCGATGCGGAACGTCACGAAAGTACGGCTGAAACCTTCGCCGAGGGTGGTATTGACCTCGTCGACGCCGTTGATGTTGCGCACCGCGGTTTCGACCTTGCGCGCGACTTGATTCTCGAGCTCGGTGGGCGCGGCGCCGGGCTGGGTGACCTCGACGATCGCGGCGGGGAAATCGATGTCGGGGTTGTTCGCCACGCTCATCCGCATGAACGCGACCACACCCGCGAGCAGCAGCGCCGCGAACAGCACCAGCGGCGGCACCGGATTGCGGATCGACCAGGCCGAGATATTGCGGAAGTTCATCGCCCGTTCCTTGCTCGATCGCTCAACGCGTCGGTTTCGCCGCGACCGGGATCACCTTCTGCCCCGGGTTCAAGAACGCCCCCGCCGAGACGACGACGCGCTCGTCGCCCACCAACCCTTGCGTGATCGCCACGCCCTCGTCGGCGACGGTACCGACCTTCACCGCGCGCCGCTCGGCCTGGTTCTTGGCGTCGATCACATAGACGTAATTGCCCTTGTCGTCGCTCTGCAGCGCGCTTTGCGGCAGCAGCGGCACGCTCGCGGTGCCGGCGACGATCTCGGCCGAGGCGAAGCCGCCGGGGCGCAGCAGCGGATCATAGCCGAGCGCGACCCGCGCGGTGCCGAGTCGGCTCTGCGGATCGATCACCGGCGCAATCTGCCACACCCGGCCAGAAAAGCTGCGGCCGACGCCGACCGGCGTCACCTCCGCGCTCGCGCCGACTTTCATCTGCGCGAGATCGCCTTCGCTGAGCGTCGCGCGCAGTTCGAGCTCGCCGCCCTTGGCGATGCGGAACAAGGTGCCCGAGGCCGGGCTCACCACCTGGCCCGGCTCGACCGCGCGCGTCAGCACCAGCCCCGCCGCCGGCGCGCGAATCGCGAGCCGCGCGGTGCGCGCGCGCGTTTCGGCGAGCTGCGCCTCGGCGACTTTCACCCGCGCGAGCGCGGCGTCGCGCGTCGCGGTGCGGCGATCGAGATCGGCCTTGGAGATGAAACCGCGCGCGACCAGCTGCTGGGCGCGATCGAGCTCGGATTGCGCGAGCCGCGCATCGGCGCGCGCGACCGCGATGCTGGCGGCGAGCTGCGCCTGGGTCTGTTCCTGCACCGAGCGATCGATCGTCGCGAGCATTTGGCCCGCGCGCACCCAATCGCCGGGTTGGACGAGCACCGCTTCGACCAGCCCACCCTCGCCCGCGACGCCGACCGGCATATCGACTCGCGCGCCGAGCGTGCCCGTCGCGGTGATGCCGCGCGCCACTTGCTGGCGACCGGGGACCGTCACCGTCACGCTCGGCACTTGCGTCTTGGGCTTGGCGTCGCTCGTCGGCGCGGCGCCTTGGGGGCGCAAGCCGTACCAGATGGCGAGCGCGGCGAGCGCGGCGGCGACCAGCGCCACGATCCATCGGCGACGGCGCACCGGCGCGGGCTTGTGCTCGGTCAGTAATTGTGCGTCCATCATCTTGCCCGGCTCGTAGTTCATGCCCACGCCTTTCCAGCGACCCCGCGTCGCGCTCGCGCCGCGTTGTGTTACTGTATTGTAGATTTACGTCACCCGCCTCAAGGCCCTTGCCGTGGCGCGCCCCCGTGGCGGTTTTTCGCGCTTTTTGCAAGCGCGCTGGCGGCCGACCGGGCGATTTCGCGGCACCGCGGCAAGGCGCGCGTACGCGGGCGCACCGTTCAGCTTGGCGGCAGGCGGCGGCGGGCAATAGACTCGCCACCGGCGATTCGGCCCGGCGAAAGAGGGAGTGGCCCATGCGCAAATCGATGCTCGCGATGCTGTTGTTGGCGGCCCCCGTCGCGGTCGGCGCGCAGCTGCCGGCGCCACCGGCGGCGCTGCCCGAAGGCGCGGTGCTCGACGTGCAGGCCGAGGGCAAGATCGCGCGCGCGCCCGATCAGGCGCGGGTGAGCGCGGGGGTGGTCGCGCAAGCGGCGAGCGCCGAGGCGGCGATGCGCGCCCAGGCCGAGCAAATGGCGCGCGTGCTCGCCGCGCTCGATCGCGCCGGCATCGCCGCGCGCGACGTGCAGACGACGCGCGTCTCGCTCCAGCCGCAATATCGCTATGCCCAGGATCAAGCGCCGGTGATCACCGGCTATCAGGCGGCGAGCCAGGTCTCGTTGCGCTTTCGCGACATCGCGCGCGCCGGGGCGGTGCTCGACGCGCTGGTGCGCGCGGGCGCGAACCAAATCGAGGGACCGAGCCTGGGCTTCGCCGACCCCGAGGCGGTGCTCGACGAGGCGCGCGCGCAAGCGGTGGCCCGGGCGCGCGCCCGGGCGGAACTTTATGCCAAGGCGGCGGGGCTGCGCGTCGCGCGGATTCTGGCGATCAGCGAGGGCGGCCCGAGCTTCGCGCCGCCGGTGCCGGTCGCCTATGCGATGGCGCGGAGCGAAGCCAAGGCCGAGACGATCTTGCGGCCCGGCGAGAGCGAGGTGAGCGCGACCGTCTCGGTGCGGTTCCTGCTGCAATGAAAAAGGGCCGGCGCGAGGGCCGGCCCAGTCGAGTTGGGAGCTAGCGCGATTTCCCGGGTATCAGCCGCCGGCTGGGAAATCGCGACCGATCAGACGTGCCCTCAGCGGACCGCGCCGCGACGCACCAAATTCACCAGCGCGAGCAAGATGATCGCACCGACCAGCGACGTAATGAACGAATAAACGGTGATCCCGTCGTTGATCGAGCCGCGGAACAACAGACCACCGATAAAGGCACCGATGATCCCGACGACGATATTGAGCACCAGACCCTGTTGGGCATCGGTGCGCATCACCATGCTCGCCAGCCAACCGACGATGCCGCCGACCACGAGCCACACGATAAGACCAATGAGATCCATGACGTTTCGCCTCCACTGCCACGCCCGGACGTGGCCGGGCAGATGCGGTAGAGACGC
>FRDC01000057.1_pt1 | contig 21918 bp, 29 predicted proteins | sample 1106171 | NCBI WGS metagenome assembly FRDC01 (sample SAMEA3930566, study PRJEB13176) | freshwater metagenome | biome: Drinking water system; feature: drinking water; material: water | place: Singapore | collected 2014-12-20 | reverse complement strand
GCGCAGGTCGGCGACGATGTCGTCGTAGGGGTTACTGGACACCAGCAGCCTCTCTCTGCTTCTGCCGAAGGTACGCCCGGCCAACCTGGGACGCGGGCGCCGGAGGTACGGCAGCCAGCTCCTCGGGGGTCGGCTGATAGGCGGCGTCGCCACGCTGCGCGCGGATCGTGGCGCGGGCGTAAGCCTCCTGGATCAGCTTGGCGGCCTCCTCCGGCACGACGATGCGCTCCAGGTCCTTTTCCGGCACCATCCCCGTGTTCGTCTTGTTGGACCCCCAGAAGCGCCCGCGGGTGATGACCTCCTGGGCGATGAGGTCGCGCATCAGCTTCTCCTTCTGGTCGCGCGGCATTTCCTGGTTGCCGTGCGCGCGCTGCCAGATGTCGATGGCGCCGTTCACCCGGTCGCGTAGCGTCGAGACCTGCGCCTTCTGGTCGTCGGTCTTCGGACTGAACGCGTCGATGCCGAGCGTGGCGGCGATGGTGTTGAACTGATCGTGGTCGATCTTGGCCTCGCGCAGCTTGGCGGGGTTGCCGCCGAGCGCGTCGTAGCGCTGCAGGATGTGCGCCGCGTTGTGCGGGCCGAGTTCGAGCGCGAGGGCGGCGACCTGCGGGCGGGTCATTGCCGTGAGCACTGCCGGGTCCTCGTAGGCGAAGCGCGCGACCATGCCCTTGTACTCCTGCTCCGCCCGCAGGCGCTGGGTCTTGGTGTAGTCACGAGACTCCGCAGCGGCCTGGATGTTGACGAGCTCCTGCACGCGCCGGCGCACAGCGCTCAGCACGGCGCCCTTGTCGCGCACGCTGGCGAACTCCGGCGTCTTCTGGATGGCCGCCACCGACATGCCGCGCTCGACCATTTCCGACAGCCTGCCGCGGACGAGCGCGTCCGCCTTGTCGGCGTCGGCCTGCCGGATGGCGTGCCGGTGCTCGACCTCGGCGCGAATCGCCTTCTTCTCCTCGGCAGTCGCGTCGAGCGCGTCGATCGCAGCCTGGGCCTGGGCCGTCTGCGTGAAGTCGAACTGCCGCGCGAGCTGGGCCCCCACCTTCTGAGCCTTGTCGGCGCTGGCGGCGATCTTCAGCTGCTGCTCGATCTCGGCATGCCGGGTGCCGTCGATCTCCTTCTTGTTCGCCGCGAAGTACGCCTGCGCGCCGGCAGGGTCCGCCTGCCGGAGTGACTGCAGCAGGTTCACGTGCAGGGCTGTGGTGGCGCGCATGTTCGCGTCGGCCAGCTGCTCGGGCGTCCACCCCTTGCGCTGCGCCCACTCGGCATTGCGCTGCTTCAGCAGCTCGGACGAGACCGCAGCGGCCGCCGGGTTGCCGGACGCGGCGCCGCGCTGCACCTCGGCCAGCTGCGCGGCCTGGAAGGACTCGGCCTCGCTGCGATCGAGCTCCGCGTTCTGGTAGCGCAGCGCGGTCTCCCCGGCCTGCAGACGCGCCGCCTGCAACGACCGGCTGACGATGCGTTGCTGCTGCGGTGTCAGGCGGCCGGCCGCCTCTTTCGCGGTGTCGTCCCACCACTTCTGCACCTTGGCGGTGTAGCCCTCGGCGTTGCGGCCTTGGGACTGCTTGCGCAGCTCTGCCTCGAACTGAAGGTAGCCGGTCTTGATCTCCGCCTCGGTTCGCAGCGCCACGTCGTTGTCGCGACGCTCGATCTCGCGGTCGATCGTGCTCTCGATCGACGCGACGGCGCGGCGCGCGCTGGAGGTGTCGGGCGCACGCAGCTCGCCGCCCGACAGCGGGGCGGAGCGAAGCTGGGGTCCGTCGACCGAAGGGACGCGGGCCACGATTAAGACTTACCCGGCTTCGGCGGGTTGTTGTACTGGTTCCACTTGCTGGCGACGTTGCCAGCTCCGGCGAGCAGCGTGAGCCCCGGCTGGATGGCGTCGGCCTGGGCACGGTAGCTGTTGCGCTGCGCGCGGCGGTCCCACGCTTCGCGGCGTGCGTTCGTGCGCGCAGTGGCTTCATCCGACTGCGTGAAGAACTCAGTCTGGGTCAGCGTGTCGGCGGCGGTGCCCTCGCTGATGTCGAGCCCGCGCGAGGACAGCGCCGCACGCTGCGCCCCCTCCAGGATGGACCCGCGGCGGCGCGCCTCGATGCGTGCTTCTTCGCCTCGCTTGAGCGCGTCCTGCGCTTGCAGCTCGGCGTTCTCCGCGTTGGCGTTCGCGACCGCCTTGTTGGTGCGGTCGGCCTGGACCGCCATGAGGGTGTTGGCGACCGCGGCCGCTACGGTGACGGCTTCACACATGGCGCTGCATCGAGAACTGGTGGAAGAGCGCCCCGTTGGGGCCGAAGGGCGCGGCCGGGCTCAGAGTGAACCCGATGTGGCGCAGCCACCGCACCGCACGTCGGTTCTCCGCGTGCACGAAGTTCAGCAGCCGCGGGTAGGTAGCGAGCATCTGGTCAATGTAGGGCGGATGGCCCGTAGCAAGGTCTCGGGTTGCGCGGGTCATGGCGTCGGTGGCGAGCAACCACGGGACGCCGGTGTCCTCCAGCAACAGGTGCGGCCGCAGCGGAGCGACGCCGAAGATCGCAAGCATCGTGTCGTCGCCGGCGTCGCGGGCCGCCCAGCACAGCTTGGAGTCGCGCACCCCTTGCCGGATCACCGCCAGGGGGTCGAACAGGTTGCAGGATGCGAGCTCCGCCCGGTCGCCGAGGCGCAGGTGCGCCGCGAGGTCCAGCACGTCGCGCTCGTGCGGGTAGCGGATCAGGAGCTCAACCACCGAGCGACGCCTTGACGGACATCGACAACACGGTCAACGGCAGCGGTTGGTCCTGTCGGACGCACACCGAACCGTCGCTGTTCCATGAGGGGTCGATGGCGAACGCCAGCTCACCTGTGCGCAGCGCTGGTGGGGAACCGTAGGGGTCGCTGACGGCGCGCCCCGGGTAGGCGGTCAGTTTCGTGAACGACGGGCCGGCGCGCACGAGAGAGCTCTGCGTCACGCGCATCGCGACCCGCGAGACATTCTTCATGGTGCCCTGCCCCACAGCCTCGGTGTCCAGCGCCAGCGGCAGCGTCTGCAGGTCGCTGTTGTAGGGCAGCCCGATGTGCACGGTGGCGGCCGGGTTGTCGAGGGTGATGGCGCCACCAGTCACGGGGCGCGGAGCGAGCACCGCGCCGTCGGCGAGGATGGTGACCGTGCGCCCTTCGAGGTGGTTGAGACCGCGGATGGTCGACGCCGGCGGGCCCGAGTAGGTGAGCCCTGCGTCCACGTAGAACGCATCCTCCAGCTCGGTGAAGATGCGCGAGGTCAGCCGCTCGATGTAGCGCACCGAGCGCCCACCGACGGTGCGGCGCACGACCGCGAAGAGGGTGTCCTCGGTGGCGCCCGGAATGACGGCGATGCTCTCGAAGATGCCGTCGGTGGTGTGCCGGTGCCAGCCGTACACCTGCTGCTCGGGCACATAGGTCATGCCCAGCAGCACGCCGTCGTCACGCAGCGCCCACAAAGTCTGGTCCGGTGAGCGGGCGTAGGCGAGCTCCTTGATCTGGCGGCCGTTGAACAGGTGCGGCGCGAAGAGGGAAACGTCGGTGCTGCTGTAGCGGTTGTTGACGTTCGACTGCGGCGTGATCTCGCGCACGCGCGAGCCCTGCGCCTGGACGTAGAGCGCGGAAGTGTGGGTCAGCACCGGTTGCACCGGCGCGCAGCCGGCGTAGGACTGGGGCTTCACCGCCAGGGTGCCTGGGACGATCGAGGGACCGCCGTCGGCGAAGATGCAGAACTCGGTGCCGGCGGTGAGCGCGATCAGGTCCACGAGCGGCACAAGGAACCGCACCGGGTTCTGCTGCTGCGAGGCGATGCGGAAGGCCAGCGCGTCGTCGTCACGCGAAGGGAAGCTCGACGTGAGGTTCGAGTCGGTCGAGTTGCGCGTGGCCCAGATGTTCTGGGGCGCGTTGTTCGTGCCGGCGAACCAGCGCCGCTGCTCGAAGTAGGTGGCGGTGGCCGGGTACTCCCCCGTCGCGGTGTTCAGTGACGTGAAGTTGGTGGGCGGGGTGCGCGACCCATCCGGCAAGATGTTGTCGTCGATGATGCTCAGCCCGGTCGTTTGACCGATGAAGCCGAGCGCGCCTCCCCGGCGCTTGTAGACGTTGTAGCGGGCGGCGCCGGTCGCGGCGCTCCAGGAGACCGTGTTGTAGTTGCCCTGCAGCGACAGCGCGTTGGCGGTGGACGCCACCGTCGATGCCGCCGACTCTGTCACGCCGTCGGCGGCGATCGAGGTGACGGCGTAGTCCTGCGGCGTGGTGTTGCCGGCGGTCGGTTGGGTGGGCGTCGCGCTCACCCCTGTCGGGGCGGCGAGCGTGGGGGTGAAGCTGACGGTCGTGATCTGCCAGTTCGTCGCACCGAGGCGGCGAATCTCGCGCGCAGCGTGGTCCAGGCACGTGGCGGTCAGAACGTCGTTGGCCTGGGTGTAGCCGATGTCCGCCAGGAACTCCTCGCCCCACGGCGTTGCGATCGTGTAGACGCGGGAGGAGGCGGCGCTGCTGCCGGTGTAGGCGCCGTAGCTCGTGGTGTTCACCGTGCTTCCGTCCAGGCGCTTTAGCGAGTAGCTTGTGGGGGACAGGACCACGACGGTGAAGAACTGCTCCGACACCTCGGGCATGCCGTCCACGTCGGACACGAAGACCCCGTCGCCGGTGGTGTAGCCGTGCGCGACCGAATGCGAGAAGACGCCGGGGTTGGCGTTCGTGACCGAGGCGATCGCCAGCGGCCCTTCGAGCACGGTGCCGGTGTGGGTGTGGAAGCGTGCCGTGTTGTGCCCGAGCTCGATGACGAAGGCTTGCTCGGAGTTGAAGATGAACGGCAGCAGCCGCGCCGCGCGCGTGCTGTCCTTGACCTCGTTGACGTAGTAGAACCCGGGGCGGCGCGTGGCGGGGCCGTGCGGGAGGGTGATGAAGTTGAGCGCGAGCTGCAGCCCCGTCTGGAACTTGGTGAGGTCCAGGCGGCCGAACATTTCCGGGGCGATCTCACCCCCGGCGAAGCTACGTTGCAGACTCTTCATCGGCGCGCCTGCACGGTCTCGGACATCTGCAGCGCCGGCTCGCGCGCCGAGTTCGCGTTGATGGCGGCCGCCGAGTTCGCAACACCGTTTGCGATCTCGCGTAGTTTCAGTGCGGTGCGCGCCCCTTCACCACCCTTGATGAGAGGCCCCGCCAGGAACGATGCCAGCAGGTACGACAGCGCCGTGCGGAAGGTCGGGGTGAACCGGCCCGTGTCGGTCACGTCAGTGGTGTAGAGCAACACGGGCTCTTCCTCGTTCGCGAAGAGGGTCGTGCCCTCGATCTCAAACTCGGCGCCGCCGCGCTCGTTGGGCAGCACCAGCGGGTAGGTGGTGTCCAGGTCGAAGATGTCGCCGGAGGCTGCGGCGCTGCCAGACTGCAGCAGGCGCAGCGGCCGCAGCGCGTCGCTCGGTACGGCGTAGGCAAAAGCCCAGGCGTCGCTGATGTTCACGACCGGGTTGAGCTGCTGGCGCTTGCTCGCGAAGCCCCAGCGGAAGTTCTCCAGCAGCTCGGCGCGTGCCTGGGGGTAGAAGCGCGCGCAGTGCCCAGCCTCGACAGTGCCGTCGCTGGGGTCGATCGACGTGATGATGGCGTCTGAGCCCACGTGACTCAGGGCCATGTTGCAGATGTCGACATCGGACGCCATGTGATTCCTCTCAGAGTCGAAGGCCCAGGTGCAGCGCCAGCGGGCCGGAGGTGACTGCCGCCGCCACCGCGCCGCCGTTGCCGAAGGCGGAGAAGGTGGCGCCCGTGAGCTGTGTCGCGAAGGTGCCGCTAGCAGGCTCGGCGTGGTTGCCGCTGGCGGACATCACCGCGCCCGCCAGGGTTGCGGCGAATGTGCCGCTGATCTCAGAGAGCGAACTGCCGCTTGCGCTGAACGTCGCGCCTGCCAGGGTGGAAGCGAAGGAGCCTGGAACAGACTGCGCGCCGCTGGCCGCCAACACCGCATCAGCGAGCGTCGATGCGAGCGTGCCGGACACGCCGCTGAACGTGCTGCCGCTGGCCGCCAACACCGCATCAGCGAGCGTCGATGCGAAAGCGCCAGGGAGAACCTGGGCGCCCGCAGCTGCCAGTACGGCGCCGGCGAGAGTGGCGGCGAGCGTCCCCGAGACGCCCGAAGAAACATCATCAGCGCTGAAAGTGTCCAGGTGCAGGCCAACGCTGTTGCCGTAAGTGGTATTGCCCAACACCCGCAGGCCGGCCTTGCCTGCCGCCGTGATCGCGCTATCGGTGGTGCTGACCGATGGCGAGCCGGAGCCTTCCTTGTACAGCTCGATGGTCGTGCCGACCATGCGCAGCTTGACCGCCTTGCTGGTGCCCGCGGTGAAACTCTGCGCGACCGACGAGCCGAGCTGCGTCGCGGTGCCGGAAACGATCTTGAACAGACGCCACGCATCGATCGTGAGGCCGACGTACTGCGCCAGATACAGCGTGTTGGCGCTGGTGGACGTGCGTCCGGTGACCGCGCAGTTTCCGTCACCGCCGTCAGCGCTCTGCGCGTAGAAGTCGGCCGAGACTTCGTAGTCGGCTCCGGCTGGCGTGCCAGAGTGGTAGTACAGGCTCATGCCCGAAGAGTTCGGGCGCAGCCTGTTGGCGTCGGAGATGACCGCCTGCTCTGATCCTGACGCGGTGTGTTTGGTCCAGTTGGCCGAGTACGCGGCCAACTCCGTACCAGAGGTGCCGGTAAAGCTGTCGGACGCGAACTGGGCCACCGCTCAGACCATCAATCATCGTCGCAGTCGAAGTTCAGCTCGCTGAACTGCGGGTTGTTGACGCGGCCGATGGCGCGCACCACTTCGCGGAAGCCATCGCGGCCATCAACGATGGCGCTCGCGTTCAGGCCGCGGCGCGTGAGCGCGGCCGACATGGCGTTGCGGCTCACCAGGTCGATTGCGCTCACCCGCCCGTCGAGCGGGAAGTCGGGCAGCGGGTCGATGTTCCGCACCGCTCGCACGCGCTGGTGGTTGCGGGTGCCCACGATCGCCAGGCACCACGCCATCAGCGGCCGGCCATCATCGCCGGTCGGGATGGTCGCCGTCCAATTGACAGGTGGCGTCAGGTCGGCGATGGCCGGGCGGAAGGGGTTGTCTTCGGTGCCGTCGCCGATCACCGGGCAGATGTACATGCGCTTGGTCATCAGGCGTTCCCCTCGGTGATCGTCGCCGACGTGCACGAGACTGTGGCGCCGGAGACAATGGATGTGGTGTTGAGGTTGAAGTCGGCGCCGGAAGTGCCGACACTGAAGTCGCCAACGAAGGCGCCCGTGCTGTCCACGAGACGGCCCCAGGTGGCGGTGCCGGTGGCGTTGGCCGAGGGGTCGGCGGTGATCGAGTTGAACGTCAGAACAGCGCTCGACGCGTTCGGCGCGCTCGGGTCGCTGCAAGTGAGTTCGGCAAGCAGCGTCGTAGCGGTGCCGCCCGTAGCAGGGCGTGTGCCGTCGTAGACGCGAAAGAGCGCGGCACCGGCACCGGCGTCGAGCGCGTCGCGGATGACGTTGAGCCGCGAGTTGCGGATTGCGGTGGCAAGGCCCGTCGCCATGTCACACCTCCTGGTTCTGCCGCGGCGCGGTCAGCACGATGGCGGCCTTCGTCCGCTCGCACCACGCTAGCGCCGCGGAGCGCGCGCCAGCGCGCGACTTGGCGAAGCCGGATTGCTGATGCACGCCGTCGCCGTAGACGCGCCCCAGCCACTCGAAGCCCATCGGCGTGGCTTCGGCCCCGACGAAGAACTCGTGGTAGACGCGGGTGCCCGGCGGGCCCTTCTCGTCCGGCTTGGCCTTGAGCTTGAAGCCCAGCTTCTGCTTGATCGTGGCGAAGTCCATGTTGCTCCCTCAAACAAGGCCGACGATGCCGGTGGCGGTGGTGCTGGTGGCCTGGATGCGCAGGGCTGCGATCTGGTAGACCGTGTTCGCCGCCACCGGCACCAGCGCCGTCGAGCCGTCGAGGGCCACCACGTTGACCACGCCGCCGGCGGTGCAGATGAAGCCGCGGATGGGGGTGGCCCACTGCAGCGTCGAGCCGTCGGCGGGGGTCACGCTGATGAGCCCCTTGGCGGGCGAGCTCTCGAACAGGTACGGGATGGCGGGCATCGCGGGTCCTCAGTGGGCAATCGGGGGCGCGAGGCCCCCGATCACGGTGCAGACGGGCCTGAAGGTCAGGCCAGCGGGTTGGCGTCGGCGGTCTTCTCGTCGGCCGTCGGAGCTTCGCGGCCGCGCCGCTGCTTCTCCACCGGCTTGAACCAGGAGCCCTTGGTGCCGTCCTTCACGTCGAACTCTTCGTCGACTTCCCGCAGCTTCTGGTTGTCGAAGCCGCGGGCGGTGGCGATCACGCGCATGGTCTGTGTCCTTCAGGTCGTCAGGTCGATCAGGCGTCCACCGTGAAGGCGGTCGGGTAGTTCAGGCTGCGCTGCGTGCCGAACGACAGGAACGCTTCGAGCGAGCCCTGCGTCGGGTTCGTGCCCGTGACCGTGTAGCGCAGACCGAGGTAGCGCTTGTAGTCGGTCGACGGGATCGGGATGCGCACGACCTGGGTGTTCGCCGTCAGGGCGGCCAGGGCGATGGCGCCCGAGCTGAAGTGCACGACGGGTGCCGTGGCGAGGCCGGCGGCGGAGTCGGACTCCAGCGTGATCGTCAGCGAGGTCAGGGTGTTGAACGCCTGACGCACGATGACGTTCAGGAACACGTCCACCCCACCGCCGACGATCCCTTCGTCGACCACCGCGGGCGAACCGCTCGGCTGACGCAGGTCGACGACGTTCTGGCTGATCGCGGTTGCCGTGATGGCTTGGGCGGTGACGGTGCCGTCCGCGGCGATGACGCCGGAGAGGCGGGTCTGGCTGTCGAGGATCATGGTGTTTCCTTCTGGCTGTGTGGTTGGCTCGCCGGCCGCGCTGGGCGGCCGGCAGGCATCAGACGACGCGGGCCTCGGTCGTGAGCAGCCGGTCGACGGTGCGAACCGGGTAGCCCAGGAACTTCAGCTCGGGGACCGCCGCCTCGACGCCGCCGAACTGGCGCAGCGCATCAGTGACGGACAGCGCGTTCTGCGACTTGTTCAGCGCCTGGATGGACAGCATTTCCTTGACCGTCCGGTTGGCGTAGAACACCGCCTGACCCATGCCCGGGAAGGGGATGCGGGCCAGGGCGCGGACCATCAGCTTGATGAGGTCGGCGGCGCCGGTCTCGGTCACGAGGTTGCTCGTGTCGATGTTGGCGATGCGCACGATGTAGCGCCAGTCCTTGACGTGCAGGCCGCACTTCCACTGCCAGTGGTCGGCCAGCGCGCGGTAGCGGTTCTGGTTGTCGTCGAACGCGTCGATCTCGCCCAGGTCCTTGTGCGACAGGCCAGCCGTCGACCCCTTCGGGTAGATGCCGTGCACCGTCTCCTTGCCCCAGACCACGAGCCAGATCGAGCAGTTGTCCGAGCCGGTGCCGCCGGCGTCGATGATGTTCTGCGCGTTCGTGGCGCCCGAGATCGTGCTGTAGCGCGGGGCGAGGCCCGTGAAGCGCTCGGGGTTGGTGGCGGTGTTGCCGTAGAACGTGGTCTCGGCCATTGTCTGGTTCATCGCCTCGACGAAGGCGCGGCCTTCGCTGAGTCGGAACTCGCTGGTGTTGCCGTTCAGCGCCGCGATGTCCACGTCGACCTCGGAACGCGCCTCCAGCATGCCGGTCGCGTCCTCGACGAGGGCGCGGTTGGACTTGCTGGGCGGCACGCCGCGGTACATCTGGCGCCAGATGGCGACAGGCAGACCGGTGCGAATCGACGCCTTGTGGCCCGTGGGCATGTTGCCCTCGTACCACGGCATGTCGGTCAGGATTTCATTGCTCTGGTTGAGCAGTTCGGCGACCGATGCGATCTTGCCGCCGGGGTCCATCGCCTTGGCGATGTCGAGCAGGGTGACTTTGCCGTTGAGGCCGAGCGTTGGCATGTTGTGTCCTCTTTGCTACTGGTGCAGATGTGGTTCAGGTGGTGGACTTGCCGTACAGCGACTCCGCGATCGACTTCGGCTGTGCGCTCGGGCCGCCGGTTCGGATCGTGTCTTCGCTCAGCGCCTTGCCCACTGCGACAGCCCAACGGACCACGGCGGGGTGGTTGCCCATGCCCGTCGAGTTCAGCAGAGCCTTCAGCTCGGGCGGTCCCAGGTCGATCGCCTTCTTCGCAGCCGTCAGGGAGGCAGAGAGGTTGTCGCCCCCGATCTCCTTGTCGGCCTTGACCTCCTCGGCCCACGACTTCACGAGGTTGACGTGCGCCTCGGCGCGCGCAGCTTCGCGTTGTGCGTAGAGCGAGACGAGCTTCTGCGCGCCCTCGGGGGCGATCTTCAGCTCCTTGGCGATCGTCGTGAACTCCGCGGCCAGGGGCTCGTCCAGCTCGAAGCCGTCCGGCACCTTGAAGTCGTACTTCACCTCGCCCGCAGCATCCGCCTCGGGTTTGGTGTCGCCCGCCTTCGGGTCCGCGTTGCCCGCTCCGGCCTTCGCCGGATCGGTGGTGCCGCCCGCCTTCGGGTCGGCGTCCGCTTGAACCCCGGTTTGGGTGGTGTCTGCACCGGTGTCTTGCGTGTCGGTCATCATGCTTCTCGGTTCTCCTTGAGCATCACCAGACTCTCGTCCGGCGCGTGCTCGTGGACATCAGCCAGGATCACGAGGCCGACGTTGCGCTTGCCTTCGTTGAAGGCGGTGACGCTCCCTGAGCTGTTGAACGAGGTCTGGTAGACCCCCGCCAAGGCCAGGAGGCGCCACACGATGCGGCGGCCCTGCTTCTGGTTCATCAGCCACTTCACGTCCTCGATCTGCTGCTGCAGCTTGCGCTGCCGTTCGCGTTCGGCGAGGTCGTTGTGTTCTGCTGTGGACATAGTAGGAGGTCAGGCGGCCGGCAAGGTCTCTACCTCGGTAGAGGTGGGCGAGCCGTACCCGCTGAACATCCCCATCACGTCGCGCAGACCGGCGGAGTCGATCTCGCTCGCGGTCTTCGCGGTGTCGGCGGCGACAGGCGCGGCAGCGGCAGCCTGGGCTGCGGCGGCGGCGCGTTCACGTTGGGCGCGCAGTTCGGCCACGACATCCGCGGAATTCACGATGTCGGGGTTCGTGCCGTAGAGCTCGGCATAGTCGTCGATCGCCTTGTCGAAGTTGACCTTGTCGATCACGTCGGGCTTGACCGTCATCAGCGAGGTGACCGACCCGAGGAATCGGTCGGTGCTCTGCGCCGACACCACGCGCTGCGCCTGGGCCAGCGTGCTGATGAACTCGACCTCGATCTCCTGCTCGGCCAGCTCCTCCGGGATCGGCGGCAGGATGCCGGCGTCGCGGCACTCGTCGAACGCGAGGTCGATCAGCGGCGACAGCAGCTCGTTCTGCAGACGCTCCAGCACGGGGCCGAGCATCAGCAGCTTCTCCTCGTGCCGCTCGGCCACCTCGGTGGCGGTGACGTTCGAGCGCGTCTCGTTGGCGAGCATCAGGAAGAGGTCGGCGTAGAAGGCAGACCGGATGCGCTCGCGCACGTCCTGGATGTCAGCCAGCAGGTGGCTCAGGTCCAGGTCGACATCGAAGGCCGACCGCACCGCCTGCGAGTTGCCCACCGAATCGACGTAGGTCACGCCGCCAGGAAGCCGGTTGAAGGCCGCGGACTTCAGCGATGTCGGAACCTGCAGCGGCGGGTTGACCTTGTAGTCGATCGCCTGACTCTTGCGGTGCTGCTGGTGCTGCAGCTGCTTCACGTCGCCCAGCGCCTCCATGCCGGGGCCGGCGCCGTAGGTGTCGTTGCCGGTGACGGACCAGCGCGGGGTGAGCGCGCGGAAGCGCTTGAAGCCCGACTCGGACAGCGGCTTGTCGTCGTTGCCGCCCGTCTCGATGTAGACGGACTCGAACGGCATGTTGCGGTTGTCGAGCTTGCGGGCGTCGCGGTCGCGGCGCGGCTGGATCAGGTGCACCACCGGCACCCGTTCGTCGTAGTTGCCGCGGTCGTAGATGCGCACCACCGCCGAGGAGCAGTTGGCCTTGCCGAACTGCTTGACGAGCTGCCCCACCGTCATGCGGGTCTCACGCACCAGGGTGTCCACGGCGCCCAGCTCGTTGATGCCGAGTGCGTACTCCCCGATGGTGAGCGCGTGGTGGTGGATCACGTTCTCGAAGTTGGGCAGCACGATCGTGGCGCCCGTGCCGAACAGGCCGAGCTCGTCGTACAGCGAGTGCAGTGCGTGGTAGGTGTTGCTCTTGTTGAACACCGCACGCAGCAGCGTGGTGGTCTGGAAGAGCCACGAGCGCACCGGCCCCGACTTGGCGAGCTCGCGGTCCTGCAGCCCCAGGCGGAACCAGGGGCGGGCCGGGCTCGTCATGCCGGACATCAGCCCCGAGCTGAGCGTGCGCGCAGCGAACAGGGCGGTGCTGTCGATGATGTGCTGGTGGCGCTTGCGGCCGTCGTTCGAGTCGGACTCGAAGAAGCGCCCCAGGCGCGGCTGCTGGTACTCGCTGATCTCCCGCCAGTGGTCGAACCAGGAGGCGCGATCAGCCCACAGCGCCGCCTTGCGGCGCATCACCCGCTTGCGGGTCGTCTCGATGAACGGAACGTCGCTCACGACCCGAGCAGCGTGGTGGCGCCGGTCAGGCCAGCCTTAGCGTCCACGCCGGAGGGGCTTGTCAGGAGCGTGCCGGCCTGGGCCGACAGGTTCTTCTTGCGGGCCCTGTAGAGCTCGGTCGCGTCCGGCTGCTTGGCTTCCTGGACGGGGTCCTGCTTCTGGACCTTGGGGCTGGACATGCACATGGTGGGTTCACGTGGGGAAGTGCGGGCTCCAACATCATGGCGGCGGGCCGACGCGGCATGGTCTCGGCTGCTCAGCGGCGGGCGAACGGGTCGTAGTCGAGCACCGCCTGGACGGACACCCCTGCGGCCTCCAGCGCGGAGCGCTTGGGTACATCCATCGCGGCCAGGACGAGCGCCGACGCATAGTCCGGTGAGTAGCCCAGCCGCTCGATGATCTCCTCGCGTGACTCGACGGCGATCGACATACCCTCAAGCCGCCAGCGGAACGCGCACAGCTCGCGGGTGAGCCTGCTGTCCGGCGGGATGGCGGCGCCCGTGTCGTTGGCTGGGTCCAGCAGTTCGCGGACCTGCCAGATCAGCTGCGATCGCAGGTTGCGGAAGGTGAGGCACCCCGACCGGTCGGTCGCTGTCGCCTTCTCGGCCACGTTGATGCCGTACACGTCGATGCGGTTGCTTGCCAGCACGTCGAACACCGAGGCGCCCACGCCGATCACGTCGACCAGGACGGGCGCGCTGTTGCGCCGTGCACCGATCACGAGGCCGGCTGCTGTCGGGCCGTCGGGCGTCTCGGTGCCCTTTGCCACCTTCGGGTGGTCGAACCAGTAGGCGGTCTCGTCGGCCCGGTGCCGTGGGAAGAGCACCGTGTTGTCCTTGCCGCCACGCGCCACGTCGACACCAAGCGCCAGCATTTCCCCCCGTGGCGAGCGCGGCCGCCACCGGGCCTGGGCCCGCTCTACCCACGCCGTCGGGATGACCTGCCACGGGTCGTCCTGCATGCCGGCCTGGAAGTCTCCCTTGAGCATCTGGGAGCGCAGCGGCTCGGGCAGAGCCTGCAGCTGCGCCATGTAGCCCGTGCCGTGCAGGAACGGGTTGTCGGTGATGCGCGAGGGGATGAACGTCCGCGACTTCGGCTGGATGATGTCCTCGGGCGCGTAGCGCTCGGGGTCGAAGTCGTAGCAGGGCTCGTCGTCGACCAGGACGAACGGGCGCGACGGGTCGAAGCCGGGCTCGGCCGCCTGCGGCAGCATGTCGATCCACAGGTCCTTCGAGGTGCCACGCTCGGGGTCTGGCAGCGTGGCGCAGTAGCGCAGCACCCCGGGCTGCGTGGGGTACAGCTTGTGCTTCGGGTCCAGCCACGGCGCGAAGAACTCGATGATCCAGCGGCCGTCGGCGCTCGTCGGCGGGTTGAAGGTGAGCAGCGCCTGCTGCCGCTGGCCGGGCACCGTGGTGCGCACCCAGCCCAGCAGGAAGCGCACCTGCGCCTCCAGGAAGTTGGCCGCCTCGTCGAACACCAGCAGGTCGTGGGGCCGCCCCTGGAAGCCGCGCTCGTCGCCGGTGTTGGGCAGCGAGCCCCACTCGATCTGCAGCGGCACGCCGTCGTGGCGCTCGGTGCGCCAGACCTTCTGCTGGCCGTTGCGCCCGCTGGTGTCGGGCAGCAGCTCCTCCAGGCGGTCCAGCACGCCCAGCAGCTCGGTGCCGACGCGGCGCAGGATCAGCACCTTGCGGTGCTGCGTGATCGCCTTGCCGCAGGCGAGGTCGGTCTTGCCGCCGCCAGCTGCGCCGCCGAAGCCGATGATGTCGGCCTCGGTCTCGTAAGCCAGCGTCTGCGGCCCAGGCAGCGGGCGCCACGCCACGGCGTCCAGGTCAGCGCCAACCAGCGCGTCGAGCTCGTCGCGCTCTTCCTGTGTCATGTACCGGCGGAGCTCTGCAACCTCGCGGGGTGTCACGCGAGGTCCCCGAAGTCCTGCGCCAGCTTGGCCTCGGCGTCCGCCTTGGCCTTGCGCGCAGCGGCCATAGCCAGCAGCGCCGCGGTGCGGGCCGCGATCTTCGTCTCGTCCTGCGTCTTCACCGGCCCGCCGTCGGCGCCCGTGTGCTCGGTGCGATCGGCGTAGCGCCCCTTGCGGCGGCCCTTGAGCGCGAACATGAGCAGCGCGTCCGACTTCTTGTTGACCGTCAGCACCACCGGGTTGCCGGCGGCGTCGAGCAGGAGCTTCGGGCGGGTCAGCGATGCGCCGTTGGCATCCTGCCCGTAGGTCTCCATGACGATGGCGCCCTGAGCGTCGCGCTCGAACACGTAGGTCGGCTGCCCCTGGTAGATCACGGGCTCGTCGACGCCGAGGTGCGCACGGCGCAACAGCTCGGCCTCCAGCTCGTCGTAGCTCTCTTCGAGCGCATCGTCCCAGGCGGCCGCGAAGTCGGCGTCCTGGGCGCGGTGCGCGTAGACAGCCGAGTAGCTGACACCCGCGGCGCGGGCAGCGTGGGCTACGACGCCGCTCTTGCGCAGCGCCTCGATGAAGGGTGCGACCCAGACTGGCGAGACCATCCCGTCACTTTGAGTCCTTCCGCGACCAGCATGGTCCGAGCGGGGCGAACTCCTCGGGCGCCGCCACCGTGTTGGGTGGGGGCGTGTCCACCAACTTCATGCGAGCTGGCGCCTGCCCACGCTGCGTGCCGGCAAGGATGCGCGCCACTTGGCGTGGGGTGATCTGCACGCCGGCGTCGAACTTCGCCGCGATCTGCAGGGAGTTCAAGCCTGCAGCCGACAGCGCGAAGATCAGCTCGATGTCGGCGTCCGACACCTTGGCGCGTGGGTGAGTCTCGCCGATGCGCTGCCCGCGTTCGTTCACCGCGGCATAGCGCCAGCCTTTGGGTGCTTTCATCGTCGCCCCTATCTGCAGAAAACTGCGCATTACCACCCTCCCACCCTTACCGCCTACACATGCCATTTCTCTAACTTCCCTGGAGCGCCCCCTCTCCTCTCTTTTTTTTTCGCGGGCCCCTCTCTTGCTCCTGCTAGTCTTTCTGAAGGGTAGGTGGTAAGGGTGGTAAGGACCGCAAATTCCCCAATGCTGACAACCACTTGCGCATTACCACCCACCTCACGCAGAGGGGGTAAGAGGTGGCAAGAAACGCCAACCCTTGCGCGCCCTGCCGTCAGCCCACTCCGTAACTCGTGCAAAGCCCAGCAATTTGAGAACTTTTGCGATCCGCATTTCTTCGCGCTTTCCGATGCGCTCCGCCCTGATGCCGACTGCAGAAACCAGCACGTCACGCGCCATCACCAGACCTTCGCCGCGCTTCGGGCCCTCCGCCCCGTCCATCGAGTCGTGGTCCAGCCAGTCCCGCACGAACTCCGCCCAGGGGTCGCTCACCTTGAACTTCACGTGCTCGGGCGCCGCCAGCGTCTGCGCCTGCTCCCACTCCACGCCGCCAGCCAGGAAGCGCACCAGACCCTCTGCCCACAGCTGATCGCGCACCGCGCGCACCCCAGGCACGTCCACATCGCCCACCACCATCGGCAGCCAGCGACGCTCCCCCGTGTCGTCGTCCAGGAACTCCTGCGGGTTGCTCGTGCCGATGCACAGCAGCCGCCGCGGGTAGCGTGTGGCGTACTCCCGGTACTTGGGGGTCCACTCCTCCCAGCGCCGGCTGATCCACGCCTTGATGCTCTCGGCCTCCCGTCCCTGCAGCCCGCGCAGCTCGGCGATCTCGCCCACGAGCTTGCCGCGCAGCGAGCGCGCGATGTCGTCGTCCTTGCGCGTCAGGTCGATCTCGACGAAGGTCTCGTCGATGGGGCTCAGCGCCTCGACCGCCGTGGTCTTGCCGGCGCCCTGCATGCCCACCAGCACCGGCACCATGTCCGCCTTGCACGCCGGCGAGACGCAGCGCCCGGCCAGCGCCGTCCAGGTGTAGGCGGCCACCGCCCTGGTGTACGGGGTGTCCTCGACACCGAAGTAGCGCACGAAGAACTCGTCTACCCGCGGCACGCCGTCCCACTGCAGGGTCTCGGCCCACTGCTTGGCGCTGTCGAAGCGCCGCTCCTCGCCCAGGTAGCGCACCGCCTCCTTGACGAGGTCGCTGGACAGGGTCTTGAAGCTGCGCCCTTCGAGCGTGCTGCGCAGCCGCGTGTAGTCGGTGTCGGCGAACGGTCGCCAGACCCCCTCGATGCCCAGCATGAGCGCCGACTTGAACTCGTCGAACGCCACGTCGCACCCGATCAGGTCCGGGCGGCGCAACGCCATCAGCAGGTTGTTCAGCTCGGGCTCGATGCGCCCCATCCGGTCTCGGGTGAACGGCGGCAGCGGCTGAGCGCCCGCCGGCGCTGAGGTAGCGTCCGCTACATCTTGGCCGTCGCCCGCCGTCGCGGTCTCGATCACCTCGAACTCGTCGACCACGAGCCCCACGAGCCCCACCGCCTCGGAGAAGTCCCCGTCGCTGCGCCCAGCGCAGTGCGCGTGCAGGCAGCGCCAGTGGCCCCGCGCGAAGCCCCCGATGCCGGCGGGAAAGTAGGTCGTGGAGCTGTCACCGGTGTCGGTGGTGTGCTCACCCTCCCAGGGGCAGCGCACGTGCACCCGGCCGTCGCGCTCGAAGCCCTTGACCCAGCCGTTCTCCTGCAGCCACTGGACCGTGGGGTCGCGCAGGTCGTCGGCGTTGCGCGGCTTGACCGGCACCACGCCTTGGCGCTCGCGCTGCTCGCCGTCGTGCACGGCGAAAGCCTCGACCAGGGCGGCCCAGGCACCCTCGAACTCCGCCGGCGTGACCTCGGGCAGCTTCCCCGGCAGCCCGAGCTCGCCGCTGGGCCGGACCCACTCGTAGCGGGTGCCGCTGCGGTGCGCGCCGACCGCCACGAACTGCTGGCCGTTCGCCAGGAACTCGATCGCGCCGTGCGCGGTGCGGCAGATGCGCTTGGCGAAGTCGCCCGGCATGCGGAAGGCGAACAGGCACTTGCCCGTGCCGTCGCGCCGTCGCAGGGGCATCGCGCCCAGGCCGAGCACCAGGAACTCGCGCACCGCGGCCGCAGCCACCGGGTCCTCGATGTCGATGTCGAGCGCCCGCACCGTGCGCGTCTGCAGGCAGATGCCCAGGCGGCTGTCCATCAGCCAGCGCGCCACCAAACGGGGCGTGGTGCGCTGCTTCGTCCAGGCAGGGATGCCCACCGCCTCGCCCTGCCCGTTGATGCGGCTGGGCGTCTTGCCCAGGTCCTTCATCTTCGAGTCGGCGCTGATGCGCACGCTCAGGTCGCTCACCACCGGGAGCAGGTCCTCGGTGAGCCCGAGCGTGTCCGAGAAGTGGGTCCAGTCTGACGGGCTCGCGCCCGCGATGGTTGTGCCCGGCATTGGCCGCTCCGCCGGCTGCCGCCGGGTTGTAGGTTGAAGGAAAGGTCAGCGCTTCAGCGCTGCGGCCTCTCGCGCCCCAGCGCATCGGCGACGAGCTCGCGCACGTCTTTGTGGTACTCACGCACGGCGCCGAGCGAGAAGTAGCACAGCCCGGCCCGGGCCTTGATCTCGATGCCCTCCAGCGCCGCCCGCAGCCGCACGATCTCGTCGTGGGCCCACTCGATCACCGTCGGCGGTCCCGGCAGGGCGCCGCGGTCGTGCTCGATCACCTTGTGCAACTGGAGCAGGTAGTCGCGGCGGGGCGTCGCGGTCATCGGCGCTTCTCCTTGAGCATCAGCCGCCGCGCACGACGCTCCAGCTGGAGCAGACGCTTCGGCCTCGGGTTGGTGAGAAGCGCGACGACGCGCTCGGTCAGCTGCGAAGGCTTAGGGTGTACGGTCTGCGACATCACAGGACCTTACCCGCAGCTGACGCCCGGCAAGTACGGGCGAACTCGCACTGGCCGCATGCGCGCGCCAACTCTTCCCGGGGGACGACCGGCAGCTGACCGCCCGTCGCGTGGTGCGCCGTGGTGGTCAGCTGCTCGATCGACAGCGCGAGCACGCCGCCTGGATCGCGCCGCCCCTTGGCGATGTGCCGCAGGTAGGCCACCGAGGTGCCCGCGTTGGTGGCGAGCCAGTCCTTCGCAGGAGCTGAGGCCGAGTCGAGCCACGCCTGGAGCGTCGGCTTCGGCGTTGGGGTGGATAGTTTCATCCCCCTACTGTAGCAATCGCTGCACCCCCAACTTCACTGCACGTAGCTGTTGCGTCACGTAAGGTGGCGGGAGAAGAATGCCGAGTGCAGCCGAGAACCGCTGCATCGGAGACCACCATGACCAACGTCTCCTGACCCTCGGCGCCCGCCGCAGGAACCGAGGGGGCTTGACAGTGGATGGAGCAAAAGCTACAGTCGGGTTCCCTACTCACTTTTCTATCCTCGGAGGTTCCATGCAAGACATCACCAAGACGGTCCTCGGCACCGGCACCGCGCAGGGCGCGATCGACGCCGCCGTCAACCTCGCCACCCTGCACGCCGCCCGCGTGAAGCGCGTCAACGACGCCTACGCCGCCGGCCGCGCCCTCCGCGCCGCCCAGACCGCCCCCGACTCGATCAACTCGATCATCGACCGCGTCGCCAAGGCCACCGGCGCGCCCGAGGCCGGCGTCGTCATCAGCACCGAGACCAACGGTCGTGACAGCTTCTTCGTCATCTGGGCCATCGGCACCGACCGCCGCATCACCAGCGAGCGCCTGGACGTGTCCTGCACCGGCGAGGCGCGCCTGCAGGCGCACGTCGAGGGCTTCGTCGCCAACCACCGCGCCGCCTGGGCGAAGTTCACGAGCAACTGACCCACCCCCTGCCGCCCTCCCCCGGGCGGATGGGGGTGCGCCACACGCGCACCGCAACCCTCAACCGGAGATCACCATGAACGAAATGTCCCTGCACAACCAGTGGGCCAAGCGCCCGGCCGACGAGCGCTTCGTGAGCCTGCTCGACATGCAAGCCAAGCTGCACGCCGAGCGCGCAGTCACCCGCGCCTACCTGTCCTCCTCGCGCCGCATGCGCGCCGTGCCGCTGCCCGACCACAAGGGCCTGATGATCGAGGGCGCGAACGGCGCCGGCTACGCGCCCACGCACTTCGCCTTCGGCCAGCTGGCCTCGCTCGTCGGCGCCCCCGCCAGCTACCTCCGCACGCTGCCCTCCGAGCTCGCGGCCGATGCCCTCAACTACGGGCTGCAGGTGGCCCGTGGCCCCGAGGACGTGGGCGTGCTGCTCACCAAGGGCGCCCAAGGCCCCACGCTCCGCGCCGCCACCGGCCCGAAGTACGGTCGCATCTGGAACACCGACATCGTCGACAACCTGATCGAGCGCTTCGGTGACGGCGTCCACGGGCAGTGGCGCGTGCCCGGCATCTTCGGCCAGCGCGTGACCGTCAACAAGGACAACACCACGCTCTACGCCGGCGACCGCGACCTGTTCATCTTCCTCTGCGACGAGGACAAGCGCGTCCCTGTGCGCACCCGGGCCGACGCCGACAGCGAGGGCATGCTCTTCCGCGGCTTCATGATCTCGAACAGCGAGGTCGGCGCGGCCACGCTCGTGGTGCGGTTCTTCGCCTACGACGGCATCTGCGGCAACCGCATCATCTGGGGCGCCAAGGAGCTGGGCGGGATCACGATTCGCCACACCGCCAGCGCGCCCGACCGCTACCTGGAGGAGATCACGCCGGCGCTGACCGCCTACGCCGAGTCGAGCACCGCCACGATGGTCGACATGGTGAAGATCGCCCAGAAGCAGCGCGTGGACGCGCTGGACGACTTCCTCGCCACCCGCTTCGGCCCGCGCGTCGCCCAGCGCATCGTCGACGCCCACGAGACCGACGAGCACCGCCCGATGGAGACGGTCTGGGACGTCGTCACCGGCGTGACCGCCTACGCCCGCGGCATCAAGCACCAGAACGAGCGCGTCGAGATCGAGACCGTCGCCGGCGAGCTGCTGGCCGCTGTCCGCTGAGCTGAGAGGTGTGGCGCCCGCCGCGCACCCGAGCACCGAGTAACCACGGCGGCCCGCTGCGGCGGGTCGCCTCGACCGAGGGGTTAGCCCTCTGCTGGAGAAAGCATGGAACGGACGCAGTACCCGCTGAACCACGAATGGCATGTTGCCGTGAACCGCCACCAGGACGAGCGGCGCAAGGAAGGCAAGGAGTGGGCCGAAGCGCGCTTCATGTACGAGGCGATGCACATGGCCGACGAGGTGCCGCGCATGGCGATGCTGTTCAAGGCTGAGCGCGAGAAGGCGCTGCCGCAGACGCACCAGCAGTGCAGCATGCAGGCCCCGGTGCCGGTGAAGGACAACCACCTGTCGTGCTGCCTCGGCGTGAAGGCGCGCGAGTGCCCGTACCTGCTGGCGCTGGAGAAGATTGAGCGCTGCACGCCCGACGACGTGGACGCGGCGAAGGCCTGGACTTGCGCGGCGCACATCGTGAGCCAGGGCGGCGACCACGCCAACGAGGGCTACATGCTGCGTGTCGATGACCGCATGTTCTGGGACAACGTGTACGGCAGCCTCTCGCAAGAGGCCGAGGGCTAACGTTCGAGCTAACCTGACCACAGGGGCAGCGTATGAAGCATGACAACGAGATGGCGCAGCCTGCCCCTGTGGGTCAGGTTGAGCGAGGGTTTGGGCGGCCGGTGGAGGAAGCCACGGACGCCGAAGGACCACGCGGCACCTACGGCTGCGCGTGCCTGGACCGCGACTCGGTGCAGTGCGCCGCGATCCGCTACGGCATGGACCACTACGGCGAGGCGTGCAACTGCCTGTGCCACCAATGGGGCGATGACGATGACGAGTACCACTGAGTTGATGCCGTGCCCGCACTGCGGGAACTCCGGCACGCGCGACCCGCGCCACACGTTCCACTGGAGCCACATGCAGCGGACAGTGAGCGTGCAATGCGGCCAATGCCTTGCAACAGGGCCATTCGCCAGGCTGACGCGATCCGGCCGCCGCGCCGAGGACGAGGCGCTGCGGCTCTGGAACGAGCGCAAGCCGCCCAACGTTCGAGCTAACCTGACCACAGGGGCAGCAGATCCACGACCGAGGACGTGAAGTCGTGAGCCTCGTGCCCTACGCCGTCTACCACGGCACGCCCCGCGCACGCCACCAGTGGGTGGCTGCGCTCAAGCCCGCCGACCACGCCCCCGCGGCCTGGATCGGCGAGACCAACCACCGCACCGTGAGCGACGCGCTGGCCGAGGCCGAGCGCAAGCTCGCTGACCTGGAGAAGCTGGCATGAACACCAAGTACGAACTCGTGGCAGTCGACCGCGTCACGCTCACCGACGGCAACACCCTGTGCCGCATCCGGGCGCTCACCGACGTCCCCGAGGCCGGCGTGAAGGCTGGCGATCTCGGAGGGTACATCCGCAGCCAAGACAACCTCGCGTACACCGGCAACGCGTGGGTCTCCGGCAACGCGCGGGTCTCCGGCAACGCGCGGGTCTTCGGCAACGCGCAGGT
>FRDC01001772.1_pt5 | contig 21932 bp, 31 predicted proteins | sample 1106171 | NCBI WGS metagenome assembly FRDC01 (sample SAMEA3930566, study PRJEB13176) | freshwater metagenome | biome: Drinking water system; feature: drinking water; material: water | place: Singapore | collected 2014-12-20 | reverse complement strand
TAGAGGACAGGCCAAAAGAGGAAACCTGTCACAGAAAGGATTTAGAATGGATTGGTTTACTTCGGATACTCACTTTAATCATGCAAATATCATCAAGTATTGCAAGAGACCCTTCGCTAGCGTCGAAGAGATGAATGAAACGCTACTGAAAAACATCAACGACCGAGTGAAGCCGGGTGACCGGCTTTTTCATTTGGGAGACTTTGCGAAGTTTGACGTTGCTGCTCTTAGAGAAAGAATCAACTGCAAGAACATTGTATTGATTCTAGGCAATCACGACAGGATTCCATACAACTCAAGAGTCTTCTCTGCGGTATACGATATGTATACCCTGAAGACAGAGATTGATGGCGCTCCAAAGAACATTGTTCTTTGCCATTATGCGTTGAAAGTCTGGAACAAGTCTCACTATGGAGCTTGGCATCTTTACGGCCACTCGCATGGAGGCCTTCCTGACGACGAAACAGCACAGGCATTCGACGCAGGCGTTGATTGTCATAACTATGCCCCGATTAGCATTGACGAAGTTAAGGCTATCATGGCAAAGAAGAAATGGGAAGATCCTCGTATAAAGTGGGCAAGAGACGGCTCATTGTGGAAACCATTTGACCATCATCGCCCAGAACATAAAACTGAAGAAGCTGAGTGGTCTAGTGATTCCGAGCTATAAAATAGCCGAATCACCTTCGTGATCAAGACTCGCTTACTTTTGAAAGCTATAAGCTATCGGTTCTTTGGTAGCGTTGCTACTGCCTTAATCGCTTTCTTTGTAACAGGAAGCGTTGAGGCGGGCTTGGCTATTGGATTTTTAGATACAGTATTGAAAATTGTTTTGTATTACATTCATGAGCTTGCTTGGGAAAAGTTGGAGAAGAAAAATGGTTGACCCGACAGCCGTTACTAACTTTAATCGAACTGACGCTGAACTTGAAGAGTTTCTACTCTTTTGCGTTTCTGTTGCAGGTAAAACTGCTAAACAGATTTCTATTGCGTTAGATAAGTTTCTCAATACTGATAGAGGCGATTATCTTGATCATGAATGGCAACATAAAGAGTTTGGTGGACGAGAGATTGTTCCTATAAGATGCCCAGCAACCGCTTCTCCATTTATGAAGATTAGGTGGCTATCTTCTAGAGATAGACTTGGTGACGCAATAAAGAATGCAGGTCTTGGACAGCATACAAAGTTATTCAAAGCTTTCCAGCAATTAGCTGATTCAAAGTTAGACCTTAGAACGGTAACAACAGAACAGTTAGAAGCAATCAATGGTATTGGTCCCAAGACTTCCAGATACTTTATTCTTCATTCGCGCAAAACAGAAAACATAGCCTGCCTCGATACTCATGTACTTAAGTATCTTGAAGGGTTGGGTTATGATATTCCTAAAAATCCGCCAACAGGTAAAACCTATCTAAGACTAGAAAAGGCTTTTATTGCTCATGCAAAGAGTCTTGGCGTTCCAACTTATCAGCTTGACCTAGAAATATGGAACAAGTCTTCCAAGAGAAGCGGTAATGTTCACAATAGCTGTCAATAGATATAAAGACTCTTTTGACATAGATGTTGGAAGAGGCTCCCGTTGGGGCAATCCTTATAGCCATGAACCCAAAAGTAGGGCAAAATACATTGTTTCATCGAGAGACGAAGCAATAGAGCTTTATTCATTTTGGATATTAGGTCAACCTGAGCTTATTGGCGATTTGGGCGAACTAAAAGGTAAACGATTAGGTTGTTTTTGCTTGCCAAAGGGTTGTCATGCAACTGTTCTGGCGGATCTTGCTGATAATTTTGACAATGACAAGGAGTTTTCAGATTACTCTGCTTTTTGGTAAATGACGATGTAACAGTTAAACTTCATCTCACTAGAAAGGGCTAGCAAATGGCAGAGTGGAGAGTTAATGATCCTGACCTAAATGCCCCGCAAGGTGTTGCGGCATATATAAATAGACAAACAACAAATCCAAGCGTTAGATTAATTTGGACGCAAGAAGTTACAACGCCAACACCGCCCCCTACAATAGGTATCCAAGTTTGGTGGGGAGAGCAGGCTGATATTTGGCAAAGCAATATTTGGGAACTGCCATATGTAATACCTTACATAATGGCATTTTTTACATGGAATCATGGTAATCCAGGCGGAAGCCCTGCTGAACTTCAGAGTATGGCAGCGCATACTAGAGATAGAGTTGTTTACACAAGAAATAAGATTCTTCAATACCACCCAAATGTAGAATTTAAATGGGCTTGGTGGCCTATTCGATATGGTGGTGATGGTTTCATAAAAAGCGGTCAACCTCATTTTGGAAGAGATTCTCTTTTCTATCATTATGCAGATATCCTTAATGTTCCATCTAACTATAGCACAGATGGTCAAGGAGTAAGTTCTGTATTTACTTCAAATGGAAGAGCTTATTATAAAGCCAAAACGCAAGAATTTTTATCATATCTTAAGCCTCTTCTAGACGCAGAGGGCATTCCTGCGCCTATCTTTGTAGATCCTGATTATGAAGGAGGGGCCGCTGCTCCTGTCGGTTTCTATAATTGGCAAACTTTCAATTATCCAGCTTGGCATAATGTTATCAAAAATGATCCAAGAGCAGGAACAGAACTTATTGACGGAACTGTTACTTATAATCAATGGTATCAAAATCTAAAAGATGTAAATGGTAATCCAATCCCTGAAAGTAAGTTTTATCCTGCTATTTATGATTGGCAAGAGTATCCTTATGTTGGAGCAATATACAATAATCTAAATGCAAGAATTGTTGATTATGGTCTTTGGGATTGCCTGTATTCTCCTTGTAAAGCCATTTGGCCTAATATACTTGGATGGAATTGGCAGATATACGGTTCGGACGCCAGGGCAATGACTCATGGTTGGAGATATAGAGAGTCTCCTGTTGGTTTTGGCGAAACGCTTAAAGCGGATCGCCATTTTCCAGCATGTTATGGTATTGATTTCAAAGACATTTATCAATATTCAGACGGTAGCCCTGCTGCGCCAACAGGTCTTGGATATCAAACGTATCCTGAAACGCTTGCTCGTTTCAATATAAATGAAGCTTCATATACAGCAAATCCAACTACAAAAAAAGAACTTATGAAAAGAATCTATGTTGAACAGCTTCATAATCAACTTCGAGGAGCCTACTTATCTAGTAATGGAACAAAAGGAGTAGGTTTATCTTTTACTTGGTTATCAAGTAGTATTTATCCAGGTACGCAAAGAGCAACAAATGCTGGGTTAAATGGTTTAGAAAGAAGATGGCCGACATTTATGGAAGGAGTATCTTTCGATTTTATTGATAGTCCAGAAGTTTTCGTGGAAGTCTTAAGGCTATTCCGAAAATACAATGTACAGCATGTTGAGTTTTATGCTCAAAATGCCACAAAAACAGCGCTAGACCAGGCTCATAGCGCTTTGGTTTCTGGTTTACCTCAAGCAGGATATTCAATCTAAGGACAAGTATGATAAAGTTCTGGAAGACAAGAGAAGCTTACGGTTGTTTGAGCAACTTCTCGAAGCATAGTATAATTGTTGATGGGAAAATGTACCCAACAACAGAACATTACTATCAGTCTAAGAAGTTTGAAGATCCTGTCTATCAAGAGATTGTCAGAACCTTAAAGACAGCAAGAGAGGCGAAGGATATTGCTTCTGGCGATAAGCCCTATATTGTTGATGGTGTTGAAGTTCCAATGCCAAAGCTCCGTAAGGATTGGGAAGCAGTCAAGTACGGAATCATGAAGGACGCTCTCAGGTATAAAGTTCAGCAAAATCCTGATGTCAAAAAGACACTTCTTGATACAGGTGAAGAAGAGATTGCAGAAGACACTCCGTATGATTATATTTGGGGACTTGGCGCAGACGGAAGCGGAAAAAACCTACTTGGTAAAGCCTGGATGGAAATTCGTGAAGAGACTCGTCTTCAACCTAGTAGTCCCGTGATATCGTAAAAAGTGTCTGACTTTTGCCGATTGACCTCCATACTCTTTAGAGGTCAATCAATATGCAGTCCAAGAGAAAAATTGCACTCAATAACATACCTGTTTACGAGATAAGTGGTAAGCATACCTCAAGAGGATGCGAAGCCCTTTTCTACCGTATGGGACGGGCAAAGTATGGCTTGAAGTTGTATCGCAACTTCCAGTTAGCCCATGATAGCTATAACCGTCAAATACTGGCGGCAAAACATGGTCTTGGTCCCAAGGTTGGCAAGTTTATCATGGCACGAAAGAAAGGTTGCAAAACCATTCTATTCGGGTATGAAACTCAGAAGATTGAAGAGTATGACCATGAAAATGAAAGGCATGTCAAAATCTTCAACAAACAAAGCGACCAGCTTTACGAGAAGTTGAACGAGCTTGGTTTGTCTGGGGACTTTGGCGACGTAAATTGTGGCATTTTGGACGGTATACTATTGGCTGTTGATTTCGGTTCGCACAGCAATTCAGACTGGTAAACAAACATGGCAACGACTGCAAAATCGTCCTCCAAAATCAGCCCTCTCAGCCCCGCCGCCAGAAAGGCGCTGGAAGCCGCCAATACGGAAGCCAAGCAGCTTGGCTCCCCTGCTATTGGTAGCGAACACTTGTTGCTTGGTCTGATTGCAGATCAAAGCGACATTGTTGCGCAAGTCCTTACCGCTGTTTACGCATCCAGCTTTTCTCGTTCGGCTGGCACTGGCGGAATGGCTGGCAAAATCAGAGGACATCTTCCGACTCAATCTCCTATTACCGACCCGCTCGTAAAGCTTCCTATGAACTCGGAAGCTGCCGGGATTCTGACGCAAGCCAAGAGAGAAGCAGAAACCGCCAATAACAAGACGATTGATACCGAGCATTTGCTTTCGGCGTTGATGAAGTCTAACACGGCTGGTAAGAACTTCCTCATCTTCTTCGCTTTCAACCTGCCCGCAATTGAAAAAACGGTTCAGGACAGAAAGAAGGAAGCTAAGGACTCTGTTGCTGCTGGTTGTGGAGTCAATCCTTCGGCAACTGCTCCCAAAGATGTTGCTGCTAAGTTCCTTGACAAGGCAGTTGCCGCTGTTGGCGCAGCTACAACCATTGCTGGAGCAGTTTCTGACGCAATCAAAAACGCCAAGAACCCCAAGAACAATCCTGGGATGACAAGAGTTGAATGGATTCAAATTCTGGACAAGGCAATCGACTTGTCGAAGAAGACTGGTATTTCTGTTCCGTCTTGCTTCATTCAGGTTGCAATGTCGGAACAGTCAACTGTTGATCGAGCCGTTGCTGGTCAAATCAGAGCCGACGCGATTCAGGATCTTATCAGCGTTCTGACAAACCAGCAAAAGAGCGGCCAATGATTGTTGTTGAAGCTCCTTCTCGATATCGTAACAGTATGGGGTATCCCATGCTGTTTATGGCAGGCGGTATCACAGGAGCAGAAGATTGGCAAACAAAACTCCTTGAAGAACTCAAGGATGAAGACTTGGTTGTATTCAATCCAAAGAGAAAGAACTTTGATACTTCTGACGAAGAAGTTGAAGCTCAACAGATAACTTGGGAGTTTTTGCATATTGCGAAAGCAAATGCGGTTTCTTTCTGGTTTCCTCCCCAAACTCTTTGTCCAATTACGCTGTTTGAGCTTGGCGCTGTTCTTGGAGAGAGAACCAATAGACCTGTTTTCGTTGGTTGCGACCCTTCATATGCAAGAATCCGGGATGTCAAAATTCAAGTTGCGCTTCGCAACAAGAAGATTGAAGTTGTTGAGAGTCTTTCTCTGCTCGCCTCTCAAATAAAGGACTGGTCAAGAGCTAACCAAAACGGCTAGAACTAAACTTTCTGACGGATTCTGAAAGGCAGAGTTGGAGCGTATTTATGGACTGGAAAATTCTCCAAAAACTGCCTAACGAACCCAACCTTGCTGAAAAGCAGGCAAAGGGTACTCGTATTCTCGCTGGCGCTCTTGCTCAAGCCTACTTCAACCTGCAAGTTGAGTTGACAGCCATTGCTCAAGGCTTTGGTTGTTTACCAATTATTCTTCCAACAGTCGAGCCTTCCTCAATCTACTCTGACAAGGCAGGTCCAGAAGTTCTTGGACAAATGTATGTCTTTAAGGACAAAGGCGAACGAGACCTTTGTTTGAGACCAGAAGCGACAGCGACTTGCCAGCTTTTGGCGCAATCAACCTACAAGACGTTCAAAGACTTGAAGTTCTGCTATTGGCAGAAGTGCTATCGCTATGAACGTCCTCAGGCAGGTCGCTATCGAGAATTTACCCAGTTCGGGATTGAAGTTCTCAATCCGACAAGAGACTGGACAGACGACTTGGTGAAACTTGCCGAGCTTATGCTGCGGCGAGCTATTCGTTCTCCCTTTACTGTTTCTCGCGGAGTCAAGAGAGGTCTTGGCATTTACAATGCAGAAGGCTTTGAGATTCTTGTTGAAGAACTGGGAGCGCAAAAGCAAGTCGTTGGAGGCGGACCTTACGAAAACGGTCAGGGTTTCGCTATTGGTGTTGACCGTTTGCTTTGTGTACCTGGAACCATTGAAGATTGGGGAACCCAAGTCTCTGGTATCCGTCGCAAATTTACCGCCGATTGGTCTTGGATGAAAGGTGTAGAAGACAATGTTTGAACGATTCACCGACAGAGCTAGAAAAGTAATGGCTCTTGCTAATCAGGAAGCGCAAATGCTCAAGCATGAGTATATTGCTCCTGAGCATATCCTTCTTGGACTTATCAAAGAAGGTAGCGGTGTTGGTGCCAATGTGTTAAAGAACCTGGGAATCGACCTATTCCTTGCCCGCAAAAAGGTAATGGAGATTGTTCCTGCCGGTCCCAATCTTGTCACTTACAACAGCCTTCCTCAAACTCCTAATGCAAAAAAGGTAATTGAGGAAACAATTAATGCGGCAAGAGACTTGGGCCACAACTATGTCGGTACTGAGCATATCCTTATGGGAATCCTCAGAACCGAAGCAAATGTTGCTGTTAGTGTTCTTGAAAGCATGGGACTTACCAAAGAGGCTGTAAGAGAAGAAATTATTCGCCTTCTTGGTCCTGATATTAAAGAGCCTGCAAAGGTTCAGCCTGCTTCTCAAGAAGACCTTGTTACGGCTCTTGCAAAGAGAGGTCATGCCGGTCAAAAGCGTAGTAATGGAAAAGATTACTACACTCATTGCGAGTCCGTTCATCAGCGCCTTGTTGATTGTGGCATAAGAAATAAGTACGTTTTGCGTACCGCTAAATGTCATGATCTTCTTGAGGATACATCAATTACTGAAGAAGAAATCAAGTCGGTTGCTGGAGAGATTGTTCTTGAAGCTGTTAAGCAGCTTACGAACATTGACCCTCCTGGCAAAAAGCGCGATTTCGCCACAAAGACCAGAGATATGCTTGAACACGCCAAGCATTATGGTGACATCGCCAAAATGGTGAAGATTGCGGACAGATATGACAATCTGGCCGATGCCATTTGGGAATGGGAACCATATCGAGTTAAGCGATATGCTCAGGCGGGTCTGGCTTTGCTTGACGTTATAACTCCTGTTCCTGAAGAAATTACCAAATTCGCTGCGGAGGCGAGACGGTTCTTCTCTTGTCTTTCATAAAGGGCTAAAGGTATGATTTTTGAACTCGTTACTCTTGGATCAATCGTCTGCTGGATCTTGCTAGCAGTGTTCTTTGTTCTCGTTACGGCTGCGGCTGTAAACGAGAAGTATGGACTTGGCTTTATTTGCTTCCTGGTCTTTGGAGCATTCATGGCCTTGTTCTCCAACTTCAAGTTCTCATGGTTTTCAGAGAACCGAGAACTTCTTTACTGGGCTGTTGGCATCTACTTGGTTGGAGCGCTTGTAACATCTGTCTACAAGTGGTATTTCTTTGTTCGAGACGCATATGACAATCGAAAGGTAAGGTTCTTAGAAGAAAAAGGGCTGGCAGCTACTGCCCCTATTCCTGATAACTTCAAGAATGAATGGCTCAGTCATATTGGCGCTCATTACGGATTGAGTCGTTATTCTGAAAGAGCCATCACTATCAATGATGTCATTCCTTCTGCTCGCAACAACAAGGAACGACTCATGGGCTGGATGGCGTACTGGCCCTTTGTTGTTTTCTGGTCTCTCTTTGACGACATTCTTCGTCGAGTTTGGGAAACCATGTATCGCCTTGGCAGCAGAGGTTACCAGTCTGTTGCAAACATTACATTCCGAGGCGTTGATGCAGACTTTGTTCCGCCGCCTCCCCAGGACAAGAGCGGCTTTACCAAGTATGGAGAGGCTGGTAAGCAGGGAGGCAATGCGTAATGGGCGATTCTGATAAAGACGAAAAATTCATTGCGCGTAAATTGTGGGTTGCAAACAAAATTCGCGACTGCTGCGAGAAAACGGATACTTCCATTCAAGAGCTTGCGCTCATTGCAGGTCTTCCACCTGAGCAAATGGATAGAATCCAAAGCGGCTCTGTAATGCCCACCAAACGGGCATTAGAAGCAATTGCTCTTGTTTTCTCAATCTCCGTCGAAGAACTTCTTCCTTCGGAATAACATGAAGAATCAAATCATACAGGACCGATTCGAAGCTCTTTTCAAGGCTTTGCCAAGAGAGAAGCCAAGATTCGGTCCTGTATTCCGTGGTTGGCTTGAAAACGACAAAGACGGCTATAAGGTCTACCTGCGAATAACAAGAAGGCATATCAATGGTCAGCAGCGAGATTCTATTGATCTTGCAACCATTGAGGTTCTTCCAGAGTTTCAACGAAGAGGCATTTTCTCTGCTATTCTTGCGGCATGCGAAAATGAGGCTCGGAGTAGAGGCGCAGTAGTCTTTGTCGAGAGCGTTCTAAGTAAGATTGTGGTTGACAAGCTACTCAGAGAAGGCTACCATGAAGTAGCCGACTTACCTAATTGTTTTTGGAAGGAAGTGAATAGTGCCTCCGCCTCTTCGACCTGATATTTCTCCTCAAGCCTTTGAAGCCGCCGTCAAACTCGTAAGAGTAGGTATTGAGAAAGCCATCGAGAAACATGGTCGAGGCGGCTTTGTTTCTTGGCACGAAATTCTCGGCAAGATCGACGAAGAACACGTTGAGTTTATCAAGGAAGTTCAGGAAGAAAGTCCTGAGCGCAGAGATGAACTTGTAGATATCGCCGTTGCTGCAATTTGGGGCGTTGCAAGTTCTCTTGGCGATTGCATAATGCCCGATTAGCGTGAGACAGCTTGTTTGCTTCCTTTTCTTTGCCGATAAGTTGACCATAAGGAGCAATAAATGGCTGGAACATGCATTTGGTTGACTGGGCTTCCCTCTTCTGGTAAAACGACAATAGCGAATGCGCTCGCCGAGAGGTTTGCGTTAGAGGATATCAAGCATGATGTTCTTGACGGCGACGTTCTCAGGTCTATGTATACAAAGTCTCTTGGATTCTCCAAAGAGGACAGAATTGAGAACGGAAAGACCGTATCATTCCTGGTCTCCAAGATTGTCAAGCATGAAGGCGTTGCAATCGTAAGCCTTATCTCTCCGTATAAGCAAATGAGAGATCATGCCAGATCGCTTGTCGAGGCCGAAGGCGGTACTTTCATTGAGGTCTTTGTTGACGCTCCTGTTGATACTTGTATTGAGAGAGACGTAAAGGGTCTTTACAAGAAAGCCCTATCTGGCGAGATCAAGAACTTCACTGGCGTAGACGACCCTTATGAAGTTCCTGAAAACCCGGATATTCATCTCAAGACGAATCAATCAAGCGTTACTGAATGCGTTTCTACGGTCTTTGCTTTTGCTTGCTATGCTGGCAAGTTCCCTTTGTCCTCTAAGCCAAGAGCCTTGTTCATAGGTCGCTGGCAGCCATTCCATAATGGGCATGACTATATTATCAGGCAAAAGCTTGATGAAGGCAAACCTGTTCTGATTGCTGTTAGAGACACGCCGATTGACGAAGCCAATCCCTTTTCTGTGAAAGAAAGGATGGATATGATAAGGGCTGCGTATGTAGGCGAAGACGTTCAGGTAATATCAATACCTGATATTGAAAGCGTCAACATAGGCAGAAATGTCGGGTACGCAGTAAATGAATACAAGGTTCCAGAGGATATCAAAGGCATTTCTGCAACTCAAATCAGGAAAGCTCTTGAGTCTAAGGACTTTGTGACGATAAGTGGTCTAGTCCCATCTGGTATAACAGAATACCTCAAAAGGAAATGCAACGTTGTATAACCTGCTCTATCATCAGTTCTTCACTATAATGCCCATGCGCAATTCCGCGCATGGGCGAGTGGAGAATTCGAATGTCAAAAAGAGCAGAACGTCGTTGGAGAACAGAGAAGAAGGTTGCTAATCGTCTTTGGTACTTGAAACGCATCTACAATCATGTAGATTTTCCGGCTCCAGAGAACAAGATTGGTCGCTGCAAGAAGCATCATCCTTATGACTGCGGTAATGCCAACTGTTATTGCTGTCATAGCGACAAACTCGGAAAGATTCCGACTCGTCAACAGGTTTGGTCAGATCTCTATTTGAAAGAAGAACTCTTATGAAGGCTTACACCTGCACCATGACTCTTGCTGCGGCTTGCGCTATTGCAACCTTGTCTGGTTGTTCGGACGAAGTTGAAATTGCGAACCCTCCCCTTACAAAGGGGTTCATTAGCGAGAAGCGGTATATTCCTGCAACATCTGTTCCTGTCCAGCAAGCTTTACAGATTGGGAACTATCGTAGTCAAATCATGATTACGGCTCCTGAAATGTTTGTCATTGTCATTGGAATAAAGGAAGATTCTGGTAAGGGCTACAATATCAACAAGTACAGCTTTTACCAGGTCTCTCCTGTGACTTTTGGTGAACTTTCTGTTGGTCAAGAAGTGGATACGAAGGGCAATGAAACCTTCAAATTTGTCGAAGTTCGGTGAAAAATTCGCTTGACAAGAAGGAATTGGCCGATATAGTTGGTACAAGGTAAGAACCATGAGCAGCTTCCTCCGAGAACATGAACAGACTAACTTCCGAGAACGTCGCTAAGACGTTGAGGAAGCTGCACCGGCTCGCCGTATAAGGCTTGAGCCAACCGACTCAAAACTTGGGCCTATCGTCTAGCGGCTAGGATCGGTCATTCTCAATGACTGGACTGGGGTTCGAATCCCCATAGGCTCACTTGCTTTCAGGTATATTTTGGCCCTGTCTTCTAAAGGTTAGGAAGTCCGCCTTTCAAGCGGATAATGGTGAGTTCAAGTCTCCCCAGGGTCATTTGAAAACCAAATAGAGGATTTCGATCCCGATTATTTGAATCCTATAAAGCGGGTTCATTAATGAAAGGGATCGAAATGAAGTACGAAAAAATGCAAGAGAGCAAAAGACGAAGAGAAGCACAATTTAGAATCTCAATAGGCAACAAGAAGCCTATGATTCGCTTTGGGACCGTAGCTCAACTGGATAGAGCTATTACATATTGCTCCTGTAACTCAGATGGATAGAGTACCGTCCTTCTAAGTCGGAAGTCGCTGGTTCGAATCCAGCCAGGAGCGTTTAGAAAAAGGATTTCTAAGCAAAATCTTTGTATTCATCTCTTAGGAGGTGAATTATGGAGATTTGCAAGAAATGCCTAATCGAGAAAGATAAGTCTGAGTTTTATTCTCGCGCAAAACGCAAAAATAGTTACTGCAAGACCTGCTTCAATGAGTATTGTGTCAATCGTTGGAGACAAAGAAAGATAGACGCAGTAAACCACAAGGGCGGAAAGTGTATTCATTGTGGTTACAGTAAGAATCATTCAGCCCTTGACTTTCATCATCGAGACCCAGATGAAAAGGATGTAGAATGGACTAAATTGAGACTTAGAAGTTGGGCCTCAATTTTGAAAGAGTTAGAAAAATGTGATTTGGTTTGCAGAAACTGTCACGCTGAGATTCACAACCCTCAATCAACGCAATAAGCGGCAGGTTGTGGGTTCGAATCCCGCCGGTCCCGTTAGATATGAATACTCAAGAAGCCTACGTTCACTCTTCTAAGCATCGAGAAGAGATTCTCAAAAGCAACCAGTGCGGTTGCTTTTATTGCTTAAAGACCTTCAAACCAGAAGAGATTAAGGATTGGATTGACGAAGAGCAAACGGCTCTTTGTCCTTTTTGTAATATCGACTCCGTGATTGGCGACAATTCGGGAGCCGCTATTGACGAAACCTTCCTCAAGGAAATGCATAAGAATTGGTTCGATTCAACACAAACTATCAGAAGCTCAAAAGCGCTTGCAGAAATTGGTGTTGGAATCGCAGAAGGTAGAATCTTCTGTTCAGCGCAGATTCCTTCTAATCAGCAAGAACATATGTTGCGAATGGTCTTCATGCCTCTTGTTTTCATGAAGCCTTCTGATAGAGCAAAGATGATTGACCGTCAGGTTGCTATTCTCTTTGAAGAAGTCAAAGAGGCGGCACCAATGGGGGTAAATGGGTTCCCAGTTTTCATGAGCTTTCAAACTCTTACTACTGAGGAATGGACAATCGTACTCTCAAAGATTAAAGAGTACGATGAGATGAAGAAGAAACTTTTGGGCGAATAACAATGAAATACCTCTGCTTGATTCTTGGTGTCTTCTTGATTGCTGGCGCTCTTGCTGCCTGGGTTTTCTATGGCAGAACTGGCAACGATCAAGGCTTTGGCTATGCCCTTGTTGGCATTGCTGGTGCTATTATTGCAGGTTGGGGCGCAAGCATGCATGAAAGAGAAACAGGAAATAAGAACTAACAATTTGCTCCTGTAGCTCAGCTTGGATAGAGCATCGGTTTCCTAAACTGAAGGTCACAGGTTCGAGTCCTGTCAGGAGCGTTAGAAGGAATCAACTATGACTTTTAGCGACTTAAAGGACGATGTTCTTCGCTGGATGAATCCAATTATCCACCCTCTTGAGTGGACAAAAGATAACTTCGCAGAGAGATTCTGTCTTTGGTTCATTGTCTTCTTTTCTGCCTGGAACGGCTGGATACTGTTCCTGTCTATGGGACTTTCTTTGACTTCAAAAGTCTTTCTAGGCATTAGTATTTTGGGCGCTTTGCTTTTCGTCTTTACGCTCATATACTATTCTATTGTTGAAGCGCAGAAGGAAAAGGATGCCGCAGAGCGGCGCAAGCGAGACGCTGAAAGAAAGCACAAGAGCTTATGAACCTCACTGAACTTGAACAGGTACGCAAGAACCGATTGGATCAAATCCGTCAACTCGGAGACGATCCGTATGGTCGAGCTAACCCTGATACCATTTCAATCTCAAGATGCCGAGAACTTTTCGCTACTTGGGAAACAAATACTGCGCTTGAGCCTCGCTCTGTTGGGGTTCAAGGTCGCATTATCTTATTGAGAGATAATGGCGGACTCATTTGGGCGCAGGTTCGAGACGAAACAGGCACGATTCAAGTTGCTATTAGCAAGAAGGATGTTCGTTCGCCAACTGATTTCCAGCTTGGAAAGCTTTTGGATCTTGGCGATATCATTCTTCCTAGGGGTTCTATTCGTAGAACCAAGACAGGTGAAGTAACAATCTGGTGCGAGTCTCTTGATATTCAATGCAAGAGTCTTGCTCATCCGCCTGACAAGGTTGCTGGTCTCCAAGACATCGAACAAAGATACCGTAAGCGGTATCTTGATATGGCCTTTAATGGCGAGTTTACCAGAACGCTTCAAATGCGTTCCGCTATTGTTTCAACCATTCGCCATCTCTTTAGCAAGGGCGGCTATACCGAAGTTGAAACGCCAATGCTACACGGCATCGCTGGCGGCGCTGCTGCTCGTCCATTCAAGACCCATCTCAACGCTCTTGACGTTGACTTGTTTCTAAGAGTTGCTCCTGAGCTTTATCTTAAGAGACTCATCGTTGGCGGCATGTCAAGAGTTTTTGAGATCAACCGCAACTTCCGCAACGAGGGGATTGACGCGACTCATAACCCTGAGTTTACTGCTCTTGAGGCCTATGGAGTCAATGAGGATGTTGATTCTCTAATTGACTTTGTTGGAAACATGCTTTCCACTCTTGTTCATATTCTCAAGAGAGAAAATGGCCTCTGTTCCAACCTGCCTCTCAATCATATTGCCTATGATGGCAAGTCAATCGACTTTGGCTCTTACAAGGTCGTTTCATATCAAGACCTTTATCAAGAGGGTGTTGGTAGAGACCTGCTTTCTGAAACTGATTTCGTAGCTGCAAACAGAAGGTTTGAAGAAGAGTGTGAGTGTCTTATTGACCCATGCATTCCAACCTTTGTTGTTGGCTATCCTGCTGTTATTTCTCCGCTCACAAAGCAGTCAAGAGATAACCCCTTGATTGCTGACCGAGCAGACTTGTTCATTGGCGGCATGGAAATCGGAACAATCTATACCGAGCAAAACGATCCTCAGGTTCAGTTTGATGTTTTCTCTCGTCAGATTGACGACGCAGACGAAAATACTCATCGAACAATGGACGAGGACTTTGTGGAAGCGCTGAAGGTTGGCATGCCTCCGACAGGAGGTTTGGGTCTTGGTATTGACCGATTGGTTATGTTGCTTTGCGACAAGACCAGCGTTCGAGACGTTCTTGCGTTTCCATTCATGAGGCCGTTGACAGAGGCTCCTCTGTAACTAAACTTTCTGAGTAAACAGATAAGCATGAGCAGCACTATCGTTTCAACTCGTAGGATTGACAGACTCAATCCCCATCCAGGGGCCGACCGATTAGAGTTGGCTGTGGTTGGAGGCTGGCAGTGCTGTGTTCAGAAAGGTAAGTATAAGGCAGGAGACCTTATTACTTACATTCCTCCTGATTCTGTTCTTCCTGTTGAGTTAGCAGACAAACTTGGTGTCACCAAGTTTCTCAGCAATGGAAGAATCATTCCTGTTCGACTTCGTAACGAGCCGTCTTTCGGCTTAGTTATCGATCCTGTTGGCAATGAAGGGGATAACGTTGCTGATCAGCTTGGTATCACCAAGTACCAGCCTCCTTTTGATCCAAGAGACAAGGAAGCTCTGCCCAGCAATCCCTATTTCGCAACCTACACCGACATTGAAAACATGCGCAACTTCCCGAACGTCTTTGACGACGGCGAGGAAGTAATCGTTACCGAGAAAATCCACGGCAAGAATTGTCGTCTTGGGTTTATTCTCAATGATGAAGGTTCTTGGGAGAGAATCGCAGGAGGCCGATCCGTACAGAGAAAGGATGTTCCTGGCTCTGTCTATTGGTATCCTTGGTCTTTGCCTCAGGTCAACTTCTTTGCTGGCGCATTGCTTGGTGCTTCTGGCGCAAAGCGACAGATAATCATGTTTGGCGAAGTCTTTGGAACCCAGAGGAAGATGAAGTATGGGCTTCCTGGTCAGTTTGGCTTCCGCCTCTTTGATATCATGGTTGACGGAGCCTATTGGGATTGGGATAAGACCGTTTCCCTTGCGCAAGAATGCAAGGTTGAGACTGTTCCTGTTCTCTACAGAGGGCCGTTTAGCTTGACAAAGATTGCTGAACTCAGCAAAGGTTTGTCAACGATTGAAGGCGCAGACCATATCCGTGAAGGCGTTGTCGTTCGACCCGTAAAAGAACGATTAAACGACAAGGTTGGTCGAGCCATCTTGAAGTATGTTTCTGACGATTTCCTCGTTGGAGACTACGACGGCTCAGGCGAGTAACCGCAGAACTAAACTTTTCGTAGAAAGCGAGTAGATAGAATGACGACTTTTTCTCAAATTCTCCATCTTTGTGTTGGCAACATGACCGACAGCTACAAGCTGACGCACTGGAGAATCTACCCCAAGCGTCTCACCAAGATGCTTTCCTACTTGGAAGCCAGGTCTCCGTCAGACTTTGCAGACGAGACTGTTTTCTTTGGTCTGCAATACTTCATCAAGCGATACCTGCTTGGGACCGTCATTACGACCAGAGACCTTCCTCGCCTGCGAGCTTTCTGCAAGCATCACTTCTACGGAGTTGAAGGCCTCTTCAACGAAGAAGGCTGGCGTTACATCATCGAGAAGCACAATGGTCGTCTGCCTGTCTCTATCAAGGCTGTTGCTGAGGGAACGGTTGTTCCCGTTGGCAACGTCATGATGACGATTGAGAACACCGACGAAAACTGCGCCTGGTTGACGAACTTCCTTGAAACCGTTCTGGTGGAAGTTTGGAACACGATTACGGTTGCTTCTCTTTCTCGCGCCATGAAGAAGAACCAGTACGCCGCCATGAAGAGGACGGTGGAAGACGAACTCATTCCGATTATCATGCCATCTCGGGTTCATGATTTCGGATATCGAGGCGTTTCGTCTCCTGAAACTGCCGCTCTTTCTGCTGCTGCTCACTTGGTCAACTTCGCCGGAACCGACACGATTGCTGGTATCGAGTTGATCAATCAGTTCTACAGCAACGACGGTTATTCCGACACCGAAGAGTACGATATGACTTCTGGTGAGGAATGGAACGCGGAAGAGTCTTATCGTCGTTGGGACAAGTTCTATGCTAACCATATGCCTGGTTTCAGCATTCCTGCAACCGAACACTCGCAGATGACTCTTGGCGGACCTGAAGGCGAACTCTCTGTTTGCCGAAACCTGATTTCCGAATTCCCCAATGGCTTTGTCGCTTGCGTCAGCGACTCATATGACCTGTTCAACTGCGTCAATGAGTATTGGGGCGGAGCGCTCAAGGATGACGTTCTGAACCGCAATGGAACTCTTGTTGTTCGTCCTGATTCGGGCGACCCGATCAAGATTGTTCCTATGGTTCTTGAAGCTCTGGGAAATAAGTTCGGTTATCGAACCAACAAGAAGGGTTTCAAGGTTCTGAATGACAAGGTTCGAGTCATTCAGGGAGACGGTATCAACGTCAAGTCTCATGCTGACATCTTGATTGCTGTCATCGAAGCTGGCTGGTCTGTCGAGAACCTCGCCTTTGGCTCTGGCGGCGCGCTCTTGCAGAAGGTGAACCGAGATACGTTTGCCTTTGCCTTCAAGTGCTGCTATGCTGTTGTTGACGGCAAGCCCAGAGACGTTTACAAGAAGCCCAAGACTGACTCAAAGAAGAACAGCAAGCGCGGACAGCTTGCTCTCGTCCGAAACAGCGAAGGCCGCCTGATTACTGTTCCTGAGGCAGAAGCTTCGCAGTATGACAGCGGAAACCTGCTTATCGAAGTCTTCCGAGACGGAGAACTCCTTGTGGATCTCCCCTTTGAAATGATTCGAGAAGCTGCTGAATTGATTGAACTCGAACTTGTTTCATAAGGAGATTTAGCAAATGGACCTCAACACCGCAACGCAGCGTTTTCGCCAGAACTACAACGGCCCCCGAATCGCTTTCTTGATTACGGGCGGCGGTTACTCATGCCTCAACTTCCGTCAGCTTCCTGGCGCAAGCAGGATTCTTGAGCAGGCTGTTGAGCCTTACTCGCCTCTCTCTTTCGCTGACTTCCTCAACAATAATTGCGGCGTTAGCGATTTTGACGAGAACTCTCGCTTCTGCGACGAAAACATCCTCAACCCTGCAATTCAGGCAATGGAGAACCACGCTGGTAGCGGGAATGTTCTTAGCGTTGTTGTTACCGCAGCGCTGACTACCGACCGCTTCCGCCAGGGCCGCAACCGGGCATTCATTGCGCTGAGCGATGGTCGTCGCTTCCGCTTGAATCTCCCGAAGCTTGAGCAGAATGCGCATGAAACGCTGCTCAACAACGCTCCCCATCTGATTGACGAGCAGCGTTCTCAGGAAGACGCTATTGTTGGTCAGGTCGTTTTGGCCGTCATCATGAACGACCCGACCATGATGCCGAATCTTCCTCAGGGCGCGAGCTTGGACAACCTCACTCCTGCTTCGGTCTAAACATGAGCCTTCTCAGCCAAACTCTCAAGAATCACTACGAGGCGACTGTGGGAAGCCGCAGTCGCCTTCATTCATTCGTCATTATGCCTGACGGGCAGATTGGCGAACCGCTCTCTATGCTTGACCTGCCGAATATGGGTCATCGAGGCATGAACCACGGCATCTTTGCTGTTGTTCCAGGCAGCTTCAATCCGCTTCATATCGCCCATCGGAGAATCTTCGACGGCGTAACTAAACTTTACTCGACCCATAAAAAGGTTGTTCCCATCTTTGAGCTTTCGATCAATCGCAAAGACAAGGAGCCTTTAACCTTCGAAGACCTGCTCAGAAGGCTTGAACAGTTTGAGTGGTACGCTCCTGTTTGGGTTACGAACGCTCTGTATTTCTTTGAAAAGACCGGCCTTGTTTCTCAATGGATTCGTCCATGCTTCCAGGTTGGATATGACACCGCTGACCGACTCTTGAATGATCACGGAGTTCTTGGAGTTAGCGGCATGGCGGCTGATTTTGTCGTTTATCCAAGAATGATTGACGGGTCTATTTGCAACATGGACTCGTTGAGCAATAAGTATGGACTTCTTCCTCACAACATGGAAGCAGGTCCAAAGCTTTCCGAAGAAGAAATGTCTGCTAGCTCAACAGCTATTCGCAATGGTACAAAATGATAATCGGTCCCAGTCCATTCAAAGTTACCAAAACCTCTTGGCATAAGTGGTTTTGTGAGGGACCGTACCAAAGCGGTAATCAGTGGGATACAGAAGCAGAAGCTTTACAAGAGTGTTCTCTTCTGAATTCAGTTTACAATACTGGATACTTTGCCAATGTAGATCAGGCAAGACTTGCTACTCTTGAAAGCGATGTTGCTAACGCATATTGCTGCGCTAAAGAGCATGTTCCTGATTATCCTTGGCCTACTGAACCTGATAAATCATGCCAAGCTTCTACAGCGGTTTGGGCATGCGGAACGTCATACGAGGGAACAAGCAAAGCTTGTGATGATTGGCGCAGGTTGTTTGCTCATCTTGCTCCAGAGGCTTATTCTTCACTTCTAGAAATGGCAAAGAACGATCCGAATGCCTATGATTCTCTTGTCAAGAAACTAGAAGACGACGAAAAGAATAAGACCTGAGCAATATATGGGTAAGAACGGTCTCTGCTGCATTCATAACGGTCTCCACAAGCGAGGCTACGGCTTCCAGACTATGACTTGGAAGCGGTTCTCTACCCTTGGCAGAGACAAGGCTCTTCCTGTTTTGCTCCGGCGATACCAGAACAACATTCATATTGTCTCAATGATCGCTAAGGAATGCGCTGCAAAGGGCTGGAACTATCGAGTCAGTAGCGATATCTTTCCTCTCATGACTCATCCTGAGGCAGGTATAACGTTTGACAGTATGCCTGAGCCTATCAAGAACTCAATCTACGGCAGTTTCTTTGCGACTTGCGATATCGCTCGCCGCTCTGGTATTCGGCTGTCTTGCCATCCTGACCAGTTCAATGTATTGGCAAGCGAGAACCCGAAGGCTGTTGAGCAGACGATTGCGGAGCTAAACCATCATGGATGGTTTATGCATCTCATTGGTTTCTATTCTGACTTCTACTTCAAGGGTAAGACCCTGGAAGAAGGCATTATTCAGGATTGCAAGGAGTACAATCCTGGCTATGACTCTCCAATCAACATTCATCTCAACTGCTCAAAGGGCGACCCAAGAGATATTGCCAAGCGCTTCAAGGATAATCTTGATCGTCTGAATCCAAGTGCCAAGTCTCGTCTTGTTGTTGAGACAGAAGACAAGGGTATTTGGCATACCAGAAATCTCGTTGATTACATTCATGAGCTTACTGGCGTTCCCATTACCTTTGACTACTTGCATCATAAGTGCAATCCTGGTGGATTGACCGAAGAAGAAGCTTTCAAGCTTTGTGTCCAGACATGGGGTAAGCATAAGCCCCTGTTCCACTTCTGCGAAGCCCTTCCTGGTCAAAACAACCCAAGAAAGCATGCAAATCTCCCGACATATACCCCTAATACTTACGGGTATGACGTTGATTTGGACTATGAGTTCAAGGACAAGGAAGCGGCTCTAGAAGTCGCAGAAAAATTGGTTCAAAATCTTGCTAGTGAAGCTTTGAGCGTCTAGGATTGGGTGTAATGGCTAATGTTTTCGAGCCAATCTGCCGATAGAGATTCAGAGGACGCCTACCAACGCTCTCAAGACAATTCAATCAGGTTCTGGTCGAAGGATGAACGGTTAACAACCCACCACCTAGGAGTTAGCCGCAAGGCTACCCCGTTCGCCAACCCATACCTTTACCTGTTTGTTTACCTACGTTTAGCGACGTAACGGTAAGCTTTCTCGTCGAGTCGAAGAGTAACGGTTATCTGGAAAAACGCCGTTATTCAACAACATATTCGACGAAAAACTACAAGTTCCTGGGGAGACATCTCTAGGAGCTTATTCGAAAAGATAAGCAGGTCGATTGAGAACGGTTATCTGAACATAGTTATAACCCGTTTTTCTAAAAAACATACCTGCAAGTCTTTTCGGACAACTGAATAACGCGCCTGTGGTGTAATGGTAGCATGTAAAATAACTCTTCGCCGCAAACATACCGAACAGGTCGATTGGATGAAGATTAACATCTTTATGCAAAAGGAAGGTAAAGATTCGTAAAGGAATTTGGTATTCGAAACCCGAATAACACCATCAGGAGGGTATAAGAATGCCAAGAAAGAATAAAAAAGAAAGACTATCATACCAGCGTCAATATCAAAATAACTGGTATCAGAAAAACAAAGAACGCAGAAAATCACAAAACCTTATGAGCTACTACCGCCACAAGGAGTGGTTCATGAAGGTTAAAGCGAATTATAAATGCAAAGAATGCGGAGAGAATCATCCAGCTACAATTGATTTTCACCATCGAGATAAAAATAGTAAGTTTGAAGAAGTTTCGGATATGATTGCTCAGATGAGATCTCGGGAATCAATTCTAGCAGAAATAGAAAAATGCGATGCCTTATGTTCGAATTGCCATCGCAAGCTACATTGGCTAGAAAGCCAACTTCAAAAAGAAGAAAATCAAAAGAGATTAGTTGAAAAACATTCTTTATTCCCATCTTTACAAAAGCATACTAAAAAACTTTGCAAATTTTGCGGAACAACTAATGAAACAGAAAAATGGAGAACTTCGAAAGTCTGTATAAAATGCTACAATTTTCAACAACGAGAAACAATGAAAAATAGACGGGATAGATAAATGTTACTTGAATCTCTTATTCCGATGCAAAACTCTCTCCGAGATCCGGAGCAAATACCAGAAATGGTAGAGTTTGTAAAAGAAGGCGGGATTTTCACAACGAATACTCTTTCAGCTTTTTTAACCAGCAAGAGGAAAGAGTCATCAAAACTTTTCAACCTGAACCCATAAAGGTTGTCAGGTTTGAAGACGGAGCTATATATCTCCATGACGGGCTACATCGTTCTACGGCAATCTGGATAGCAGGTAGAAGAATTCTTGATCCTAGAGAATTCGTTTTAGAAGATTGGAAATATCAAGACTACTTAGACATCAATCTTGCGGACAAATGGTACACGCCTTTTGACCCAAGAATAGAAGTTCGACTAATGGATTTTCTTTCGTATAAAAAATTGGTGGAAGATTTTATTGGCAGAGAACCAAAGCCGACAGAACAAGAAGTTAGGCTTTTAATACTTGACCATTATGAGGTAAAGGCGTATACTGAACCTCGATCTGTGCATTCAATAGCAGAAGTGGCAAGTCGGCATACTACAACAATGTCTGTTGTAGTCGAATAAGGAGTTGGAAAATGGCAAAGTTTGGAAAGATCACTCAGCCTCTCAGCAATAAGACCCCAAAGCAGACTCATCAGATGACGCCGACTCCCGGTACTGTGAAGAACAACGCCGGCGGCTATGTCTATGAGATTGACAAGTGGGACCGTCTTGACCGCTTCCTGATTTTGGGAACGGACGGCGCAACCATGTACTGCACCGAGCAGAAGATGGTTCTTGACAACGCGAAGAACGTTGTTGAGTGCATCAAGGAGAACGGTACGCGAACTGTTCAGCGTATTGTTGAGATCAGCGAGGCTGGTCGCGCTCCGAAGAACGACCCTGCTCTCTTTGCGCT
>FRDC01003734.1_pt1 | contig 22008 bp, 25 predicted proteins | sample 1106171 | NCBI WGS metagenome assembly FRDC01 (sample SAMEA3930566, study PRJEB13176) | freshwater metagenome | biome: Drinking water system; feature: drinking water; material: water | place: Singapore | collected 2014-12-20 | reverse complement strand
CTATTGCGCCCCAAGCCCCGAAAAGATTGCGCGCCGGAACACTGCTGATGCGCACGAGCGCACTTAGGGGGTGGCTTGGAGCGCAATAGAGGGGGCGAGAGGCCGCGGGAAATGGCGTGATTGGCAGGGGGCGTCGGGGAGGCTGCGCACCTGGACGGAGGTGGTCAGCGTGTCGGCCTCGGGTCGCAGCCGGCCGGAAGATCGACGCCGCAGCGGCGCCACACGGCGATCGCAGCGCGGTAGAGACGCGACTGCTGGGCGGAGTCGAGGTGGGCGTGTGGGCACAGGTCGGCGCCGGTATGTTGGCGGAAGAAAGCCGTGGTGCGGAGAGGGTTGATCCTCCACGTGCCCGGCGCTGGCGCCGCTGCGATCTGGTCGAGACGGTGGGCGAGATCGGCGGAGGAGCAGGACCGGAACGACACGCGGCGCTCCGGCTGATATCCGGTGGCGCGAGCGAGGTAGTCGCCGACCTGGCGGAGTTCGGCGTCGGTCATCTCGCTGCACCGACGCTTTCGGGTGATGGTCTCGTAGAGATCACGCTCGGCGTCCTCGTCGCCCTTGAAGATGGTCCGGCCTGCGGCCTTGATCATCCTGATCTGGCGGTTGCGAGTATCGGGAGTCATGCGCTGCCTCCTCTCCTGATTGGCGCAGCGCGAGAGAGCACCAGATCGCGGCTGACTGCTCTGGCCACCGCCACGAGTCGGTTTACACCGAGGTCGCGTCGGCCGGCAAGCCAGTCGCTGATTGTAGGCTGCGGAAGTCCTGATCTCCGCGCGACCTCGGAGATCCCGACCTCGCGGATCAACGGCTCCAGTTCAGCGCGGTACTGATCGTGGGGGGTGGTCACTGCACCCCCGCCATGCAAAACTCGATTTGCCGGATATCGTGCGGCAGTAGCACGCAGCGGCTGCCGTGCCTGACGCCCCTGATGTTGAGCCGTCGCATCGCACGACGTATCGAGTGTGGGCCCACCCCGAGAGCCCTCGATGTGCTTGCCACTGACTGGGCTCCGACGATCCGGACCGGCGGCCCAAGTGGTGTCGGGGTGGTGTAGTAGTGCATTGCGACGCGCTGGTCTGGCGCCCGGTGACCTTCGCCTCGAAGCGCGCTGCGGAGATTGTCGATGCGCGCGATACTCAGCCCGTAGTAGTCGGCCAACCACGAGCGCGGGAGCGTGCCAGTCAGTCGAGCAACGTGCTCCGGGTCTCGCCACCAGCCATCGCGCATGTTGCGGCCGGGGATGGCGAGACGCCTGCGCCAGTTGAGGGCGGCCTGCTTGCTGACCCCATGCGCGCCGCTGAACTGGGCCGGGGTCAGCGTCAGTAGATCGACCGCACGGTCCGACCACCACTCGTGCGCGGCGGACTGGCGCTGTACACCAGCCAGCCGACGCCAACGCTTGGCGACGGCGCGGCCGACGCCTGCTGAGGCCATTAGCCCGTCGAGGTCGCGGGCGAAGTCACGTATCATGCTCAGCGCCGCCGCGGTGATGATCCATGATGGACCACCCACTCCGCCCGCGCCGCGCGGAGCCCCGGCGGGCCAGCCCTGATAGAGAGTCAGGTCGGCGGGGCGAGCCGTGGCGCGTACGTCCCACGGCTCGCCCCATGCGTCGTCGATCCGGGTCAAGATGCGGGCGGACCTGGCCATCAGTCCTGATCCATCTTACGCTCTGACTCGCGGAGCCACTCCTGATGATCGGTTTCGTCCATGTCAACCCACGGCCACGGCGGGCGGTGGCCGCGGAGGTCGGTCGGCCACTCGGCTTGGTTGGCTCCCTTGGGGTCGCGGACGCGGGTGGCCATGCCGCAGCGAAGGCAGGAGAGGCCGGTCGATGGGGGGCAGTCGTGGACCGGTCGGCGACCGAGTTGCTTGCAAAAATAGGGGATGCCGCGCTCCGCGCACTGGTCGCGCAGGGACCGCAGCCAGTTGATGTCGCACGGCCGCGCGTCGGGGCCGCTCTCGCCGCCCGCGATCACCATGCAGACGTCGGAGGCGGTCAGGTCGAGGAGGTCGATCGGGCCGAGCAGCGGCTCCAGCGAGAGGCAGCGGAGCCGGGCCTGGGCGCCGCGCAGCCACGGCATCCGCTGGCGGTATGTCCGCTGGTCCTCGGCGCTCGCGCCAACGCAGAGGTTGGCTGGGAACTCCCGCTCGGCGGAATGCTCCGCGGCACGTCTCGGGCGCTTGGTGAGCGCGATGTAATGGTGCCTCGGGGTGTCCATGATGACGTTCAGTACCTCGTTGATGTGGGCGCGCTGCAGCGACTCGTGCCACAGGTCGCTCATCGAGTTCACAAACCACGTGGTCGGCTTGCGGCGTGTGAACGGCAGTTTCAACGCCTGCTCGATGAAGCGGACATCGCCCGTGAAAACCGGCCGGCCGAAGCGGACCTCGGCAATGCGGACTCCGTCTCGTGGCTCGTAGCCGCGGGTGCCCATACGATGCATCCGCATCGACTGCCGCGCCGCGTAGCAGTTGAGGCAGCCCGGCGAGATCGGCGTGCAGCCGACGATCGGGTTCCAGACGCTGTCGGCCCACTCGATCTTGGTCGTTGTCACGCGGTCTCCTTGCGTAGCGCCGCGCGGAGCATCTCGCGCGCTGCAAGCGGGTCGCCCCCTGCGCGGTCGGTGTACGTGCACACGCGATCCGGTCGCCGGCGCCACGACGCGGACGCGGCGGTGATCGCCTCGCCGTCGTCGCCGGCGGAGACCGAGAGACTGGGCGTGCGGTCCTCGTGCGCCGGGCAGCGCGCGGCGTAGTTGTCGCCGGACCTCTTGGCCGCGCACCCACGCTGCGCGAGCGCGTCGAGCACACGATCGAGCGGGCGCTGCAGCGTCATCGTGCTCACAGCGCCCCCGTGTCGAGCAGCGTGGCCGCGGTCCTGGTCCTCCACACCGCCCACGCGTGCGGCGAAAAGTAGTCGGTGGTTGATCCGGCGTCGCTCGGCGTGCGGGGCCTGCGGCGGCGCTGGCACTCGATGACCGGGTGAGCCTCGTCTCCCAGGATGCGGGTGATCTTCCGCGCATCACGGCATCGGCCCACCCGCGGCATCCAGACCTGGCCTGGCAGGAGACGCTGGCCGAGGATCACGACCTCTGGCGCGGCGTCCGGACGCTGCTCGCGGCGCGAGAGCACCGGGTGGCCGAGCATGCGGGAGTAGATCGCCGAGTGGCCGCACCGCAGCAGCGACGCGCAGGCGTGCACCGAGCCGGCCAGGTCGCAGAGCGTGCGCACCTGCTCGGGGGTCAGCGACTCCAGCAGCGACCCGGTCAGCCGACCCATCGCGGCCAGGCGGCGCATGACGGTGACCGGCGACCTGCCGACGCGCTCGGAGACCTCGGCGATGGTGAGCCCGTCGGCGCGGAGCGTGAGGATCCGCTCGTCCTCGCGCGGGTCCACGGCGCTGACCGGCATGACGCCGGCGGCGCGGAGGATGCGCTGGACGACCTCGTCGCAGACGCCGTGCCGGGCGCCGATGTCGGCGACCTTCTGGCCGCGCTCGTACTCAGCCACGATCGCGGCCTTGGCGGCGCGCGAGAGCACGGTGTCGCCGGCGCTCGCGTAGCGCGGATCGGCGGCCACGAGCGGCCGCCGCCGGCGGTCCACCCGACGGTAGACCTGCGAGGGGTGCTTCGTTATCGGGCAAGCAATCAATGAGGTCGCTCCATCTTTCGCGCGGCCTCGTAGCCACGGCGCCACGCGGCTCTCGCGGCGCGGCCGACGTCGACGGCGTGGTCGGGATGGCCTCGCTGGCGGGCGTACGCACCGTCGAGATACGCGGTGCGCACAAGCAGATCGGACGCGGAGACTACTCGTGTCTGTGGTCGGCGCACCTCAACGACGGGGTCGGGACGAAGCCCTGGAGTGTCACCACCGACCGGTCGCCAGAAGACCGGGCAGCGGTGCAGGACTTCCTCTGGCATGCACGCGCGCACAAGGTCGAGGTGCGACGCCATCTTCTCCGCGTCCTCGCCTCCCGACCGCACGATCTTGGCAAAGCGGATGCAGTCCTGGACCACCGGGCTGTGCGATCGCAGTGCGCAGACGCGCTGGATCCTGGGGTACGAAAGGTCCAGCCATCGCCTCAGCAGGACGCGCACCAGCATCCGCGCCAACCTCCGGCGCCGAGGTCGCACCTCGCCCATGAGGTCCTCGACGCCGCAGTTGAAGACCACCCCGACCGCGCCGAAGATCTCGGCGGACGTCGGGAGACGGTCCGATGCGATCGTCGGTGAGGAGATCATCGCGTCCTCCGCCGTGAATGGATGAGTTTCGCGGATGAGCAGGGCCAGATCCGATCGCGGCTCACGCCTTTACCGACATTGATTGGATCGGCGCGCGGGCAGATGTCATACATGACCACAGGTCCGAGCGGAGTCAGCACGTGCTCGAAACACCACCAGAAGCCCATCGCCGATGTGGCGCCGCAGACGTGCTGTGCCGCGTCGCCGTACACGATCGTCCCGTGTGTCACGTGTGGTCCTCGGAGGAGTGGTGGAGTCGGAGGTGGTCAGGCCGCGCCGATGCTCAGGCGGCGGTCGTCGGTGGAGTCGGGAGTTGCCTCGCCGGTTGGCGCGGCCCCCGACGCGCGGGCGGCGCGGGCGGCGGGAGATCGCAGGGCTGCCTCGTCGATGTCCTCCGCCGTGAGGCGGCGGCGCGGACGCGCGCGCTCGGACTCGATCTGGCGGACCCGCGTGAGCGCGTCGCTGAGCAGCCGGTCAACGGCCTGCGGCACGAGACGCTCCCGCGGCAGCGCCCGGACCACCGCCTGCCACCAGCCGTCATCGAGCAGTCGATCGGCCGAGGCGCCGACGCGCGCGAGGCGGAACGCGACGTACGACCTGAGCGACTGCGGCGAGAGCGGAGGCACGTCGATGACCGTGAGCCGCTCCACGACCTCGCGGTGGTCGGGGTCGGAGACGTAGGCGTTGAGCGACCCGGCGCCCATCACCACGGCGGATGGGTCGGTCTGGCCGCAGAAAATGAACGTGAGGCGGTCGCAGTGCGACGTCTGCTCCGCGTCGTCGGAGGCGGCCCGCGGACCGCCTCGGTACGCGTCGGTAGACGCCTCGGCGATGCGCTTGGCGCAGGTGTAGACGTGGTGCGAGAGGCCGTGGGCCTCCTCGATCACAACCAGCAGACGGAGCCCCTGCGACTGAAGGTGGCGGGCGACGTCGCGCACCATCTGCATGCCGTGCTCGGCGCTGCGCGGCGAGCGCACGTCACGCCCCAGCGCCTCGGAGCCGTCGCGCACGATCGCCGAGATCAGCGAGTACTGGGAGATCGTGCGGGTGTCCGGAGTCAGCAGGCGGCAGCAGACGACCGATCCCTGCTCGATCAGCGATGAGGTCACGTGGCGGAGCAGCTGGGTCTTGCCGCCGCCGCTGGGGCCCTTGAGCATGACGAGCGTGCCGCTGAGCGCGGCCTCGCGCAGGCGACGCTCCACGCGCTCGAGGGCGGCGCTGGTCCAGCGGTCCTTCGCGGTGCGCGGGCGGCCGAACGGATCGGCGGAAATCCCAAAGTGGTCCAGCGTCTCGCGGTCCAGCGGCATCCTCGCCTCCTTCTTCCAGCTATCCCACGACCGCGCGCCGCGCGCCGCCTGGGTGAACGTCGTGAAGAACGTGCGCCATCCGCCGTGGGCGTCGCCGCGGAAGTCGCCGCGGATCGCGGAACGCCTGGCGTCGGTGGAGCGGCCCGCGGACGACGCGGGCTCGGCGCCGCGCGCCCATCCGCGCGAACGACGCGCGGGCGTGGCGCGCAGCTGGGCGGCGCGGGCATCGGGCATCGGCGCGAAGACCCACGCGGCCAGCGCGTCGTCCCCCGCGTCGATCATGGACGGGGGGACGACGCGCAGCGTGCGGCAGGCGTAGGCCACGGCGCGGCGGGCCGATGGCGGGATGTGCTTGGGGTCGCAGTCGCCGGCGGCGACGCGGGCCAGATAGTTGTCGTGACGCGCGCGGAACCACGGGTCGCGGCGCTGCGCGAGGTGCTGCACCGCGCCGATGCTCACGCGCGGGTGGCGGCTGAGCAGCCAGAGGTTGATGGGCTTGTTCGCGGCTCTCACCGCGCCCCCTTCGCCGCGTCCAGCGTCGCGCGCACGGCGGAGGCGATGCCGATGCGCTTGAGCGGCGCACTCCGGCGGCTCACGCCGTCCTGGTCCACCACGCGGATGCCGCTGATGTCGCGCGCGTAATGGGTGATGTTGGACGGCCTGGCGTGCTCCAGGATCTCGATCGCGCGCGTCAGTTGCTCGCGGCTCATCGACGCGAAGTGGGCGTGCCCGCGCGTGATCCCGAGGCGCCAGGACAGCCATTGGTAGGCCATCTCCCGCGCGTCGCCGAAGCCGATGCCCCGATCGGGGTCGGCGATCGACCGCCACAGCGGATCGAACAGCGCGTGCCCGCGGGCGCGGAGCGATCGCATGCTCTGGACTCGGATCGTGTGCATCACGCGGCCTCCCCGGTGGTGAGCAGGCGGGTCAGGTCGGCGCGGCGGCAGGTGTCGGCGCCGGCGAAGATCGCGTCGAGCATGGCGTGGTCCACGCTGCCCCACTGGTCGAGCATCTCGCCCTCGGCCTGGCGACGGGTGACGACGGCGTCGGGGCGGATGGCCTCGGAGCGGGCGCGGAGGTCGTCCGTCGAGAGCGTGCGGCCGGCGGGCGCGCCGACGTCCGCCGCGCGGTCGCCGATCCATGCGCCCAGGTCGCCGCCCAAGAGCCCGCCATCGACGGCGGCGCGGGCCATGCGGACCAGCTCGGAGCGCGCTCCATCGACCACCGGCATTGTGAGGAGCGAGGCGTAGGTCTCCGGCGCGGCCCGCGGCACCTCGTGCTCAACCGTGTGGTCCGGGCCGATCACGAGCAGGCTGGGGACGGATCCGGCGAGCGTCGATCGCGCGCCGCCGTCGGCCGCCTGCTCGCCCGGGTCGGTGTCGATGAGCGCGGTGATGCGGCGTCCGATCCAGTCCACGTAGGGACGGCCGTGCGGCAGCGCCACGCGCTCGCCGCCGCCGAGCGAGATGGTCAGGTCGGGCGAGACGCGGAGGCCCGGGATGCGGCGCATCCGCCAGCGGCGCCAGATCGCGTCGTCGTCGGGGGCGTACACCCATTCTCCCTGTCGCGCGGCCGCTGACGCGAGGAGCGCGGTGGCTGGGCTGACGCCGCCCAGTGCGTCCATCGGCGCGTGGTTGAGTTCGGCGGCGAGGTCGGCCAGCCAGAGATTGAGATCACTGAACCCGCGCAGGCGCAGGCCGCGCGTCAGGTCCTGCATGCCGCGCGTGCGGGCGAAGGCCGCCTCGACCTTGCCCTTGCCCCACGGGGCGCGCGGCGCGTGGGTGACCAGCGTCACGCCCAGCGCGCTCCACACGGCGCGGCACATCGCGGAGCAGGCGGCGGATCCGTTGTCGGCGTAGATGACGCGCGGCACGCCGCAGAGCGGGTTGCGCTGGTCTCGGGTGTGCGTGGTGAGTTCGCGGGCGAAGTCCACGACGTGGCGCGCCGTCTCGCCGTCGCACGCCCGGAAACGCACGCAGCGCGAGTGGTCGTCCACGAACGCCAGCACGTAGGCCCGCGTCCTGCCCTCCGCCTTGCGCTGCTGCTTGGCCTCGGTGTCGGGCATGTACACGATGTCGCCCGAGGCGTCGAGGTAGAACGAGTTGAGGAGCGTCCCGTCGAACTGGACGCGGTCCATCGCGCGGCGGGCGGAGAACCGGCGGACCACGTCGGGGCCCGTGCGCCGCGCCTCGGCGCCCCGCTGGAGCAGGCCGTAGCGATCACGCAGCCGGCGGTTGATGACGCCAGGGCTGATGTCCTCTCCTCCGACGCCGCGGGACGCCATCTCGCGCAGCGCCGCCGCGGTGGACACGGCGCCGACGGTGCGCTTGCCAGGGCGCTGAGGACGCTGCGAGGAGGAGCGCATCATCTCGTCCTGCGGGAAGCCGAGTTTGAGGGCGGCGACGCCGGCGATCAGATCATCGGGCAGCGTCCTGCGTTCGCGGCCCGCGTCGCTCCTGACGGAGCGGCGGCGACGGCCAAGACGCGTGAGGATGCGAGAGACCGAGCCCGGAGAGAGCGCCCAATCGGGTCGCTCGGCGGCCAGCGCGGCGGCGATGGCGGCGACGCTCCGGCCCTCGGAGTCGAGTGCGACGATCCGCGCGTCTCGCTCGGTGGTCTCGCGCACCGGTCAGCCTCCGTTCCCCAGCGCGGCGCGGGCCGCGGCGGTGCGATCGGTGGAGTCCGGGCCGTGCGCAACCAGAGGGGCGCCGGCGGCCGCGGCCTGCGACGGCGACGGAGCCTTGTCGGCGGTTGCTGGTGATACACATCGGCCGTTGCGGTCGTACATCTTCGGGATCGTCCCGTTGACGGCGCCGCGCTCGTAGGAATCCATGATCTCGTCGCGGACGATGGGCACGTCTGTTGGCGCATGCATCTGCAGCACCACGCGTCCCTTGGGCCGGACCTGCTTGAGCACCACGCGGATCCGCCTGCCGTCGCGGAGCACAAACGTGACGCCTCTGCCCTCGTAGATCGTGAGACTGAGGCTGGTCACGCGCGGACCTCCTTGTGCTCGGCGTGGTCGGCGTGGTCGGCTGCGTCCTCGCGGTCGCTCTCCGCGGTGTGCAGATCGGGCCACGCGTCGCAGTGTTCCTGGATTGCGCGGAGGAGTTCGCGGTGCGCGGCCCGCGCGGCGCCGGGAGAGATCACCGGGTTGCCGAGCGCGGAATCGAGGTCGCGCAGGGCTGATCGGATGACGAGCACCGGGTGCATGAGCGCCGCGTCGGCGTTGAGGGTGGCGCCGCGCGATGAGGCTGCGACGCTGGAGGACTTCGCCTCGTCGGCGCGCTCTTCCGCCGCCAGACGCTTCTCCTTCTCGCGCTCGAGGCGAGCGGTCAGCGACTCGATCGTCTCCTCCAGTTTGCGGACGCTCAGCAGCGCCGGATCGATCGTCTCGCTGAGCGCGCGGTACTGATCGTCCGTCAGCCGCGCGAGCCTGACGCCACGGCTCACACCGGCGTCGGCGAGTTCGGGCCGGTGCTGGCACGCGCACCAGTACTGGTAGTACTGGCGAACTGTTCGCTCTGATCCGGCGAGTCGAGTCACGACCTTGGGCCATTCGGACGCCGGGCAGCGCGCCCGCAGCAGCGCGACGGCCTCCGCGTACAAGTAGCCGCTGCGGGCGTGGGCCGCGTGCCGCTCGTGCTCCAGCGCGATCGCAGCCTCCCTGCCTCCCTGATCCCACGGCGTGTCGGGCAGCACGCCGGAGTCGCTCAGCCGGCGGAGCAGCGTGCGCTCCGTGTCGGCGGCGAGCGCCGCGTCCTGTCCGGCCGATGCGCGAACGGGCACGATCTCAGCGGTCATGGTCTCGGTCATTGGTCACCTCCCTTGTGCTTGCCCGGGTACGCCAGCATGGACATCTCGCCGAGCACCTTGTCGATGGTGCGCCGCGACTCGTCGATCACCCGGGTCATGAGGTCGAGTTGGTGCGCGCCGCCCTCGAAGGCGCACGCCAGAACCCGGTACGCCGTGGGTCCGAGGCGGTAGCAGGTCTCCTTCGCGCCGTCGATCTGCTCCAGCCAGCCGGCGGCGTGCAGATCGGCGCAGGCCCGGTACATCGCGCCACGGGTCACCCCCGGGAGCAGGCGCTCGGCGTCCGCCGGGTAGATCGACACGAGCGGTGGGTCTGACGCGAAGAGCGCGAGGATGCGGAGGTGCATCGGCAGATCGCGAGCTGCTGGCTGCGGTGTCTGATCGTGAGGCGCTCGGGGCTGAGTTTTCTTGGACGTCTTCATGCGGCTCTCCATGCCGATGGGGGGCGAGACTCAGTCTGCGCGGTCGTGCAGATCAGAAGGCCGGGCGATGGGATCGCCGTTGCCGCTGATGAGCCAGTCGATGCTGAGGCGATAGGTGAGCGCGAGCTTGGCCACGAGATCCAGGCTCGGCTCTGAGATCAAGTTCTCCCAGTACCAGATGCGCTTCTGCGTTACGCCGATGTGTCGGCCAACCTCTGACCGCGTGAGGCCTGATGCCTCCCGCGCCGCCCGGAGACGCGTGGCGAAACTGCACGGCTGCTGCATATGAGCGGCCAGCACGCGGAGCATGTCGGCGTAGCGCCGATCGCTGCAGCATTCGTGAGGACCGAGTTGTCCTGTGGCAGGTGATCGAGTAGAATCAAGGGTCGACGTGATGAGAGTCTGCATGATCCATACATTGTAGTGGTCGCCATAGAATGTCAAGCGAAGACCCAGTTATCCACATAGCCAAGCGTCTCAGGGTCTATCGATTGGCAGCAGGCATCACACAGGCCGAACTCGGCCGTTTGGTCGGAGCGACGCAAGCACAGATCCAGTTTTGGGAGACGGGGGTGAGTAAGCCATCTCTCTCCGCATTGGCTCGACTATGCATCGTCGGCGACGTCTCTGGTCACTGGCTGCTTACGGGTGATGGACCTGTACTTGCCTCGCAGATACCGCCCGGAGATCGCGATGCTACAGGCATGACTGACGCCGAAGCGATGGCCATCGCCATCACCAAGAGCGACAGCGAATTGATGCGCCTGATAAGGATCGGCAGACAGATCCGGGCACAACAGGGGCCACCATCGCATGCAGAGATCGATGCAGCCCCGAGAACCATCAACTACGTTGAGCCTCCGGTGCAACGTCCGGGCTACGTCGAGCAGGTGGTCAGGACCTACGAGGCTCCGGCCAAAGAAAAGCCCCAAAAGAAGGCTGCGGAGCCCAAGCATAAGGCCGCCGGGAAGCGACGCAGGCGGTCCAGCGGGTAGCGGCAAGCGCTTGGCGTGGTTATAAGACCTAACGGCACGCGCGTGCCGTTGAGTCCTATAACGGCGGCGCGCGCGTGCCGCGTTGGCATGTCTCCGGCGCAACCGGTTGCGCCGCTAATCGGTAGCTGCCGAGGAGGATCGTCCAGTGCGTGCAGTACTCGCCGTTATAGCCACGATCTGCGGGGTGATCGTGGTCTATTCGATTGTGCAGCACCTCACCATACAGCGGTCCATGTTGGTGATCTGGCTGGCGCTGGTCTGCTTTCTCCTCGCCGGCGGCTGGGCATCGGCGCTGGGAGCGCTGCGGTCGATCGAGGGGTCAAGCCACACAGCGGCCCAGTCGCTGGCGCTGCTCGCCGCCAAGGCCGAGGGGGAGAGCGTGTACGCCGAGGCGATCCGCATGCGGGACGAGGCATCGCGCCGCCGCCGCCGGCAGGCGCTCATCGGGCGCTGCGTCGCCGTCGCCGTGTTCTCGCTCATCGTCCTCCTCGTCGCCGCCGCGATCTTCGCGCAGCGGGCCGATCCGATGGTCATCGAGCGGCTGCTCTCCGGGCAGAAACCGACGCCAACCGGACGTTGACGACCGAAAAAATGTTGATTTCTTCTTGACTCCGCGCCGATGATCCGGTAATCTCATCACAGGCCCGCACGGAAGCAGGGCGCGCTGCCACGAAGGATCAACAGGGACGGCCGTGTCGGCCGGGCCACGATCGAGCTGGGGCAGCCGAGCGAAGGACCGCTCAGCGCCGTGCATCCAGGGGCTACCGAACCAACGCAGACGCCGCGGCCGGACCACGGATCGTGGCCCCCGCACGCCGTCGGCCTGCACGGCGCGCGGCTGACCGAGCCATCGATTGTCTCCGCCATCGACCGCATCTCCGAGGCGTTCACCGCGCACGCCATCAACTACGCCGCGTTTGCGGCCGAGATCACCGCCGTCAACCGCACGCTCAGCAAGCTCGTTGAGGAGCACGAGACGCGGCTGGACGAACTGGAGAGCGCGCGGACGGCGGCGGACAGAGCGTCGATGCGGAAATGGCGATCGAGGTTCTGGTGGCTCTTCGGTTTGCTGATCGCAGCCTCCAGCGCGCTCACCATTGATCTCGCGCGGCAGGCGCTGCGCTCTCGGGGGATCCTCCCGTGAGCCAGCGCGCACCACGCCGGGGCCGCGTGCGAGGCGCCACCCGGCTCCTCAAGACCGTCGAGATCGGCCGCGCGACCGGGCGCATCATCGGCGCCGGCAGACGCGCCGCGTCGGCCATCGACCACCTCCCGGACAGCGTGCGCGAGCGGGTGCGCGAGATGCTCAGCGACACGAGGATCCCGTATCTCGACATCGCCGACTACATCCTCACGGAGACCTGTCCCAAGCGGCTCCGATCGCGCGCCGAAGAGGGCCTGCGGGTCGTTCACGCGCAGGTCGAGAGCGTCCGGGGCAAGGACGGGGCGCACCGCGCCGAGCGGGCGCGCGAGGACCTGACCAAAAAACTCTGGCGCGAACTCTGCGATGCCTGCGTCAAGGGCGAGGAGACGCCGCGCCTGATCAGCGACGACTCGCTGTGCCGCGAGTACACCGAGCAGGTCAGGAGCGTCGCTCAGGTCGAGAGCACGGTCAGGATGATCCAGGAGATGACCGGCTCGGAGGCCGGCCCGGCGCAGGCGATCCTGATCGGCTCGGCGTGGGCCAGCCACGTCGTCAACACGACCTACAAGCACGCGCGCGCGGTGAGAACGGAGAAAGAGTGGAAGGGCCACATGCGCGTGGTGCGCGACATGTCGATGCTGCTGCGCACGATGGTCGAGATCGAGCGGATGCGGCGCGACGACGAGCGGCGCGTCGCCGAGGTCCACGAGGCCTATCTCGACCGGCTCCGCGTGGAGTTCAAAGCCGAGCCGGACCTCCAGAAGCGGATCGCCGCGATCATGGAGCGGGCGCGGGCGGCGCTGACCGACAGCCAGGCCGACGCCAGGGAGGCGGCGTGAAACGGCGGTCGCCGCGAGCGCTGCGCCTGCGGCCGCAGGCCCTGCAGACCGTGGCCTTCGCCACGCTGCTGGAGTTCGCGACCGCCGCCGAGGGCGCCTCGCGGCAGGAGACGATGCGGCACGCGACAGCGGCCGAGCACTGCGCGATGGTCGAGGCGGCGATCGCCGACAAGACCAAGCGCTCGCCGACGCCCGAGCCCGTGCGGCTGGAGGCGTGGCAGCGACGCGAGATCGAGCGGCTGATCAGGCTCGATGATGAGGGCCGGCTCACGCACGGCCTGTGGGTCGTCTCGTGGCCGCGGCGCTACGGCAAGACCATGTTCGTCGCGCAGTACCTGGTCCTGCGGTGCCTCACGCGACCCAATCAGGTCTGCTGGATCGTCGCCAACAGCGAGGAGCAGGCGCAGGCCGTGGTCTTCGCGCGCTGCGTCGAGGCGCTGCGCTGGTCGCCGGCGCTGCGCGATCGCATCGACCGGCCCGGAGGATGGCAGGGATGGTTCGACCCCGCCAAGCAACTGCCGGTCAACGGCAACCCCTTCGGCGAGATCGATCCGGTCGGCGTCGTGGCACTCGCCGCGGAGATCCGCTTCGGCAACGGCTCGATCATCCGCGTGGTCTCCTCCGAGGCGGCCAGCGCGTTCGGCGGCCGGCTCTCGGTCGCCGTGGCGAGCGAGTTGCACGCCGCCCGCCAGCAGGACGCGTGGGACTCGATCTCCGGGTGCGTGGGCGACGCCTGGTGCGGTCTGGCGATCATCGACTCCACGCAGGGAGACAAGGACAACATCGTCGGGCGCACCACCAACGCGGCGCTGCTCGCCGAACGCACCAACGGCGCGGACGGCGACCCGCACGCCGCAGCGTCGTGGATCAGCCACCACGATCTGCACTGCGCCTGCCGGGACGCGCCGTCGTGGATCGACGCGGGCTGGCTCAGGAGCCGCGCTGGATCGATGCCGCCCAGTTCGTTCGCCAGGCAGCACCTCAATCAGCAGGTCGGCTCCGGCTCGCCGTGCTTCCCGCCCGCGCTGCTGCGCCGGGCGGCGGAGCACGAGGCCAGCGGGCTGCTCTGCCGCGGCGACGCGCCGTCGTGGGACGGCTGCTACACGGGCAAGCAGGACTTTGACACGTTGCGGCGGATGTTCCGCGGCCACAGCCTGCGGGTCGAGATCGGCTTGGACCGATCGATGGGCCTCTCGCGCGGCGACCGCTCGGCGGTGGTGATCACCGCCTCGGGCGTCTCCAAGGCGTTGCGCGGCCGCAAGGTGATGACCTACGACGCCGACGGCAACGAGACCGGCTTGGCGCCGCAGTCGGCGAGCACGTGGTGCGTCATCGGCGTCGCGTTCCTACCGCACGGCGACGGCGGGATCTTCGGGCGCATCGTCCGCCGCGTCGAGCGGCTATACGGCGAGAGCCCGGTGATCACACTGGAAACCAACCAGTGCAAGGACCTGCACGACTGGGCGGTGCGCGAGGGGTACAGCGCGGTAATCCAGCCGCTGACCGACGCGGCCAAGGCGCGGCACGTGCTGCGGCTGACCGAGTGGCTGCACACCGGTCGGCTGGCGCTGCCCGCGCGGCGCGACGGGCACTGCGGCGCGCTGCACGCCGAGATGGCGCGCTACGCGGAGACCGACGCCGGCGGACGCTGCCCGCAGTACGGCGGCGAGCGCACGACCGTGATGATCCCGTGGCGTGACGGACGCGCGAGTCCGGTGAGCCCGCGCGAACCGGCGGAGCGCCCCGTGCGAATCAAGGACGACATCGTGGAGGCCCTCATGTGGGCCTCGCACCAGACCGCGCTGGCGGAGGCGGAAGCCGACGCGCCGGTCGCTTTTTTCGGGAGCCCAGCCTGATGCCGCGCAAAGCCACCAAACCCATGGCGGCCGTCGCCGCCTCCAACGACCCTGCCGTCCTCGCCGTCGTCGCCCGTGTGCTCGCCAAGATCGGCGATCAGTGGAAAAAGGCGCTGGCCGGGACCGAGATCGAGGAGGGCGGCCACGAGATTGATGTCTGCCTCCGCGTCTCCGCTTCGTGCGTGCAGGAGCGCGGGAGCGACGGCCGGGACCTCGAGATCCGGAAGCCCGCGTACTCGCTCGACGATCTGGCGCTGGCGCTGGTCGCGAAGAGCGCGGGTGCGTCGGTGCAGGAGATCGACCGGACGCTGCGCGGGATGCTCGACAACCTGCCCCACCCCGCGTCGCAGAAGAAGGCCGATGACGCCAAGAGGCAGCAGATCGCCGCGGTGCGGGACATGGTCGAAGATCGGCTGCGGAGCATCCAACTGGAAGATGGATGGTCGCGCGTGGAGCGCGTGCGCACCGCCGGTCGCGCCGGATCGTTCCGCGCGGCGCCCAAGGTGGCGCTGGCCTCCTCGCCCGCCGAACTTGCGGGCGCTTCGCTGCGGCCGAGCAAGGATTATGTCGCCTCGGCTGAGGAGCACGACGGCGAATGACAATCGTCGCCCGCGCCATCCAGCGAATCTCGGGAGCGGCCGAGGGGTTGATCCGGCGGGATGCGCTGCGCGCGTTCCTGTCCCGCCAGGACGACTCCGCGGTCGGCGGCGACTCTCCGGCGGCGAGGGCGGACGGGCTGGATCAGCCGTGGCTGGCGACGGCGGTCGGGGCGATCTCGGACGCGGTGGCGCGGACCCCGTGGGTGCTGACCACGGCCGATGACCAACGGATCATCGGGGGCGACCTCCACGAGATCCTCACGCGGCCCAACGAGCGGCAGGACTGGGCGGATCTCGTCCAGCAGGTCTGCCTCAACCTGCTCACCATCGGCGCCGCGGCCATCATCAAGGACTACGGGCCGCCGCTGGGGCCGAACTCGGTCTCCCGCGTGCCGCTGCGGTTGATCGTCGCCGACCCGGCGCGGCTCACGCCTGTCTGGTCATCGACCGATCGCTCTTTGACGCCGACGATCGACTCCTGGGAGTACCAGACGCCGACCGAGACCGGCATGGGCAACCCCGGCGGTGGCAGGACCGTGCGGCTGGCGCCGGAGGACGTCATCACACTCCGCCGCGCCGACCGTCTGGGCTGGCATCCCTTGCGCGGGATGTCGCCGGTGCAGACGCTGGCGACCTCTGTCGCCATCGGCCGCGAGGCCGACGCCTACGTCGCCGACTATCTAGGCAGCCGCTGCAACCCCACCGCCGAGTTTGCGACGGACCAGCGCCTGACCCGCGACCAGACCCGGCAACTGACCGAGAGTTACATCAGACAGTTCCGCGGGCCCCGGTCGCGACCCAAGATCTCGATCCTGACCAGCGGGCTCAAGCGCGTGCCGGTGCCGGCGCTGGGCGAGATCGCGATGCGCGATGTCCGCGAGGGCGTCCGGCAGACGCTCATGGGCGTCTTCGGGGTGCCGCCGCTGGCCGCGGGCATCGTGGACAACGCCAACCGATCCAACTCCGATGCCCAGATGGCGATGCTGCTGACGGGCCCGGTAATGACGCTCGCCGATCGCATCAACTCCGCGATCAACACACAGCTGGTCGCCACCCACCCCTGGACGATCGTGACGGACACGCAGGAGTCCGACGAGCGGCACGCCACGACACTCCGCCTGACCCGGTCGTCGTTTGAGCGGCGCCGCGCGGGCAAGGCGTCGCAGACGGCTCTGCTCCGCCGTCGCCGGTCGCTGGCCGCGGGGCTCGACTTGATCAAGGCCGGCGTCTCATCTTCCCGCCGCGCCGCCATGGCCCCCTCCGCCGACATCTACTTCGACATCGACGTGGACAGCAGCCCGATCATCGGGCGGCTGCGCCTTGAGCTCCTGCCGCTGCTGATGCCCGTCACCGACAAGGGCGTGGCGGTCAATGACATCCTCGACTTCCTGGACATCGCTCTGGATCGCCGACCTTCGGGCGACGTCGCGCGGGTGTCGATCGCCGTTGCCCCGGCAGAGGCCGTGGACGATGTCCACGGCGTCCCAGCGCAGGAACCGAGTCCCACGGCCACTCCGGACTCGGGCTCGTCTGGGGGCAATCAGCCGACAGAACAGGACGTGGACCGATCGGCCTCGTCCGGGTGCGCTCACGGCGTCGGCGGGTCGGCCGCAATCCATAAATACGGAGCGGCGCGGGCCGTGGCGCTCCGCGCCATCCGCGAGCGCATCGTCCGCGCGTGGCTCCCCATCGCCACCGAGCTGACCCGGCGCGACACGGCGCGCATCCGCAAGCAGGGTGAGGGCGTCATCGCCCGGGCCCGCGCCGAACTGGCGCCGGTCTGGCCGACCGATCCATCCACGCCGCGCGCCGCCGCTTCCCGGGACGTGCCGGCGACGGCGTTGCAGCGGGTGCTCTTCGACCTGGACGAGGAGCAAGGCCGCGTGAGCGCGCTCGTCCGACCGTTCGGCGAGGCGGCGCGGGACCTCGGCGCCACCCAGGCCGCGAAAGAGGCCGGGCTGACCGCCGACGAGGCCAAGGCCATCATCTCCGTCGTCACCGAGGACCCCAACCTGACCCGCGCGCTGGCCTCGATGCAGGCGGAGTTCCGGCTCATCGAGCGGCAGCGCTGGGACGACGTACGAGGCACGATCAGATCGGCCTTTGAGCAGGGCAAAACGTTCGATCAACTGATCGACGATCTGACGTCTTACTACTCCGGGTCCAGGGCGGCCGCGAAGCGGGCCGCGGTCACCGAGGTGGGCGGCGTGCTCGGCGAGGCGCGGCACGAGGGCTTCAAGGCCGCGGGCGTCTCCGCGAAGTCCTGGCTCACGACGTCCCCGGTCCCACGGCCCACGCACGCGGCTGCCGAGGAGCAGTACGGCGCGGACCCGATCCCGATCGACGAGCCGTTCGTGGTCGGCGGCGCCGCGATGCGTTTCCCGGCGGATCCGCAGGGGCCGCCGGGCGAGCGGATCAACTGCTACTGCGTGCTGCTGGCGGCGGAGATCGCGTCCGATGCGCCCGGCTCCGCTGCCGCCGCTCCTCCCGCGCACGGCCTCAACGGACACGCCCCGGCACGGCGCACCCGCGCGATGCGGCGGCTGGACTCGATCGACGATCTGCTGGCGCGGTACGCCGACCTCGACATCCCGTGCGCCGAGGACGTGATTCCGCACCTCTTTGACCACACGCCGGAGGATCGCACGTGAGCGCGAAGACCGCCAAAGCACCTGCCTCGACGGCCGCCGCAGGCCGCAGGCCGAACAAGCGTCTGATGATGACGGAGGTCCGCGCCATCGACGCCGAGCGGCGCACGATCACCGCGTACGCCTCAACACCCACGATCGACCGGTACGACACCATCTTCGACGTCGATGCGTTCCGCGGCTCGATCGACCGCTACATGGCCAACCCCGTGGTCCTGGGTGGCCACAACACCTGGTACGAGAGCGGCGAGGCGCCGGTGATCGGGCGGACGATCAGCGCAGACCTCGACGAGAGCGGCCTTCTGGTCACGATCGAGTTTGCCCAGGGCGGCGTGGCCGAGACATGGTGGGCCCGCTACCGCGACGGCTTCATGCGCGCGCTCTCGGTGGGTGTCTACGTCATGGGCAGCGAGCAGCGCAAGGTCGACGGACGCACCATCATGGTCTTCACCAGCGTCGACCTGCTGGAGATCTCCTGCGTCGCCGTGCCCGGCAACCCCGAGGCGCTGGTCCGCGCGATCATGGATGAGCACGACCTCGACACCTCCGCCAAGGTGACCCGCGCGATCTGCGCGAATGACCCCGAACCCCCGGACGCCAGCGAATCGTCGGATAGCGACACCGCGTTTGCGGATCTCCGCGCCGCCGTCGCCGCGCTCGACCGGCGGCTCTCAGAGGTGCGCCGCGACATCGACCTTGTCCTCACCGCGCGCTCGGCAGCGGCTCACGCGCCCGCGACCACACCAAAATACCCCCCACGTGATCGCCGGGCCGGCGCCGAGCATGGACGCTCGGCCGCCGGCCTCGGCGGACTGCTGTGATCCACACCATCGTCTCACCGCGAAAGGACTCGACCATGTCCCAGACCCACGTGCCTCTTGCCAGCGTGCCGATCGTGCGCCCCCGCGTCGGCGGCCCCCTGTACGACCCGGCCACCATCTCCGGCGCCGCCGTCGCACCGACCGGCGTGACCACGGGCGGCCCGGCTCCCGCGAACCCCGCGCACACGCGCTCCTGGACGCCCGAGGAGTGGGCCAACCGGCAGGCCGCGGCGATCAGGGAGATTGAGCGCGCCGCCGCCGGCAACGACGCGGAGCAGGCGCGCCGCGCAACGCTTGGTCTTCTGACGGAGACATCGACGACCATCGCCGACATGCAGCGCGACCTGGTCTCGTCCGCCGCTGACCGCCAGCGGCTCCAGTCGCTGCTGGATCAGCAGACGCAGGTCAGCCGACTCCTCGCCGAGCAGACCGAGCAGCTCGCCGCGTCCCGCGCCGCACGCGGCGGTCCGTCGCATTTCCGCGTGCTGCCCGACGATCACGCGGCGTACGACATCATGGCCGACATCCTCGATCGCGCTCCCGACATCAGGAGCAACGTCGCTGACTGCGGCCCGTCGCACGCCCGGACCATCGAGCGCATCATGCGCCACGCCGAGCAGCGGCGGAGCGCGTTGGCCGGGCGCGATCCGTCCGCCGAGCGCCGCGACCTTCTGGGCACGCCCGGTCAGGCCGGCAGCGGCGCGGCCTTCAGCCTCAACGACCGCCTGATGCAGATCATCGGGACCGTGACCAAGTACACGACCGCGTTCCAGGAGATCGGCTCGTTCCCGCAGGCCACCGCGGACTTCGAGGTGCGGCAGCGGGGGACCAGGGCGCGCGCGTTCCGGGTTGCGCGCAACGCAACTCCCACGGTCAGCGAGCAGGGCGAGCCCACCCTGATCACACAGCGCCTGCAGGAGTACATCGGCCTTGGCTGGCTGCACTACGCCCTGCTGGCCGACGCCAACCTGATGCCCGGCATCGTGGACATCTGGCTCGAGGACATGACGGACTCGATCGCGCAGCTGCTGGAGAGCGACGTGACCATTGGCGTCGCCGGTCAGGCGCAGTCCGGCCTCGGCTACAACCCCGGCAACTACTGGTTCACGGGCTTCCTCAACTCCAGCACCAACCCGGCGCTGCGCATCGGGCAGGGCCAGCGGTTCGACGCGGTGACCTTCGACGACATCCTCCGCGCCGCTAATGCGCTGCCCACCAAGTTCGGCAACGCCTCGCAGCGTCTGCACCTGCACCGCAGCGTGCTGTACAACTTCCTGACGCTCAAGGACGGCGCGGGTCGTTACCTCTTCTTCCCGGGCGCCGGCGAACTCCCGGCGACCATCGGCGGCTACCCCTTCGCGCTGTGGGAGCAGTTGCCGCGGACCAGCGAGAGCGCGCAGGCCAACCGCCCGTTCATGGCCTACGGCGACCTGCGCCGCGCCCTGCGGATCGGCATCGGCCAGCAGCCGACGCTCAGCCGCAACGAGCACGCGCGCTGGACCGAGCGGCTCGTCGGCTTCATGCTCGTGGCCCGCTACTCGGTCGCCGCGTGGGAGCCCGACGCGCACGTCGCGATCTGGACCAACCCCTGATCCGTGTCGATCCATTCCCGGTCGCGCGGAAGCGCAGCCGGGGATTTGAATCTCAGCCATCCCCACACAGGAGACCGACCCGTGCAGCACCTTCTCAACGCCGGATTCCCCGCCGTCGCGCTCGCCGCCGCCGGCACCTGCCGCACCGCCATCCCCGGCGTGCCCAACCGCGTGCCCGACCTCGCCTTTCTGGATTGCGTCAGCGACAACGCGGCGAACAATCTGACGGTCGAGGTCGGCAGCCGCGAGTACACCACGACCGCAGCCGCCGCGTCGGGCCAGGCGAACATCGTCCTCGACGACGTCACCGGTCTGGCAGACGGCAACGTGCTGCTGATCTTTGGGGCCGACGGAGCCGCCGCGATCCACCCGGTCATCGCGTCCTCCGGCATCAACTCGACCACCCGCACCGTCACGCTCACCGCCAACCTCGCCGCCGCGCTGCCCGCGGGCTCCAAGGTCTACCTCATGCGCACCCACTCGACGCTGACCGTCGGCGCCGCCGCGCTGCGCCTCGGCCCCGTGCCGTTTCCCGGCGCGATCCTGCGCGGCGAGAAGGGCATGCCGATGCGCCTCAACCTGCCCGTCTCCTCCGCGGGCCGCATCGGCGCGGCAAGCGCGTACATGATCTGATCGTCCGCTCTGCGCACGCCGAACACCACAAAGGACCGACCCATGCCCAACACCAGACGCAAGCCTGATCCCGCGATCCCCACAACCCCGGAGGATGGTCCGATCGCACCGCAGACCGATGCGCAGTCAGGCGACGACACCGAGCGCCAGTACCTCGTGCTGCGTCGGCTGTCGGAGCGCGGCAACACGTACGACGAGAACTCGGTGATCCTCCTCACGGCGATCGAGGCCCAACGCCTGGGCGACTGGGTCAGGCCGATCGACGCGGACATCGCCGCCCACGAGACCACCGCGCCGGACGATGCCGCGCAGGCGTCCTGAGACTCAGCCACCACACCGCACACCGTGGAGACCATGCCATGCCACGATCATCAGGCTCCGTCGCCGTCGCTCAAGGACCCAACTTCACGTCCATCTTCAGCGCCGCCGCGGCCGGCGGCTCCGACGGAAATCCGCTCCTCGGCTGCGTCTTGACCAATCGCGGCTCCGCCGATCTGGAGATCCGCATGCCGCTGTACGACCTCCCGAATCAGGTGCGCCTGCTGCGCCCCGACGAACAGTTGCTGCTCCGCGGCATCGTCGGGCCCATCCTGGCGATCGAGGCCCGCGGCGTCGGCGCGGCATCCACGATCGGCATCGACGAGGTCGTGTTCTGATCCCTTGCGAGATTGAGGGGAGCGGGCGTTGCGGCCTCACCGCCGCAGCGCCTTTTCGGAAGGAGACGATCCATGCAATCGAACATCACACGACGTCACACCTCTGGTGGCAGGCGGCGGCGCGCGGTGCGCTCCGCCGGTTTTTTCGCGTGCCTTGTCGGACTGCTGCTGCCCCTGGGCGGCTGCGGTCTGTTCGGCGCGCCATCTCAGGAGCAGATCGCCGAGGCGCAGCGCAGGCAGGAGGCCTCCGCCGCGGCGCTCGACGATCTCCGCGCCCAGCAGGAGGAGGCCGCGCGATTGGCCGCCGAGCAGGCCGCAGCCGCGGCCCGCGCCGACGCGGCACGGGCGCGTGCCGAGGCGGCCGTCAAGGCAGCCGCTCAGATCGTCGCCACCGCGCCGGAGGGTACGATCGCCGTCGCGCGCGACGCGCTCAACGCCG